>Ga0302324_100009598_pt1 | contig 20182 bp, 11 predicted proteins | sample Palsa_T0_1_FD_201949 | JGI IMG/M metagenome (GOLD analysis project Ga0302324, IMG submission 201949) | Peat permafrost microbial communities from Stordalen Mire near Abisko, Sweden - Palsa_T0_1 | ecosystem: Environmental > Terrestrial > Soil > Palsa > Peat permafrost | place: Sweden: Abisko...
CTGAGCTTTGCTCTCAAGGATGTGTTTGAAGTCGAAGGTGTAACGGGTTGTGCGGGCAACCCTGACTGGCTTCGGACTCATCGGCCGGCGACCCGGACGGCACCGGCGGTGGCCAAACTGCTCGACTAGGGGGCATCGCTGCGCGGTCTTACTATCACCGATGAGTTGACGCTTGGCCTGAACGGAGAAAACTTTCACTACGGGACGCCAATCAATCCTGCTGCACCAGACCGCGTTTCAGGGGGATCGTCGTGTGGTTCGGCGGCTGCAGTTGCGGGAGCCCTGGTCGATTTCGCCCTTGGCACCGACACAGGCGGTTCGGTGCGCGTTCCGGCGAGCTACTGTGGAATATTCGGATTTCGGCCGACCCATGGGCGAGTCTGCAACACAGGAGTAGTGGCGCTGGCACCGAGCTTTGACACGGTTGGCTGGTTTGCGCGCGACGCGAAGATCCTGCGGCTGGTCGGCGAGATTTTGCTCGAGAACTTCACTGAGCCGAGGCTGACAGGAAAGGTCCTGATAGTTGAGAATCTGTTCCGGGATATGGATGCAGTCGATGCGCAGACTATCCGCACAGGACTCAAGGACATTCTTGACGATATCTCGATCGAGTGCGCCGACCTTTCAAATTTCCCGGATGATTCGGTTGCCCTTGCCGACCTCTATCGAACCATCTCGGGATACGAGGAATGGGTGGTCCATGGTGAGTGGATCACAGAACATAGACCAACCTTCGGGCCGCAGGTCGCTGAGCGATTTCGCAACGCGGCAAAAGTTGCGTGCGCCCAGCGAGATGAAGCTGAAGGAATCAGACGGAGTTTAACGAAAACGGCTCACGATCTGCTGAAGGACGGGACAATTCTCTGCGCGCCGACCACGCCGGATGTCGCGCCTCTCAAAGGTCACGCCGACATTCCGGAAGTTCGCCTGCCATTGTTGCGAATAACGGCGCTCGCAGGTTTGTCAGGCCTGCCGTCGGTCAGCGTGCCTCTGTGGAAACGCAATAACATGCCACTGGGAGTTTCGTTCATGGCGGGACCTAATCGCGATGAAGATCTGCTCGGGCTTGCGGCGAGAGTCTCGGCATACGTTGAAAATTGTTCAATGATATAGGGCATTTCTCAAATTGGACTAATTGAGCTATTTTGAATACAATTCTGGAACTTGGTGACGAACTGAATTTATCGCGAAGCACCCGTAAATATTTAAATAATTTCGCGATTTTCGCCTTTTCCGAAACGATACCACGCTGCCAAATTGAGCCTCAGATGCCTACAGAATACCGGTCTATTTCACTACTCATCGAGGAAAAATACCTAGTTTGGCCTGCATACTTTAGATGGTGTCGCGGCACAGAACTTGATTGTATACGGAACCCTTCCCATGGAAAGAACTGAATTCGAATTCGAATCAATGCGCTTCTCGGCGCTGACGGGCGGTTCCGGCTTTCCTTTGCTCATGCTGCATGGCTCCGGGCCCGGCGTTTCCGCGTGGGGTAATTTCCGGCTCGTGTTTGAGGGCCTCGAGCGCTCTTTTCGAATTCTTGCAATCGACCTGATCGGATTCGGCGAATCGTCCCGCAAACCCACCAAGCCCTTTTTCGATCTCGATCTGTGGATGCGACAAGCTCGATTCGCCATGGGTCTACTCGGCGACGGCGAACTCGGCATCATCGGCCACTCCGTTTCGGCGGTGCTGGCGCTTAAATTGGCCGCCAGGTTTCCACGAGTGACGCGAGTGATGACGACAGGGGCGATGGGCGGCAAGTTCGTCGCGAATCACGACCTGGAACTGACCTGGAGCGTTCCCCGGACTCGAGACGATCTGCGCAAGGCGATGCAGTCGCTAATCTACGATCATTCGCTGATAACCGATGAACTCCTCGACAACCGCATGACTTTGCTGGGTTCCAACGGATATGCCGGCTACTTCGGCGAAATGTTCGCGGGCAGCAAGCAACAGTACGTTGATGCCTGCGTTCTCGATGCGAACGAACTCCGCGGGCTCAAATGCGAGGTCACGCTGGTGCACGGCCGTGACGACAAGCCGATACCGGCGATGGAAAACAGCGTCAGTATCGGCGCCCTGATTCCCAATGCCGATGTGGTGTTGCTGGGCCACTGCAGCCACAGCCCGGCGGTGGAACATCCGGGTAAATTCCTGGACATAGCTAAAATGGTTTTCGGCTGAGCGAGGTTAGCTCAACTGGAAGACCTGCAACGAGGCTAATTGTGAAACAGTTCATAAAATGCGGCAAGTTATTCACCGGCAATTCCATGGCGAACGGCCCGGGAGACCAGTACCTGGTCTTCGAAGGAGACTCGATTACGCATGTCGGATCGCTGTCGCCGGGCCTTCAGCCGGGACCAGGTGACACCGTCACGGACTACTCGCGCTTCTTCGTAGCGCCCGGCTTGATCGACATCCACGTCCATCTCTCGTACGGAAACGCGAAGACTGAAGAAGACATCGACCTTTACGCGTCGGTCGAGTATCGGGCGCTGCGCGGAATGGAAGCGGCGCAGAAAGTCCTGATGGCGGGTTATACGTCGATCGCGGATCCCGCCACCACCGGTCTGGTCTCTCCGGCGATTCGCGACGCGGTGGAAGCCGGGCTGTTCGTCGGTCCGAGAATAACCTCGTCGGGGCGCCAGATCACCGGGCGCCAGGGTTTGTCGGACTGGTATCCACGCTGGGTCGGAGTGCCGAGTACGTCGATCGGCGTGCTGGTGCGCAACGCTGCCGAAGGAATCGAGGAAATTCGCTGCCAGATCAAGGACGGCGTCGATTTCATCAAGATCGCGATGGACGGCGACGCCATGAATCCGTCGACCGGCCTGATATCCGGATTCACGCAGGAGGAGACCACCGCGATGATCACCGAGGCGCATCGCCTCGGGCGCAAGGTTATTACTCATGCGCGCGGCGCGGAAGCGATCCGTTACGCGGCCAAGGCGGGCGCCGACATCATCTTCCACGCGTCATGGATGGATGACGAGGGACTGGAGTGGGTGGTCAAGAACGGCTGCTATTTGTGTCCGACGCTAAGCCTGGTCGTGAACGATATCGATTTTACGCGAGCGACCGATGGCTGTTATCCGGACTTCCCCGACGCGCACAAACGGGAATTGGAATCGGCTTGCAAGGTTCTTCCCAAGGCCAAGGCCGCCGGCGTTCCGTTCATGGTCGGCAGCGACGCAGGATTTGCGGTCACTCCGTATGGCGAATGGCACGCCCGCGAGCTGGAACATCTCGTCCGATATCTCGGCTTCTCGCCCGAAGAAGCGATGCGCTGCACTACCAAGGTGAACGCCGAGGCGGGCCTTCTGCGCGATGGTGCGAAGACCGGGACTTTGCAGGCGGGCCGACACGCCGACTTCATCGTGGTCGACGGCGATCCCTTCCAGGATATTGCGATTCTGCAGGACAAGTCGCGACTGAAGGCAATCTACCTGGGCGGCAAGAAGGTAGAGCTGGCGCTCAATCCGAACGCGAAGCGCCTGCGCTCGGAATTCTCGTATCAAATGTGGAGCGAAGTTTACACTCAACAGAGAGTCAACGAGTTGATGCCGCGCAAGCGGCGCCTGGCAGTATGAGGTCGGTGTGGCGAATCAACCGGAAGGCAGTGTGAAGATCGGCAATCCCCCAAATTTGGCTAGTCCGCTTGGACTCTACAGCCACGTAAGCAGAGTCCGGTGCTCTGAACTTGTGTTTATCGCGGGACAGGTCGCAGTGGATCGGCGCGGCGAACTGGTAGGCGGCGACGATTTGATCGCGCAGGCGCGCCAGGTCTTTGCGAATCTGTCCGAAGCTCTCAAATCGGAATCTCTCACTTTCGGCAACATAGTCAAGTTCAACACCTACCTGGTGGGCGCCGCCAATATTCCGAAGTTTATGAACGCGCGCCGCGAACTATTCGAGGAACTGTATCCAAACGGAGCATGCCCGCCTAATACGCTGGTGGTGGTGGACCGCCTCGTAGAGAAGGAATTTCTCGTCGAGGTCGAAGCCATCGCAGCGACCTGATGCGAGGATCTACTCGATCGGGACTGGCGGCGTTCGGGTCATGGGAGGATCCGCATTGAGCGCATCACAAGCGGCAGCAGCCGGGTCAGCCGTCCGGCCTATGACCGGCAGCGAGTATCTGGAAAGCCTTCGCGACGATCGCGAGATATACATTTACGGCGAGCGCGTCAAAGACGTCACCGTGCATCCTGCGTTTCGCAACACTGCGCGGATGGTGGCCAGGATGTACGACGCGCTGCACGACCCGGCGACCAAGGATGTACTTACGTGTCCTACCGACACAGGCAATGGCGGCTTTACGCAGCGGTTCTTCCGGGTCGCACGCTCGCCGGCGGAAGTGCTGGGCGATAGGGATGCTATCGCGCAATGGGCGCGGATTTCATACGGATGGATGGGCCGTTCGCCGGATTACAAGGCCAGCTTTACCGGCACTCTGGGCGCGAATTCTGAATTCTACAAACCCTACCAGGAGAACGCGCAGAAGTGGTACAGGCGCACGCAGGAACAGGTCCTCTTTCTCAACCACGCGATCGTGAATCCGCCGGTCGATAAGAGTTCGCCGCCCGACTCGGTGCGCGACGTCTACGTACATGCGGAGAAAGAGACCGACAAGGGCGTGATCGTCAGCGGCGCCAAAGTAGTAGCTACCAATTCGGCACTGACCCACGCCAACTTCATCGGCTTCTATGGCCCGACTCCGCTGAACTCCCCGGACATGGCGATCTTCGCGATGATACCGATGGGCAGTCCGGGTATGAAACTGATCTGCCGCACTTCCTACGAACTCACCGCCAGTATGGTCGGTTCGCCTTTCGACTATCCGTTGTCCAGCCGCATGGATGAGAACGACGCTATTCTGATATTCGACAAGGTACTGATCCCCTGGGAAGACTTATTCGTCTACCGCAGCATCGAAGCGGCGAACAATTTTTACGCCGGCTCGGGATTTTCTCACCGCTTCATGCTGCATGGCTGCACCCGTTTCGCGGTCAAGCTCGACTTTCTGACCGGGCTGCTTCTACATGGCGTCGAGATGACCGGCTCCAAGGACCTAAAGAACGTGCAAGTGCTGATCGGCGAAATGCTCGCGTGGCGACATCTGTTCTGGTCGTTGACCGAGGCGATGGCGGCGAAGCCGGAGCCATGGGTCAATGGCGCCATGCTGCCGAATCTGGAAGCCGGATCGGCTTATCGCGTTCTGGCGCCGACCGCGTATCCGCGTATCAAGGAAATTCTGCAGCAGGCGATGGGCAGCGGACTCATCTATCTGAATTCGAGCTCGGCGGACTTCTTCAATCCTGAAATGCGGCCCTTGATTGATAAGTATATCCGCGGCTCCAACGGAAATACGGCGGAGCAAAGAGTCAAGTTACTTAAGTTGATGTGGGACTCGGTCGGTACCGAATTCGGCAGCCGTCACGAGTTGTACGAGCGTAACTATGCTGGAAGCTACGAGGCGGTCAGGGTTGAAAACATTCCGATGGCCACCGCGTCGGGACGTATCGAGGAACTCAAGGCATTCGTCGATAAGTGTCTGGGTGAGTACGATCTGAATGGATGGACCGCGAGCGATCTAATCAATCCGGATCGGCCGGCTGTCAAGCGCAGTTGGAACTAGGAGAAGGGTAGGCAATGCGGTTTGCTACCTTCAGCCGTACAGGAGCTCCCGAAGTCGGCGCGGTTTGGCCGGCCGAAGGACTCATACGGCCGTTGCGCGACGGACCGCTCGCCTTCAGCGGCGACATGTCGAGTCTGGCCGAGAGCTATGAAGACCTGGCCGTCGATCTTATCTCGCGCGGACCCGCGCTGAAACTGTCCGAGGTGCGGCTGCTCGCTCCAATCATGACGCCGCGCCGCAATGTCTTCTGCGTCGGCAAGAACTACAAGGAACACGCAAAGGAATTCAGCCGGAGCGGCTTTGACGCAAGCGCCACAGAAATACCCGAGGTACCGATCATTTTTACAAAATCCACGGGCAGCGTGGTCGGGCCCATGGCAGACATCTCCAGTCATTCCGAGTTGACGCAGAGTCTGGATTACGAAGCCGAGCTTGGCGTGGTTATAGGACGTGGCGGCCGCGGTATCAGCCGTGAAGCCGCGCTCAGCCACGTCTGGGGTTATACCATCGTCAATGACGTAACCGCGCGCGATCTTCAGCGACGCCACCAGCAGTGGTTCATCGGGAAGTCGCTCGACACCTTCTGTCCCATGGGGCCGTGGATTATTACCGCAGACGAGATCGATCCTCAGCGGCTCGACATCTCCTGTTCGGTGAACGAAGAACTGCGCCAGCACGCCAGTACCGGCGACATGATTTTCGACGTGGCCACTTTGATCGAAGTAATTTCAAAAGGGATCACGCTTCGTGCCGCCGACATTATTGCCACCGGGACACCGGCGGGCGTGGGCGCCGGGTTCAAGCCGCCGCGTTTTCTCAAGCGCGGCGATGTGGTGTCGATAACCATCAAGCAAATCGGGACGCTCACAAATCGTGTCGTATAATTCGGCGCATCTTGTAGTGACGATCGCGGAACCTGCCGCATGACAATAGCTGGACATAAGACGGAATCCATCGATCGGCGGTCTGCGATTGTGGATGAGGTTATGCTGGAAGACAGCCCATCTGTGGCCTCACAAAGAGTAGCAGGTATGGAGGGACTGCTACTCGAGATTGCGAATCTGCTGGCGACGAAACTCAATCCGGAGTCGTTATTCGAGACGATTGCCGAGGTCCTGGGCCGGTCGCTCAAAATCGACCGGGCGAGCCTGGCGATCTACGATCCTAAGCGCGATCAGTTTGAAATTGTCGCCTTGGCTCTGCAGCAAGGAAGCCAAATCGGCAAAGGGTGGTTCATCCCGCACCGCGGCAGCAGAGTAGGACTGGTTTTCGATTCAGGTCAGGCGTGTTGCACGAAGTTGGAACCCGCCAGCGCTTTCTTCGAGGACAAACCGCTGGTTGAGGAAGGGATGCATATGAGTTCTATCATCCCGCTTTTAGTCGAAGGAAAGCCCGTAGGCTGTTTCAGTGTTAATCGCAAACACGAGGAGCCATTTGACCGCGACGAGATGGCGCTGCTTATCAGGATCGCGGATCAGATCGCGATCGCGGTCACGAATACCCGCAGGTTCGACGAAATGAGACTCCAGAAAGAAGAGCTAGGTCGTCAAAACGAGTATCTTTTGGAACTGACTAAAAAGTCCTCGAAGACCGACCTTCTGCTTCTCTGTCCTTCGTTAAGGCTAGCGCGCGACCGCTTGATAACCACCGCCAAGGTGGATGCAACGGTAATGATCACGGGCGAAACCGGCACGGGGAAAGGAGTGCTGGCTCGCGCCCTGCACGATTGGAGTGGCCGGCGCGATCGTCCGTTCGTCGTCTGCGACTGTGCGGCGCTGACCACGAGCCTTATCGAAACAGAGCTGTTCGGCCATGAGAAGGGAGCCTTCACGGGCGCAAATTCCCGGCGGATGGGACGCTTTGAGCTCGCGCACACGGGCACGCTGCTACTGGACGAGGTGGCGGAGATGCCGCTCGAGTTCCAATCCAAGCTGCTCGGGGCGTTGCAGGATCGGCAGATATACCGGGTTGGCGGGGCGAGTCCGGTCAAGGTAGATATTCGAGTAATTGCTGCGACTAACCGCGATCTGCAGGCTGAGGTTGCAGCGGGGCGTTTTCGACAGGATCTGTTTTACCGGCTCAATGTTGTGAGCCTGCACCTTCCTCCTCTGCGCGAGCGAGTCGAGGACGTGCTCGCGCTTGCGGAGCATCTCATTCAATTTTATGCGCAGAAATTCGCGCGCAATATCTGCGCACTAAGTCCGGCAGCCCGCGCGATGATCCAGGCTTATTCGTGGCCGGGGAATATACGGGAGTTAGAGAACATCATCGAACGGGCGGTCCTTCTGAATAGCGGACCGGTCCTGGAAATGGGCAGCGAATTGGACCCTGGTCTGAAATCCGACGATAGAGGAACTGAGTGCGGCAATCCTGGCTACGAGCCGGGCAAGCTTACCCTTAATCAAATGGAACAGCGCTACATCCGCGAGACTCTCGAGGTCACCGGGTGGCGGATTTCGGGACGAAAAGGAGCGGCCGAAATCTTGGGCCTGCATCCGAACACGCTGCGCAGCAAGATGGAGCGTCTCGGGATCACGCATCCATCGCGAGCGGCCTGAGTTGCTGTCGAAGGTTCGTACCCGCTAACGAAATTTCGTAACTGACTCGACTCGCGGGAGAATGCATCCCAAGAGGTCGTATGTGCGACCGCGACAAAGGCGAAGGATTTCTCGCACAACCTTTTGGCGCACATATTGCAGCGCTTGCCACTCAAATCGCGTCGCAAATAGGACTGCCTGATCGTTACCGAGATTTACGGGGAGAGTAGCCTTGAAAAACCAGACTCGATTGACACTGGCCGCAGCCCTGATGTTGGCGATCGCGGGCTGCTCCTCCACCAGCACTCCGAATAGCTCCGCTCCCGGATATGCGACCGACTCGGCGGCCGAGAACACCACGCCCAACTTAGATTTCGCGAGTAAGTGCCCGGCTGTTCACTATGAGAAATTGCAGGCTTGGACTGATATCCAGGTTATGCAGCAGGAAAAAATCAAGGAAGGAGACATACCCGTCTGCGAGCAATGGATAGCCAAGCAGCCTGCCGGTTATGTTCCACCCGTGCCGGCGGCGCTCGTTCCCGGAGCCACGGCGAATGCTCCTTACGAAGGCCGCGGTAACGCCGGCGCAGGACCGGGAGTGGGTCCGCCTCCGGCACAAGTGGCACCGTAGCTCGCCGCAACCATGGCGCGGACTTGGTGGCGAAACAGGATGAGAACCTTTGCGCCGACAAGACGAAGGCGGCCTGATCGTTTGCTCATCCGTTTATGCTTGCTCGCGGTCTGCGCGAATGGCTGCTCGACGCAAGAAACAAATGTGCCGGTGAGTTCCGCCATGCCAGCAGGGCCGTCGAGCGATGCAGCGGGCGTGAATGTGTCCGGCCTGTGGAGTGGAACGACGTCGACCGGTGGTCTGCTGGGGATGGCCGGTAACACTCGCTTTATCAAACTTGTCCTGCGCCAGGCCGGCGACAAGCTCACCGGTGCGTACCGTTGTTCGGCGGGGAATTCGCTCTGCCGCAACCTCGACGAAACGGGATCGATAGATGGAACCGCAAACGGAAACCAGGTGAACCTGAACATAATGTTGCTGCCCGACGCATCCAATTGCCGATACACGGGGACTTTGGGTTACCAGGGAAATGGACAATATACCTGCTATTTGCAGGGGCAGATCGTCGAACAAGGTACTTGGGAAGCGACTCAGTGATTGTGGGTCTCTGATCGAACCAGAAATAGGGCACGCCGCTAAAACCTGAAACAAAGTAGCAACGTAGCTGGAATCATATGGCCCAAAAGAAATTTCATCTCGGTTGGTTCATGAACTTCGTTCCCGATCTCTGGAACGAGCCATTCGCCAGTGGCGGATCACCCTGGACCGGTGAGTTCTACATTGAGATGGCGAAAACCCTCGAGCGCGCCTGCTTCGATTACATCATGGTTGAGGACAAGCTCTGCGTGTCGGAGTCGATGGGAGGAACCGCGGAGATATATCTGAAGCATGGCCTAGCGCCCAAGCACGACCCGGCTCCGCTCGCCGCCCTGATGGGTCACGCCACCTCGCGGCTGGGCATCGTTATTACCATGTCGACCCTGGGCTATCCGCCTTTTCTGCTCGCCCGCCTCAGCTCGACCCTCGATCACATTTGCGGCGGTCGGTTCGGTTGGAACATCGTAACCAGTGCGGAGGATTTTGCGGCGCAGAATTTCGGGTTGGATGTGCTGCCCGACCGCAGCCTTCGCTACGACATGGCAGACGAATACATGGATCTGGTCTGTCAGCTATTCGACTCCTGGGAAGCGGACGCGGTGATCATGGATCGTGAGAAAGGTGTCTACGCGGATTACAAGAAGGTCCATCCGATAAATTTCAAGGGTAAGTTCTTCCAATGCCGCGGGCCGCTCAACACCGTGCGGTCTCCCCAGGGACGTCCGGTATTCGTTCAGGCCGGCGGTTCAGACCGCGGCCGCGAATTTGCCGCGAAGCACGCCGACTCGATAATAACCCTGGCCGACGGGATCGAGGGAATGAAATGGTATCGCAACGATATTCGCGAACGCGCTAAGAAACATGGCCGCAACCCCGACGACATCAAGGTACTTTTCCTGGTGATTCCCAACCTCGGCGCAACCAAGGAGGAGGCGCGAGCGCGGCGCGATGTGATGGCCAAGTCGCCGGAGTTCGTCGAACAAACCCTGGCGCTCGTTTCGGCTATAACCGATATCGATTTCACCAAGTACGATCTGGATTCACCTTTGCCGAAGCTTACCACCAATGGCGAGCAAGGCTCTCTCGACAAGTTCGCGCAATGGGGAAGTAATAAAACTCTGCGGCAGCTCACATACGAATCCACCGAGTTCGAGTCGTCGATTGAGCTGCTCGGCTCCCCCGACCAGATGGCGGATCAGATGGGTGACATCATCGAGCAAGTCGGTGGCGACGGCTTTCTAATCACGACTCACAATCAGCGCGTCAGCCGCAGTCAGATTATCGAAGTGACTGAAGGTCTAGTTCCGGCACTTCAACGCCGTGGCATGGTGCGGACTTCCTACACTTATCCGACGTTGCGAGAGAACCTCAGAGATTTCTGAGTAGCGAGCGGGCAGTTTCAATGCGGTGATAGCCAGGTTTGACAGCCACTGGCTGCGGATTCGGGTACCTCGAAACTCCAACCTGGCGCGTTGCACCAGCATAGTTGCCGACCTCGTCACCGCAGTGCAAATTTTCACAAGCGACAGGTGACCAGGCACGTTCCTCGTTCGCCGTCCTCGCGCTCAGGGGATCGGCCCGAGGCCCTCGAGGCCCACGCCAGCGATTGGGGGAAGCTGGAAGCCGTTTGCATCCACGCGGACCATGCATGCGCACCAGTAGTAATTACCTGGTGGTCCGTTGACGATAAGGTCGCCGGCGCTCTGAGTCGTCTGAACTGTGATAACGTTCGTCGTCGGCGACCAACCGAGCTGAAACGGCGCTTCCGTCGGCGGGTTCACCGGCGGCGAGAGCTTGAGCTGCGGCGGAATCGGCTCGCCCGGCTGTACACTCCAAGTCGTTTCAAACGGAACGGTACCGTTCTCGACCGACACGCCCAAGTCTTCCCACATTTTGATGCCCGGACCACCCCAGCCGACCAGGCTCTTGCCCTCGGGCATGATCCATGGTTCCTCCTCGGTGGCGGCTTCGTCCCAGAACCCGTGACCCGACAGAGTGTTGTAGTCCGGGCCCTGCGCTCCGAAGGAGGGATCGGTCGGTCTCCCGAGCCCCCCGAAGTCTCCCGAGTTGGCGCCATGCGCAGCATCTTCTTCGAGCGCCTCGTCAAGCGGCTCGCTCACGGGGGAGTTTAACTCGAAGGGCGTCGTGTCTTCTGCGTCCTCGACTGGAGTCAGCGGCGTCGGCATCGTGCCGGTCACAACAGTCGGCTCGTCGTCAAACTCCTCGACCTCGGAGGTGAGGTCGGGGATGTTTTCCAGGTCAGGTTGCGGTGCCGCCAAAGGCGCTATCTCCGACGCGGCCTCCTCCTCGTCGATTGATAAAGCGCCGACATTCAGCACGGATTCCGTGACGAGCTTGGTGGCGGAGTCGTCGATGGCCTCTTGAGAGGCCGTGCCCGTCGGATCGATTCGCGTAAGCGGCATGCCCGCCGCGAACGCGTAAAGGTTATCCCCTCCATCGAAGCCCGCCGGATCCGGCGAGAGGAACCGGCCCAACGCGGGCGAATACTCGCGCGCGCCCATCGCGTACATCGCGAGCGTGGGATCGTAGAGCTGCCCTTGATACAGCAGGCGCATACCCAAGGCCGACGTTGGCTGCGGCTGCCCGCTCGCGCCGAACACGCGGATCGTGCCGAAGGCGTCGTAGAGGTAGCCTTCGGCGAGTCCGTTGTCACCGCTCAGCGCGAACACCGACCGCTCGCCGCCCTGATGTACGTAGTGCGTCGCGCCTGCACCAAAGCCGTCGATAACTCCGAGGAGATCCTGCGGTCCATTCCCGCTGACATAGACGCGCGCCTGGCTGGCGTCCGTGACAGAGTTAGTCGTTGCACGGAGGACGCTGCCGTCCCACACGAAGTATGTCGATGTGGGCGACTGTCCCGCAGCGTTCACCGTCTCTCCGACGCGCCGCCCCAGAGCATCGTACAAATACGAGATCGACTTTGAGCCGCTGGTCGCCGACACGAGGTGACCGAGGCCGTCGAAGACGAGGTTGGCCTGTCCCGTCGATATTGTATCGCCTGCGGCGTTGGTCGACAGTGGCACGCCGCCGACGGAGGTGTAGGCGTCAGTGGCGTCAATCTCGTTGGTGGAGGTTCCAGACCCGGTGGCGACGGACATCCAGTTGGTCTCGCCGTCGAGCGTGAGCAGCATCCGCTGCGGATCCGCGGAGAGCGCGGCCTGGACGTCGGCGTTCACGAGCTCGCGATTCGGGAGAGGCGATGGCAGCGACGCATCGTCACCTTCGTCGATGAGCGGGCCGGCGGCATCGATCTCGTAGAGGTCGGTGTGCGGAGGACTCGCCGCAAACTGGCGCACGCGAGCCCGGGGTATTCCTTCGAGGCCGACGGCGTCGTTCCAGTTCGCGACTACGGCATCGGCGCCCGACGTTCCATACGAGACGTCGATGCCGCTGCGTCGGCCGCGTGCGTCGTAGCTGATGTGCGCGGTGACGCCTGCGCCCTGCCCCGGCGACAACGCGCGCCCGCCAAAGTCGATTGCCGCCGGACCGCCCAGACCCGCGTAGGTGAGATGAGCAAGGGGCCGGCTGCCGACGCTGACGTCTCCGAGGCGTCCCAGCTGATCACGCGCCATCGACAAGACCAACGGCGTGCCTGAAGTCGGGCTAAGTGTGGTCGACGTCAGGCCGCCCATGTCGTCGTAGACACGCTCGATCGCCAGCGGCTCGAGCGTGCCGCTGTTCTCGGCGATCTGATGACCGCTCGAGTCATAGCTCATCGTCACCGTCGACCCGCTTGCCGCATCCGGGGGCACCGTGGTTATCGCGGCGGTCTTCATGCCGAACGCCGAGTATGTGAATGACCTTGTCATGGTGCGGGAGGCGAGCCCGGGCGCCGAACCCGGCGTTACGATCTGGCTTACCGGTCGTCCCGCGCTGTCGTAGGTGTAGGATACCGTCGTCCCGGCAGGATCGATCAGGTTGCTCAGCCGCGGGGAGCCCGGAAGGTAGTTCCGCGTGGTCACGCGCCCGAGCGGCGCGTCAGTCTCCATGATTCGATTCAACCCGTCGATGACGAAGCTGGTCGTCTGAGCGCCCAGCGCGTTGGTCGTTGTGATCGCGGTGCGTCGGTCGTCGCCGTCGTAGGCGAAGCCCGCGATCCGGCTGGGCCCAGGTGCGCCCACGATCGTATAGTTGGTCCGCCGCCCGTAGTCGTCGTAAGAGTAGTTCGTCGTGACGAGCTGGCCGGTGACGGTCGAGACCAGCTGACCGTACGAATCGTAAACTCTCGTCGCGAGTTGGTCGGACCCTTGGCGCGTTCCAGTTCCGAGACCGCGATCGTCGAAGTGCTCTGTGAACGTGAGCGGCGTGCCGTTGGCGGCGGGCGCGGTCACGTCTTGTTCGTCTCCGTCGGTGACCTCGCGCCAAACCGCCGTGCGCAGCGAACCGTTGGGTAGTTGATCCGACACCGGCCTGCCCAGCGTGTCGAAGGTGGTGACGCGCGGCGGATGGCTCCCGATTGTGGTCGTCAGTGTTCGGTGCGTGTCGTCATACACATACGACGTGTGATCAGCGAGCTGAGGCTCGAGCTGCTGCCCGTTTGCGAAGAGCCAGTTGTCCTCGCCCGTCACGCGGCCCGTGCTGTCATATTGCCGTTCGACCATCGACTGCAGGCCCGGGAAGAGCCCGGTCGGCTCGGCGTACGCCGGCAGATTCGGACCGGACAGCACTGCCTCCCAGATCACCCGGTCGAGCGTGTCGTATCCACGCCAGCGGTGCACGATCGTGGCGGGGTCAGCGGTCGATGGATCCGCGTTCATCTCGTCGATGATTCGACCGAAGCCGTCGCGCACGTAGAACTTTCCGACGCCAGATCCGTCGACATCGCTTACCAGCACGCCCCCGGGAGCATACTGTCGGACCGAAATGGTCTGCATCCCGGGATCGTTGCGAGGGACCGTGGTCGGCCATTGAGGCTGCGGCGGGCGTATGGGGCGTGGCCAGTGGAATATGCCAGGTATCGGCTGCGCGACGACCTTGAAGGTCGCCGGCGGCAGTTTCAGTGCAAGCTGTCCGTTCGTGATCTTGGTCGGCGCGCCCAGCTTCGTTGAAGTGCGCGCCATAACGGGGCCTATCGGCACCGGCAGGGGAATCGGGCGGATTCGCAGCGGCGCCGGCGCCCCGGCAATGCATGCGTTCGTCCAGGCGGTGAGGTTCGACGGATGCCCGAGATCGACGCGGACGATCCGGTTATTCGCGTCGTAAATGTTGTGCGTGACTATCCCCTCGGGATCGATTGCGTAATCGAGGCGCCCGTCCGAGGCGTGCCGCTCGCAGCGCGACTTCCACGGCGTGCCGTCCTTCGGCACCTGCACCAGCGTCTGCGGATGATCGAGCGCGTCGAAAGTGAGCCACCGCTCGAGGCGAGTGCTGACCTCATGGAAGCGCTGACGGCTGCCGTTGTAGCCGATAGTCGTCCCAATCCATTGCCCGGCGTTGAGGGCATCGGCCTTCGCTTCCCACGTTACGAGGCCCGCAGCGTCGTAGGCCTGCACTGAGTTGCTGCCCCAGTGCCCGCTCCGCCCTTGCTCGACTATCCGGCCCAGCGCGTCATATTGAATGAAGAGCCGCAGCGGTGACGAACCGGGAACCTCGGTCGTGATCTGATTAGGTCCAGCGCCACTCGGGTCGTAGACCAGCGTCGTCGTTGTCCCGTCGGGCGCGACGACGCTCGTCGGAAAGATCGTGTGTGCGTTGAAAAGTGGAGACGACTGGTATGAATACGTCGTGCGCTCGGACGTGGCGCCGCTGACCTGCGTATCGATCCAGAGGACACGGTCCCACTGGTCGCGCTCGCGGTGAATGCTCGCCTGAGTCGGCAGCCCGGGGTCCCTGACATAATCCACGAGGGCTCCCGACGGCGTGTACGAGTACTGGGTTACATGCGGTTGTGTATCACCGGGTGCGCCGGGCGCCGGCAGCTTGGTCAGCGTGAGCGGCTTGCCATAATAGTCGGCCGCGATGCAGGTGCGTGCGCCCGAGGCGTCGCGCATGCCGTGCAGCGTCCCGTTACGATAGTTGTAATCGATGGTCTCGCCCGTCGAGCGGTTGACGTTGCGCAGAAGCCGCCAGGCGTCATCGTAGTATTCGGTGCGGACGACACCGTGGAGATCATGCACGACAACGGCATGCTCCGGGGATTGCACACCCGTCACCGTCGTGGCGGTCGCCGGCGGCCCCTGGCGCCAGCGGAGGCACGCCATGGCGGGAGTGAGCAGGCCGTCCGCCAACTCCTGAGCGAGTCCCGTGTCCACGCGTTGCTCGCCGAGCACGGCGGTGAGCGGGACGACGGCCAACTGGCCGCCAGGCAGGCTCACGATCGCTATCCGCCCGCTGTCGTCCGCAGCCGCGGCGACCGGACCTGCGAGCGCGAGCGTCCGCGGGGCGCCGGTAGCCTTGATGGTGATTTGCCCGTTTGCGGATGACGCCTGCGCGAGCTCCGTGCCTGCGGCCGGCGACACGAGCGTCGCAACATTCCCCTTACGCTCAAGAACCAGCGGCGCTGTGCCAATTGAGATTCCGGCGCGGGCCATCGCAGTCGAAAACAGGCCCGCCGGCACCGATGCCGTTCGCGGCGCAGTCTGGTCGAACCCACGGCGGCCGGACGCTTTCTTCACGGCCGGTCTGGGCGGCGTGACCTTCCCGGCGACGGGTACCGGGGGGCTCTTCGACGACGCCAGCACGACCGGAACCTTCGCCGTATAGTTCAGCCCCGGCCCTTGCTGCAACTCGAGCCTGGAGTCCGGGCCGAACACCGCCGCGACGGCCGCACTGTTTCCCTCGATACTGAACGTATCGGGGGCCGCCGTCGCTCGCAGGCGCACGCTTCCAGCTTTCAAGACCGACGCCCACAGAACTTTCCCCGCGTCGGCCACTTGCGGCGGGCCCGAGACGATGGAGTACGTTCCGCGTCCGTCGGGCGACAACACGATCGGCTCGCCCACCCAGACCGCGCCCGACTTCTTCGGGTCCAGCGCGCTCAACTGCAGCATCCCCGCCGACTCGAGCCCGGCCAGCGGCGGGACAATGGGGCCGATGCAGGAATCCTGGCAAATGTCGACGGATCCAAACTGTGACAAGGGCACGACATTCGCCGGATCGGGGTGCACCGAGTAGACCGGCGTGCCACCGTTGAGCGATAGCGCCTCTTGCAGGATCTCGAGCGGGCTAAGTCCCAGCCCCTCGAAGAAGGCGAGGAAGTCGCCGCTGTTGCTGACTGCCTGCTCGCCGAGCAGGTCGTGATAGTCGTAGGTGGTGCTGGCGTCGACCGCATCGCCAGCCTGGTTCTTCACGACGCGATCGAAATCAACCTCAAACGGATCCTGCCCGTAATCGTTGTGAACGACGAGGCGCCCGTCGCCATCGTGAACCTCCACCAGATCGTGGTTCAAGTCCTGGGGCCGTCCGAAGGCGTAGCGGCGGTTGCCGTTGGAGTCCTTCGCTCCGTCGGCCTCGTGGCAATCCTGGAAGCACTTGGTCGAGCAGTTCGCGTTGTTGGTATTTACTTCGTTTCCAATCTTCGCGAAGCAAGCGGCACTGAACGATGGACAGACTTCCGCGTGCGCGACGGACGCGCTCGCATTCGACTCGACGTCGTTGCAAAAATCTTTAGAGCCCTGCGAAAACGGGGGTATTCCTATTTGCTGGTTAGCCGCAATACTCGCCTGGACGCTGGGGTCCGTGCTGTTGCACAGGCCCAGGTCGCTGGCGACGTCGCATTCACAGAGCCCGTGCCAGAAGTCCTTGTTGGCGCCGGGGCCGAAGTCGTCCTCCTCGCCGCATGACAGGTAGTTCAGGTTGACCTTGTGATCGAAGCCGTTGGCGAAGCAGGGCTGGTTCGAGTTGTCCTGACAGGCTTGCCCGCAGTAGGTGAAGCAGGAGTAGCCGTTCGCGGGCACGTTGAAGGGATGGTTGATCCCGTTGCACAGCGTATTGATCGTGTTGTCGATAGCGTTCGTGCAGACGTCCTGGTTGTGGCACGACCAGGTGGTGGCCGCGTCGCTCTGGTTATCGCAGAGCAGATGGCATGCCGGCGTGAGCTGGTCGTCCTCCACGTAGGTGGCCTTGGGAAACCCGCTCAAGTACGTGAACGTGGGTCCGTGGCCGTCGGCATCGAGCACGCTCGTGAGATCGAACTCGCTGTTGTCGTCAGGCGGCGTCTGCTTGAAAGACACCAGCGGAGCCGAGCAATCGTTTTGTTTCTGGCTGACGCACGTCAGCTGCGCGGTGGTAATGATGCTGCAGGGATCCTCGAACCACGACCCGAGCAGGCCGCCCAGCACGGAGCACACCGCCGGATCGCGCCAACGCGTCTGTTTCACGTAGTTGTAGAAAAAGTTCCGCCCCGAGGTATCGATGACGTGGGTTACGATGCCGCCGTCGTCGTTGGTGACCGAGTTGTCCCACCCAATTGTGAGCGAGTTCCCGGCCGCGTCGGACACCTGCGTGAGGCTGGCGAACTGGCCGCCGACCTTGTTGAACCCGTATGAGAGGCCCGACCCGTCGGTAACTACGTAAAGACTCGGCCCGTTGAAGTGCTTCTCGAGCCGCAGCGGAACGTCGGCAGTGGTCGCTTGATAGTACGTGACGCCGTTCCTGTAGGACGTGGCGATGGGACGGAACGTTATCCGCTCCATCGCTTCGGTGACGTAGACCACATCGCCTTCGCAGTCATGCCCGCCCGAAGGCAGCACGTCCTCGATGTGGCGGGCGTAGTTATGCGACCAGCCGAACCCGACGCTCGACTGATGATTCGCGCGGCTGCGGTACGTTAGCGCGACCTCGAACGGGACGCCGTACCCCGGTACGTGCAAATGGGTCTTGCGCAGGATGAACTCGCCGTCGCCCAGAACCGGATCCGCCGTCAGGTTGGCGATGGGTCCGACGACCTCGGACGAATCGGCGACCGCTTCGTCCGCCTCCGTGGTGAAAGCTCCGAGCATCGGCACGAAGTCCACCTCCGTCGCCGCCTCAAATTCGGCCGCCACCACTTCGACCTCGGCCGCGGCCAGCGCCTCGGCGGTTTCGGCGGCCAGGATCGCGTCCACCTCTTCGTCCTGAGCCAGGACCCGGCTCGAGCAGCCGAGGAACAGAAGGCACACTGCGACCGCGACGTATCCCCATCGCAGCGCAGCTCTGATTCCTGCCATCGACCCGACCTCGGGCGGGAAATGTACCAAAGGTAGCAGATACTGTCATCCTGAAATTGCGTCGCGCTTGCCCGCAAAACCTTCGACTCTGTCCTTGTCGAGATCCTGCCGACCAATGATATGAAGGCGCACCCCGAACAATTGCGCACTCCCACATTGAGTGAGGTATATTTGCAACTCGCGCCCTGAACGGCGCAGAGAGTTTCGTAGCAATCGTTGCCGAGGAAGAGGCCCCGAGGAGATCCTCATCATGATTAGCCGACGGCGTCCGGCATGGCTCCCGACACTCGTTGCAGGCGTCGTCTTTGCCTGGTCCTTCTCATGCTCCTTGCCCGGCCTCGCCGTCCTTCCCGCTCTCGCGCAGAATTCGACAACGGTGCTTCAGGGTGGCGCTACCTACAGCGAACCCGCGACGGGACTCTCCAGAAACGACCTCCCCACGCAGCAAAAGATCGATGCCGAGGACGATCAGCACGACACCAACGACGCTGCTATCGACGACGCGGAGCGCGAGGAGAACGTCGAGCACGATTACCACTTGAAGGCGATCGAGCAATCGCAGGTGCCGGGCGAGGTCAAGCAGGAGGCGATCGCCGACGAGAATGAACGGCACCAGGACGCCTTGGCGCACTTCCAGAGACAACAAGCATTGGAGGATGAACGGCACGCCCAACGAATCACGGACATCATGGCGGCGGCGGGCAAGTTGTTGTCAGGGGCGGCCAGCGCCGTCGGCAACTCCCTCAACAACGGCAATGGAGGCGCCCAGTCCGGAGGCGGATCGTCGCCGCCCCCATCGAATCCATCGACCAGCAATCCCGCGAATCCTGCGACCGGCAATTCCGGAAATCCGCCGGCTACTACCTCCAGCAATCCGCCGGCACAAAACTCCTCACCGCCGGCGGTTGCGCAACAGCCCTCCAAGCCGCTCGATTTCATTCCCAACGCGGTCAACAACGCCGTCCGCAACGTTCCCAATGGGGAGCGAATCCTGCAGGGAGCGGCCGAGGTATCGCGCGCGGCCGGTCAGGGCGCGGCCGATTCAATCACGAAGGATCTCCAGAATCTGGACAACACCACGCGACAGCTCGCCCAACAGCTCGAAGATCAGTGGACCAAGGATTCTTACGGCGGGGCGAAGCAAGTCGCGGCCATGTTTGCTTTCGAGGGCTTGGCCGCAGGCGTTCAGGGTACGTTGGCTGCGCGCACCGCGATGCAGGCTGGCGCGCCTTTGAAGAACGCGCTTAGTACCGGCGGATCCGCCGCTTTGCAGAAGAGCGTGCTCGGCGGCCCCAACGGGCTCGGCGCGCTCGCGTCGCGAGGTCCGGGCGCACTCGACGAGGCCTCCAACGCGGGCGGTGCGAACGGAAGCCCGCTCAATGGCAACGTCGATTCGAGTGGCGAACCGGCAGCGGGAACTGCGGGCGGTAATGGTGGCCCGGGCGAGCCGGCTGGAGGCGGCAATGCGCCTTCGGAGACCGCGCCGTCCGATGAATCGTCGGGTCCGGGCGCCGGCAACGAAGAGTTCCCTCCCGCATCGGACCCGGTCTCGCGCGGCATGCCACCCGCAATCGACAACGCTCTGAAAGCGCTCGCGAAAAGGAACAAATGGATAATTGTCGTCCGCGATTCAAATCCTGCCGCTGAAAGATGGGTGGGTCAGGAA
>Ga0302324_100009603_pt1 | contig 20176 bp, 13 predicted proteins | sample Palsa_T0_1_FD_201949 | JGI IMG/M metagenome (GOLD analysis project Ga0302324, IMG submission 201949) | Peat permafrost microbial communities from Stordalen Mire near Abisko, Sweden - Palsa_T0_1 | ecosystem: Environmental > Terrestrial > Soil > Palsa > Peat permafrost | place: Sweden: Abisko...
GCCACACATGCAAGAAAAGCTGGTCGAATTTGCGAATCTGCTGCGCGAGAACGGCGTGCGCGTCTCGCTGGCGGAGACGCTCGACGCGTTCAACGCCTCCGAAGTCACGGGACTCGGCGAGCGCGATGCGTTCCGCGCCGCACTGCGGGCAACGATGGTCAAGCGGGCGAGCGAGCTGCCCGTGTTCGAGGAGCTGTTCGACATCTACTTCTCCGGCCTCGGCGAAATTATCAAGCAGGCGAGCCAGGCGGTGCAGGACGCGCTCTCGATGTCCGATCAGGAGTTTCAGAAATTCCTCGATGAGATCGAGAAGATGCTCCAGAAAGAGGGCAAGAATCTTTCCGAGCTCGCCAAGAAACTGCTGCAGAACAATTCGGGCGAGATGGAGCGGAAAATCAGCGAAGCCTCGCGGGCGGTCAAGCTGCAGGGCATCGAGCGCACGATCGAGGAGAACTATTTCGCGCGCGCACTCGCGCGTCAGCTCGGGCTGGACAAAATAGAAGCCGAGATCAAGGAACTACGCGAGCAGCTCGAGAAGATGGACATCGGCTCCGAGCTCAAAGCAAAGATGGAGGAGTACCTCGAACGCCGGCTGAAGGCGCTCGACGATATCATCCGCCGCTACGTGCGGATGGAGCGCGAGAAGCGCGACATCAAGCAGAAAGAAGATCAGCGCCTCAACCAGATAGGCGAGAAGAGCTTCTACTACCTGACCGAGGACGAGCTCAGGAAAATGAACGAGGCGGTGACGCGGTTGGCGCAGCGCCTGAAGAACGTGATCACGGTGCGGCGCAAGCGATCGAAGAAGGGGCGGTTCGATATCAAGCGCACGCTGCGGCAGAACCTCGAATACGGCGGCGTGCCGTTCAAGCTGCGGTTCGAGAAGCGCAAGAAGGAGCGCCCGCAGGTGGTGATCCTGTGCGACGTTTCGGATTCGGTGCGCAACGCGTCGCGCTTCATGCTGCAGTTCGTGTACTCGCTGCAGGATCTCTACTCGCGCGTGCGCAGCTTCATCTTTGTCGCCGACATCGGCGAGGTGACCGACTGCTTCCGCAACAATGACGCGAAGGAGGCGCTGGACGTCGCGCTCAAGGGCGATATCATCAACGTGTACGCGCACTCGAACTTCGGCTACGCGTTCCGCAACTTCGTGACCGACCATATCGGCTCGGTGAACAAGCGCACGACTGTCATCGTGCTCGGCGACGCGCGCAACAATTACAACTTGCCGCATGACTGGTGCTTGCGTGAAATCCGCCAGCGCGCCAAAAAAGTGATCTGGCTTAATCCTGAGAGCCGCAACACCTGGGGCTTCGGCGACAGCGAGATGGATCGCTACGCCCCGCATTGCGACCTGGTGGAAGAGTGCCGCAATCTCAACCAGCTTTACCGCGTCGTCGATCGCTTGGTCGCCGGCTGACAGACCCGTTGCTCGGGGTTGCGCAGCTCGTTCGGTTGACCACGCGGCGTCTTTGGGCCAAGATATTTGCTCCGGGTGATGAGCGGGGTTTCAGCTCGAAACCGCGCGCGGTTGACGAGAAAAGGTTGAAGAGCCCGTCTATGACTGGTCACAGGGAAGACTTCATTTTGATGATCGTGGGCGGGATTACGCTCGATCCCTCGACCAAAATGCCGATCGTCGTCCTGAAAGATCCTGACAACAAGCTCAACCTGCACATCTGGATCGGTCCGCTCGAGGCCACCGCGATGGCCACCGAGCTCGAGGGTATCAAGCCGCAGCGCCCGATGACGCATGACCTGTTGCGCAACCTGATGACCGAGTTTGGCGCGACGGTCGAGTCCGCCGAAATCACCGAGCTGCGCGAGAACACGTACTTCGCCCGCATCCAGGTGAAGACGCGTGACGGCAAAGCGCTCGAAATTGATTCGCGCCCGAGCGACGCTATCGCGCTGGCGCTGCGCACCAAGTCGCCTATCTACGTGGCCAAGAAAGTGCTCGAGGCTAGCAGCGAGCTCCACGAGTCCCAGGGCGAACAGCAGACCTCGGATCAGAACCTTGCCGGCGTGTCACGCGACAAGTGGTCCGAGATCCTCGAGCGAATGTCGCCCGAGGACTTCAAATACAAGATGTAGGGCGCGATCGCGCCGACTCCGCTGATTCTCTGCCGGGCGGCGCCCGCGGGAGCATTCGATGCCGCCGACTACCCATCGCCGAAAAATAACGCAAAAGGAACTGCGGGCGCCCGACGAGTTCACAACGCTGGTCGACAACGCACGTGATTTCCTGGTCAACAATCTAAGCCAGGTGATTGTCTCGAGCGTGGTAGTGCTGGTCGCCGGCGCGATCGTGATCGGCGTGTACTACTACGAACGTCATCGCGACAATATCGCCGGAGCGCAATTCTACGATGCGATCACCGCGCTCAACGCCGGACAGAACAAGCAGGCCGAGACGCAATTCAAGCTGCTGGCCGATGAAGAGCCGGGTCGCCGGCTCGGACGCCTCGCGCGCTTCTACCTGGCGAGCGCCTACCTGGCCGACGGCGATTTGCCAAACGCACGCGATTCGCTGGTTGCGTTTCTCGCCGACGAACGCGACCCGACCTTCCGCAGCCTTGCGCTGACCAACCTCGCGGTGACTTACGAGCGAATGGAAGACTGGAAAAAGGCGGTCGGCGCGTATCAGCAGGCGGCTGCGGATCCGGGCCCCGAGCAGTCAAATGCCGAACTGGGCGTAGCGCGGGCGCTGGTGAAAGCGGGAGACAAGCAGGGCGCTATCGACGCCTATCGCGCGTTCCTCGCAGCGCATCCGTTCGCGCAGCAGCGCCAGGACGTGATGGAATCGCTGGCGCTGCTCGGCGCACCCGCCGAGATTCCGCCGCCGCCCTCAGCAGCGGCGGGGGGCCCTCAGCCCGTCGTCATTCATTAGTGGCCGAGGCCTGCGGCGACTTTGCGCCCAGCTCCGAGTTGATCACGAACTCCATTATCTTGCTGTCGGGCAGCCCGACGATCGGAATCCCGTTGACGAAGAACGTCGGCGTCGACGAGACGTGCAGCGAGTCGCCGTCCGTCTGATCCTGCTTGATCCGCGCAGCCGTCTGCGGGCTGTCCATGCAAGCGTTCAATGAAGGAACGTCGAGCTTCTGCGCCTTGGCCAGCTTGTCCACGTGATCCGGCAGATTTTTCACGTTGATCGATCCCTGGTTGCTGTAGAAGTAGCGCGCGAAATCCCAGAACGCGGCCGGATTCTGCAGGCGCGCGCACTCGGCCGCTTCCGCGGCCTTGACCGCCCACGGATGCACGTTCAGCGGGTAGTTCTTGAAAACTACCTTCACCTTGCCCTTGTAAGACGTGTTGATCAGGGTCTCCAGCACACTGAACGCATGCGCACAGAAGGGGCATTCGAAGTCGGCAAACTCCACGATCGTCACCGGCGCGTCGGCCGGTCCCTGCGTCGCCCGGTCGTCGAGGCCGGCGGTACTCATGTTGACCCGACCCCATGGCTCAGTGCTGAGGTCGATATACTGGCCGAGCACAATCTTGGTCTCGTCCTTGTCGAAAAAAACCGTGGTGGAGACACTCTGTCCCTGTTCGTTGCTCACGGAGATTTGCCGCGCAAACAGTCCCTCGATAGGCGCTTTGACCGCGGGCCCCAGCTTGATCAGATCCGGGCTCGGAATCTTAAAGTGCTTCTGTAGAAAACTCTTCAATGCGGCATCACGTGCGGGATTGGTCGGAATCGGCAGCAGGGCAAGTGGAGGGCCGCCCTGGGCAAGCGCCGGACCACGGGCGAATAGCAAGAGGACGCCGACCAGGAACCATATAACGGCCACCTGTATGCCATAATTCAACTTCGCATAAGAAGTATTATGTAAACTAGGATGTTTGGGTGAAAATCGAAAAAGGCCTGAAATCATCAACGCTCCCACGCTCCTGTTTCGAGTATTGGTCCGGCTTGGATCACGCAATGCTGTTCGGCGGTGAAAAGACAATCCGAATACTTCTAGCTAATCGCGGCCGCTCCGTATAGCGCCTGATTCCTTCGCTGACGCCGCCGGTTTGTGGCCTAGCGCGCTGAGCGCCCGGCGCGCCACGAAATTGCGCGGCTCCAGCCGCAAGGCTTCTTCATAGTACGCGACCGCATTCGGGCCCCGATCGAGTTCCGCCGCGCATCGGCCCATCGCGAGCAGCATCTCGATTCCTTCCGCGCCAAACTCACGTGCGCGTTTCAGCGCGGTGAACCCTTCCGGGAAGTTTTCCTGCTCGGCCAACGCCAGGCCAAGTCCCAGAGTCGCCTCCGCGTTCATCGGGTCGAGCTCCAGCGCATCGCGATACATCGCGAGCGCCGCGCGCTTCGCTCCCTTGGCGTAGAGGTCGCGCGCCGCGGCCGCCATCCGCGCGCCCTCCTCGATCCATCGCCGCAGTTCGATTTCCACCGTTATCTCATCGTGCGAAACTTCCGCCTTGACGATCTTCAGCTTCTCGCCCAGATATTCGCGCAGCCGCGCGAGCAGCGCATCGCCCCCGGTTTCAGGCGACTCGAGAAATGCGAGCCCCACCGAGTCGCCGACGTGATCGATTCGCCGGATCACGAGCGACTGACGCGCGCGCGCCGTCTTCGAAGGTGCCTGCGAGTCAGACGCGCTCATTGGGATCGAAGAGTTTGCGATATTCGTCGAGGGCGAAACGGTCGGTCATCCCCGCAATATAGTCCGCCACCGCGCGCGAAATCGGATCGCCGTAACGTTGCGCCCGCTCGACTACGTGCTCCGGCATCTGGCGCGGCTCGGTCATATAAGTCTTGAACAGGCTCGCGAGCACCCTGCCCGCCTTTTCGGTCATCCGGCTGACGCGGTAGTGCCGATACAATCGCTCGCGCATCACCTGCTTGATTTCTGCAACCTTCACGCCCACTTCGGGACCGAAGCACGCGAGCGCCCTGCCCGCCTTGCGTACATCGTCGACGCTGCGAATTTTGTTGTGCTCGAGTTCGCCGGCGAGACTGTTCATCAAATCGGTCGACATCGTGTCGATCATCCTGATTACGGTCTGGTAACGAATCACGCGCATCTCAGCCGTCGGATACGCCTCGCGCGCCGCCGCCGCCGACTCCCTGAACAGCGCGGACTGGTTGAGCTCCTCGACCGACAGCATCTGCGACTTCAGCCCGTCGTCAACGTCGTGGGCGAGATACGCGATCTCGTCCGCCAAGTCCACAATCTGCGCCTCGAGACACGGATAAGTGCTCGGGTCGAATTCCTGCGCCGCCGGCCGGTTCTGGAAATGCGAATGCTTGACGATCCCCTCGCGCACCTCGAAGCTCAAGTTGAGTCCGCGGAAATTCGGATAGCGAATCTCAATCCAGTCCACCGTGCGCAGGCTCTGCGCGTTGTGATCGAAGCCGCCATACGGCGCCATCAGCTCGTTGAGGCTTTTCTCGCCGGCATGCCCGAACGGCGTATGCCCCAGGTCATGTGCGAGCGCGACCGCCTCTGCAAGTTCCTCGTTCAGGCCGAGAGCGCGCGCGATGGTGCGCGCAATTTGCGCGGCTTCGAGCGTGTGGGTCAGGCGCGTGCGGTAGTAATCGCCTTCATGGTTTACAAAAACCTGGGTTTTGTATTCGAGGCGCCGAAACGCGGCGCAATGGACGATCCGATCGCGATCGCGCGCGAAGACGGTGCGGATATTATGCTCGGGTTCTGGAAACCGTCGCCCGCGACTCGCCCGCGACGCCATCGCATACGACGCCAGCATGCGCGCCTCTATTTCCTCGAGTTCCTGCCTCGTCCGCAGCATCGCGTTCAACACTCCAGATGCTACCACGCCGCTATCGGCTCTCGAAGCGCCCGCCTCGACATCGGTCAACACGTTGCTAAAGCCGCAGCGGGCGGATTTATATAACTTGAGCGGTTCAATCGACGTGTTGCGCATTCGAACATACCAGGCGCTCTGCCGTATCGCTCTGACCTTCGCCATAAGCACGCTCATAACTGCCTGTGCGACATCGCAGCCGGCTCAGCTCCCGCCGCCGCCCCCGCCGCCTATCGCAGTTCCCCAAGCCACGCCGACGCCGCAGGTAGTCGGTATGGCCTCATGGTACGGCCCGGGTTTCCACCGACACCATAACGCCGAGGGTGGAGTTTACAACCAGGAAGATCTCACGGCGGCCTCCATCGCGTTTCCGTTGGGCAGCCGCGTGATGGTTACCAATCTTGACAACGGCCGGTCCGTCGAAGTCACGATCACCGACCGCGGACCGTTCAAGAAGGGCCGCAAGATCGATCTCTCGCATCGTGCCGCGCAAATGATCGGGATGCTCGATCAGGGCACTGCTCGCGTCCGCATCGCACTTATCAGCAAGCCGCCCGGCACGCGCGACGTCGGCGCACCGCTACGCTACTGGGTGCAGGTCGGTTCATTCTCCGAGGAGCAGAACGCTGAACAGGTGCAGACCCGGCTCGCTTCGTCTTACTCCGACGTGCACGTCGTAAGCGTCCTTGATGCTGACCAACACCGCTACTACCGTGTACGCATGGGCGCATTCGCGACGCGCTCCGCCGCCGAGACGCGCGCGTCCGAGGCCTCCCGCTTCGGACTTCCAGTAGTAATCATCACCGAATGACCAGCCAGGCCACCCACTTCGTACGTCGGCTCTGGTGGCCTGTATGCGCGATCCTGGCCCTTCTTATTCTCCGCGGATGCGCCTACTCGCTGCTCAACGGAGACCGGGTCAATTCCGAGCAGGCCGCAAAAGTCGAGGCGGGCATCCAGGATCTTCGCCAGCTTCGTTTCAAGCATCCGGTGCCACTCGTCGTCAAAACTCCGGACGAAGCCGAAGTCATGATGGAAGCCGACCTGATGCGCGACAACACCGACAGCCAGCTCGAAGCCGACGCCGTCGCCGGCGCGCTCACGGGTCTGTATCCCGCCGGCATGGATCTCAAGGCGCAGTCGCTCAAGTTGCTGAAGAGCCAGGTCGCGGGCTTTTACGATCCGCACGGCAAGGAAATGGTGCTGGTCGAAGGCGGCGACAACATCGGCTTCTGGAACACGGCGACCGAGTTCATGATCCAGCGCGACATCGTCGGCGAGATGCTGCTGGCGCATGAGCTCACACACGCGCTGCAGGATCAGAACTTCGATCTCGAATCGAGCCTCGACCGGGTCAAGGACGACGACGATCGCGCGATCGCGCTGAAGTCGGTAGCAGAAGGCGACGCGACCATCGCCGGTTTCGCCTACGCCGTCGGCCGCATGGACAACACTATCGCTGACATGCTCACCGACAATCTCAAAAACCTGCCGCAGGCCCTGAAAGCCGAAGCGCCGGACACGCCCGAGGGCCTCAGCGCGCCGCTGCTGTTCCAGTATTCCGACGGCGTCCGCTTCGTGGCGGAGGCTTATCGACGCGGCGGATGGTCCGCGGTTGACGCGCTCTATCGCGACCCTCCCCTGTCCAGCCACCAGATTCTGCATCCCGAGCTTTACTTCGACAAGCGCGCGCCCACCCCGCGCATCACCATCGCCGGCTACGACCCGATCATGAGCGGATGGAAAGTTGCCGACACCGACACCTTCGGCGAGCTGCTGCTGCACGTGATCCTCGAGCGCAATCTCGGCCCGCAGTCCAACGAGCTCGGACTCGCCGCGCGATGGACCGCCGACCGCATCATCATTCTCCAGCAGAGCCGCGCCGTCGACGTAATCTGGATGCTCACCTTCAGCGACGCGCAGACCGCCAGCCACTTCACCGTCGTCTACGAAACCTTGCTCGATCGCCTGCTCGGCGACGCGACCCCGCATCGCATCGACACGCGCTCCAACGCGGTGCTCGTCGTCATCGGACAGGGCGCCGACTATTTCGACACGCTTGCACCTGCGATCTGGAACGCCAGCACGATCCAATCCGCCGGCGTCACAACGCGCTTCCCGCCGCCCGACCCATCCGCCGATCGATGACGCCTAGCCGACGTCTCCGAGACTGAAGCCGAGCGCCAGCATTTTTCTCACCGCCGCGCGCGCGCCTTCCGACTCGCGGCTGGCCAACGAAGGATCCCGCGCGATCCACTCATCCGCGAGCCTGCGCGCGCGCTCGATCGTGCGATGGTCCCGCACCAGGTGCACGAAGCGCAGCGGCAGTGCTCCCGTCTGTCGCGCGCCCAGCAGGTCGCCCGGTCCGCGCATCCGCAAGTCGGCCTCCGCGACCTCGGCGCCCACTGTGGATTCGCGCATCACTGCCAGACGGCTCAGCGCGGTTTCATCCGCGTCGCTCGACGCCACCAGGCAGCATCGCGACGCCTTCTCGCCGCGACCCACCCTGCCGCGCAGTTGATGCAACTGCGCGAGGCCGTAGCGTTCCGCCGCGATGATCACGATGATCGTCGCCTCCGGCACGTCGATCCCGACTTCGACCACGGTCGTGCAAACCAGGATGTCGATCGCGCCGTCGCGAAATTCCCGCATCGCGCGATCCTTGTCAGCCGCGCCCATCCTGCCATGCATCGTGCCGATTCTCGCACTGCCCAGCGCCCCGCTCTTCTTGAGCCGCGCCGCCGTGGCCGACACCGATTTGGCCTCGTCTTCATCGCCCTCGATAAATGGAACTACGTAATACGCGCGCCCGCGCCGCTCGACCTCGGCGCGCAAACTGTCATGCAGCCGCGCCATATCGTCTTCCGAATAAATCTCGGTCGCGATCGGCGTGCGCCCCGCCGGCATTTCGTCGAGAAACGACACGTCGAGGTTCGCGAACAAACTCATCGCCAGGCTCCGCGGAATCGGCGTCGCCGTCATCATCAGGATGTTCGCCGTCGGCCCGATTGCTTTCATCTTCGCGCGATCGAACACGCCGAACCGATGCTGTTCGTCGATCACGCCGAGCGCCAGTTCGCGCATCTTCACGCGTTCCTGTATCAGCGCATGCGTCCCGAACACCGCCTGGATCTCGCCGCTCGCGAGCCCGCGCAAAATCTGACTCCGCGCCGAACCCGTCACGCTCCCGGTCAACAGCGCGCTCTTGAGTTTGAGTCTCCCGCACAAGCGCGCAAATCCCCGATAATGCTGCTCCGCGAGCAGCTCCGTCGGCGCCATCATCGCCGCCTGGTACCCGTGTTCCGCCGCGCGAATCATCGCCCAGAACGCAACCAGCGTCTTGCCGCTGCCGACGTCACCCAACAGCATCCGGTTCATCTGGTTTGGCCGCGCAAGATCGATGCCGATTTCCGCTATCGCGCGCGCCTGCGCTCCCGTCAATGTGAACGGCAGCTCCTCGATCATTCTCGCGCTGAGGCTTCTGGAGCCTTCGAGCGCGACTCCGACGCGGCGCGCGCTGCGCACGCGTTCAAGTGAGAGCGCCAGCTCGAAAGCAAACAATTCATCGAAGGCGAGTGCGCGATGACCACGCGACTCGCCATTCGCCAATGCGTCGAACGCGGCATCGGCGGGCGGCTCATGAAGGTAGCGCAGCGCGTCAAGCACGGACGGCACCCCGCCGCGCACTTCATCCGGGATTGCTCCTCGAATCGAATCGCCAACTTCGTTCAGCGCGCGAGTCACCAGGCTCGCAAACAACCGCTGCCCGACTATCGACGGTAAACGGTAGACTGGCCGGATTCCTTTCGGCTCGCCCTGCGAGAGTGGATGCAACTCCGGCTGCACAATTTCGATCGCGCTATCGGCTCCCGCCGCGACCCGTCCGCGCACCAGCACGCGCTCGCCGCCCGGCAGATAGCCGCGCATGTAAGCCGGCAGGTTGAACCATACGACGCGAATCTTTTTGCCGCCGACGTCGATCCAACCCGACGCCAGCCGCCGCCATCGCGAACCGCGCATCGGCCGTTCAGAGATCTTCCCGAGGTCGCCCTCGACCACAACAACCTTGCCCACCCGCAGCTCGTCGCCAGGCGTACGCTCGCGCCAGTCCTGGTAACGCACCGGCAGATGAAAAATCAGGTCGTGCGCGGTGACGATCCCGCGAGCTTCCAGAGCCGCCGTCCGCTTCGGCCCGATCCCGGCCATCGCAGCAACCAGGCTGTTTTCTGTCCCCTCGCCCGTTGTTTTACGCGTGAGGTTAGGTGAGGTTTCCGGGCGCATCGTTGGCGCCGCTATCCCCGGTGATAATCCTGCAGCGCATGCACTTCAAAATCTTCATGCTTCAGTGCTTGAATTCCCTCGACCGCAGCTTTCGCCCCCGCCATCGTCGTGAAATACGGCAACCGAAGTTCCAACGCAGTGCGCCGAATCGAGAACGAGTCTTTCGTGCCGCCCGCGTCCGGCGTGTTAATCACCATCGCGACCCGCCCCGCCTTCATCGCGTCCACGATATGCGGGCTGCCCTCGAGCACCTTGTTGACGTCTTCACACGTAAGCCCCAGGCCACGAATGTGACCGGCCGTTCCGCGCGTTGCGATCAAGTCGAATCCCATCGATGCGAGCCCGCGCACGATCGGCTCGAGGTATCGCTTGTCCTCATCGCGCACGCTGATAAACACCAGCCCCGCATCCGGCAGGTTCGACGACGCCGCCAGCTCCGCCTTCGCAAACGCCATCGCAAACGTCTTGTCGATTCCCATCACCTCGCCGGTCGACTTCATCTCGGGCCCCAGAATCGTATCGACCCCCGGGAATCGCCCGAACGGAAACACCGACTCCTTGACCGCAACATGCGCCGGCACGCGCTCGCTCGTGAACCCAATCTCGCCGAGCTTCTTCCCCGCCATCACCAGCGCCGCATATTTCGCCAGCGGCACGCCAATCGCCTTGCTGACGAACGGAATGGTCCGCGAGGCGCGCGGATTGACTTCCAGGATAAATACCTCGCCGCCGTAAATCGCGTATTGAATATTGATCAGCCCAACCACACCGAGCTCACGCGCCAGCATCCTCGTTTGCCTGATCAGTTCCTTCTGAAGATCAACGCTCAGCGTAGTCGGCGGCAGCGCGCACGCACTATCGCCCGAATGAATCCCCGCATGCTCGACATGCTCCATGATCCCGCCGACCACCACCGTCTCGCCGTCCGAGATAGCGTCAACATCCACTTCGATCGCACCCTGCAGGTAGCGATCGATCAACAGCGGATGCCGCTCGGAGGCTTGCAGAGCCTGCGTGACGTAGCGGCGCAGTTCTTCTTCATTCGGGATCACTTCCATCGCGCGCCCGCCCAGGACGTACGACGGCCTGATAAGAACCGGGTAACCGACCTTCGATGCACCCGCGATTGCGTCGTCGAGTCCGCGCGCCAGCACTCCTTCCGGCTGCCGCAGCCCAAGCTGCGCAACCATCGCGTTGAACCGCTCGCGATCCTCGGCGCGATCTATAGCGTCCGGCGTCGTCCCCAGAATCGGCACTCCCGCGCGCGCCAGCGGCACCGCCAGCTTGAGCGGCGTCTGCCCGCCGAACTGCACGATCACGCCGACCGGCCGCTCGCGTTCCGCAATCGCCATCACGTCCTCGAACGTCAGCGGCTCGAAGTACAAACGGTCCGAGATATCGTAATCGGTCGAGACCGTCTCGGGATTGCAGTTCACCATGATCGTCTCAAAGCCGGCGTCCTTCAGCGCCATGCTCGCATGTACGCAGCAATAGTCGAACTCGATCCCCTGCCCGATACGGTTCGGCCCGCCGCCGAGAATGATCACCTTCTTGCGCGCAGTCGGCGGCGCCTCATCCTCGCCTTCGTAGGTCGAATAGAGGTAGGGCGTGAACGCCTCGAATTCCGCCCCGCAAGTGTCCACCGATTTGAACACGGGCGTCACGCCCGCGTCGCGCCGCGCCGACGCGACCGCACTCTCGTCGATTCCGCGCAAGTCCGCGATTCGCCGATCCGAAAATCCCATCGGCTTGAACTCCCGGAAGTACGCCGTCGACAGCGGCTCATTCGCGACGCGTTTCTCATCCGCCACCAGTTCCGCCACCGCGTCGATAAACCACGGATCGATCTTGCTCAGCTCGTAAACTTCCGCGCGCGATATCCCCAGCCGCAGCGCGTCCGCCAGATGGTACAAACGATGGCTGCTCGCCATTTTAACCTGCGCCCGAATTTGCGCCGCCTGGGCGCTCGACGGCTCCGAGAGCCCGCTCTCGAGCCCATGCGATCCGATTTCGAGCGATCGCAGCGCTTTCTGCAGCGACTCCTTGAACGTCCGCCCGATCGCCATCGCTTCGCCGACCGACTTCATCTGCGGTCCCAGCTCATCGACCGCGCCGCGAAACTTCTCGAACGTGAAGCGCGGAATCTTGGTCACCACGTAGTCGATCGTCGGCTCGAAGCACGAGGGCGTCATCCGCGTGATGTCGTTGGGTATCTCGTCGAGCCGATAGCCCACCGCCAGCCGCGCCGCGATCTTCGCGATCGGAAAGCCGGTCGCCTTCGACGCCAGCGCCGAGCTCCGCGAGACCCGCGGATTCATCTCGATCACGACCATCCGTCCCGTACTCGGCTCGATCGCAAACTGGATATTCGATCCGCCCGTATCGACCCCGATCTCGCGGATGATCCGAATCGCCGCGTCGCGCATGATCTGGTATTCCTTGTCGGTCAGCGTCTGCGCCGGCGCAACCGTTATCGAATCGCCCGTATGCACGCCCATCGGATCGAGGTTTTCGATCGAGCAGATGATCACGACGTTGTCCGCCGTGTCACGCATCACCTCGAGCTCGAACTCCTTCCATCCTTCGACCGATTGCTCGATCAGCACTTCATGATTCGGCGATTGTTCGAGCCCGTACGCCACCTTGGCGCGATAGTCACCGAGTTCGCGCGCGATCGATCCGCCCGTGCCCCCGAGCGTTCGCGACGGCCTGATGATCACGGGCAACCCCAGCTCACCCAGCACCCGCTCGCCGTCCGCCTCCGAATGCGCAATCGAGGAACGCGGCACCTCGAGCCCTATTTTCAACATCGCATGCTTGAACAAGTCGCGATCCTCGGCCTTCTTGATCGCATCGAGCTTGGCGCCGATCAGTTCGCAATTGTATCGATCGAGCACGCCCGCCTCGGCCAGCTCGATCGCGAGATTGAGCGCAGTCTGCCCGCCGACCGTCGGCAGCAGCGCGTCCGGCCGCTCGCGCTCGATAATCTTCGTCAGCACCGCCACCGTCATCGGCTCTACATATGTGCGATCGGCCAGTTCCGGATCGGTCATGATCGTCGCCGGATTCGAATTGACCAGAATCAGCCGCAGCCCTTCCTCGCGCAGCGCTTTGACCGCCTGCGTGCCCGAATAATCGAACTCGCACGCCTGCCCGATAACGATCGGCCCCGATCCAATCAACAACACCGATTTAAGATCTTTACGAAGCGGCAACTTGAAAATCCCAACCCATTACTTTTTAATGTTGCGCCGAAGTCTCGGCCGCGATGATTCTTTCCAGCGCTTCCGCGCCGTAACGCGGAAACGTCTCAACCAGTTTCTTGAAACGCCCGAACAGGTAGCTCGAATCATGCGGCCCCGGCGAGGCCTCCGGATGGTACTGCACGGAAAAAAACGGTACCCCGGTTCCCTGCAATCCCTCGACCGTGTTGTCGTTCAGATTCAGATGCGACAGTATGGCGCGTCCTTTCAACGACTCGTCATTGACCGCGAAGCCGTGGTTCTGCGACGTGATCTCGACCCGCCGCGTCCGCAGATCCATCACCGGGTGATTTGCACCATGATGCCCGAAATCGAGCTTGTAAGTCCTGCCGCCCAGCGCCAGCCCAAGCAGCTGATGCCCCAAACAGATGCCGAACACCGGCTTCTTGCCCAAAACGCCCCCGATGGCTCGGTAAGCATACGGCAGCGCCGCAGGATCGCCCGGCCCGTTAGACAGAAAAACTCCGTCCGGGTTATGCGCGAGTATCTGCTCCGCGGTCGACGACGCCGGCAGCACCTTGACCCGAAAGCCGCTCGCAACCAGCCGGCGCAAAATGTTCAGCTTGATTCCGTAGTCGATCGCGACAATCGTCGGCGCGTCGCGCATCGCTTCATCGCTCGCGCGGACATGACCGCTGCCCAGTTTCCAGTCGCCGAAGTCCCAATCGTAAGACTCGGCCGAAGTAACTTCCTGCACCAGATCGCGGCCAATCAATCCCGGCGACGCCTTGGCCTTGCGCACCAGCGAATCCGCATCGAGATCGACGCTCGATATCACCGCTTCCTGCGCCCCGCGCGTCCGCAGATGCCGCACCAGCGCGCGCGTGTCGATTCCCTCGATACCGACCACGCCCGCCTCTTCCAGGTATTTCCCAAGCGGCATCTCGGATCGCCAGTTCGACGGCCGCTCCCAGTATTCCTTGACGATGAAACCCTCGACGTACACGCGCCGCGACTCCGCGTCCTCGGCGTTGATTCCGACGTTGCCGATTTCCGGATACGTCATGCAGACCAGCTGACCCTTGTACGACGGGTCGGTCAGCACTTCCTGATAGCCGGTCATCGCGGTGTTGAAGACCGCCTCGCCGACGGCTTCACCTATCGCGCCGAACGCGCGGCCGCGAAAAATTCGCCCATCGGCCAGCGCCAGTATCGCTTCGCGTCCCTTGCTCATCGATCCGCTACACCTTCCTCCCGTCGTAAACGATTTCGCCGGCGACAATAGTCAGCGCCGCCCTGCCTTTCAGCCGCATCCCCGCAAACGGAGTGTTACGGCTCTTTGACAGGAATTTTTCGGGCGTCACGGTCCACTCGAGATTGGGATCGATCACCGTAATGTCGGCGACTGCGCCCTCTGCGAGCGTCCCCGCATCCAACCGCAACAACGCGGCGGGATTTCGCGACATCATCTCAACCAATCGCGCCGGTTGGATCAACGATCGATGCACCAGGTCGAGCGCCAGGCCCAGCGAAGTCTCGAGACCGACGATTCCATTCGCCGCATGCGCGAATATCTCGGCCGCATCATGCTCGAGATGAGGTCCGTCATCCCCAGGTCCAAAGAAGGCGCCGAGTTTTTCCATCCGCTTCGACTTCGGATCGTGCGGCGCATGATCGGTCGCGATCATGTCGATCGTCCCGTCGCGAATCGCCGCACGAAGCGCTTCAACATCGTCGCGATCGCGCAACGGAGGATTCATCTTGGCGTTCGGGCCCCAGGTCAACGCCGCTCCGTCGTCCAGCGTAAAATGATGCGGCGTGACCTCGCACGTCACCTGCGCGCCATGCCGTCGCGCGGCCCGAATGAGTTCGATCGATTCGGCGGTCGACACATGCGCAACATGCACCGCCCCGCCCGAGCCGATAGCAATCGCCAAATCGCGGCGAACGCGGTGCGACTCCGCCGAATCCGTGTAGCCGCTGACGCCAAGGCGCTTCGACACGGCGCCGGCGTTCAACGCTCCCTCGCACGACAGCGCGCGATCCTCTTCATGCAGCGAGACCGCGTAGCCGAGCCGCTTCGTTTCATCCAGCGCGCGTGACAGCACCATCGCATCGTCGATGGGAATCCCGTCGTCGGAAAAGAGTCGCGCACCCGCCTCAACCATCGCGCAGAAATTCACCAGCTCGGTCCCGCCCAGCCCATGCGTGACTGCCGAAACCGGCACCAGCCGCGCCGAGTGAGCCGCTTTCGCCCGCTCGAGCATGTAGCGCGTCGTCGCCGGACTGTCGTTCACTGGCGAAGTGTTAGCCATCGCGGCAACTGCGGTGAAGCCTCCAGCGGCGGCCGCGCGCAAGCCCGTCAGGATTGTTTCCTTCTCAGGAAAGCCGGGGTCGCGCAAATGTACATGAGGATCGATCAGGCCCGGCACGATCCAGCATCCATACAAGTCAACAACTGTCACGTCCGGCGGATTCATCCGGGATTCTGCCCGTTCGACGGCTTCTATTTTACCGTCGCGCACCAGCACGTCGTACGCGCCGTCTATCGCGCTGGCGGGATCGATGACCCGTCCTCCTCTGAATATGATCGCGTTCAAACCGCCGCCTCCGGCTCTTTCCGCGGCTCAACGATCGAGTAGATTGTCACGCGATCATGCGATTTGGCTTTCGGATCGGCGCCCACCGCCGCCAGCCGCACCTGCACGCGTTCGGTGCGAGCCGTAGGAATATTCTTGCCAACATAGTTGGGCCGAATCGGAACGGCGCGATGCCCCCTGTCAATCAACACTGCCAGCTTAACCGCAGCCGGCCGACCGCGTTGCCAGATCGTCGCCATCGCACGCTGCACGGTCCAGCCGCTGTTGATTACGTCGTCGACCAGAATGATGGTGCGGTTCTCGACGAAAAAGTCCTCGGCGCCGTCTATCGGACGCAACGCGTCATCGGGTTTGTACACGTCGAGCGCGGCACAGGGCGGGCGCACCCCGGTCTTTGAGCCGATCAGATCGCGTAATCGAAGCGCGAGCATCGCGCCGCGGCTGACGACTCCCACAATCGACACGCCCGACATATCCGTGACGTCAGCAATCACCTGGTCGGCGAGCGATTCGATCGCTTGAACCACTTCCTCTTCGTTCATCACCTCGCGCTGCGGGCCGCGTTTGTACGGTTCGTAGCCGCCTTCCTCGGCCTGCTTGACGCTGTCAAAGACGGCCAACGATCCTTCTTCGATCCACTGCTGGACGTAGCCTTGCAGGTTTTCGTCGAAGCGGTAGTAGCGATGCGACCGCGCGTGGCCGACGTATTCAATTTTAAGATCGCGTTCACAGTAATCGCACTTGAGAGCTAGCAGCGTGGGATCCATGCTGCGGCCAAGCAGAAATCGAGGAGAAAGATACGCGCCTTCGAATCGCGTGATGCAATTCAAGTTGGCACATCGCGGCGGCAGCTCGGCCTTGAAGCGAATCGGTTCTGCATTCGGACGTGGACCCGCCGAGGCAGCTGCGCCCTTCTCCATCAGCCACGCGATCAACGCCATCCGCACCGGCACACCGGCGGCAGCTTGCTCGAAATAAACGGCGCGCGGATCGGCGTCGAGCTCGTACGCCAGCTCGTTGGTGCGCGGCAGCGGATGCATCACGACGGCTTCGTTGGTGCGGCTGGTGCGAAGCGCGCGCGCATCGAAGCGGACGTACTCGCCGGCGTCGGCGTCCTTGCCCGACATCCGCTCCTTCTGCAACCGCGTGACATAGAATGCGTCAAGGTTGGCCGGAGGCTCGGCCGCGGGAATCGTACGAATCGCATCGTCGCCGGTGAACAGCGCCATCTGATGCGGCGCGCTGGGCGTTAGATAAAGAGCGTCGAGGCCGCCCGCCAGCGACTTCAGCTCGTCCATCGTGACGGTCGAGAAACTATAGTTACGCTCGGCCGCCAGCCGCTCGAGTACATAGTCGGGAACGTCCATGCCACTGGTCGGCACGGCGACGATGTTCGCGCCGAAACGCGCCAGCGCGTAGATCAGCGAATGAACCGTGCGGCCAAATTTCAGGTCGCCGCATAGCGCGACTGTCAGTCCCTTGAGGTCGCCTTTTTTTTTGCGCAGGATGTAGAGGTCGCACAGGGTCTGCGTCGGATGCTCACGGCTGCCGTCGCCGGCGTTGAGCACCGGGCATGGCGAATATTCGGCAGCAACGCGCGCGGCGCCGTCATGCGGATGGCGCAGCACGATCAGGTCGGCATAGCCGGCGACGACGCGCACCGTATCGGCCAGGCTCTCGCCCTTGGCCGCTGAGCTCGCGTGCATATCGGCCGAGCTGATGACCGCGCCGCCGAGGCGATGCATCGCGGATTCAAAACTGAGGCGCGTGCGGGTCGAGGGCTCGTAAAACAGCGTCGCCATGATGAGTCCGGCGGCGGTCGTTATCTGCTCGCCGCGCTCGAGTTGGGCGGCAAAGCCGTCAGCCAGCGCAAACACACGCTCGATGTCCGAGGTCTCGAGATCCTCGATCGAAACTACGTCAAATTTTGCGAGGCGTGACACTGCTGGATTCATCTCGCGCCTGGCGCGAATGTTTGACCTCACTTTGCCTGTCCGTTGCCGATCACGACCGCGTCGGCGCCATCGATCTCTGTGAGCCGCACGTACACGCGCTGACCGTGCGGTGCCTGAATGTTTTTGCCCACGTAGTCGGCGCGAATTGGAATCTCGCGCTGCCCTCGATCTACCAGCACTGCGAGCTGAACCGATTCCGCGCGGCCGAGGTCGGAGATTGCGTCGAGCGCTGCGCGAACGGTTCGGCCCGTATACAGCACGTCGTCAACCAGAACCACCCGCTTGGCGTCTAGTGAAAACGGAATATCGCGGCCGAGCAGGCGGGGATCGCCGGGCAGTCCCTTGCCGTCGTCGCGATAGGACGAGATGTCCAGCGTGCCGACGGGAACTTCGCGTTTGCCATTGGCGCGCAGCTCGATGGCAATCCGCTCGGCGAGCGTGGCGCCGCGGCGGACGATACCGACCAGCACGACGTTGTCGGCGCCGCCGTTGCGCTCGGCGATTTCCATCGCGATCCGTTTGAGCGATCGCCCGACCTGGGCGGCGTCGAGTGCGAAATTGGATGCGGCGCTCATCGCGGCGCCCAAAAGAAATCCCGGCTGCAAAAACAGCCGGGTCCGGGAATACACACTTTCATTGTCCTACCTTTTCGCTATCTCAGTAGCGTCTTAAAGGTGACTAGAATTTATGATCGCAATCGAGGTGCGTCAACCCCGCTCCCGCAAACACAAGTATTCACGAATCTGCCATGGGGCGAATCCTCAACGGCGCCCGAATTTCCGCGGGCAGCAATCACGTCTGTGATCGCCGTTCCGTTGCTGAAATAATTGCGCGGAGAAAAGGGGGCACACGATGGAGACTGCGTCTCGAACCGGGATTTCGTCGCGAAAGGAAACGCTCGATTCGACTAATCCTGCTGACAGCCCAACTCGCCCCGCCAGCATTTATTTTACAACCGTTCTTGGGCTCGCGGTGGGATTCTCGATCCTGCTCAAGCCGCTGTGGGATCTGCTGGAGTCGATCCTGAAATGGGCGGTGGCATCGCAATACGGACGCTGGTCGCTGACCACATCCGCCTACCAGCTGATCGCGACCGCGGTGATCTTCGGCATCGTGGTTGGCCTGGAGCGCAAGCCGCTCTCGTCCATCGGCCTCAAGTGGCCGACGCTTTCCGACGTAGGTTTGGGTTTGGGGCTATTTGTCGCCGTCCTGATTGCAGAGAGCGTAGCCAGAATATTTTTCTGGTTCTTCTTTCGTAACGGCATGTCGAACGTAGCCAGCAGCCAGATGAATTCGTTCATGCGGATACCCGTGGGACTTGCAGTGTTCGGCGCCGCTGCGGGCAGCTTTTCGGAGGAGGTCGCAGCCCGCGGTTTTGCAATCGATCGGATTCGAATCGTCACCGGACGGCTGGGGCTCGCTGCGGCGGTGGCGCTGGTGCTGGATCTGGCCGAGCATGTTCCTTTTTGGGGATGGCGCTATGCGATTTTGATCGCGCCGATGCAACTGCTGTTCGTTCTCATGTACTTGTGGCGCAGGGACATCATGGCCTGCATCATCGGCCATTTCCTCGTCGATGCGATGCCATCCCTGATGCCCTTTGCCGCAATTGGCGCGACTTCGCTGTTGGGCTACGGCGGCACTTATCAAATGCTCGCGCAGCGCGATTTCGGGCTCGGCGACTATGCCGGAGCGATCGCCGAATACACACTCGCTCTCAAATCGCAGCCGGACGATCCGGCGTTGTTGAAGGCGCGCGCAAGCGTCGAAGTGTGGAACCGCGATTACGTAGACGCGATCGGCGACCTTGATAAAGCACTCAGCCAGGACCCTATGAATCCTGATCCCGCGATGGTCATCGCTAGAGCGAACGCCTACTACTATGCGGGCAACTACGACCAAGCGCAGACCGACGCGGACCAGGCGGTCGCTCTGTCGCCGAAGGACTCGGAAGTTTACAGCGAACGTGCGTACATCGACGATATGCGCTTAAAGCAGGACGAGACCATCTCGGATCTCCTTCAAGCGATAAAATACTCCGGGCAGAAAGACGAGGGCCTGTACTTCCGACTGGGATACGCCTACCAGGAGAAAAGCGACTACGATCAAGCGATTGAGCAATATAATCTGGCCGCCAAGCTCAATGATTCGGACGCGCGCATTTTCAAGCAACGGGCGGAAGCACTAACGAGCAAAAAGAATCCTGACTACGTCCTCGCCCTGGACGATTATAATCGCGCACTTGCGATTACCCCGGATGATTGGGAGACAGTCAACAACACCTCATGGCTGCTGAGCACCTGTCCCGATGCGAAGATTCGCGATCGTGGACGTGCGCTGACCCTCGGCAAGAGGGCCTGTGACC
>Ga0302324_100009604_pt1 | contig 20175 bp, 19 predicted proteins | sample Palsa_T0_1_FD_201949 | JGI IMG/M metagenome (GOLD analysis project Ga0302324, IMG submission 201949) | Peat permafrost microbial communities from Stordalen Mire near Abisko, Sweden - Palsa_T0_1 | ecosystem: Environmental > Terrestrial > Soil > Palsa > Peat permafrost | place: Sweden: Abisko...
CGGGGGAGGCCAGCTGTTCCGCAAGCTCACCCTGTTCCTGGTCGGCACCGTGCCGGTGATGGTGCTGCTCGGGCTCGTGCGTGCGGTGGCCCTGCTGCGTCGTGGCACCGGCGCGTCGTGGCGAGAGGCCCTCGGTGCGTTTTTCATCTGGCAGTCCACCTCGCTGGTGGTGGCGCGCGCGTCCGTGCTCGCCCTGTTCGCGCGCAAGGCAGCCTTCCTGCGCACCCCGAAGACCAGCGAGCAGACCAGATGGTGGGAGGCGCTGCGCTCGAACTGGGCCGAGTCCACCCTCGCGCTGCTTGGCTTCCTCGGCATCGCGGCCGCGCTGACCAAGGCCACCCAGCTGAGCGGGCCGCTGCTCGCGGGGCTGCTGCTCGTCCCCACCCTTGGCATGGCGGCGGCGCCGGTCAACAGCTGGGCCGCCCGCAGGGCCGCGCTGCCGGCCTGGCTGCGCGACCGGCGGACCACCGAGTACCGCCGTGACCGCCGCGCCTTCGCCGCCGGGATGGCAACCGGGGGAGCCGTCGCCGTCCTCGGCGTCGTGATCGCGGCCCTCGCCCTCTTGTTCACCGGCCACCATCCCGTCCAGACCCCGAACCTGGTCGGCCCCGCCCAAGGCACGTCGGCCCCCGTCACTCCCTCCCGCACGACCACCACCTCCCCGTCCACCACTCCCTCCCCGACCCCCACTCCCTCCCCGACCCCCACTCCCACCCCCGACACGCCCCCCTCCGCCTCCCCTTCCCCGACCCCCACAGCGACTAGTTCCTAGCTCTCCGCCAACCCGTCAGCTGCCAGCTCCCTCGCCGGCGGAGTCGGTGGCCCCCCGGGTACCGTCCGCGGAGCAAAGGGGAAGACTCAGCGGCGGGAGGAGACCCGGCGGCGGGGAGGGGTCAGCGCAGGGCGAGCTGGGCGGACAGGGCCGCGGTGACGGCGGGGTGGCGGAACTCGTAACCGGCTTCCAGCAAGCGCGTGGGCGTTACGCGGGCGCTGTTCAGCAGCTCGCTGGCGGCCTCGCCGAGGCCTAGACGCAACGCCAGGGCGGGTACGCGGAGCCAGGGCAGGTCGCGGCGACCGACGGCAACGGACAGGGCGGCGGTGAACTCGGAGTTAGTGGCCGGGGCGGGGGAGGTCAGGTTCACCGGGCCGCTGAGGTCTTGGTGGTCGAGCAGGAAACGGATCGCGTTGACCTCGTCCGTCAGTGAAATCCAGCTCATGACCTGGTGACCCGAACCGAACCTCGGGCACGCCCCGAGCCTGGCCAGGGGGAGCAGCCGGCCTAGTATGCCGCCGCCCGCGGCCAGAACCAGCCCGGTGCGCGGGTACACGACGCGGATACCTGCGTTGGCGGCAGGCTCGGCGGCCGCTTCCCAGTCCTCGACCACCCGGGAGAGGAAGGCCTTCCCGGCGAGCGCGGACTCATCGACCTCGCGTCCGCCGGTATCTCCGTACCAGCCGATGGCCGAGCCGGACACCAGGGTGCCCGGCGGCGAGCTGAGCTTGGTGAGCGCGCCCGCCAGTGCTCGGGTGGCGAGCACCCGACTGGTTCTGATCTCTGCCTTGTACCTCGCCGTCCAGCGGTGCTCCGCGACGCCCGCCCCGGCCAGGTGTACGCAGGCACCGAGCCCGTTCAGCTCGGCGGGACTGGACGGGTTGAAGCCCGCGTCGGCCGCGCGCGGGTCCCACCGGACCTCGTCGGCTGACCGCGCGGGACGGCGGACGAGCCTGATGACCTCGTGGCCGCTAGCGCGCAGGCTGGCCACGAGGGCGGTGCCGATGAGCCCGGACGAGCCGGTTATCGCGACCTTCATGCGTTCCCGAGCTCTGCTGCCAGCGTCACCAGCGGCTAGAGGCCTAGTTCTGCTTCGAAGGCCCCCTCTTCGAGCCGGTTCTTCACCGTGGTGAGGAACCGGGCCGCTTCGGCACCGTCCACCAGCCGGTGATCGTAAGTGAGCGCGAGGTACACCACCGAGCGCACCGCGATCACCTCGCCGAGGGCCGGGTCGTCGACCACGACGGGCCGCTTGACGACGGTTCCCGTGCCGAGGATCGCGACCTGTGGCTGGTTGATGATCGGGGTGTCAAACAAGGCGCCCATGCTGCCCGTGTTGGTCAGCGTGAACGTGCCGCCGGCCAGCTCATCCGGGCCGACCTGCCCCGATCGCGTACGCTGCGCGAGATCCCCGATCTTGCGCGCGAGGCCGCCGATGTTCAGGTCGCCCGCGCTGTGGATGACGGGGACCATCAACCCGCGTTCGGTGTCGACCGCGATCCCGACGTGCTCGGCATCGTGGTAGGTGATCTGATCCCCGTCGATCACGGCGTTGAGCTTCGGGTGCACCTTCAGCGCCTCGACGGCAGCGAGCGCGAAGAACGGCAGGAACGTCAGCTTGACGCCCTCCCTGGCCTCAAAATCGCTCTTGGCCCGTTCGCGCAGCCTGGCGATGGCCGTCACGTCGGCCTCGACCACCGTGGTGAGCTGCGCCGAGACGTGCAGCGACTCGACCATTCGCTGCGCGATCACCTGGCGGGGCCTGGTCATGCGCTGGGTCGTGCCGCGCAGCGAGGAAGGAACCACGGCCGGGCGCGTGGATGCGGCGGAGCGGGGAACAGCCTGCCCAGTGGGCGCAGGCTGCACTTCCTGGGATACCTGTTCCTGCTCGGGCGCTTGGGCTGGCTGAGGGCTCTGGGCCTGTTGTGATTGTGCCGCCTGTTGCGATTGTGCCGCCTGTTGCGATTGTGCCGCCCGCTGCGTGCGGGCGGCCTCGATGACATCTTGCTTGCGGATGCGCCCGCCGACGCCGGTTCCGGTGACCTCGTCCAGATTCACGGCGTGCTCGGCCGCGAGCTTGCGGACGAGCGGGGTGACGTAAGGCGTCTCGCCGCCGGTTGGCAGCGGCGTGGGTGGCGGATAGTCCTCGGCTGACGTGGCCTCGGCCGGCGAACCCGGTGAAGCTGCCGATCCGTTCTGGCCGGAAGGCGCAGACGGCTGGCTCGGCGCGGGCTCCCGGGCCGTCTGCGGGGCCTCGGCCTGCGGCTCTGGCTGGTCGGCCTGCGGCTCTGGCTGGCCGTAAGACGGTGGCTGGCCATAAGACGGTGGCTGGCCGTAAGTGGACGGCTGGCCGTAGGCGGGCGGCGGAGCATACCCGGGAGTCTGGCCGGACGGCCCCGACGGCGCGGGCTGAGCCTGCGGGGTCGGCTCGGCCGGCGGTGCATAGTTGGGCTGCGAGCCGTCTGAGCTGGCCGCGGGAGAGGATTCCTGCTGCGAGGCCGCGGGTGGCTCGGGCTCGGCGGCGGCCGGAGGCGAGTCATCTGCCGTCTCCGGCACGGACCCGCTGGTCTCGCTGTCCTCGATCACGGCGAGCTGCGCGCCCACCGCGACCGTCTCGTCCTCATCGACCGCGATACCGCGCAAGATCCCGGACGCGGGCGAGGGGATCTCGGTGTCCACCTTGTCCGTTGACACCTCAAGGAGCGGCTCGTCCACCTCCACACGCTCGCCTTCCTTCTTCAGCCAGCGCGTAACGGTCCCCTCGGTGACGCTCTCACCGAGCTGCGGCATGGATACGGAGACCGACATGATTCCCGTGACTCCTAGGCGTGTACGTGCAGAGGCTTGCCGGCCAGTGCGAGCATCGCCTCGCCGATCGCCTCCGACTGGGTGGGATGGGGGTGGATGAGCTGGGCCACGTCAGCGGGTTCGGCGTCCCAGTTGTAGATGAGCTGAGCCTCCGCGATGAGCTCGCCGACGTGGCCGCCGACGATGTGAATGCCGACCACGCGGCCGGGACCGTCTTCCTCGGAGATCGCGATCACCTTGACCGAGCCTTGCGTCTGCAAGATCACGCTCCGGCCGTTGCCGCCGAGTGAGTAGTTGTACTCCACGGTCTTCAGCCCGCGCTCGGTGGCCTGCGTCGACGTGATGCCGACCGAGGCTACCTCCGGGTCGCAGTAGGCGATCCGCGGCACGCCGTCATAGTCGATCGGCGCGACCGGCAGGCCACCGATCCGCTCCGCGACCAGAATCCCCTCCCCGAACCCCACGTGCGCGAGCTGCGGCGTGTTGATGAGATCGCCGACCGCGGAGATCGACGGGATGCTTGTGCGGCAGCCCGAGTCCACCTTGACGAAACCGCGCTCCATGACCACGCCGGCGTCTTCGTAGCCGAGGTCGTCGGAGACGGGCCCGCGGCCGACCGCAACCAGCAGCAGGTCGGCGTCGATCGCCTTGCCGCCCTCGAGCGTTACCGTAACTCCGGTGTCGGTGTGCTTGACCGACTCGAACTTGGCGCCAAGCTCGAAGCGGATGCCGCGGCGCCGGAATGCCCGCTGCAGCAGCTTCGCGCTGGTCTCGTCCTCCAGCGGCACCAGCTGGGGCAGCATCTCCACGATCGTGACCTCGGCCCCGAAGGACCGCCATACGCTGGCGAACTCAACTCCGATCACACCGCCGCCCAGGACGACGACCGACTCAGGGACCCGGTCCAGCGTGAGCGCCTGGTCCGAGGTGATCACCCGTTCGCCGTCGATATCGAGGCCGGGCAGGCTGCGCGGCTGCGATCCGGTGGCGAGCACCACGTGCTCGGCCTCGTAGATGGTGTCGCCGACCCGGACACTGTGCGGCGATTCCAGCCGTCCGTGTCCCTCGATGGTGTCGATCTTCCTGCTGGCGATCGTGGACTGCAGGCCCTTCCAGAGCCGGTCCACCACGCCGTCCTTATAGGACTGCACGCCCGGCACGTCGATGCCCTCAAAGGTGGCCCGGACGCCGACGGAGGCACTGTCCCTGGCGTGATCCGCGATCTCGGCCGCGTGCAGCAGCGCCTTGGTCGGGATGCAGCCGCGATGCAGGCAGGTCCCGCCGACCCTGTCCTTCTCGATCAGCGCCACGCGCTTGCCGAGCTCGGCCGCGCGTAGCGCGCAGGCGTACCCGCCGCTCCCACCGCCGAGCACGACGATGTCATAGCTGCCGATGCCCTCTGCCACCCCTCAAGCCTCCTTAGTCAGCCTTAGTCGGCTTACCCAATCTCCATCATTTCACTTGCCGTCAGCCGGGCCAGACCCAAGTGCCGCAAGCTTGCCTTCCGCTACGTCCGTCGCGATCTGCACCAGGGTCCTCACGGCAGCCCCGGTGCCGCCCTTGGCGGTATAGCCGTACGAGGCGCCGTCATTGAAAGCCGGGCCTGCGATGTCCAGATGTACCCAGCGGACTCCGGCCGGCACGAACTCGCGCAAGAACAGCCCGGCCACGAGCATGCCGCCGCCGCGGTCACTGGACACGTTGGCGATGTCCGCGACCGTTGACTCGAGTCCCTTGCGGAGGTCCTCGGGCAGCGGCATCGGCCACATAGCCTCACCTGCCCGTTTCGCCGAGTCTGCGACCGCTGCGGCCAGCACGTCGTCACTGGCCATTACCCCGGCCGTGCGGTTGCCGAGCGCAACGGTCTGCGCTCCTGTCAGTGTAGCCACGTCGACGAGCAGGCTGGGCCCGTCGACTCCGGAGCGGGCCAGGGTGTCGGCGAGCACCAGGCGGCCCTCGGCGTCGGTGTTCAGCACCTCCACGGTCTTGCCGCCGTAGATGGTGATGACATCGGATGGCCGCTGCGCGCCGCCGCCCGGCATGTTCTCGGCGAGCGGAAGGTACCCGATCACGTTCACCACGGCACCGAGCTCGGCGATGGCCTGCATCGCGGCCAGCACGGCCGCGGCACCGCTCATATCGGCCTTCATCGTTTCCATCGCCTTCGGCGGCTTGAGCGACAGGCCGCCCGAGTCGAACGTAATGCCCTTGCCCGCGAACACTACGGTGCGGACGGCATCTGGGTGGGTGTACTGGAGCCGGACCAGCCGAGGTGGGTGAACGGAGCCCATGCCCACCGCGAGGATGCCGCCGAAGCCCTCCTTGGCGAGCCCGTTCTCATCAAGCACCTGCACGCCTAGGTTGTGTTCGGCCGCCACCTGCTCGGCCGCCGCGGCCAGGTCGGCGGGAACCATGTCGGCGGGGGCCGTGTTGACCAGGTCCCGGACCAGCGTCATCGCCTCGGCCAGGATCCTGGCCCGGCTCACGGCGTCATCGTGCGTGGTGTGCAGGATCAGCTCGACGTCACCCGCCGTGTTCGCGGTCGTCCGGTACCGACGGAAAGCATAGCCGCCGAGCAGCGCGCCGAGCGCCACCGCCTCGGCCTCGTCGGCCTGCCCGCCGGGGAGAGCGATGGAAGCGCGCTTGGCCCGGTTTGACGTGAGCTCGCGCGCCGCGACCCCGGCGGCGCGACGGAGCCTTTCGGTGTAGGCCTGGCGCTCGGCCTGGTCCTGGCTGGGATCCTTCGGCTCAGGGCCGAGGCCCACGGCGAGGATGACCGGAGCCGCTAGGCGGCCTGCCGTGTGAACCTTGGTGAGTTCCTCGGGCTTGCCCGTCGCGCCGAGCGCAGTCAGGGCCGCCAGCACGTCGATTTCATTCGTACCGAGCGTGGGAACGGGGCCATCCGTACCCTGGAACACTCCGATGACGAGGGTATCGGCGTCGGTCGCCGTCGGCGCTGACTGGCTGGTAAGCAGTGTGACCGTCATCCTGCTGATCGTAGGGCATGAGCCGGCGTTCCGGCCTTCCGCCGACGGCGGCTTGCGCTTGCCGGTGATATTACGAAAACCGCAAACGAGCGAATCGCCCCCTCGGGCGGCAATAAGGTCGCTACGCCTCAGCCGGGAAGACGTGGCAGCCCGCCGGATCCAGGCGCAGGCCGACGGTCTCGCCCCAGCGACGGCAGCGAGGAGAGCGGGCTGACGCCCTGCAGGACCGGGTAGTACAGCGAGTCGCCGGTCGGGTCGCCGCTCTGCATGACCTTCTGGCCCGCCGGGGACAAGACGAACTCGTTGACATCCTCCCCCACCTGAAGGCGGGGGATTCCAGCTACTGCGCCGTTGGGAGCAGCAGGTGAGGTTCGCGGTTCACGGGCCCGGCATCCCGGAAGCCTCCCCGCGCAGTCACGGCGTGCCCCGCCGCGATGTTCCTAGCCGCGTTCACATCAGCGTTCGCGGCGAAACCGCAGGCCGTGCACACGAACCGCGCTTGGCTCTCGCGCGACGCCGCGTCCACCTGCCCGCACGCCGAGCACCGCTGGCTCGTGTAATGCGGCCTGACCTTCTCCACCCGGGCGGCGGTCAGCTGCCGGCACTGCTCCAGGTAGGCGGGAGCGCTGGTGCGGCCCGGACGCCAGTGCCGGTGCTGCTCGACCGCGAGGTTCCACACGTACCGGGCGTGCGCGCAGTGGTTCTGCAGCGTTGCCTGCTGGGCGGTCGTGGGGAGCAGCCGATACCGGGACATGCGAAAATACTAGCGAATACCACCGACGTTTCTGGGGAGGTGAAGCGGCGTTTCCTCCCCGGCCTGAAGGCCGGGGTCTCCACGCCGCGATCCTGATGAACTGCTTCGCCTCAGCCTGCTCCGCCGCCGGCGCCTTGGCGTCGATGCCGATCGCGGCCGAGCTCTGCACCAGCGCCAGGTTGATCTGGCCGCTGGTCAGCAGGGCCGGCCATCAGGCGCATCCGGGTGCGCCGGTCGTTGCGAATCATGGGACTGAGTGTGCATAGGCCGCCCGTACGCGGACTGTCTACAAGTTGACCAATAGATGAAGCAAAGGTCACAAAATGGCGATAACCAAGGTTAGTCTTGTAATCTAACAGTCGTTGCAAAACGAGGGAGTCAGCGTGCGGGCGGTGCGGGCCCAGGGGTCAGTGGCCTTCCGTTTCCTCGGCGTACACCCGGGCGGCGTAGGCTTCCAGCGACTGCTCGCACTCGTCAAGCGCCTTCTCGGCCGCCTGCCGGCCGTCGGCGTCGAAGGCGTCGCGCTCCCGCACCTTGGCGAACCAGTTGCGCAACTTGACCAGGTCCACCTCGTTCTCCTCAAGCTCCGCGTAGGTGAAGTGGTTCTCGGTGTACTCCTTCTTCACTTGCTTGAGGAAATCCTCGCAGCGGTCCACAATCTCCTCGTACTCGTCGTTCCTGGCCGCCTGGAACGCGCTGCGCACGTCCGACTCGCCGGCCAGCACCGAGCAAGACAGCAGCACAGCGGTCCCGGACATCTCGATAATCTCTCGCCTGAGCTTGCGCAGCGCCCGTTCGGTAACCGGGGTCGCTGGCAGCGCGGCGGCCGAGTTCTGCAGGTAGATAGCGCCCAGGCTCTTGATTCGCCGCCATACGGTGGAGCGCAGCCTGGTTGGCTCGGGCGGTACCCGGTAGATCAGCACCAGCCAGCTGGTGCCGTCGTCTTTCCCTGCATTCTTCTCGACAGTGTTCTTCTCGACGGTGTTGTCGGTCACCCGAACATTGTCCCCGACCTGCTGGCGGCCCCGTGCTCAAGGCGGGCCCCGTGCTCAAGGCGGGCCCCGTGCTCAAGGCGGGCCCCGTGCTCAAGGCGGCCCCCGTGCCTAAGGAGGCAGCGTGAACTCGCTTCCCCTCATCCTGACCGTTTTCGTCGCCTGCGCCGTGGAGGCGACCGAGGCGCTGACGATCGTGCTCGCGTCGGGCCTGACCCGCGAGTGGCGGTCCACGTTCCAGGGCATGGCCGTGGCCCTGGTCGTGCTGGCCGTGGTGGTCGCCGCGGTGGGTCCCGCGCTCACCTTGGTCCCGCTGGCGGGCCTGCGCCTGGTGGTCGGCGCGCTGCTGGCCATCTTCGGCGTGCAGTGGCTGCGTAAGGCCATCCTGCGCGCGACCGGGCACAAGTCGCTGCACGACGAGGCGAGCGCCTACCTGCGCGAGGTGGCAGCCGCGAAGGCCGCGACGGTCACCTCCCGGCGCGGCGTCAATGACTGGTACGCGTTCACCTTGTCGTTCAAGGGCGTCTTCCTCGAAGGCCTGGAAGTCGTGTTCATCGTGATCACGTTCGGCGACAACCAGCGCAACCTGGGGGCCGCGGTGATCGGCGCGGCCGCGGCGGTGATCGCGATCACTGTGACGGGTATCGCGGTACGGGCCCCGCTGGCGCGGGTCCCGGAGAATGCGATGAAGTTCGCCGTGGGGATCATGCTCACCTCGTTCGGCCTGTTCTGGGGAGCCGAAGGCGCCGGCGTCTCCTGGCCGGGCAACGACGCGTCTTTGCTCGGGCTCGTCCCCGTCGTCGCGCTCGTGTCGCTCAGCTACACCCTCATGCTGCGCCAGCGGTGGGGAACCACCACCGCGGCGCCCGTCGCGCAATCGCCCGAGGAGTCTGAGGGGGTGGCCAGCTGATGAAGCGGCTCAAGTCGATCGGCGCGTTCTGGTACGACTTCGTGGTCGGCGATGACTGGCGCGTCGCGGCCGTGGTGGTCACCGCCGTCGCCCTGACGCTGCTGCTGGTGCATGCGGCCGGCGTCAACGCCTGGTGGCTGCTGCCCGTCTGCGTCTTCGGCGCGCTCGGCTGGTCCCTGCACCGCGCCACCGCCGGGTCCAAGCCCTAGGGGTCGCCGAGGAACCGGACGTCGAGCTGGGTCTCGGTGATTCCCGGTGCCAACCCTTCGACTCGGTACGCCCTGGCGCCGGGCCGGTCGGCGATCAGCTCGGTGAGCGTGTCGTCGGTGAAGTGCGCCGCCGCGCCGTCGTCGCAGGCGATGCCGGAGGACAACGTGCCGTCCGCGATCAGCTGGTGGTACAGCGGCCTGCGGCGCGGTTCGGAGTCGTAGTGCGGGCAGTAGCTGCCGGCCAGCAGGCCGAGCCCGTCCGTGAACGCTCGCAGCTCGCGCCCGAACGAATCCGTAGTCCCTCCCTCGAACCAGCAGATTCCCCCGGCGCTGGAACCGGCCAGCACGATGCCCGCCTGCCAGGCCTTGCGCAGGATCACGTCGAGCCCGTGCACCCGCCAGACGGCCAGCATGTTCGCGACGCTGCCGCCTCCGACGAAGATCACGTCCTGCGACAGCAGCAGGTCCTCGGGGTCGGCGACGTTGGGCATGGGAAACAAGGCCAGGTGGCTGACCCGGGCCGGGTGCCCGGTGAACCGGTCGTACATCAGCAGTGCCCACCGCGGGTCGTCGCCGCCCGCCGTATTCAGCATGCAGAGCCGGGGGTCGGGCCGTCCGGTAAGCCGCAGGGCGTAGTCAATGTGCCGGGGCACCTTGCGGTCGGAAACGAGCATGCCGCCACCGATCGCGATTACGTGCCGCCGCCCGTCCGCTGCCATGCTGGCACGCTAGCGGCGTTACAGCCTGCAAGCAAGCCAGCGCCTACCCCGAACGTACGGTAACTATCAGCTGCCGTATTGCAGCAGGACCGCGACGACGTTGGTGCCGGGCTTGTCGGAGGCGTGGGTGTCCCCTCCGGCGAGCAGATCGGTGCTGCCTGGGATCAGCGCCACGGCCTCGATGCTGATCCCGTTCGGCCCGTACGGCAGCGACGCCTCGGCCAGCGGGCGCCCGGGAGTGTAGTGCAGCAAGTAGGACTTCTGGCCGTCCGCACCCGGCATGGGGAGCCACAGGCCGCCATGACCGTCGGAACTGGCCTGCTGAAGGGGCTGGGTACCGAATCCGTAGTTGCCTTCGGCCGCCTTGAACCACTGGTGACCGTTCCAGTGCAGGATGACCAGCGGGCCGCCTTCGTCCTGGCGGCCGCCGTTGCCGATGGCGTAGACGCTGTGCGCGGACTGCGCGAAGATGCCGGTGAGCATCGGGCCGTTGAGCTCCTGCTTGGCGGGGAGCAGGTGCGACACCGAGGTGCGGGACCAGGCGGATCCGTTCCAGTGGGCGATGTCTGAGCCGTCGACAGCCCAGATGTTGTTCGCCGCCAGCGCGCTGCCGCCTTGCAGCCCGCGGCCGGAGGCCACCTGGGACCAGGTGTGGCCGTTGTAATGCCAGGCGCCGAGACCGGGGCCGGGGAAGTACGGCTGGCCGAAGACCCAGATGTCGCTGGGACTGATGACCACGGCCCCGCCGATCTGCTGGGCGAAGGATCGTTGCACAGTCCAGCTGCGACCGTTCCACCGCAGCGCCCGCGATTGCACTCCTGCGGCGGTGAACGCCCAGACGTCGGCGGGCGATGCGGCCCCGGCCGCGACCACGACCTCGTTGGGTTTGCCGGGGAACGGCAGCTGCGTCCAGGTCGATCCGCTGCGTCGCCAGGCGGTGGGTACCGTGCCCTGGTTGAAGGCCCACCCACCGGTCCGGCCGACCGCGATGACCGCGGTAAAACCGCCGAACGGCCCGTTGTGCACCTGCTTGACGATGTCCCAGGCCGGAACGGCCGGATGCGTGGTCGCCGGTGCGGGAGCAGCCAGGGCGGAGGAGGACGCCGCGCTGGTGAATGCGAGGCCGGTGAGGGCGAGAGCTGCGATGATGACGGTCCCGGCCCGGCGAACGGCACGCCGGGCGGCGCCCCGCCCGGTATCCGGGCAGGTGCGGACGCGCGGCTGATGTCCGCGCGCCGACCCGGGCTGACGTACGGAAGCGTTCAGGTCTGGACGGCTGCTCGGCATGTGCACTCCCCACCAACGACGACTTCAGGCCATGGTGACGCGCGCCTTTAACGTGCGCCCCTGGTTAAAGACCGCCGAGCGGCTCGTAAGGCCACCTTTTTACCGGTCACGGCTTCGTAACTTTCGGATTACCCATAGTGGCTCGGTCATTGTGACACCGACCCCTGAGGTCCGGCGGTTACAGGCCGTCGTCCTGGTCCGTCGGGGCGCCGGGGCCGAAGAACCTGTCCTGCTCCAACTCGGCGACGTCCGCGGCGGCGGCCCGCCTGATCTCCTCAAGCTCCGGGTCGTCTCCCGGGTCCCGGACCACCAAGCTGTGCTCCTCCGGAGTGTCCTCGCGCCAGCGCGAAAGCCAGGAAAAGATGCCCATAATCGACTCCCCGGTTGGTGCGGAGTACCGCTCACGGCCGTCGGCTTCACGACTGTACATCGAGCCTACGCCGTGCCGGGGCCCGGCCGAGCGCGCAGGCGGCCGGCCCGTTTCGCGGGTCATCGGTACGAGGGCATACTGGGGCGTGGTCATCCCGCCTCGATTTGTCGTGCAACTGCACGACGCGACGACGCTGCATTTCGACTTCCGTCTGCAATCGGGCGACGTCCTGCGTTCCTGGGCGGTACCCAAGGGGCCGTCGCTCGACCCGGGGATCCGGCGGCTCGCCGTCCCGGTCGAGGACCACTCGATGTCGGCAGGGGAGTTCGAGGGCGTTCACGAGGTTCACCGGCGGGGCAGCGGCGCAGTAATCATCTGGGACGAGGGCACCGCCGATATCGTCCGGGATGAGCCGGGGCATCTCTCGTTCATCCTGGCTGGCCGCAAACTATCGGGCGGCTTTGCCCTGACCCGGACCGGTGCGGAACGCTGGATTCTGGTGAAGGTCCGCGATGCCGACGCGCGCCCGGGATCAGATATCGCGGCCGAGCGGCCGGAGAGTATTCGCAGCGGCAAGACCTGGCAGGAGCTGCGGGACCGGCATCCAGACAGCTCAGCCGCGGGCGATCATCCCTGGCGTGAGCCCCCGGGGCGGTGACGTCGTGCGTGACGTCACCGCGGTCAGATGACCCAAGCACGGGGACGAGCCCGCGGATAAACCTTGCTAAAAAGGCTTGTCCGCGGACCAGTGCCGATCGGCGCCCGGCAGCTGAGCCGCTATCGAAGTTCTCGGGTCGTTACCGGAGCGGAAAGAACATGGCTAGTCGTGAGGCCAGCAGAGCCAATGGAACCCTTGTTGGCGTGACAGGGCCGAAACGCAAGGATACAAGGGCGACTGACGGGCTTCCCTGATCTCACGGCAGGTATCAAGGACGTGTTCTCAGCGGACGATAAAATCGTGACGCGACGTGTATGACGTGGAACGCATAGCGGCTCATGCTGGTGCTGAGCCTCCTGGCAGCCGCTCGAAGTACGAGACTTTGCCGTCTGGCGCTGCAAAGACGGCAAGGTAGTCGAAATCCTAACGACGCAGAATCAGTTATCCTCCCTTAACCAGATTAGTCATCTTCCCGAAGAGGTCCACGCGGCCTGGCGCATGATCGCTGCTGGCGGACTGCAGAGAGCTCTGGAGACAATCTGACCTGCCTAAAGAAGGTGCTGTCCCGAGGAGTTCCGCGCTCATCACGTGTCGCCATGCCGGCCCTGATGCGGGTACGGCGGGTGCCTATGCGCCGCGGCCACGGCGTGAAAGAACCGGCAGAAGGCCTTGGGCCGGGATCGTTCTGTACGTTCGGCTCAGCAAAATTCGTAGTGCCAAGACCGCATGTCAGATACTCCGCAATCGGGCGCGCAGTTGCTGGTCAGTTTCTGGCATGACCGCAAAGACGATGGCTTCGTAAGGTAGTCCAAGTGCGGCCTGAGCCGCACTACGCCTGCGGCTTAAGGTGTGCGGTCGCGCACTGTTGGTTACTTCGCCCGCAGTCGCTCGCTTCATCGCTGGAAGTGACAGGCGGCGTTCAGCGAACGGCGCGCAATGTAAATGGGGGGCTGCTGCGACCTTATAGTGAGTCGATCGTCTACGCTTATACATTATTCAACGAGTGGAACGGAGTAGATGTGGCTCAGAAGATACAAACCTTGTTCATCGATGACATCGATGGCAGCGAGGCCGAGGGGACCGTCCGCTTTGCACTGGATGGTGCGGAGTACGAGATCGACCTGAACGCAAAGCATGCTGAGGCGCTGCGCAAGGCGCTGGCCCGATATGTTGACGCCGCACGGCGGAGCAGTGGCGGCACGGCCCGGCGGCCAGCCCGGAGCGGGCGCAGGGCAGCAGCCAGCGGTCTTAACACCACGGAGGTTCGCGAGTGGGCTAAGGCGCAGGGTATCGAAGTCAAGGATCGCGGTCGCGTACCAGCTGAATTGGTCGTCAGGTTCCGGGCGGCTACGGGTAACTAGTCCGACGTACGGTCGGTCTTGGCGGCTGGTAATCGGATGGGAGGCTCATTTCTCTGGGCACCGAACCAGGGTCTCTCCGCAGACTTTCCTGCTCGTGACTTCGTACTTTTCGCCCTGCTGTGCCCTTCTCTGACCGCAAGACCAGAGAGGGGCACAGCAGCCACGCCTGCCGGGTGAGGGCAGTTCAGATGTCCGGAGTGGCGCGCCTGATAACAGCGGCCGTGTCGGTGCCGGAAGGGAGCGTGCCGTAAGCGTGCCCCCATCCCCTGAACTCCCCGGAGCCATCGGCCAGACGAGACGCGACAAACGCGTCAGCTACCGCGGGGGCGCCATGACGCACGAGCAGGGCACCCTGCAAGGCCAGCGCCATGCCTTCGGCGAGATAGCGAGCACGCGCCTCCGAAGGATCGCTGAGCTCCTTGCGCAGCCGGCCGACCGCCTGATCCAGCCGGCTGTCCGCTCCGGCGGCCAGATCGAGCTCGGCGAAGAAAGCCTCGGCTGACTCGGGCTGCCGGGTCAGGGCGCGAAGCGCGTCGAGCGCGGCGACATTACCCGAACCCTCCCAGATGGAAGCCAGCGGTGCTTCACGGTACAGCCGCGGCATCCCCGATTCCTCCACATAACCGTTGCCGCCCAGGCACTCGAGGGCCTCGGCCGCGTGCCCGGGGGCGCGTTTGCACGCCCAGTACTTGGTCGCCGCCAGCGCCAGACGACGGAACGCGGCTTCCGCCTCATCACCTCCCGCCGCACGGTCGGCCGCCCCGGCCAGCCGGAACGCCGCCATCGTCGTCGCCTCCGACTCAATCGCGAGGTCGGCCAGCACGCTGGCCATCAGCGGCTGGTCAGCCAGCTTCCGGCCGAAGGCCGTCCGGTGCGCGGCGTGGTGCGCGGCCAGCGTGAGCGCGGCCCGCATCCCGGTCGCCGTGCCGAGCACGCAATCGAGCCTGGTCATGTTCACCATCTCGATGATGGTGCGGACGCCGCGGCCCTCCTCGCCGACCAGCCAGGCTAGGGCCTGGTCGTACTCAACCTCGGCCGACGCGTTCGACCGGTTACCGAGCTTGTCCTTCAGCCGCTGCAGGTGCATGCCGTTCCGGCTGCCGTCGGGCCTGACCCGGGGCAGCAGGAAGCAGGACAACCCTGCGGGCGCCTGCGCGAGCACCATGAACAGGTCGCCCATCGGCGCCGAGGTGAACCACTTGTGCCCGGTCAGCAGGTAGCTTCCCCCGCCTGCCTCCCCGTCACCCTGCACTGGGACGGCGCGGGTGGTGTTCGCCCGGACATCGGAGCCACCCTGCTTCTCGGTCATGGACATGCCCGCGAGCAGGCCTCGCTTGGTGTCGGGTGGCCGCAGGCCGGCGTCGTAGTACTGAGCCGCGAGCAGCGGTTCGAAGCGCCGGGCTAGATCGGGTGCGTGCCGGAGCGCGGGGACGATGGCATAGGTCATGGAGACCGGGCAGCAATGTCCGGCGTCAACCGCACCCCAGACATAAAAGCCCGCTGCTCGCGCCACGTGCGCTCCGGGACGCTTGTCGGTCCAAGGCGCTGCGTGCAGGCCGTGCTGCACGGCCACGGTCATCAGCTCATGCCAGGCCGGATGGAACTCCACTTCGTCGATGCGATGACCGAAGCGGTCATGCGTGCGCAGGACCGGCGGGTTCTCGTTCGCCTGACGACCCTGTGCCTGCGCCTGTGCCGATCCAGCCAGGCGGCCGAGGTCCCGGACGGCCTCCTGCGCCCAGGCACCGCCCTCGCGGCGGAGCGCGCTCAGCATGGCCGGATCGTCGGAGACGTCGTATCCGGTCAGCGCGGGCGGCTGGTTGAAAACCTCGTGCGTCGGCGGCATCAGCGGTCTCTGCCTCCCTGGTCTTTTTCGCAATTGAAACACGCCTGTTTAGGCGTTCATGACTTGCGGCTGATAAACCAGAATCACACGGACGCTGGCGCCAGGCCGCCGGAAGCGTCGTCGCAAGGAGAGTAGCGGGTTGACTGCTTACCTGACCCGGCGGCTGGCGACGTCGGTTGTGATCCTGATCGGCATCTCGATTTTCATCTTCGCCCTGCTCCATGCCGTCTTCACGTCGCCTGCCATCATCATCCTCGGACCCAAAGCGACGCCGCCCGCGGTCGCGGCGCGGAACACCGCCAACGGCTTTAACGCGCCGGTGATCGTGCAGTACTGGCACTACCGGCCGGCGTGCTCCATGGCAACCTCGGCTATTCCTACAAGCTGAACCAGAGCGTGGCGGCGCTGTTCGGGGAGCGGTGGGAACGCAGCGCGTATCTGTCCGGCGTCGCGCTGGCGCTCTCGGTCCTGATCGCGATCCCGCTGGGGATCTTCCAGGCGGTCAAGCGGAACAGCGTCGGTGACCAGGTGGCGACCGCGCTGGCGTTCACGACCTACGCCATGCCGGACTTCCTGCTCTACCTGATCGTGATCCAGGTGTTCGCGCTGACCTTCAGTATCCTCGGCTTCGAGGCCAGCCAGTCCAACTCGTTCGTCTCGATCATCGGTGACTGGCATGACATGACGTTGCCGATCGTCAGCCTGACCCTGCTGATCCTGGCCGGCTACTCGAGGTATATGCGATCCGCGACGATGGATATCCTGGCCCAGGATTACATCAAGACCGCGCGGGCCAAGGGGCTGCCCGAGCGCCTCGTGCTGTTCCGGCACCTCTTGCGCAACGCCTGCCTGCCGATGATCACGCTGATCGGCCTGTCGATCCCGGCGCTGCTCGCGGGCAATCTCATCGCCGAGAGCGTTTTCAACTACGACGGCCTCGGCCTGCTGTTCTACAACAGCCTGCAGAACGAGGATTACCCGGTGCTCCTCGCTTACACCCTGATCGGTGCGGTGCTGACGGTGCTGGGCAACCTTTTGGCCGACATCGCGCTGACCATCGCCGATCCGCGGATCAGGCTGAGCTGACTCGGCGCGCGGCCGGGTTCAGGCCGGAGGGCCCATCGCGGCCACCACCAGGGTGACGGTGGCCGCCACCTCGGCTAGCGCGCCCAGGACGTCACCCGTGATGCCGCCCAGCCGGCGCACGGCGTGCCGTTCCAGGACGAAAGCGGCGCCCAGGCCCGCGATGACGGCCAGCGGGAGGGTCCAGCCGAGCGGCTCGCCGGTAACCGTGGCGGAGACCGCCACCGCCGCGACCGCCGCCGCCAGCGCGGCCAGGGTGGTGATGGCCGGGATCGCCGGGCTTACCGACCCGGCCACCAGAGCGCCGAGCCCGTCCGGCCGGGCCGCGGCCACGCCCCGTCGGCAGGCCCAGGTCAGCGCGAGCCTGCCGGTGACCGCCGCGGCGATCAGCGCGGCGGCTCCCCGGCCGTGACCGGCTGACTCCGCGTGGCCGAGCGCCGCCACCTGAAGGAACAGCGTCAGGACGAGCGTGACCGTGCCAAGCGGCCCGATGTCGGAGCGGCGCATGATGCCGAGCGCGGCGGGGGCGGGTTTGCCGCTGCCCAGGCCGTCGGCCAGGTCGGCGAGACCGTCGAGATGAAGCCCCCGGCTGAGAAGGGCGAGCGTCGCCACCGCGAGCACTGCGCCGGTCAGCGGGCCAGCCCCGAGCGGATGGTCCACGGCGAGCAGGATGGCGGCCGCGATGATGCCGAGCAGCAGCCCCACGGCCGGCGCCCAGGCCATCGCCGCCGCCACGGTGGCCGGCGCCAACGGCGATGGAACCGTGGTCGCTGCTGCCCCGGTGGCCCGCGGCGACGCTGCGTCGCCATTCGTCTCGCTAGGAGTGTCGCCGCGCAGCGGGATCACCGTGAGCAGCGTCACCGACAGCCGCAGGCCATTCCATCTCATGCCGAAGGAGCCTATCGGTAGAGCCAAGAAAGACGTACTATCTTGAATAGGGGCCAGGACGCAACCGGATGGCGGTGGAATAATCGTGTCCGAGTGGTGGTCGATCGAGGTTTTCGACGCGGCAGAGCTGCCCGCTCGCCGCTGGAAGGACTCATACCAGGACAAGCTCACCGAGGCCGCTGTCACGTTCGGGGCCATGTCCTGGGAGTGGCACGAGCATCGCTACGGCGTGGTGTTCGAGGTCCTCTTCGAGTCCGACCAGCAATGGGAGGCGTTCCGTGCCCTTCCGGCGGTGCGTTCGGCCCTCGACGGCGCGCCCGACCCGCTGAACGGCCTGATCATCTACCGTGGCCGAGGCGGCGGGGCCGGACCGAGGAAGCCGCGCAAACCCAAGCCCGCCCCGAGTGCGAGCGCCATGGCCAGGCCGGAGCCGACCGAAGAGCGCATTCTGCGACTCACCGGGGTCACTGCACCGGAAGCACCGGAAGCACCGGGAGCACCCGAGCCCGTCTTCGCCGCGGGACAGTAAGGCCCGTAGATTCGGTCCCGTGGGTGAAGTACCCGGCGGGACAGTGCAGGATGGGGGGATGAGGGAAACGCGAGTCATGACCGATGGCCTGCGGGCCGCGATCGAGCACAGCGGATATTACCCCGGCCTGGTGTCCGATGCGGTTGCCTCGGCGCTCGGGTCGGAGCCGGTTACGGCCTACGTCGTCCATCACGACGCGATCTTCGATCCGGGCATGGAGGTACGCCGTCACATGACCGTGCTGGCGCTCACCCCCACCCGGCTGGTGTACTCGCACACCGACGAGCATCCCGCCGAGGATCCAGACACCCGGCCGCGGGCGGAGACAAGCACGGAGGCGATCCGGTTCGCCAAGATTTCATCCGTGGCCCTGAGCCGGGTCGTTCCCGACCCTGCGGCCTACGTGCCGGGCCTTACCATACCGTCGGAGGTCATGCTGACCATCGGCTGGAATGTCCTGTCCCACCTGGAACTCGAGCCGGCGCATTGCGGAGATGAGAGCTGCGAGGCTGATCACGGCTATCTCGGGACCATCACCGCTGATGACTTCTCGCTGCGGGTGAGTCGCGCCGCGGACGGTGAGGATGCCGTCAGGCAACTGCTCGGGTTCGCGCGCGAACTCTCCGACGCTACGGCGGTCAGCGGCAGCTGAAGACTCGACGGGGTGTTAGCTGAGGGCCCGTTTTGTCGCCGTCACCCGCCTCGTGGCAGCATGTTCCGGCAAGATGCTGATGCCGGGGCAAGATGTTGAGGCAAGAACGCTGAGTGGCACCCACGAGTAGCAGATGAGGATTCCCGTATGACGCACGAGCCGAGACATTCGCCGATCGTGCCGTCCTATGGGGCGGCGACCCTGGCTGATTTGTCTTCGTCGATCCTCGCATCCCTTGATCCAGGATCGCCGGAGTCGCAGAACGTCCTCGGCCTGATGCCCGCGCAACGCGCCTGCCTGCTGATCGTGGACGGGCTTGGCTGGGAGTTGCTTCGCGCTCATCCCGCCGCCGCGCCGTTCCTGTCCGAACTGGCGCGCAACTCCAAGCCGATCACGGCGGGGTTCCCCTCCACGACGGTCACGAGCCTCGGCTCGATCTGCACCGGGCGGCCGCCCGGCCAGCACGGGATACTCGGCTACCAGGTCATAATTCCCGGCGAGAACCGCTTGCTCAACGGGCTGCGCTGGGACTCCCGGGTCGATCCGCTGCAATGGCAGCCGCTGCCAACGATCTACGAGCGGGCGGCCGAGGCCGGTATCGCGGCCGTGCACGTGGCTCAGGGCTCGTTCCGCGGCACCGGGCTGACCGTGGCCACGATGCGCGGCGCGGACTTCCGCCCTGCCGACAGCATGGGCGCCCTGGCCGCTCAGGCCGCTACCGCACTGCACGAGAACGGGCGCGCCTATGTGAGCGTGTACCACGGCGATCTCGACGGAACCGGACACGTGTTCGGTGTCGCCTCGGACGCCTGGTACAACCACCTGGCGCACGTGGACAAGCTGGCCGAACAGCTCGCGAGCTCGCTTCCCTCCGGGGCCTGCCTGTACGTGACGGCGGATCACGGGATGGTGGACATCGGCCCCGAGGACAAGCTCGACATAGACGCGATACCAGAGCTCCGGGCCGGGCTGGCCCTGCTCGGCGGCGAGCCGCGGGCTAGGCATCTGTACGCGCGGCCCGGTGCCGCCGCGGAGGTCCTGGCCGCCTGGCGCGAGGTGCTCGGCGAGCGCGCATGGGTGCTGTCCAGGGAAGAGGCCATCAAGGAAGGATGGTTCGGCCCGGTGGACGACGGCATGGCCGCCCGGATCGGCGATGTCGTGGCCGCTCCCGCGGGCTCCGTTGCCCTGGTGGCCACGAAGGCGGAGCCGAGGGAGTCGGCGCTGCTGGGCATGCACGGCTCGCTCACATCCGCCGAGCAGTTCGTGCCTGCGCTCTTGTTCCGAACGGCATGACAGGCTCCGGCGATCTTCTTGTCAGCGTTCCATCACTCGCCGCGCTCGGCGTCACCG
>Ga0302324_100009605_pt1 | contig 20175 bp, 12 predicted proteins | sample Palsa_T0_1_FD_201949 | JGI IMG/M metagenome (GOLD analysis project Ga0302324, IMG submission 201949) | Peat permafrost microbial communities from Stordalen Mire near Abisko, Sweden - Palsa_T0_1 | ecosystem: Environmental > Terrestrial > Soil > Palsa > Peat permafrost | place: Sweden: Abisko...
CGGTGAGATGGTAGGCCCAGCCGGTCAGCCCGTCGTTCAGGTGATATAGCTGTACGCCCCCGATGGATTGTTCTGTGGGCACAGGCTGCTCATAGGGCGTTGCGCGGTCGTTGGGTACGATTCCGGTTGACCAGTTCGGGGGAATTTCGCGCCCGTCGATCTCATAGGCGAGGTCGCCGTCCACCGCATAGTTGGCCCAGGCGGCGGAGCCGACTGATCCTTTCGCCGGGTTGATCCCGGCGATGCCCGCGAGGATCCAATAGGCCCTGCTGAGATCGAAGCGGGGATCCATGCCCAGCGCCATGATGGATGCGGCGGCATGCGACTTGCCGACACCGGTGACGATGCCGAGCACTTGGTCTGCCTGGTTGTAGCGTAGAGTCCGATATCCCTGGGGAAACGGCAGCTTCCCCGTGAGCGGGTAACGCTCCACCCAAGTCTGAAATTCCCCCGGCACATCGCCGGTGTCCTGGCCGAGCTCGAAGGTGGTGACGACGACGACGCGGATGGGTATCGGCTGAGCTGCAGCGCGCGGAACTGCCGCGAAGCCCGCCAGGATGTACAATCCGCCCACGGCGAGACGGCCAAGTCGATTCTTCATTGCATGCTCCTCGGTAAAATGCTGTCAGAAATCTAGCTTAGAACGGCAGAAGTAGAATGTGTTCTGCGAGTGATCAGGATCACATGATGAGCAAGGTGAGAGTCGCCGCGTTTTCCATTTCCCTCGATGGATTTGGGGCCGGACCGCGGCAAGATCTGAATAATCCACTTGGGGTTCGCGGCTTTGAATTACACGCGTGGTTCATGGACACAGAGGCATTCAAGAAGATGCACGGCCAAAGCGGCGGAAGCCAGGGCATCGACAACGACTTTGCCGGCCAGTCTTTCGACAATGTCGGCGCCTGGATCTTAGGCCGTAACATGTTTGGGCCGGTGCGCGGGCCCTGGGAGGGCGATTCATGGAAGGGATGGTGGGGCGATATTCCGCCCTACCACACGCCGGTGTTTGTGCTGACCCATCACGCGCGCCCTCCCCTCATTATGGAAGGCGGCACTACCTTTTACTTTGTCACGGACGGAGAGGAATCCGCTCTCAAGCAGGCGAAAGAAGCAGCCGCCGGTAAAGACGTCAGAATCGGCGGCGGGGTATCCGTGATCCGTCACTACCTCAGCGTGGGCCAGATCGATGAAATGCATCTAGCGTTTTCGCCGGTCCTGCTGGGAGAGGGTGAACCGCTATTTTCGGGAATCGACCTTGCCCGGCTTGGCTACACCCCTAGCAGAACTGTGCCCGGGCAAAAGGCAACCCATGTTCTCATCACCAGGCTTTAACTATCGCGCGTGACCGCCGCAGGCCCAGTAGGCGGCTGCACAAAGAACCATCAGAGCGGCGAAGATCCCTAAGGCGCGAAGCGAGGGTAACCAATTCATAGCCCAACAGCATACCGCTCCCGCTGCTTCAGTGTGAAATCTGTTCCAGGGCCAGATCGCGGGTTCGCGGACCCATAGAACCAATCGCAATCATCACGATCAGCATGGCGAGCGCGATGAATCCGAACACCCCAGTCGTGCCAAACCGCCTGAGCAAGGCGGCGATAAGAAATGATGTGAAGATGGCCGACAGACGGCTCCAGGAGTACACAAAGCCTACCGCCCGTGCACGAATGCTGGTGGGAAAAAGCTCCGCCTGATAGGCGTGGAAGCTGTAGGACATGATATTGTTCGCCAGCGTCAGTGCGACCCCGAGCGCGATCAGCAGCATTCCGCCCGAAGTCTGGCTGAAGATGAGCCCGCAAAGCAAGATGCCCCCCGCGGACGCTACGATGACCGTGCGACGCTCGAATTTGTCTGCGATCAATAATCCAAAGACCGGCCCGATGGGCGCCGCCACCGCGATGATGGAGGAGTACAGCAGGCTAGTGGTGACCGTAATCCCCTGCTTGATGAGCAGTGTCGGCACCCAATTGGCGAAGCCATAGAAGCCGACCGTCTGGAAGATATTAAAGATGATCATCATGATGGCACGTTTGCCGTAGGGCGCCGTCCACATGTCGCGAAACCTGCCGCCGGCAGTCACGGATACCGGCTCAGCCGGAGAAGGAAGCGGCTGACCATACTCCTTGGCGACTCTCGCTTCGAGTTCCGACACCACGCGGTCGGCTTCCGCGAGCCGGCCGTTCTGGGCCAGCCATCGCGGGCTCTCGGGCAGGGCTCGGCGAATGAACCACACGAACACCGCGCCATGCGCGCCGATGAGGATCACCCAGCGCCAGCCATCGAGGCCCAGCGGCTTGTGGGGTACCAGCAGGTAGGAAAGGAACGCCACGACCGGCACCGAGATAAAACCCACCGCCTGTTCGCAGGCAAATGCGCGGCCACGGATCTGCCTGGGCACCAGCTCGGAAATATAGGTGTCGATGGTGACCAATTCGACCCCGATGCCAAGCCCGGCAACAAAGCGCCAGAAATTCAGCCCGGCGGCCGTGGTCTGAAAGGCCATGACCAGGTTGGCGCCGGTGTAGCAGAGCAGCGACCAGGTGAAGATCGCGCGACGTCCAAAACGGTCGGCGAGAAACCCGCAGCCAATGGTGCCGGCAAAGAGTCCGGCGAACAGGGACGCAATGAAGCCGGCCACGCCCGTCATGCCGAACAGCCCTGCGGTCGTTGACGTGAGGATGCCGCTCTTGACCATTCCCGGCGCGACGTAGCCGGAGTACAGCAGATCGTAGAGTTCGAAGAAATAGCCGAGGCTCAGTAAGACGACGAACTTCCACATGGTCCAGGTAGCGGGAAGCCGGTCGAGGCGCGCGGCAATTGCGCCAACATCCGCGGAATTCGGTGAAGCCGTGCTTTTCATTGTTGACCGCTCAGCTACGAACTTTAGAGGCTTGTTCCCCGTTGTCCTGTTGATTCCTCCGGCTTCGCCCCCACATCTCGCAAAAAACGCGAGATATGGGGCACCCCTATTTTCACCCCCCGGGGTCTAGAACTGCGCTTAAATGGGTGGAACAACCGGCAGGGTGATGAAGCTGGCTTTGCCGGACTCGTGCCAAACCCGTTGCGTGGCTTTCTGATAATCACTCGGCTTGGCTTCGAAGATGTTGGGAACAAAGCGCTGTGGGTTGCGGTCGTAGAGCGGAAAAAGCGTGGACTGCACCTGCACCATGATTCTGTGGCCTGGCAGGAAAGTGTGGTTCACGATGGGGAGCGCAAAAACATAGGGCAGCGGCTCGTTCGGCGAAATCGCCTCCGGGCGTTCGAAGCTGGTTCTGTAACGGCCACGGAAAATATCCGTTGCCAGGGGCAGTTCATATCCGCTCAACTCCACGGGCGGCACCTTTCGATCCGGCTGCACATCGATCAGCTTCACCACCCAATCCGCATCGCTGCCGGTGGTGGAAGCGACAAGATGCACAACCGGCTCCCCCGACAGTTTCATCGCTTGCTTGAGCGGCTCTGTCTCATACGTCAGCACGTCTGTCCGTCCGTCGACAAAACGCTGGTCGGTCACCAGCCAGGTCCTCCACGCATTCCCGTCCGCCGGGTCCACTGGCCGTGGCCGATAAGGCACAGGCTTTGCCGGATCGGAGACATATTCATCGAACCCGGCGCCCCCTTTTGCCTGGGGTGGGTCAAAAGACAATTCTCCCCCTGGCGCAAGATAGATGGGTCGTGAGGTCACGGGACAACCCTTCTCGCAACTGGCGGGAAAAATGCTGGGCGTCTCCCAGCGATCCTCACCGGTGTTGTAGATGTAGACATCTGGCGTATCTGCCTTGACCGCATCCGGTTTCAGATACTGGTTGAAGAACGGCAACAGAACCTCCCGCCGCCACTGTGCCGCAGTGTCCGTCGCCCAAGTCAATGGGCCCAAGCTTCTTCCTTCGCGGTTGATCTGGCTATGGGACCACGGCCCCATCACCAGGTGATTCAGGCTGTCGGGAATATTCTCGGCCTTCAGTGCACGGTAACTGTGGATCGCTCCCCACATGTCCTCCTGGTCCCACAGGCCTTGCTCCCACATGGTGGGCACCGTCAAGGGCTGCTGGCCGATGAGTTTGTCGAGCGCCTGGCTTTGCCAAAAGCCGTCATAGGCTGGGTGCTCCACCACCACCCGCCAGGAGGCAAGCTGATCCGCGCCCAAGCTACGTGCGAAGTCTTCCGCCGAGCCGGCTAGCAGGTAGTTGCTGTAATCATCGCGGCCCGCATGAGGCACTTCCACACCTTCACCCCGATTCGTGGTCTGTTCGACAAAATAGTCAATGCTGGGCTGGCGGAAAGCGCCATAGTGGAACCAGTCATCACCCATCCAGCCATCGACCATGGGGCTCTCAGGCGCCGCAACCTTGAGCGCGGGGTGAGGATGCAACAGCGCCATCACAACGGTGAAGCCCTCGTAGCTTGACCCGATCATGCCCACTCGTCCATTCGATTCGGGCACGTTCTTGACCAGCCAGTCGATGGTGTCGTAGGCATCCGTGGTATCGTCGGCGCCGCTCGGGTTGTAACCGGAGCTCGTGGGCGGCGGTGTCATTAAATACGGACCTTCAGAACCGTACTTTCCCCTCACATCCTGATAAACGCGGATGTAACCGGCTGCGACGAACACTTCATCGCTCAGGGGCAAGGCTTCGATCATGCGTCCGCTTTTCGATCGCTCTGCGCGTTTGGCCGCGTTGTAGCATGTCCGGGTGAGCAGGATAGGCGCGTCCTTCGCTCCCTTATGCACGACAATTACGGTATAGAGCTTGACCCCGTCGCGCATGGGAACCATCGCCACCCGTTTGTCAAAGTCGCTGGGTTGCGCTGGCACTTTGAAGTTGGGGGTCAGCTCGTCCGCCGGCAGCTTCGGCTGTTGAGAGAACCCGCTCGCCGCCGAAATAATCAGCAGAACCGCGACCACGCTGCTTAGTTTGCTCATAACCGTTTCATCCGGCTCTGTTCTCAGAACCGCCCCTTAGAGACTTTATACGCAGTTGTCCTACTGAAAGCCGCACCAGCTGCTTCTGCGACATACTAGGGCCTGCGGTAGGTGACCGCTCCCTGGACCAGCACCTGTTGCACGTGGCTGGTGTATTCGAAGGGGTCGCCATCGAAAACCACTGCGTCCGCATCCTTACCTTTGCTGAGCGAACCGGCCCGGTCATCGATGCCCAGCATCTTGGCCGCGGAGATGGTGATCGCGCGTAGCGCCGGTTCCATGCCCAGTCCGTTGGCCGCGGCGACAGCCGCTTCAAACAACAAAATCCGGCTCTTGGGAACATAGGCGACATAGCCGGTCATGATGGAAACAGGAATTCCCGCCTGCGCCAGCAAAGCCGCATTCTCGTAGGTAGCGTTCGCGGTCTCCAGGCTTTCCAGCGGCTGCATGATTGCGCCCACCAGGCAAGGCACACCGGCTTGCTTGATCCGTTCGCGAATCAGATAGCCCTCGGTCACCGAGGCCAACATATATTTAAGGTGAAACTCGGTGCCGATGCGAATGGCGGTATCGATATCATCTGCGCGGTAGGCGTTGAAGATCGCAGGAGTCTTACCCGTAACCACATCTGCCAGCGCAGCCACCTTGGGTTCGAGGGCCGGCTCCTTGGCAGGATCGCTTCCTTCCCGCTTCCACTTATCCCACTTGTCCTGATATTGCTGGGCCTGGAGCAGAGCGCCACGGATGATCTCCGCCGTCTTCATGCGCGTGACCGGAGCCTTGCGAGTCGCGCCGTAGGTTTCCTTGGGCCCCTCGCCCATGTTGAAGACCATCCCCGAGTTGATCCGGACAATTAGTTGATCTACGGTTCGAAAAGGAGACTGCGGCCCAGCCGTCTTGAAGATACCGGCAAGCCCGGCAATCGGATTCCGCGGCCCAGGAGCGACCTGGAGCGTCGTGACCCCATACGTATTCACAAACTGGTAAAGCAGATCTTCAGGGTTCAGGCTATCGCGCACATTCACATCCGCCGTGTTCGGATCGGTCGCCTCGTCCTGGTCCTGATCGGCGGGTATGTTGTATGCGCCGGAAATTCCCGTGGTGGTATTCGTGTCGATGAGCCCCGGAGTAACATACGCGCCACGGATCACTTCAAAGCCCTTGGGCGGCTGCACGTTCGCACCCTGCCGCACATCTTCGATCTTGCCATCACGGATGAGCACCACTCCCGGGCCGCCCTGCGGGCCTGCGTCCATGGTGTACAGGTGCTCGGCAACCAAGGCGATGTTCTGCGCCCCCAGCGAGCATGGGATAGCCAATGCCACTATGAGCGCAGAGATGCGCGATCTCATTGCGCAGCTCCTGCCGGATAGCGGCCAATTACCTGGAAGCCGCCCGTGGCATAGCGCAGATCCACCGGATTGCCCCGGTCGAACACCTTTTCTCCTTCGATCCAGGTTTCCTGTACATGCGTATACACGCTGAGCGGTGCTCCGCTAAGAACCAGAAAATCCGCATCCTTGCCCATCTCCAGGCTGCCCACGCGGTGCTCGAGGTCGAGCATCTCCGCGGGATAGATGGTGAGTCCCTTAAGCGCCGCATCTTCGCTCATGCCGCCGCGAACCGCCAGCGCAGCCGAGCGCAGCAACATACGGGAATTGGTGATCGGATCGTCGGTATTGAAGGCCACCTTCACTCCCGCCTTCTCGAGGCGTGCCGGGCAGCTCAGACTCACGTTGATGGTCTCCGGCTTGCCGCCCGGAGAATCGATCATCGTGTAGCTCACCCCGATGTGCCGTTTGGCTAGCTCATCGGCTACTTCGCACGATTCCGTTCCGTGATGTACCACCACGCGGTAGTGAAATTCGTCCGCCAGGCGAAGGACGGTCATCACGTCGTCGGCCCGGTGGGTATGGTTATGCACAATGCGCTTGCCGTCGAGGACCTGCACCACCGCGTCCAGCCCTAGATCGTGATCCGGTTCCTTGGCCGTTTTATCCTTGGCCGCGACCGCCTTGGCATAGGCATCCCATTTCGCCTTGTACTGTTGCGCCTTCTGGTAGATTCCCCGAGCCAGCGCTGCTTCTTCCATACGCGTCATGGGCGCCTGGCCGCGGCTTCCGTACCCTTTCGGATTAGTTCCGTTGGCCATCTTCATGCCGCCGATGGTGCCGGGAATCAGCATCTGCTCCATGGTGGCGCCGCGCAATTTCACATAAGCCGTCTGGCCGCCCATTACATTGCCGCTGCCCGGCATGATGTTTGCCGTCGTTATTCCGCCTGAGGTCGCGATGCGGATATTCGGGTCTGCCGGATTGATGGCGTCGAGTGCGCGCAGTCCCGGCTGCACCGGGCCGCTGCCTTCATTTCCGTCCTGCGAATCGGCAACGGTTGGATTGCCCATGATGCCGATATGCGAATGAGAGTCGACGATGCCGGGCATGATGACTTTGCCGCCGGCATCCTGAATCCGGGCTCCGGCTGGAATGGAAACCTTGCCTGCTTCGCCCACCGCAACGATCTTGCCCCCCTGGATTACCAGGACCCCTTGCGCAATGGGTGGCGAGGTAATGGGCAGGATCCGCGCTCCTCGCACCACCAGCACACTCTGATCCTGTGCGCTTTGAGCCGGAGCCAGGGAGATGAAAGAGGCGAGCAAGCCTCCCAGGAGCGACATCGTGACCGCGGCACATTTCCTTCTCTGCATCCGAAAACATCCTACACTGCACCGCTCTGCGCCTGTGACCGGATCGGCGCTGTCTCCCGCATCATCATCATAGCGACGCCTCCCACCATCACCGCGCCGGTCATATACCATGCTGGAGCAAGTGGGCTTCCCGTCAGGTCCATGAGTGCTTTGATCGCGACCTGGGTCGAACCGCCGAAGACGGACGTAGACAGCGCATAAATAATAGCCAGCGCGCCTGAGCGGACTGCCTTGGGCAACGACTCCGTCACCGTCACCAGGGCGGGGCCGGTAAGAAACGCCTGCAGAATCGCAAGCGCGCCTGTGATCCCGTAGAGTACAGGCACGCTGGGCAAGCGGGTAATCTCCATGTAGGCCGGGATGAGCACGAGGACGAGGATCACGACCGTGCCCAGCATAACTGGTTTGCGCCCGATACGGTCCGATAGTTGACCACTTACCGGATCGGCGACTGCGGCGCAAAGGCCCACGATCACAGTCGCGCCGAACGCCACCGCGCTCGTCAAGTGCAGGCTGTCCTGGGCATACGTGGTGATGTAGTCGAGCCCATAGATATAGATGGTGTTTCCCATCATCAACATCAGTGACAGCACCACCAGCCGCAGGGGCAGCCGCCGCTGCTCAACCCTGGTAGCTCGCCGATCGGCAACGTCCATGGTTTCCGGCAGCTTGCTCCGCAGATACAGGCCGATGGGGACCACGGCCGTCCCCAGCAGAAAGGCCGCCCGCCAGCCCCACGCATCGAGCGCGGCGGGGGAAAGCCAAATGGTCAATAGGAAACCCGCCACACCTGCCGCCAGCACGGCCAAGTCCTGGGTCATGAACTGGAGGGAAACATACAACCCGCGCCGCAGGGGTGGCGCGGCCTCCACCAGAAAGGCAGTCGATGGGCCAACCTCGCCGCCCAAGGCGAACCCCTGCAGCAAGCGGAAAGCAATCATGAGGATCGGGGCCAGGATGCCGATCTGCGCATACGACGGGGTGAGCGCAAGCCCCAACACGGCCGCGCCCATGAGCCCGAAGGAGAGCACCATCGCTGGCTTGCGCCCGGCCCGGTCTCCGTAGATCCCGATCACCACCGCACCAAGAGGCCTGGTCAGAAAACCCACGCCGAAGCTCGCCAGCGAATAAAGCAATCCGTGAGCCGTGCGCGATTCCGGAAAGAAACAGTGACCAATCTGGATGGCGAAGAACGAGAAGGTAAGAAAGTCGTAAAACTCGAGTGCGTTGCCAACTCCCACCGCCACCACTTTGCCGAGCGGCAGATACTGCGGCTCAACCGGCGGTGCTGTCTCCATCTAAGAATCAGCCAGTACATCGTCGACGCCGGGCGCCGCCCACGCTGGGTTATCGCCAAGATGAAATTGCCATGGACCTTCGAGCGGGGCCACACCTTTGCCCAGGCCGTTGATCGTGAGCGGGCCCACGGGGTAGCGCAAAGGCTTTTCGCCGGAACCCAGAGGACCGCCGCGAAGGCAATCGCCAGTATGAAAAAGGTCCGTCTTCGAGGCATTACGTGAAGAATACTCCTTGGTTTCCGGAATCGGCGCGTTACTGCTGAGGGCGGCTATGAAGGCAAAAAATGAGCGTCGTGGCCCCGGTTGCCCACCATTTGCGCCTTAGTCATTGAAGGCGTGCGAGAGATGCATTCCCAAAAAGGGAAGTTCCCGCGCGGGAGCTATCGACCCTTGTGGAAAAATCTTTTGCTGAAAAATCAATGTCGCACGCCGATACGGTTAGTAAGGCTTCCCCACAATAGGGAGACAACAAATTGAAGTTCCTGGAGCTTATCGTGAACTCGCTCGCTGTTGCCTCGAACGTTTCGGAAATCCCGGTTCGTTCCTCTCGGGCCCCGACCGACGTGGGTCGAAGACCTTTAGTCTCGGTGATCATCCCTTGCTACAACGGCGAAGCGTATCTCGAGGAAGCGATTGAGAGCGCATTGGCGCAAACCTACCAGCCAGTGGAAATCATTGTTGTAGACGATGGCTCGACCGACGGCAGCCCTGCTGTTGCACACAGATTCCCGGTGCGCTATTTACGTCAGTACAATCGCGGCCTGACGGAAACTCGCAATCGCGGGATTCGCGAGAGCAGGGGAGAGTACCTCGTCTTTCTGGATGCGGACGACCGCCTGAGGCCGGAGGCGATCGAAACCGGGATTACCGCAATGCTCGAGCGCCCCGAATGCGCGATGGTGGTAGGGGATCACGTCTTCGTTTCCGAAGATGGCGGGCACCTGCGGGCTTCCCGGAAGCGCTGCCTTGTGGCGTCCCACTATGAAGCACTGCTGAGAAGCAACTTCATCGAAATGATCTCCTCGGTGCTCTTCCGCCGAAGTGTGGTGGAAGAAGTTGGGGCATTTGATACCGGGCTTCGCGTGGCCGAGGACTATGAACTCTACCTGCGCATCGCCAGGAACTACCCGATCTGTTGCCATCGCTCGGTGGTCGCGGAATACCGGATCCATCAGACCAACGCCTCGCGAAATTCCGAGCTGATGCTGACGATGACGTTGCAGGTGCTTGCCCGCCAGGCGCCCTATGTCCGCAGCCACGCGCGCCGCTTATTGGCGTTTCTTGAAGGAACTCGCGTCTGGCGAAGACAGTACGGCCGCCAGCTCGCGTCAGAACTGTCACGTTCCGCTTCCACCCAGCGTCCGGAGGAATTTCGACGCAAGCTCCTGCTGCTGGGCAATTATTATCCGCAAGGACTGTTAATGTTTCTGTTGTTGCGTGTTGCCGGAATTTTACGGAAGGAGTCGCATTCCCGCCAGCCAAGGTCTGCGAGATCCTGGTACATGTCCCGCCTCTCCGACCGCTGACCCCTGTGGCAAAACTGTCCTGGGGTAAATAGGGGGGTGCCCCCAGGGGTGCCCCATATCTCGCGTTTTTTGCGAGATGTGGGTGGGATGTTTACTGTCAGCCATGCGCCTCGGCTCGAAACGTAATAAGTGATTCCAACACCCAAAGGGCGGCTTGACATCGGGCACGGCCGCAGCCGCTAATGACAGCAGGGAGAGTCCTGCTTGATGCATGCGGTTGACCTGATTCGCAAAAAGCGCGACGGTGAAGTTTTAACAGACGCCGAAATTGCCTATCTGGTCTCCGGGGCAGCGACCAACTCCATTCCCGAGTACCAGCTTTCGGCGTGGCTCATGGCGGTTTTCTGGCGGGGTCTCAACCCTGAAGAACTGCACAGCCTCACCACCCACATGCGCCATTCCGGCCGGGTGCTGAATTTCCGCAGCCTCCCCGGAGTGAAGGCGGATAAGCACTCCACCGGGGGAGTAGGAGACAAAACCTCCTTCCTGGTAGCGCCGATTGTCGCCGCAGCCGGCATCTATGTCCCAATGATCACGGGCCGCGCCCTGGGTCACACAGGCGGGACCCTGGACAAACTGGAGAGCATCCCGGGCTTCAGAACCCAGCTGCAGGAAGACGAATTATTCGCAGTCCTGAGCGACTGCGGCCTGTCGATGGTCGGCCAGACGGAATGGCTGGTGCCGGCGGACCGCACGTTCTACTCTCTGCGCGACCGGACGGCGACCGTCGACAGTCCATCTTTGATCTGTGCGTCCATCATGAGCAAGAAGCTCGCCGCCGATCTGGATGCGCTGGTGCTGGATGTAAAAACCGGCTCGGGCGCTTTCCTGAAAGAGCAGGCCGATGCCATCCACCTCGCCGAGTTGATGGTCGCTACCGGAAATCGCTCTGGAACCAGGACCGCCGCCCTCATCACCAATATGCATCAACCACTGGGACGAATGTCAGGCAACGCGATGGAGATTGTCGAATCGGTTGAGATCCTGCGCAACCAGCGCCATCCACTTACCGAGGATGTGCGCCACCTTTCGCTCGAGCTCGCCGGATGGCTGCTCTACCTGGGAAAGAAAGTGCCGCGCCCTGAGGATGGCGTGCAATTAGCGGAGGAGCTCCTGGCCGGCGGACTGCCTCTGCAAAAATTCAGCTGCATGATTGCCGCGCAGGGCGGCGATATCGGTTGGTTTGAGAGCCCGCAATGGCTGCATCGGCCGGCCTATCGGTACGCGATAAAGTCGCCGTCCGCCGGTTACCTCGCCAGCGTAGATACCTTCCAGGTGGGTTTAGCCGTACAACGCTCGGGCGCGGGGAGAAACGCCCCCGGGGCAAACGTCAGTGCCCATGCCGGTGTCGAGACCCACAAAAAAATCGGCGACTACGTAGCTGCCGGCGACGTTCTGTTCACTGCGTTTGTGGAGGAAGAGCCGCGTTTGTCCTCAGTAGCGGCAACTTTGGAAAAATGTTTCACTCTAACCGCCGGGCCGCCGCCGCTGGAACCTCTCATATTTCAGGCGATTGCCTGACAAGAATTTGCGGAGTTTTCAGCGCGCTCACCGCGAGCGCCGCAAGCGTCATTGCTCCCGCAAAGGCGTACATCGGCACATCGAAGCTGCCCGTCTTTTGCTTGATCCAGGCGACCAGGTAAGGAGAGAGAAACCCCGGTAGATTGCCCAGCGCAGTGATCATGGCGATCGCAGCTGCAGACGACGTTCCCCGAAACATCGCGGTAGGCAGGTTCCAGAACACCGGCATCGAACCCATGAGCCCGCCCATGGCCAGCGACAACAGGATGATTGCAACCGGCAGGTTAGAGGCGGCCAGCGGGCTTAGTCCCCATCCGGTCGCGGAAGCCAACGCAAGAATGATAAGTGCCCGGCGAACATTTCCGGCGCGACCGCCCGGGCCGGCCGCCAGCACCATGGTGATGGCCCCGGCCGTCCACGGAATCGCGGTGATCAGGCCGATGTTGAGCGGCCGGGTGACGCCCGCCAGGTGAACGATGGTGGGCAGCCAGAAAACAAAGCCGAAGAAGGCTAGTCCGTAGCATCCGTAGATCAAACTCAGCATCCACACGCGTCCGGAAGTGATGACTCCCGACAGGGAGACGTCGCTGGCCTTTGCGTGGTCTGCGGCAATGGCAGAAGCCAGCCGGCGCTTTTCCTCTTCCGTCAACCAATTTGCGACTTCAGGCGAGGGTGCCAGAAACCAGATTGCGGTTATGCCAAGAACGACTGCCGGAAGGCCTTCGAGTAGAAACAGCCATTGCCATCCGTGAAGGTTGCCGATGCTTCCCATCTTCTGCAAGATGAGCCCCGAAATGGGCCCTACGACAACACCTGAGACCGCAATGGCGGTCATAAAAGTAGCTGTCACCCGCGTGCGCTGGGCAGCCGTAAACCAGTCAGTCAGGTAGTAGATCACGCCCGGGAAGAAGCCGGCTTCCGCTACGCCTAGCAAAAAGCGCACCAGGTAAAAAGTCCTGGCCGAGGTAACGAACATGGTGGCAGCGGCCAGCAGACCCCAGGTGATCATGATGCGGCCGATCCACAGGTGTGCGCCGACGCGCTTCAGCATCAGGTTGCTGGGCACCTCGAAGAGCACATAGCCTACGAAAAACGCTCCCGCGCCAATGCCATAAACCACTTCGCTCAGTCCGAGGTCCGACAACATCGTCAGTTTGGCAAACCCGATGTTCATCCGGTCGACCTGTGCGATCAGGTAGCAAATGAAGAGGAAGGGAATTAACCGCCTGGCGACCTTGCGGTACAAGGCTTCGTCCGTCTGATGGACGAAGGCCAACTCATTCTCGACTGCTCCTGTTCCCATGCAGCAGATTCCTTCCTGGCGTGAAACAAATCTAGCATGGGCCCAGTGCGATGGAATGTACGATGGAATGACTTATGACCACAATGCGCAGTCGCGTTCTGAGAAGAGAGTTGATGGTGGGCACGTTCGGCGGACTCGGTAGCGCATCTGCGCTGGAAGTGATGGGGGGCGCCGGTTTCGATTTTGTGTGTCTCGATGCTGAGCATTCCCCACTCGACCGGGGCTGCCTCGAGGGTTTGATTCGGGCCGCTGAGGTCGCCAAAACGCCCGCAATGGTGCGAGTTCCCGGGCATGGCGCCGAAGGGATCGCCGGCGCACTCGATTCTGGTGCCCAAGCCATTCTGGTTCCTCGCATCAACTCCGCTTCGGAAGCGGCCGCAGTCGTCAGTGCCTTTCGCTACCCTCCCCAAGGCAAGCGGGGAGCCGGTCCGGGAAGGAGCACGCTCTACGGAGCCGCACTGATGCAGTATGTAACCAAGGCCAATGACTCTCTCCTGTTGGCGGTTCAAGTGGAGAGCGCCGAGGCGGTTGAAAACATCGAGTCCATCGTCAAGGTAGAGGGAATCGATCTCATTTTCATCGGACCCGGAGATCTATCGATTTCGCTGGGTCTGACAAGCCCGGACAATCAACACAAACTGACGGAAGTCATTCAACATGTTGTCTCGGTATGCCGCGATGCCGGCATGCCGGTCGGATTGTTCCGCCTTTCCCCTGCCGATGTGGAATCGTGGGTAGCGGCCGGGGTCACGTTCTTCATCATCGGCAGTGACGCAATCTTTCTGGCCGCTGGGGCCACTGCCTGTGCCAAAGCAGCCCGCCAAGGAGCCTGAGCATGCCGCTAGTTGTCAAAACGGATGGTCTGCTTGCAGTCGATCCCGAACAGATGAGCTACCTGGAAGGTCTGGACGTTGAGTTTGTCGACAAGGAATGTCTGACCGAAGAAGCACTGATCGAAGCCTGCTCGCAAGCAGATGCAATCCTGGCCTTGCGGGAGCCATTTACCGAGCGGGTCTTCAAAGAACTCGAGAAATGCCGGGTGATCAGCCGCTTTGGGGTCGGTCTCGATTCCATCGATGTGCCGGCTGCAACCAGGGCCGGCATCCGCGTCACCAACGTGCCCGACTCGAATATCGATGAGGTCAGCACCCACGCGTTGGCGATGATTCTCGGCCTTCTCCGCAAGCTGAAAACATTCGATCGCGCCGTGCGCGCCGGCCGGTGGGATTCACTGGCAGATGGCGCCGGTATTCGACGGCTCAACCAACTGACTCTGGGCATCATCGGGTTTGGCCGCGTCGGTCGCGAGGTCGCGCGGAAGGCGAATCCCTTTGGATGTTCGATCGCGGCCTACGATCCTTACTTGACCCCGGAAACGATCCGGTCCCAAGGCGTGGCGCCGATGGCGCTGGAAGAAATCGTAAAGAGCGCCGACATTCTTTCCCTGCACATTCCTCTCACTCCGGAAACAGCGAACCTGTTGAGCGCAGAGCGAATCTCGCGCATGAAGCCCGGATCATTCGTTGTGAATGTTTCCCGCGGTGGCCTGGTGGATGAAGACGCCTTGTGCGCTGCGTTGCTTTCCGGTCATCTGGCCGGCGCTGGAATCGATACCGTGGCTCGGGAGCCGATGCCGCCGAATCACTGCCTCCGGCAGTTCGACGACAACGTATTTCTTTCCCCGCACGCAGCCCATTTTTCGCGGAGTTCGTATGCCGAGGTCCGATCCAAGGCCTTCGCGGACGTGGCTCGCGTATTGCGGGGAGAGGAGCCCATCTACCCAGTCAATCAACTGGAGTAGATCACCGCTTCTGCGCGGCGGTGTATTTATTTCCTTGACACATAAAATACTATGCGTTGTAGTTGTGTAAATCGACTCGCGCCGACCGGGCGTTACGTTCGCTATCGCGAGTCCATTTCGGGCCTCAGGGGCACCACGTCGACTGCTCACCGTAAAAATGCTGTAGGGCCTTTCTTGACTTGCGGGTGAAAAGTGTTTCCCGCTTGGGCGGAGAAGTCCCAGACCCTTCCACCAGCCGCTGTAGCGGCGGAGTGAATGATGAATGTTTTTTGCCGGCTCAAGTTGTTGGCAGCTCTGCTGAGTGTTTTCTTTGGTGCAGCTCTTGTCGCGGAAGCTCAGGTCAATCCCAACCTCTATAGCGCGATGCGTTGGCGCAACATAGGGCCCTTTCGCGGAGGCCGCGTGACTGCCGTCGCAGGCGTCAACGACGACAAACTTGTGTATTACATGGGAGCGACCGGCGGCGGCGTGTGGAAGACCGTCGATGCGGGTATCAGCTGGCAGCCGATCTCCGATGCTTATTTCAAAACCGGTTCGGTGGGAGCCATCGCCGTTTTTCAGGCCGATCCCAAGATCCTCTACGTGGGCATGGGAGAAAGTGCGCTTCGCGCAAATATCTCGCACGGCGATGGTGTTTACAAGTCGACCGATGCCGGCAAGACATGGACGAGCATCGGTCTCCGCGACACACGACAGATTGGCAAGATACTTATCGACCCCGCGAATCCGGATGTAGTGTATGTGGCGGCGATAGGGCACCCGTATGGGCCCAACCCGGAGCGAGGAGTTTTTCGCACGCGCGACGGAGGCAAGAGCTGGCAGAAGGTCCTGTATCTGAATGACAAGACCGGCGCCCCGGATCTCGCCATGGACCCCCAGGAACCCCTCACGCTCTATGCGACCACGTGGCAAGTACTTCGCCAGCCGTGGGGAATCGATAGTGTCGGTCCGGGCGGCGGTATCTACAAGACCACCGATGGTGGCGACCACTGGAAAGAGCTAAAGGGCGGCCTGCCTAAGGGAGACAAAGGAAAGATCGGAGTTACCGTATCGCCGGTGAATCACAATCGCCTGTGGGCGACGGTCGAAGCTGAAGACGGAGGAATTTATCGCTCCGACGATGCCGGCGAAACGTGGACGCTGCTTTATAACCAATTCGATGTTCGTTCGCGACAATACTATTACGGCAAGATTTTTGCCGACCCGCAGCAGCTGGACACGGTGTACACATTCTCTGCCAAGAACTTTCGTAAATCGACCGACGGCGGTAAGACATACCATACGTTGCTCACGCCGCACGGCGACTATCACGACCTGTGGATCGATCCTCATGACGACCGGCGCATGGTAGATGGGGACGACGGCGGCGCTACTGTTACTTTCGACGGGGGAAAAAGCTGGTCGTCGGACATGAACCAGCCGACCGGCCAGTTCTACACCGTGAAGACTGACAACAATTTCCCCTACCGCGTGCTTGGCGCGCAGCAAGACGACACAACGGTTTCCATCGCCAGCAGTGATCTCGCCCGCAGCGACGACCAGAGCAACTGGTATGTGGTCGGCGGCGGCGAGAGCGGGTACGTGGTACCGGACCCCAAGAATCCCAACCTGGTTTATGCGGGGGCGTTTTGGGGGCTTTTGACCCGCTATGACCATAGCTCGGGCATAATCAGGAATATTTCCATCTGGCCTGACGTACCAGGCGGGCGAACAGGTGCGGAGCTGAAGTACCGATTTCAGTGGACCTATCCCATCGCCATCTCGCCGGCGCGCGCGGTCTATGCCGGCGCCAATGTGCTATTCAAATCCACCGATGAGGGGCAAAGCTGGCAAAAGATCAGTCCCGACCTCACGCGCAACGATGTGCCACATGAACTGGGCCGGCTGGAAGATGTGTACTCGACCATCTTCACCATCGCGCCTTCTCCACTGAACGAGGCGATTGTGTGGACCGGCTCCGACGACGGGCTGATTCACCTGACGCGAGACGGCGGCAAAACATGGACCGATGTAACTCCGCCGGAGATACCGCGCTGGACCAGAATCAATATCATTGAAGCGTCTCCCACCGATCCCGCCACTGCATACGTTGCCGCCAACCGCTATCAATTGGACGAGTTCAAACCGATGCTCTATCGCACGCATGACTATGGCAAGACTTGGCAGCAGGCAGTCGATGGCATAGCAGCCGACACATTCGTTCGCACCGTTCGCCAGGATCCAACCAGGCCGGGACTGCTCTATGCAGGCACAGAAACCGGAGTCTATGTCTCGTTTGACGATGGCGATCACTGGCAGACTCTGCAGCTGAACCTGCCCATCGTCCCCATCACCGACCTGGCTTGGAAAGACCATGATCTGGTCGCGTCCACCCAGGGTAGAGCCTTTTGGATCTTGGACGACGTTACTCCGCTCGAACAAGTCACAGCAGAGATCGAGAACAAGAAATCGCACTTATTCAAGCCGCTGCCGGCCTATCGCCCGTACCCCTCCTCCCGCCGCGCGGAGCAGCCTACCGGCGTAGGCCAGAACCCACCCGGCGGAGTCATCATCGACTACTACCTCGGCCGCACTCCGTCTCAGCCTGTAACTCTGGAGTTTGAAGACAGCGAGGGAAAGGCCATAGCCTCCTTCAGCAGCGAAGGCGGTGCCAAGGCGCGGGGAGCGGCCAGCGTGACCGCGCATCCAGGCTCCAACCGCTTTGTTTGGAATATGCGGTATCCCGATGCCCAGGGTATCGATGGCCAAACCTATCTGCTGATGGGAACATTGCGCGGTCCCATGGCCGCCCCCGGCGAATACAAGGTCAAACTCACCGTCGACGGGGATATAGCGACACAAAGCTTCACCATCAAAACGGATCCGCGGTTGGCCACCAGCCAGGAGGATTTTCGCAAGCAGCTGGCGTTAGCGCTGGCCATTCGCGATCAGGTTACGGTCGTGCACCAGACCATCAATGCGATTCACCGGCTGGAGCTTGACCTCAAAGCGAAAACCGAAAAACCGGGGACGAACGACGCGCTAGCCGCTTCCGCCCGCAAGTTCGACGGCGAGCTCAACGGTGTGTTGAACAAGCTGTATCAGCCGGAGTTCACGGGCTATGACGATCAGACACTCATTTTCGAGCTGCAGTTGAACAACCGCCTTGCCTCGCTCGAGAATATCGTTCAAACCGAGTACGCGCCCACCGATCAGGACTTCGAGGTTTTCAAGCAGCTCAACGACGAGCTTCATCAGCTGCAAGCGAAATTGAAGCAAATACTGGATACCGGTCTCGCCGCCTTCAACGCACAGCTGCAGGCGCAGGGCATCCCGATGGTCACGACTTCTCTCACCGAGACGGCCTCACGCCCCTGATCGTGCCGGCTTGCAAAAGTAATTGAGTTCACGATACGGAGTGTTCGAATGCGAAAATCATTACGTGCGGCAGGTCTTCTCAGCTTCGGTCTGGGAGCAACATTGGCTCTCGCCCAATCCTATCCCGAGAGCCTTTACTCGGGCTTGAAGTGGCGGCTGGTCGGCCCTTTCCGCGGCGGCCGCGTGGAGGCCGTAACCGGCGTACAGGGCGACCCCAATGTCTATTATTTCGGGGCCGTTGCCGGCGGCATTTGGAAGACCACCAATGGAGGCTTGACCTGGCAGCCCATCTTTGACAGCGAGGGGGTGGCATCGATCGGCGCTTTGGCCGTCGATCCGACGGACCCCAAGGTCGTTTATGCAGGCACCGGCGAACGCGCGTTGCGCGACGACATTTCCTTCGGCGAAGGAATGTATAAGTCGCAGGACGCCGGCAAGACCTGGACCAACATCGGGCTGCGCGACAGCCGCCAAATTGCGCGTATCCGCATCAACCCGAAAGATCCCAATACCATCTTCGTGGCTGCACTGGGGCACGCCTTCGGACCCAACACCGAGCGCGGAGTCTTCCGCTCCCACGATGGCGGCAAAACCTGGGAGAAGGTGCTCTACGTCGATGAGAACACCGGAGCAACCGACCTGGTCTTCGATCCCAACGATCCCAATGTGCTCTTCGCGGCCATGTACGAAGCCCGCCGATCTGACTGGAGCATGCTCAGCGGCGGCCCGGGCAGCGGCCTCTATAAATCCGTGGACGGTGGAACAACCTGGAAGCGCATCGAAGGTCATGGGTTGCCTCCGGGCATTCTGGGCCGGATCGGAGTTGCTGTCTCCAAGGCGGACTCGAATCGCGTCTACGCCATGATCGAAGCCAAAACCAATGCGCTCTACCGTTCTGACGATGGAGGCGTGAACTGGCAGATGATGAATGACGATCCACTCTGGGTTCGCCCCTGGTATGGCAACGACATCTTTACCGACCCGAAGGACAAAGACCGCATCTATCTCCTGGATCTTGGCGACTCCGTATCGATGGACGGAGGGCGTACCTTCAAATCCCTGCCCATCCCGCACAGTGACAATCACGATCTTTGGATTGACCCGGAGAATCCTCTGCGCATGATCAACGGCAACGATGGCGGCGCTACCATCAGCACAGATGGGGGCACAAGCTGGACTCCGCTGGACAACCAGCCGACGGGCCAGTTCTACCACATCATTGCGGACAACGATTTCAACTACAAGCTCTACTCTTCGCAGCAAGATGACGGTAGTGTCGCAATCCTGAGCCGCACGGATGGCGCCGCCATTACTCCCGCTGATTGGCACGCTGTTGGAGGTGGAGAATGCGGCTACATCCTGCCCGATCCCCGCAATTCCGCCCTCGTTTTCGCCGGCGATCACAATGGACGCTTTACTCGTTACGATGCTCGAAGCGGGCAAATTCAGGACATTGCTCCCTGGCTGGGAGCGCGCGCCCAGCCGGCGGCGAACCTCAAGCACCGGTTCCAATGGACTTCGCCCATGGCACTGTCTCCCTTTGACCCGAACGTGCTGTATCTCGGGGCCGAGGTGCTTTTCAAAACTACCAACGGCGGCGCGAGCTGGACCATCATCAGCCCGGATTTAACTCGCAATGACAAATCGAAGCAGCAGTCTCAACCCGGACCTTTGACTCCGGACAACACCAGCGCCGAATATTACGACACGATTTTTGCAGTGGCTGAATCGCCCGTTCAGA
>Ga0302324_100009606_pt1 | contig 20175 bp, 17 predicted proteins | sample Palsa_T0_1_FD_201949 | JGI IMG/M metagenome (GOLD analysis project Ga0302324, IMG submission 201949) | Peat permafrost microbial communities from Stordalen Mire near Abisko, Sweden - Palsa_T0_1 | ecosystem: Environmental > Terrestrial > Soil > Palsa > Peat permafrost | place: Sweden: Abisko...
GAGGCGTCGTGCACCGCCTGGGCGCTCGCATCGAAGTCGCCGGTCGGCGCCGGATCGAGATCGAAATGCCCGTAGCGGTCGGTGCCGCGCACCAGATGCGCGGTGTGGCGCTGCGAGCCGGTATGGCGCACCGAGGTCGGAATGTAGCTGACCCCGAAGCCGATGCGCCGGTCGGACGCCGTGTTGGCGCCCGACCGATGCACCGTCAGGGTGTTGTGCAGCGAGAACTGGCCCGGCTGCAGGCAGCAATCGGCCGTGATGGTCGCATCGCCCGGCTCGGGGATCCATTGGCCGGCATCGTTGATGCTGGCGCTCAGGCCGTAGCCATGCCGAAGCTGTCCACGCTGGTGGCTGCCCGGCACGAACTGCATGCAGCCGCTGTCGAGCGAGGCGTCGGACAGCGCGATCCAGGCGGTGACGTGGCGGTCAATGGGATCGAGGCCGAAATGGGTCGCGTCCTGGTGCCAGCCGGCGGCCAGGGGTGTCCCCGGCTCCTTGATGAACCAAGTGGTGGTGAACACGAGGATGTCGGGGCCGATCAGATCCTCGACCGCGTCCAGGATTGCCGGGTTGCGCACCAGCTCCTGCGCCCAGTCGAACAGCAGATAGCTGCGTGAGCGATATTTGCGGCCCGCCGCCGTCAACTTCATGCCGAGCCGCGCCTCGAAGCTTTCCAGCGCGGCGCGATAGCGGCGGGCGTCGGCCGGGCCGAAGGCCGGCAGCGGAAACAGATAGCCGTCGCGGTGATAGGCGTCGCGTTGGGCCTCGGTGAGCTGCTTCAACATGGTGTCGGACGCTCCTCTGCGCGACACGAAGGATCGCACAGATCGACGCCTCGGGTAAGCGGATCGTGGTGGCGGGGCGTTAGAGCTATCCGATCAGATGGAGCGGAAAAATCTCTGCTGTCGTCATTCCCGCGAAAGCGGGAATCCAGCTTCTCCGAAGGTCTGGATCCCCGCTTTCGCGGGGATGACGGGAAAAGATAACCTCACAGGTGTCTCCACCTGAAGGGATTCCGCTCTAGGGTCAGGCCTCGAACGTCAGGCTCGTTCCGGGCGTCAGGCCTTGGGTCGCGGTGTCGATCAGCGTGGTCAAGTCCTGCTGGAACTGGGCCGTGGTCAAGGTCGAGTTGATCAGATTCGCCTCGATCGTCTGCAATGTCTGCGCGCTCGCCTGCGAGTTCGCCGCGCTGATCAGCACGTTCAGCTGCAGCTGGAGCATGGCCAGCACCTGCGGCGACACTTTAACCGCAGCCGTGTACGCGGTGCTCACGGGCGCCGTGCTGATGTTGTCGGTGAGGGTGGCGGTGGCGAGCACGGCGTTGCTCGGCAGCGGCGTGGCAAGCGTGACGGTGTTGGCGAGGCTGTTGACGTTGGTAAGGGTGGTGTTGAACAAGGACCCGTTGTCGAGCGCGATCTGCACGGTATCGCCGACGGCCATCCCGCCCACCGAGGCGAGCGTCAGTGTGCTCGAGCCCTGGGATGCCCCGGGAGGAGTCAGGAGCGAAGAGAACGAGATCGTGTCGGCCGCGGCCTGGACATTGATCGTATCGGTGAAGCTGCCGCCGTCCGCGGCGTCGGCCGGCAGCGTCCCATTGAGCATGACCGTGACGTCGGTCGGATCCGTGAAGGTGGCGCCGGTCGAGGCTTGGCTCGGTAGCGGCGCCGCGAGATTGACGGTGTTGCCCACGATGCTGGCGATGATGGTGTTGAACGTCGCCCCGCTGTCGAGCTTGATCTGCACCGCATCGCCGTTGTTCATGCCGGTCGTGCTGCCGACCGTGACGCTCATCGAGTTCGCCAGCGAGGTGGCGGTCAGGGTCGTGCTGCCCGTGATGCTCGCAATCGTGGTGTCGAACGTCGATCCGTCGGCGAGCCCGATCTGCACCGGATCGCCCTCGTTCATCCCGGTCGCCGAGGTGACCTTGACTGAGCTCGCTGCGAACGCCGCGCCGGCGCTGAGGGTCGTGACGATGCTGTTCGCCGCGCTGCTGCTGCTCGACGCGGCGTTGCGTTGCTCCTGGGAGGTGTTGACGAACTCGTTGCCGCTCGACGCTTGGCTCGGCAGCGACTTCGCGAGATTGACGGTGTTGTTAATGATGGTCGTGATCGTGTCGTTGAATGTCGCGCCGTTGTCGAGCGTGATCTTCACCGTATCGCCATTGAACATCCCGGTCGTGTTCGGCACCGTGACGGCCTTCGCGCCGGTCGACGCCGTGGCGGTCAAGGTCGTCTCGCCGACCGGCAGGGGTTCCTGGGCGCGGATCTGGTCCGTCAATGTGGTGATCGCCGTGCTCAAGGTCGAGCCGGTGGTCGGCACCACCATGTTGTCCAAGGCCGACACGTCGATGTTGACCGCCGACGTCGACACCGTCGGGTCGGCGATGTCGTTGGCGAGCACCGCGATCATGCCCCAGTTCGCCGACGGATTGGCACCGCTGATGTCGCTGACCAGCTGCTGCTCGAGCTCAGTCTCGCGCTGCGGCGTAACGGTGCCGGTGCGGAGCTGGGTCGCGATGGCGCTGATGTCGCTGACCGCGCCTGAGGGTGATATCGACATTAGCCCTGTCTTCCCTGGCCACCGACCTTGCCGATCGGTCGCTGTCCCGTTCTGGGATGGTAAAATTGTACCCAAAATTGTCTAGAACGAGCCCCACCCTACTCCTGAAAGCGTAAAATTTCGATGACTGTCTGCCGTTCGGCCTGCTGGCGGCAGGCCAGACGCGCCCTGCCCGCTTCGCTCAGCCGTAGCGGAACAGCGCCATGAAGCCGAAATCCATGTGCAGCTGCTGGTGACAGTGGAATAGAGTCGGTCCCGGATTGTCGGCCACGAAGTCGCATTCGAGCTCCTGGAAACCGCCCAGCATCACGACATCCTTGAGCACGCCCGCGGTCGGCCGGCCGCCGATGCGGACCAGCTCGAAGCTGTGCCGGTGCAGATGCAGCGGATGGACGTCGTCGCTGGCGTTGCGGAATTTCAACCGATAGCGCCGCCCCGCCTGCAGCTTGTAGGCCGGCGTCATGGTCGCCATCGAGAAGGCTTCGCCGTTGAGGGTCCATTGGTTGAAGCCGTCGAGCGCGCCGTTGCGCTTGAGGATGGTCATCTCGATCGTCTCGTCGGGAGCTGGCGGCGGCGCGCTCGCCGCGCCGAAGCCCGCATAGTCCCAGCGGAACGGCTTCGGCCGGTTCCATCGGGGTTTGCCCGTGCGGCCGGCATATTCGACGACGATCCCCATGCCGTTGGCGCGATCGTCGTCGGCGAGATCGCCCATGACCCACACGCCCGGGTGGTTCATCTCGACGATCGCCGAGACGCGCTCGGCACTGCCGAGCCAGAGCACGGGTACGGTGGCCGGTGTCGGCACCGGATTGCCGTCGAGCGCGACCACTCGGAAGACGTGACCGGGCAGCGCGAGGCTGCGGATCTCGGTCGCGCTCGCGTTGAGGACGTGGAACAGCACGCGCTCGCCCGGCTTCACGCGGATCGGCTCGCCATGGAAGAGCATCCTGCCATTGATGCCGAACAGCGCGTAGCCGACCTCGAAGCCTTTCGCCTTGTTGGCCGCCGCCGCATCCGCCGCCGCGCCGGCCTGCTGCAGCGCCGCCAGCGGCGCGCCTTCCAGCATGTCCATCGCCATGTCGCCGCCGCGGCTGAACGACGGTGCGAACTCCTTGAGGACCAAGAAGACCTCGCGGTCGTAAGCGCCCGGATCGTGGGCCGGCTCGATATAGACCGGCCCGGCCAAGCCGGTGTAAGTGCCGCGGTTGAGATCGCCGCCGGCCGCAACATGGGTGTGGTAGAAGCGGAAGCCCGCTGGCTTGGGCACGAAGGCGACCCGCCGCATGAAGTGCGCCGGCACGACCGGCGAGCCCTCCTCGGCGGCGCCGTCGACATCGCTCGGAATCATCTGGCCATGCCAATGGACCAGCTCCGGCGTGTCGGTGTCGTTGTGGATGTCGACGGTGACGCGGCGGCCTTCCTGGAGACGCAGCAGCGGGCCCGGAAACTGGCCGTTATAGAGGCTGGTCGAGATGATGTGCGCGGGCGCCAGCTCGACCAACCCGGTGGCGATGCGCAGGGTGAAATCAGCCGCGTCGGCAGGGCGCGCATCGTCGGCCCGCGCGAGTCGGCCGAGCACGCCCAGGGCGGGCAGCAGTCCGGCATATTTGAGCACGGCGCGGCGCTCGATCATGATGGCGAACCCTCCCCGTGCTCTCATCGGGTGCGCGGGCAGCTTACACGGCAGCGACCGCGGGATGATATTGCGGCGCTTCGGTCCGGGCGAACATCCCGTAGTCGCGGATGACGCGCACGGTCCGGTGCCGGCCCGGCGCACCATCGATGCCCGCGCAGGCGGCCGCGCGATCCGCCCAGAAGCCGAGGATCAGGCCTTGGCCCGGTCGCGTGATGCTTTCGAACGTGTCGGACTCGAGCGGCTGCGCCGTGCCGCCGAAGTCGGCCGCGCCAGGCTGGGCGGCCGCTGGATCGAGCGGGCGCTCGGTCACGGTCGCGACCTTCCCGGCGCCGACCGCGGTCTCGTCGAGCCGCTGCTGGACGAGTGCCGTGCCGGGCGCCGCCCCCGTGTCGGCGATGATCTCGCCGACACGCAAGTGATAGTCGGCGAAAATCTCCGCCCGGCCCTTCGCCTGCACCTCGTGGTGCAGCGCGAGCGTGCGCCAGCGGATCAGGGCTTTCTCGTCGCGCCAGAGCGACAGCGACACGAGCCAGCCCTCCCGCCGTCGGCTCTTGTAGCGCTGATTGGCGATGAAGCCGTCGATCTTTTCCAGCTCGGGCGTCAGCAGCTTGGCATTGCTAAGGTAATCGTCCCAGCGTTCGGGCTTCGGGTGGACTTCGAAGATCACGGCGAACATCGCGTGTGCTCCTTGCGGACGAGGGCTTAACCGGATGACGGCGCGCCGTCGCGCGCCGCCAGAAATGCCTCGGCCTCGCGATAGAGCGCAAAGCGGCTTTCCTCGAGATGGATCAGATGCGTGGCTCGGCTGATCGTCACGATGCGACGGATCGGCGCGGCGCGCAGCGCGTCGAACAGCCAGCGCGCATCCGCGTCGGTGCACATCCCGTCCCACTCGCCGCGGATGAGCGCGACGGGCGCGCGGACGAGGCCGGGGTCGTAGGCGAGCTGGCCGGCCCAGGCATCGAAAATATCCTGGAACGCGCCGCTCGGCGTCTGCACCGCCGGCGGTTGCCGACGCCGGCTGTCCGGATCGGTGTCGAGGTAGCGCTCGCCCCACTCGTCGAAATGACGCTGCGACAGCACCGCGGCTTGGCCGGCCGGCACGTCGGCGGTGAAGCGGTCCCATTGATCCTTGAGCGTGATCAGGCGCCAGGCCGGCAGGCGGGTCGCCTCGGCGCTCGGCGCGCGCCGGGCGATCGCGCCGAAGAACACCAGCCGCTCGACCAGCTCCGGACAGCGTCCGGCAAAATGCCCGCTGACGATGCTGCCCCAGGAATGCGCGATGATCGACAGGCGCGCGACGCCGCGCTGCGCGCATATGAATCTGACCGCCTGCTCGAGCTGTCGGCTGGCGTCCGCGGCGCGGCCCAGCGGTGCATGAGCGTCTGCCGGCTCCGCCATCTCGGGATAGCGATCCGAGAACTCGCCGAAGCCGTGGAAATCCAGCGCCCAGACGTCGAAACCGGCGGCGCACAGCTCGTCGCGCCAAGACCGGCCATCGAACCGGTGCGCGATCGACAGGGCGGAGGGGAACGTGCCGCCATGAACGTAGAGTACGGTACCGGCTGGCGGCGTGCCCGCACTTGGCGACAACGAGCGCAGGAACAGCGACAATCCGGGATGATGGCTCGGGATGCGGAAATGCGCCTCGCGCGGGTCGAGCTTGACGGCGCGCAAGCGGGCGTCGGCGGTGATCATGTTCATGGCGGCTCTCCTCGGTTGGCCTTGCTAGCCCTCCTCAGATGGGCCATGCCCGTCGCCTACCAACGCCCGTTAGTTCGGCGCGTTCCGAAGTATCCGGCAGGGCGGCGCCGCGGATCGAAGGCTCGACGATCGGCGGCCTGCCGCGCAACGGTGCCGGTTCGCACAATGCGTATCCTTCGGACGACCCCGATCGTTCTGGCACTTTGGATCCTCAACCAAATCCCGTTCGCGCCGGCGGCAGTCGCGCAGGAACCCTGCGCGCTGCAGCGCTTGCCGGACATTTCGGTGACGTTCATTCGCGAACGCCCGGCGGTTCCGGTCGGGATCAACGGCCGCTATGTCTTCTTCATGCTCGACACGGGGTTCTCGAAAACCTCCGTGACGCCCGAGACGCAATCCCGGTTCCAGCTGCCGATCGATGCGCGCGTGCAGGAGAAGGGCATGGGGACCAGCGGCGTGGTCACGATGCCGTTCGCCTCGATCAAGCGGTTCGAGTTCAGCGGTCAGAGCTACCTCAACCCGCGCTTTCCGGTGGTCGGCCTGGATCAGCACCTGGACGAGCACGGCCGACCGGATCTGTTCAGCGGCGCCATCGGCGGCGATTTCCTGCGCAATTACGACGTCGAGTTCGACTTTCCGAACCAGCTGATGCGGCTCTATCAGCGACCCGCCTGCTATCAAGCGCGACCGACCTGGACGACGCCTTACGAAACCATCGCCGTGCGCGTCACGCCGGCGAATGCGATCGTGTTCGCGGTCCAGCTCGGCGGAAATACCATCAAGGCGCTCCTCGACAGCGGCGCATCGAACCTCGTGCTCGCGCTGTCCGCCGCGCGTCGCGCGGGGATCGATCCGGCGTCATTGCAGAACGACCGGACGACGCGCACGTCGGGCGCGGGCGGGCTGCCGGGCACGGCCTGGGTTCATCCGATTCGCGGCCTCGAGATCGGCGGAGAGCGCATCGGTCGAAGCGACCTCCTGGTGCAGGACTTCGATCTCCGCATCGCGGACATGCTGATCGGCGAACCATATATCCGGTCACGCAAGATCTGGGTGTCCTACGCGGCCAATTTGATGTTCGTGCAAGCGCCTGGAGCGAAATAGCGACGCTTAAGGGCGGTTGCGGACTTCCGCACTCTCACCGCCCCTGATCGGCATGGCCGGCCCTGAGCCATGGCTGTCCGGTTACGCGGAACGATGGCGAGGGCAGGGCGTTTCAACCTCCCAAATCGTCATGCTCGGCCTTGTGCCGAGCATCCACGTCGACGAAGTGACGAGCGAGCGGCGCGGGACTCGCTCCCGCGTTGTGTCGTTCACCAACCAGCAACCGACGCCCCGACGTGGATGGCCGCCACAAGGCCGGTCATGACGATCAGAGGTGCGGAGAAAGCGGCGATCCGCAACCCGATCCATGAACCGGTGAGCCGTAGCACAAGCCCAGCCATGCGGGTTGGAGAATGATTTGCGTGATGCCCTCAGCGCAGATTGCCGGTGTGGCCGAGCGAGTAGCGGCCGGGCTGCGGCCACACGGTCAGGCCGTGCGGCTCCTTGCCGACCTTGATGATGGCGACCGCGCCGGACGTCGTGTCGATCGCGTAGACGACGTCGTCGAACCGGCCGGACAGCCAGAGCCGCTTGCCGTCGGCGCTGACATTGCCCATGTCGGGGCTGCCGCCGCCCGGGATCGGCCACGTCGCCTCGATATTGCGGGTGGCGAAATCGATCACCGAGACGCTGCCCTTGCCGTGCGGCGGCCCGAGCACGCGGTGCGAGCCGCGATTGGCGACATAGAGTTTGCGGCCGTCGCGGCTGGGATAGAGCCCGTGCGTGCCGATGCCGGTGGCGATGAAGCCGATCTCGGCGAACTCGTCGCCGTCGATCTCGAACACGCCGTCGGCATGCATGTCAGCGACGTAGAACACCTTGCCGTCGGGCGAACTGCGGATGTCCTGCGGCATGCCGCCCCGCGACAGGGTGAGATAGCCGAGCACCTTGCGCGCGACCATGTCGATCTTGACCAGCTTGCCCTCGAACTCGCAGGTGAAGATCGCGTAGCGCCCGTCTTTCGAGAAATCCGCGTGGTTGATGCCCTTGCAGTCGGGCGTCTCGAGCGACTGGATCAGCGCCATGCTCTGCGGGTCGCGGAAATCGAGCCGCTTGAAGGCCTCGGCGACCACGATCGCGGCCTTGCCGTCGGGCGTGAAATACATGTTGTAGGGATCGTCGACCGCGATCGAGCGGCCGGGCTTGCCGGTGCGCGGATCGATCGGCGTCAGGCTGCCGTCCGGGCGGCCCTCGGCATTGTTGGCGACCCACAGGGTGCGCAGATCCCACGACGGCACGACGTGCTGGGGATTGATGCCGACCTTGAAGCGGTCGATCACCTTGAGGCTCGCGGGGTCGATCACATAGACGTCGCCCGAGCGCCGGTTGGGCACATAGACGCGCGGCAGATCGCCGGCGACCGCCGGGCTCAGCCGATCGGCGGCGATGCCGGCATAGATGTTGGCCGGATCGACCAGCGGCGGCATGCCGGGAAACGGCGGCGCGTCGTGCGGCGTGCGCGCCGCCGGATCGGGTGCGGCCGGATTGGGTGCGGCCTGGGCCAACCGCAGCGCCGCGCGATGGCGAAAGCTGCCCGGGCTGCAGAATTCGCGCCACTCGGCGCTCAGCTCGGGCAGGCGGCTCGCCGCATTGGCGAGCGCGTCGAACGCGACCACGCCGAGCGCGACGCACGCCGCGCCGGCGCAGACAGCAAGCAGGGCGCGTCCGGAATGGCGGCGCAAAATTGTGTCCCGCAGGCTCATCGATCCGCACTCTTTTCCGGTTCGGCCGACACGGCGGCGAGCGCCGGCGCGCCGGTCAACGCAAGCCGGCGCAGCGCACGCCTGCCCTCGACCGCCTGCCAGGCCAGCAGCACCGGCACGCCGATCGCGATGTCGCGCGCCCGCTTGAGCAGGCTCAGCGCAAGCGCGGTCTCGGGGCTCAAGCCGAGCAGCGCGCCGAGCGCGACATAGGCGCCTTCCTGGACGCCGACCGCGTTGGGCACCAGGAAGGCGAGGCTGCGCGCGCCGTAGAGCAGGCTTTCGAGCGCCAGCACGGCGGCGACGCTGAGCGGCACGCCCATGAAGCGCAGCGCGAGCCAGATCTCGAGGGCGCTGGCGATCCAGGTCGCCAGATGCAGGGCGCCGCTCAGCGCCACGGCGCCGGGCCGCGCATAGATCGCGTGCAGATATTGTTTGGTCGCGGCGATGCCGGCGACCCCGCCGGCGGTGAATTGCTTGAGCCAGCCCTGCGACAGCCGGTCGACCAGCGCGCTCGCCGGGCCGATGCCGCGGTGCTGAACCACGATGAACCCGCCGACCAGCACGGTCATCCCGACGAGCGCGATCAGGACCGGCTGCGCGAACCCGTTGTCGGGGTGGAGCGCCTGCAGCAGCGCCAGGCCGCCCGCCGTATAGACCAGCTGGGCGGCGACCTCGAGGGTCACGTCGATCACGGTCGATGCGGCGGCCAGCGCGAACGGCAGGCCACCGAGCGCGACCGCGCAGGCGCCGGCGACATAGCCGCCGACCTGCGACAGCGGCAGCACTTCGGATGCGGAATCGCGGACCAGCCGGCCCCACACGAACAGGCTGAAATGCGCGCCCGGCTCGGACCGCACCAGCAGGAACCAGGCGAGCCCCATGACCGCGATCACAACCAGCTGCAGCGCGACCACGACCGCGAAGCCGGTCCAGCCGATCGCGCCGAGCGCATGGGCGACCGCCGCCAGACCGTAATGACCGATCAGCAAGGTCGCGAGCAGCGCGCCTGCCAGCAGCCCGATCCAGGCGGCCACTTTCACGCGGGCGCTCCCGGATCCGCCCCTCGGTTCGATCCGGGCGCTGCGCGGCGCGTCCGCCAGCCGCGCAACGCCGTCAGGGCGACGCCGGCGAGGTCGGGCAGGAAGCGCGGGCGCAGCAGCTCGGGCGCGAAACCCGCCATGCGCCGCGCGTTCTCTTCGTAGCAATTCTCGAGGAAGCGGCGAAAGGTGAAGCCGTCGAGGAACACGCTGGCCTGGGTCGCCGAGAAGTCGCGCCCGTCATTGGCGCGCTGGCCGCGCCGCACCGTGCCGAGCAGCCGGCCGAGCGCCCGTCCGTAGAAGCGCAGTGCCGTCAGGCTGCGCCGCCAGGCGCGACCGGCGCGCGCCTCCTGCCAGGCCATCCAGTTGATGAAGAACACGATGTGGCGGGTTTCCTCGAACATCAACGTGTCGAAGATCGTGAACATGCTGTCGGGCAGGAAGCCGCTTTGGCGCGCGATCTTGAACACCCCGAAACCGAGGAACGAGTCGAGGCACTCGCCGTAACCGAAATCCTTGAAGGCGCGCTCGACGTCGGGATCGAGCGCCTCGAGCGGCTGCTCGGAGGCGTCAAGCCCATAGCGTCCGATCATCACGCGCAGCAGCTCGGCGTGACGGGTTTCCTCGCGCCCCTGCAGATCGACCGCTTCGCGCACCTCGGGATCGTCGATCGTCGCGGCAAACGCCTTGACGATCGCGCCGGCGCGCCGCTCGGTGTGCAGAACCTCGTGCCAGAACGGCACCGCGCGCAGCCGGGCGAGCGCGGCGTCGTCGAGCGCCGGCCACGGCAGGGTTTCCGGATCGAACTCGGTATAGCTCTCGCAGAACTGGCGGCAGAACAGCGCCTTGTGGGCGTCCGAACCGATCCTCATGCGGCGCCCCCGGCGCGCTTGCCGAAGAGTCCGAGCACTCGGTGCGCCAGGCGGGCGAAGAACGGCACCGTGACGGGCCGCAGCAGCCGGCGATCATAGCCCGCCATGCGCCGGTCGTTCTCGGCGAGGCACAGCGCGATCAGCGCGCGCGGCTCGAGCGCCACGCCGACCGCGCCGCCGCCCGTCATCGCGAAATTGGCGTCCTGCGTGCCGCCCTCGGCGTCCATGCCGCGCGCGATGCCGATGCGCTCCCAGATCAGGAAGCCCCAGACCGCCGCGATCGTCGCCGCCAGGACGGGCCGGCGCCACCACGGCGTATTGCGGCGATACCAGGCGATCCAGTTGGCGAAGAACAGGATGTGGCGCGCCTCCTCCTGGATCACCGGCTCGAACGTCTCGACCAGCGCCGGCGGGAAATAGCCCGACTGCTTGGCCAGCGCGAACAGGCCAAAGGAGAAGAAGCTGTCGATGCACTCGCTGTAGCCGGTCACCAGCCAGGCCCATTCGCGCGCGCGCGGCGGCGGATAGGCGGGCTCGGGCGCCAGCGCGATGCCGTAGACCTCGACCAGGCGGGCGAGCACGTGCTTGTGGCGCGCCTCCTCGTTGGCGTCGAGATCGAGCGCGGCGCGCATCAGCGGATCCCGGATGGTTTCCGCGAAGGTCTTGACCCGGATCGAGGCACGGCCCTCGGTCTGCACGGCGATGTCCCAGATCGGCAGGCTGGTCAGCCGCGCCAGCGCCGGCGCATCGAGCGCCGGCCAGTCGATCACCGCCGGCTTGTAGGGATTGTGGGTGTCGAGCAGCATGCGGCAGAACAGCCGCTTGTGCGCCTCCGAGCCGGTCTTGACCGGACCGGGCTCGGCGCCGTCCCAGTGCCGCATCGCATGATCGGCTTCATCGACGAGGGTGGATTGCATGAGCGGGCCTACATCTTCATGCCGGGCATCGCAGGGCTCGCGCTCGGCATCGGGCCCCTGGCGCCGGGCTTCTCGACCTTGACGGTCACTTGAATGGTGCCGGCCTTCTCGAACGTCAAGGTCATCGGGAAACTATCACCTTCTTTGAGCGGCTGCTTGAGGTCGATCAACATCACGTGATAGCCCCCCGGCTTGAGCTCGGTCGGCGTGCCGGGCTCGACCGCGATGGCGTCGACCGGGCGCATCTTCATGATGCCGTTATCCTCGCTCATGACATGCAGCTCGGCCTTGCCGGCGACCGGCGTCGCGACGCCGACCAGCCGGTCCGCGCTCGTGCCGTGGTCGACCAAGGTCATATACGCGCCGCCGGTCGTGATGGTACCCGGCGTGGCGCGCGCCCAGGCATTCTCGATCGTGATCGGGGCGGCGCCGGCGGTTTGAGCCAAGCTTTGCGCGTGCCACGCGAGGCTCAACAAGGCGGCGATCAGGACAGGTCGCATCACGATGGGGTACTCCGGACCGGATCGGACAGCTTCCGGCGCGCAAGCTTGTGCGGCGGCAGGCCTCTACCACAAATGAAGCAGGGCAGCCAGCGACCGCATGGCGCAGCGTCAGTGCCTCAGTTTGAATTTGGTCGCGCGCTGGTCCATCGTTCTTGCGCGGTCTTGTCGGGCCAAGCGGACGCAAGCGGCTGCATCGACAGCCATGTCTCAACCAGCTTGCCGCCCTCAATGCGGTAGGACTGGAAGCCCGCTTGGCTCAACGGCTCCCCCGATTTCGGGTCGGTCCATTTGAAGGCGAAGCGGAACCACGCCCGGTCTGGCTCAAATGCGTGATCGTAGACCACAACGCGGATGCCGGGCCGATCCTTGTGGACCTGCCGAATCTCCGCCGCATAGACGTCGCGGGAGACGGTGCGGTCACCCTTCTGGTCGTGTCGGATGTATTCTGGCCCGACACAGGTTGGAACCAGATCATATTGGCCTTCGTGCCAGACCCGTTCCCAGCGGTCGAACAAGTCGCTCGTGCATGGATCGTCTGACATCGCCCTTCCTCCAGGCTGGTCGGCTAAGAGGGTGTTTTAGGCCCCGGCGCGCCGTGATGCCATGCTTGTGAACGGCGACCAAATTTAAACTCAGACAATACCCATGGCGCAGCGTCAGGGTCTGTATTCATATCCCGGCGCGGGCGGCGCCGACAGGATTTGGAGGAAGGCCTCGAGCGCGCCGCGGTCGACCGGCGTGAGCTCGAAGCCGTGGATATAGTCGGGCATGCTGGCGCGCCGGACCGGCGGCACGGCGTAGTGCTCGATCACGGCAGCGAGATCGGCCAGCGAGCCGTCATGCATGTAGGGGCCGCGGCTGGCGATCTCGCGCAGGCCGGGGGTCTTGAAGGCGTGCTGCAGATAGGGGATCTCGGGCCGCAGGGCGCCGCGGCCGAGATCGGCGTCCGGCATGCCGGTGTCGCGGAACGTGCCGTCGGTGAAACGCCAGCCCGCATGGCAGTCGACGCAGCGCGTCGCCATGTCGTTGAACAGCAGGAAGCCGCGCTGCGCGGCGGGCGAGATCGCGCCGTCGTCGCCGTCGATCCATCGATCGAACGGGCTGCGCGGCGACACCAGGGTGCGCTCGAACGTGGCGAGCGCCTGAGCGATCGTCGGCGCCGTGATGCCGCGCTCGGGAAACGCCGCCGCGAACGCGGCGACGTAATCGGGGCGCGCGCCGAGCCGCGCGATCACGACCGGCAGCGTGTTGCCCATGATGTGCGGATCGGTCAGCGGCTCGACGATTTGGCTGTCGAGATCGGATTCGCGGCCGTCCCACATCAGCTGCTCCGCCCAGGCGAGGTCGAGCAGCGAGGGCGGCTTGCGGGCCGGCGGCGTGCCGTCGGCGCCGGCCGGGCGGACCGGCGGGCTGCCCCAGCCGTGCGCGGGATCATGGCAGGTCGCGCAGCGCAACGTGCCCGACGCCGACAGCGCCGCCTCGAAGAACAGACGCCGGCCGAGCGCCGCCTTGGCTTCGCTGAACGGATCGTCGGGCGGAAACGGAATCTCGTGCGGCCGCCGAAAGCGCTGCTTCATGGCCTCCGGAACCGGCACAGCTGTCGTCACGGTCGCCGTCTCGGCAGCCAGCGTGACGCCGGCGACCGCGACGACTCCGAGCGCCAGCACGGCCGCGCGCACCGGCCGAAGGACGCTTCCGTCACGGCACCGCATAGGGCTCCACGGTGAACAATCCCGGCGCCTGCATCGCCGCGTCGTAGCGCTCGATCGGCGCCAGCTTGTTCCATCCGAGCATGGTCGGCAGAAATTCGTCGGCGATCGCGTAGCGCAACGAAGCGCCGGTCTTGCGATGCCGGATCACGATCACGGCCAGCAGCCCGGGCGGCGCCTTCTCGTGCGCGACCTCGACGGTGCCCTGGCCGGGGCTCGCCTGCGTGGCCAGCATGACGCCGTCGACCACGCAGGGGCAGGGCGCCTTGTCGCCCTGGTAATACAGGATGGAGAGCTCGCGGCGCTCCGCGTGCAAGCGCTCCTGGGCGTCCAGGCCGATGCGGATTCCGGCCGGGATGAAGCCGCCGAAGAAACCATGGATGCGCGTCCCGAGCTGCACCCATTCCTCGGGCGTCTCGGCCCTGGTCGGCGCGGCGGAAAGCGCCAGCGCGAAGAACACGGCGATGACCGCGAGCTTGAGTCGTCGGTTCATCCGTAACCTCTCATCAGCCTTGCGCGACCTCGATGTCGTCATAGCGCCGGAGCTTGTAGACGAGCATGGACAGCAGCCAGCTGACGCCGAAGATCGCGACGATGAGATAGCCCAACGTGCCGAAATTCCGATTGAGATCCGCGACCAGCTCCCAGAATTCGCCGCCCAGACCGAGCTTCTCGCCGATCAGCCCGAGCAATTCGATACTGCCCACGCCGACCGCGACCAGCACCGACACGAGCGTGATGGTCAGGTTGTAATAGAGCTTCCGGATCGGTTTCACGAAAGCCCAGCCGTAGGCGCCGAGCATCATGATGCTGTCGGTCGTGTCGACCAGCGACATGCCGGCCGTGAACAGAGCCGGGAACACCATGATCGACCACACCGACAGCCCGCGCGACGCCTCGGCGCCCGAGATGCTCAACAGCGCGATTTCGGTCGCCGTGTCGAAGCCGAGCCCGAACAGGAAACCGAGCGGATACATATGCCAGCTTCTGGAGGTCAGCCGGAACAGCGGCCGGAACAGGCGGCCGAGCATACCGCGCTTCGACAGGAATATATCGAGCGGCTCCTCCTCGAGACGGCCGCTCCGGCGGACCTCGCGAAACGCGCGGTAGACCACCCTGAGGATCAGGATGTTCATGAAGGCGACGGCGAACAGGAAGGCGGCGGACACGCTGGTGGCGACCAGGCCGGCGATCGCGCGCAGCGATTCGAAATTGCCTTGCAGCGTGCTCGCGGTCAGGGCGACCACGAAAGCGGCGAGCACGACCACGGTGGAGTGGCCGAGCGAGAACCAGAAGCCAACGGTCGCCGGCCGCTTGCCTTCCTGCATCAGCTTGCGGGTCACATTGTCGATCGCCGCGATGTGATCCGGGTCGAGCGCGTGCCGCAGGCCGAAGCTGTAGGCGAGCACCGCGGTGCCGAGCAGCACCGGCCGGCCGCTGAAGGCGATCGCGGCCCAGATCCAGGCCAGCAGATTGGCGCTCCCGAGCAACAGGTAGATGCCGACGATTTTGGTGCGCACGGCGCTACCCCCGTCGCTGAAGATCGCTCGCCACGGCGGCTTCGAAATCGTCGCTTGGGTTGGACGACGCATCACTGAACATGCTCCGCGCATCGGCGGCGGTGCCACGCGTCGAGCCCGCTGTTGATGGTTCCATTGGGATCAATTCGGGCCTCGCGGCAACGTGACACGTCACCGCGAACCAAAGCCCTGCACCCATTCTCGCGAATCGGCGAAGGTCTCCATCGGGGCACCCTGCCCAATGTGCTCGCGCGTGACCACGATGACGGCAGGTCTCCTGGCTCACGGGTCGCCGCCCCTCGCCGCCTTCCCGGTTGCCCAGTGGCGTGTCGGCGAGGGGCTCGCCGCTTACAGTTGCGGGGGCAGCCGCGGCATTGTCCGGCCGATCGGCCGCACGCACCGCGTTCCCTTTTCATGCCCAAGAATGGGCAACCGTCATCGAAACCATCGCTGGCGCCGCCGACACGCGCAAGCGGAGAATCGACGGTTCAGCCTTTTCGTGACCCCGGCCACAAACATCAAACGCAACCGAAATCGGCGGTGCACCGAGATCCCGCGCTTGGCTTGACCAGCAGCACCCGTGAGTCTACACCGACTCGATCGCACGTGATTTGCACTGCTGACTTACCGATCTGTGAGGGAAGATGCCGCGGCGGTGCCCGTCCGCCATGACGCGGCCGGTCGTTGCCTGGCTGCTGAGCGCTGCCGGTCTGGTGGCCGCAATGGTCTCGGCGGCGGCGGCCCCGCCGGCCGTCACGGTGCCGACCGACGCGAATGCCTTCGAAGGCGGTCAGGCGGGCGGAGGTGCTTTCGGGTTCCTCGATAATCTGCAGCGCAGCTCCTTTCTGCTCGGCGACATGTGGGGGCTGCGGACTCAGCTCAGCCAGTACGGTCTGTCGCTCGGCGTGCTCGAGACCAGCGAGGTGCTCGGCAACCCGACCGGCGGGATGCGCAAGGGCGCCGACTATGACGGGCTGACCCAGGCGGTCCTGCAGATGGATACGCAGCGCGCCTTCGGCTGGTATGGCGGCCTGTTCAACATCAGCGGGCTGCAAAACCACGACCGCGACCTCACCGGCGACGATCTCGGCGCGCTCCAAACCGCGAGCAGCATCGCGGCGGATCGCGCGACCCGCCTGTGGGAGCTCAGGTACCAGCAGAAGTTCCTGGTCGAATATCGGCTGGACATCAAGATCGGCCAGCAGAGCCTCGACCAGGAATTCATGGTCAACCCGAACGCGCTGCTGTTCGTCAACACCGCCTTCGGCTGGCCCATCCTGCCGTCGGCCGACCTGCCGGGCGGCGGTCCGGTGGCGCCGCTGTCGGCGCTGGGTGCCCGGTTGCGGGTGCGTCCGATCAATTCGCTGACGATTCTGGCCGGGGTGTTCAATGGCAGCCCGGTCGCCAACAACCAGGGCGATCCGCAACAGCGGAATCCGTCCGGGACCAGCTTCCCGATCAACGGCGGCGTCCTCGCGATCGCGGAGCTGCAATACACCTATCCGGCGATCGGCAATTTCGTCTATCCCGACGAGACCGAGTCGCTGGCGCGGATCTACCGGATCGGCATCTGGTACGACAGCGAGAACTTCGACGATCAGCGCTTCGACACCAGCGGCCTGTCGCTCGCCAACCCGGCGAGCAGCTTCATTCCGCGCACGCATCGCGGGGATTTCGCCGTCTATGCCGCGGCCGACCAGATGGTGTGGATCTACGACAAGGACTACAACCGCAACGTCAGCGTGTTCGGCCGGGTCACCGGCACGCCCGAGCAGGATCGCAATCTGATCGATCTCAGCATGAACGCCGGGTTCGTCCTGCATCAGCCGCTCAACTACCGCAACGACGACACGTTCGGCATCGGCATCGGCTATGCGCATGTCAGCCGCCAGGCGGCCGAGCTGGACAAGGACACCGCCGCCTTCACGGGTGCCTTCACGCCGGTGCGGCGCTCCGAAACCTATCTCGAGGCGACCTACCTCTACCAGGCCTTGGCGTGGTGGCAGGTGCAGCCGGACATCCAATTCGTCATCGACCCGGGCGCCGGCATCGCCAATCCGAGCGACCCGACCAGGCGGGTCGGCAACGAGCTCGTGATCGGCCTGCGCACGAACATCCTGTTCTGAGTCCGGCGTGGCCGTCTTGACCAACCCTCGCTGCAAGCACGGGACGATCCTCCTGCTCATCGCGATGCTGGCGGCGAGCTGCGATACGCCGCGCGCCGATGGCCCGCAAGGCTTCCTGGCGACGATCCGCCTGCACGTCACCTTAACTTCCACGGTCACGGACAACGGCGATCTCAACCCGTCCGCCGTGATCGTCGCGCCGGTGAGCGCGGGCAAGCTCCAGGCGGGCGAGGTGCTGGTCAATAATTCCAACAACATCTCCAACCTTCAAGGTACCGGCACCACCATCGTGAGCTATCGCCCGAGCACCAAGCAAACCACCCTGTTCGCCCGACTGCCGCAGAAGCTTGCGGGATGCCCCGGCGGAGTCGGTTTCTCGGGCTCGATGGCGATGCTCAAATCCGGCTGGGTGATCGTCGGCAGCGCGCCGAGCACCGACGGCACGACCGGCACCAAGGGACCGGGCTGCCTGGTCGTGCTCGATGCCAACGGCCAGCTCGCCGCCACCTGGGCCGGACCGACGATCGACTGCCCGTGGGGCAATATCGAGGTGATCGAGCGGGGCGACACCGCGATCCTGTTCGTCGCCATGGCGGGCTTCGACGTGCCCGGCCTGGATGTGCGCGATCCGGACACGGGCTATCCCGTGACCGTCCGCAAGGGCACGGTGTTGCGGATCGAGGCCGCGATCGCCGAGGGCAAGCCGCCCGCGATCGTCAGCCAGACCGTGATCGGCGACGGCTTCTCCGAGCGCGCCGACCTCGATAATTTTCTGTTCGGCCCGACCGGCCTCGCGCTGCGCGCGGATGGCGCGCTGCTCGTGACGGACGGGATGGACAACCGGATCACCGTGATCGCGGACGCCGCGACGCGGACCGACAGCGCCGGCACCGGCGAGCTGCTGACCGAGGGTCGCCTGCTGGCGTGGCCGTTGAACATGGTCCCGACTCCCGACGGGCATCTGTTGGTGTGCAACGGCCGGAACGGTCTGGTGGTCGAGCTCGATCCGATGACGGGCAAGCAGATCTATGCGCAGTGGATCGATACCGACCAGACCCAAGCCCCGCCGGGCAACGGCAATCTGTTCGGCATCGCGATGAAGCCGGATGGGACGGGCTTCTATTACGACGAGGATGACGGCAATACGCTCGTCGAGGCGACCCGCTGAAAGCGACGGATCGGGCGGCGCCGGCGCTCGGCCGAACCTGACGACGTTGACGCCATCGATCGCATCGATAAGAGTACCGCGGTGATCGCATTGGATGAATCCATTCGGCAAGGCCGCCCATGAGCGACGTCTGGGCACCGGGGATCTGCCGCTGGTTCCGGGGCCGGAGGCTGCCGCGGGTCACCGCGCTGCTGTGCGCCGTCGCACTGACGCTCAATCTGTTTGCCCCGATCCTGTGGGCCGCCGCTGCGCCGGCGGTCGACGTCGACGCGGCGATCCTGTGTCACGATCCGGGACCGGCGGACGGCACCACGCATCCGGGCGATCCCGCCAAGCCGTCCGCCGACCACGCTCCGCACTGCCCGCTCTGCGTGCTGTTCGGCGGCTCCGCCTGGGCGCCGCCGACGGCGACCTTGGGCGTGTTCGCGGCGGCGCCGCAGCGCGGCGCGACGATCGTCGTGCCCCCCGAGACTTCGCCTGGCTCGCTGCCCACAACCTTGCGGCCGAGCCCGCGAGCGCCACCCTTCCCGATCTGATCCTTCGCCGACCGTAGCGCGCGACCGGGCCGACGCCCGACCCTGCGGCGGCTTATCCGAGCACAATCCGCTCAATCCACATGGCGACGTCGGCCGGGAGGCCGACCGGCGTCTGGATGGACGTGCCGCTCGATCGACGCACCGTCGTGAGCCGCAACTCCGAGCCCGCCGTCCTGCCGTCCATCGAGGAGACTCCGATGACCAAATCGATCGTGCGCCGCGTGAGCGCTTCATACGGCCGCAGACTTGCGGCGTGGCGGCTGATCGTGCTGGCGACGGCCTTGATCCTGGGTCTGCTGCCCGAGGCCGGTTGGGCGTGCGCCTGCGGTTGCGGCGTGTTCGACGTCGGGACCGGCACGATGATGCCTAACGGCGAAGGTGGCACCGCGTTTCTCGAGTTCGACTACATGGATCAGAACCAGAATTGGAACGGCACCTCGCGGGCGCCCGGCTACAACAACTCCGACAAGGAGATCCTGTCCGATTTCGTCGTCGCCGGCTTCCAGTACATGTTCAACCGCGACTGGGGCGTGATGGCGTTGCTGCCCTACACGAACCGCGACTTCACGACGACGACCAGCAGCGGCAGCATCCAGACGTTCAACGGCCGCGGCATCGGCGACATCCGCATCATGGGGATCTATACGGGGTTCTCGGAGGACATGTCGACTGGCCTGATCTACGGCGTGAAGCTGCCGACCGGCAGCTACACCGCCACCGGTCTCGACCGCGATGTCCAGGTCGGCACCGGCGGCACCGACCTGCTGCTCGGCGGCTTTCATGTCGGCAAGTTGACCGAGGACAATCGGTGGGACTGGTTCGTGAACGGGCAGCTCGATCAGCCAGTGCTGAAAGCGGCCGGATACCGCGCGGGCGAAGAGATCGACTCGATTGCGGGCATCTACTTCAATGACTGGACGGTCGCGAACGACACGATCAAGCTCGTGCCGATCGCGCAGGCCAAGCTGTCGTGGCGCTGGCGCGATGCCGGGCCTGCCGCGGACTTCGGCGACAGCGGCTATCAGCGCCTGTATCTGTCGCCGGGCATGGAGGTCGATTTCGAGCGGTTTAAGATTTATAC
>Ga0302324_100009607_pt1 | contig 20174 bp, 16 predicted proteins | sample Palsa_T0_1_FD_201949 | JGI IMG/M metagenome (GOLD analysis project Ga0302324, IMG submission 201949) | Peat permafrost microbial communities from Stordalen Mire near Abisko, Sweden - Palsa_T0_1 | ecosystem: Environmental > Terrestrial > Soil > Palsa > Peat permafrost | place: Sweden: Abisko...
TAACAGTAAAGCCGTGCGGCCGTTCGGCGCGGTCGGCGTCACGTCCATATAGGCCATGTCCAGGGTCTCGCCCTGGGACGTGAAGGAGAAATGCGAAACCTGCCACGGGTAATCGAAGCCCTGCAGCTCCGGCCCATAAGTCGGCTCGTAGTCGGCTGCACCCGTCGGGCAGTGGGCGCCGCTGGCAAGGGCGAGACTGAAGCACAGCGTCATAAGAAGAGCAGCTATGCGCATGATCCTACCTTCGCTCGCACCTCCGGCTCAAACCAGCCGGCGTCGACATGTTAGGGGGTAAACGCACCAGTGGCGCTGCTGAAGTCCGAAAAAATTCTTACGGCGGGGGGCCCGGAGGGGAATTCTGGCGCGGTCTTTGCGCGTAAGTATTGGAAGTAAAACGTGTTCGGGGTTCAGACCCAATCGGGTCGCCAGTCAGCTTTTGCCATGCTAGGGGAGAGAGGGTGGGTGACAGAGTCGAGGGAGCCCTTCGGGATGGGTGAGGCTGGCGGTGCGGGTAGTCCGTTGAAACTCGGTGTGGTCGGCGTTGGCGTCATGGGTAGCAACCATGCCCGCGTCCTGGCGGACATAGCCGCCGTCCAACTGGTGGGCGTCGTCGATCCCGACCGCAAGCAACGGGAATTTGTCGCCCGCACGCTCGGCTGCGCTGCATTTAGCGATCTCGATGCGCTCCTTCTCACCGAACCCGATGCGGTAACTATCGCGGCGCCAACCCATCTGCATCATGATCTCGCGTTGAAATGCATTGCCCGCGGTATCCATGTCATGGTGGAGAAGCCGATCTCGCCGACGGTCGACGAAGGTCGCGCCATCGTCGCCGCCGCCCGACGCGCCGGCGTGACGCTTATGGTCGGCCATGTCGAACGCTTCAATCCGGCGGTCGAGTCGATCAAGCTGGCGATCAAGGATCAGGACATCCTGTCGATAGCGATTACCCGGGTCGGCCCGTTCCCGCCGCGCATGTCGAATGTCGGCGTCGTGATTGATCTTGCGGTGCACGACATCGACCTTATTCGCTGGTTCACCGACTCGGAGATCGTCGAAATTCAACCGCAATTGTCGAGCGCGATCGCCGAGCGCGAAGACATCGCGCTGTTGCAGTTTCGCACCGCCTCGGGGGTACTTGCACACATCAACACCAACTGGCTCACGCCGTTCAAGGCGCGCACCATTCATATCGCTACCCGCGACAAATATCTGATCGGAGATCTGCTCACGCTGCAGGTTACAGAATGTTTCGGTTTCCAGCCGGACGGCAGTTATTCGATGCGGCATTTGTCGGTCGGCTATGCGGAGCCTTTGCGCGCCGAGTTGCTCTCCTTCGTCAATGCGATCCGCGACGGTCGTCCTCCTGCCGTCACCGGCGAAGAGGGGGTTGCCAGCCTCGAAGTCGCCATCCGTTGTCTTGATCCACATGTGGAGCGGTCAGCCCCGCCACAGCGCAAAGGACCGCGGCGCGTCGTTGGCTAAGTTATTTTTTCGGTCGGATCGAGTTAGGATCGCAGTATGAATCAGCACACCCGCCTTGACGAGCGGCCGATCCCGTTCATCGACGTTGCGGCCCAACGCCGTCGACTCGGCTACGCCATCGACGAAGCCGTGTCCCGAGTGCTGGCGCATTGCCAGTTCATTCACGGACCGGAGGTGCGTGCGCTCGAGACCGAACTTGCGGCGTTCTGCGGCGCGCGGCACGCGATCGCCTGTTCGAGCGGAACCGACGCGCTACGCCTCGGGCTCATGGCCTGGGGGATCGGGCCCGGCGATGCCGTGATCTGTCCCGCGTTCACCTTCTGCGCGACCGCCGAAGTGGTGTCGCTGTGCGGCGCGACGCCGGTGATGGCCGATGTCGAGCCCGAGACATTCAATCTCGATCCGGTAAGTTGCGAACGCGCGGTCGCGACGGCAAAGGGGCTCGGGTTGACGCCCCGCGCGATCATTCCGGTCGACCTGTTCGGCTTGCCGGCCGATCACGACGCTATTGCTGTGGTCGCTGCTTCGCACAATTTGCTAGTGCTCGACGACGCCGCGCAGTCGTTTGGTGCGACCTACAAAGGTCGCAAGCTCGGCGCGCTCGCGCCGGCGACGGCGACAAGTTTTTTTCCCGCCAAGCCGCTCGGATGCTACGGCGACGGTGGCGCCATTTTGGTCGACGACGACGATTTGGCGGCACGGCTGAGGAGCCTGCGCGTGCACGGCGAGGGTACCGACAAATACGACGCGGCGCTCATCGGCATCACCGGCCGACTCGATAGCATCCAGGCGGCGATCCTGCTCGAAAAGCTCAAAATTTTCCCCGAGGAAATTGTTGCCCGCAACGCCGTCGCGCATCGTTATTCGTCCGGACTTGCCGGCGTCGCGATTTTGCCGCGCACCGGCAACGAATCGACTTCGGTCTGGGCGCAATACACCATCCGGCTCGCGCCGGGGCGTCGGGACGCGCTCGCGGCCGCGCTCAAGGGGCAGGGCATTCCAACGGCGATCTACTATGCCAAGCCGCTGCATCGTCAGGGCGCGTATCGTGACTTTCCGGTAGTGGAGGATGGAGTGCCGGTGAGCGAGCGGCTGGCCGAGGAAGTGATCAGCCTGCCAATGCACGCCTATCTCGAACCGCCGGTCCAGGACCGTATCGTAACAGCGGTGCGGCGCGCGCTGGCGGGGTAGAGGCGGTTTCCGCTCATTCCCGTCATGCGGGAATCCAGACGAAAGTTGCATTGTAGGTGTGGACTGCTGAGTCCCCGCTTTCGCGGGGACGAGCGGCCGGTGGTAACAAGACGGCAATGATCGACCGGATTCTCACCGTCGGCGGCTTCACGCTGCTTTCACGCCTCACCGGCTTCTTCCGCGACATTATGCTTGCCGCGATCCTCGGGGCCGGGCCGGTCGCGGACGCGTTTTTTGTCGCGTTCCGGCTGCCCAATCATTTCCGCGCTATTTTTGCCGAGGGCGCGTTCAATGCCGCCTTCATTCCGGCTTATGCGCGCATTCGCACGCAAGGCGGGGCGCAATCGGCCAGCGTTTTCGGCGACCGCATTTTCACGCTGTTGATCCTCACGCAGGCAGTGCTGCTCGCACTCGCGCTCCTCTTCACGCCGCAAGTCATCGCGTTGCTGGCGCCCGGCTTTTCACGCGAGCAGCACGAATTTGATTTGGCGGTTTCGCTGACGCGGATCACTTTTCCCTATCTCCTCCTCATCACGCTGGTAACATTGTGGGGCGGTATTCTCAACGCGCTGCATCGCTTTGCCGCGGCGGCGGCGGCGCCGATCCTGCTCAATTTTTCGATGATGGCGACGCTGGCCTTCGCCGCCTTCTTCGGCGGCGCCGGCTACGCGGCGGCATGGGGCGTTCTCATATCCGGCGTGCTGCAGGCCCTGCTGGTCGGCGGCGACACCTTCCGCGCCGGTGCATTCACGTCGTTTCGTGCGCTTGCCGTCGATACCGACGTGCGCCGCTTCTTCAGGGCGCTGGTGCCGGCGACCATCGGTTCGGCCGGCACGCAACTCGCGCTTTTCGCCGATACCATCATCGCCAGCTTCCTGGCGACGGGTGCGATCTCGGCGCTCTATTACGCAGATCGGATCGACCAGCTGCCGATCGGCGTCATCGGCATCGCGGTCGGCACGGTCTTGTTACCGGAGATGACACACAGGATCGCCGCCGGCGACGACGCCGGCGCCCGCTCGGCGCAGAATCGGGCGATCGAATTCGCACTCCTTCTTGCAATCCCATGCATTGTCGCGTTCCTCGTGATGCCCGATCTCATCATGCGCGGGTTGTTTATGCGCGGCCGTTTCACGGCCGGGGACGCCCATGCAGCGGCGTCGACGCTGATGGCCTATACGGCCGGGCTGGTTCCCTTCGTCCTCATCCGCAGCGTCGTCGCCCCCTTCCTCGCCCGCGGTGACACGCTGACGCCGATGAAGGCGGCGCTGGTCGGAACCGCGGTCAACATCGTTTTCAAGATCGCGCTGATGGGATCGCTGGCGCAGGTCGGACTTGCGCTGGCGACTTCGATCGGCGCCTGGATCAATTTCATCCTCGTATTGTGGCTGGCGGCGCGCGCCGGCCATATCGCGTTAGATGCCGCGCTCAAGTCGTCGCTGGTCAAGCTGGCGGCGGCCGGCCTGGCGATGGCGCTTCTTCTCCTATTCGCTGCGCCGTTTGTCACAAACATGTTGTGGTCCTTGACTAGGTTCCGCAACGAATCAGAGTTGCTCGTGCTGACGTTGCTTGGCGGCGTGTTTTACGGAGCGCTTATGCTCGCGCTGTTCGGACGCCGGTGGCTTTCACTGCTGCGCAAGCGCGCGCACAGCGCGCCGGCGCTACCGATCGACGCGTTCGAAGGCACCTCCGCGCCGCCCGGTGGGGCCGATCCTTGAGCGGAAGCGGAGACCTTGATGCGCGTGACCATGATCGGCGCAGGCTATGTCGGTCTCGTTTCGGGCGCGTGCTTTGCCGATTTCGGTCATCATGTCACCTGCGTCGACAAAGACACTAGGCGGATCGCGGCGCTGAAGCGGGGCGAGATCCCAATCTTCGAGCCAGGTCTCGCGGAGCTTGTTGAAGCCAACGTCCGGCAGGGCCGGCTCGAATTCGCGGCGGAGGCGACGCGCGTTGCCGAGGCCGATGCCGTGATGATCGCGGTCGGCACGCCATCGCGCCGCGGCGACGGTCACGCCGATCTGAGCTTCGTCTTTGACGCGGTGCGTGAGCTCGCGCCGCTATTGTCCGGCACGGCGATCGTGGTCACGAAATCGACGGTCCCCGTCGGCACCGGCGACGAGATCGAACGCATTCTGCGCGACAAACGTCCCGACGCGCAGATCCAGGTCGTCTCCAATCCGGAATTCCTGCGCGAGGGCGCCGCTATCCAGGACTTCAAGCATCCCGACCGCATCGTGGTCGGCACCGACGATGCGCGAGCCCGTGAAGTGCTGGCGGAGCTCTACCGGCCGCTCTATTTAAACGCCGCGCCGATCCTCTATGTCGGTCGGCGCACGGCCGAGCTGATCAAGTACGCCTCCAACGCCTTCCTTGCCACCAAGATCACCTTCATCAACGAGATCGCCGATCTATGCGAGCGCACCGGGGCCGACGTGCAGGACGTGGCGCGCGGCATGGGCCTCGATAACCGCATCGGCGGGAAGTTTTTGCATGCGGGTCCAGGCTTTGGCGGTTCGTGTTTCCCGAAGGACCCGACTGCCCTGCTCAAGACCGCGCATGATCACGGCGTACCTCTGCGCATTGTCGAGACGGTGACGGCGGTCAACGAGCAGCGCAAGCGCGCCATGGCGCGCAAGGTTGTCGCCGCGCTCGACGAGTCGATCCGCGGCAAGACCGTTGCCGTGCTGGGGTTGACCTTCAAGCCGAATACCGACGACACGCGCGATTCACCGGCGATCCCGTTGATCACGGCGCTGCGCGATCTCGGTGCAACGGTGAAGAGCTACGATCCAGCCGGCATAGAGCAGGCCAAGCCGCAGCTTCCCGATGTGACCTATTGTGATCGTGCCTATGAAGCCGCCGAAGGCGCCGATGCCGTGGTGATCGCAACCGAATGGGAGCAATTCCGGGCGCTCGATCTCGATCGGTTGCGATGCGTGATGGTGCGTCCGGTTATCGTCGATCTGCACAACATCTATCGCGCCGACGAAATGAAGCGGGCCAACTTCCGCTACCTCACAGTAGGGCGGCCGGCCGCCGAGTGTTTTTTGGAACCCGCCGCGCCGCGGCGGCGCAAAACGGCCAACTCCAAATCCATTGCCGCCGAACTCGCGGAGGCGCTGTAGCAGCCGGCTGGTGGCGCCGTTAGCCGGGATTGATCGGTCGGTTTTCGGTCCAATCCCACGTCCCGTTGTCGCGGTCGCGCACGGCCTCCTTCCAGCCGGCCGCCTCCGCACGAGATTTGAAATTGACGCCTTCAGGCGAGTGGCGGGTGATGCCGTCGAACACGGTGGCGAGGAGCTGGGTGTTCTTCAGCCCCATCGCCTCGATCGCCTGGTTGATCACGAGCTTCTGCATCATGAGCTGGTTGACCGGCACGGTCGCCATCCGCCCGGCGAGCGCCTCGACTTCGGCGTCGAGACTTTCCGGTGGCACGGCCTTGAGCACAAGACCGAGTTTCTCGGCTTCGGTGCCGGTGATCTTGTCGCCCGTGAACAACATCCGCTTGGCGCGCTCGGGTCCGAGCCGATAGACCCACATCGCAGTGGTCGGGCATCCCCACACGCGCGTCGGCATGTAGCCGATCCGCGCGTCGGCGCTCATGACAATCATGTCGGCGCACAGCGCGATGTCGGATCCGCCGGCGACCGCATAGCCGTGCACCTTGCAGATCACCGGCCGATACGAGCGCCACACGCTCATGAACAGCTCGGTGTTCCGCATCATGAAGGCGTAGTCCTTCATGGGGTCCCACGGCATTTTTTGGGTGATGCCTGTCCCGCCGGTGTCTTGCGCGTAATAGGTTAGGTCGTAGCCGGCGCAGAACCCTTCGCCGGCGCCGGACAGAACGATCACGTGAACGTGCGGGTCGGCGTTCGCCCTCTCGACGCAGCCGGCGAGCTCGACCGGCACGTCGTCGTCGATCGCGTTCATGACTTCGGGGCGGTTGAGCGTGATGCGGCCGATCCTCCCGTCTTTTTCGTAAATGACCTTGGGCATGGGCGCCTCCTGCGGTTGCACGCTCCATTGTCAGTTCGAAGCCACGGCGCGCAAGGTGAAAATCGCGGCGGTCGTGTTTGCGGCGCCTCCGCTTACTCGTCGTGCGGGCGCTGACCGATGGACTTGATGGAGAAAAGCCGGTGACAGGCCGACGAAAACGGACCCCGGAAGGGGGTCACCCGGCGGGCTTCTTTGCACAACCCGCTTACCGGAGGGTATCCGGATGATGCCCACCACGAAATCAAAAATACAAATGTCACCAGAGCCGCCAGCCCCAGCCCGCGTCGAATCGTCATTGGTCCACTCGACTTCTTTTCAGTGAAGCCTTGCGGCCGCCCCCGCGCAACTAATGACGCCATACCGTCGTTCCGTCGCATTAATTTTTGGAAAGGATTACGCCGGGCCGCTGTTTCAAACAAAATTACGACGTGATGGACGCCCGGTGACGGTGTCGGTCGGGTCCGGCTTTCGGCCCGTGCCGCACGCATGACACAAACATCGGTCAGGAAAAATGAACGGGCGATGTGCTGAATGGAAGCCAACCAATGATACGCCATATCACCCTGCTCATGGCCGTTGCTCTCACATGCTTCTCTACCGCAGCGCTTGCCCAGGAGGGTCAATCGCACAACCGTGGAGCCTGCCGCGCCGACGCCGAAAGACTCTGTGCCGGAATCGAGCATGGCCACGGACGCATTCACGAATGCCTTGCCGGTCAGAAGGACAAACTCAGCGAGGATTGCCGGAAAATGGTGGAAAGCCGCGTCAAATGAACGGTCGACGGCTTGGCGGTTGTGTCGGACGCCACCGCCTCTACTGAAAATGCCGGCCGAGGTTGCCGGCGTGCAACGCGCGCCGGCCTGGATCTGTTGGGTGAGTCCATGATGGGGGCTTCCATGAGACCGGCAGTGGCACGAATCATTTTCGCAGCTTTGGCCGTTGTGCTGCTGGCGGCGAGCGCAAACGCACAGGCGACCGGCGGGAGCTCGGGCGGCGGGCGCAAGCATCAACCAAAGGCAGACAAAACCGACGCGCAAAAGCCGAAGGTCGACGAAAAAGCTTACAACGCCGCGCTCAAGAGCTTGCCGAACAAGCCGTTTGATCCCTGGAGAGGCGCCCGTTGAAGTTGCCGCGCATGCCCTAGTTGGAAACCGGCCGCCTGAAGTGGAATGCGCAATTCTTCCTTGAGGTAGGTGTCGCCCGCCGGACTTTGACCGGATAATCCAGCCAACAACGCGGCTGCGAATACAAGACGCGTCCACGTCATCATGTAGCAAGCCTTACACGCCGCGAGCGGCCACGGTTTCAACCGTCAACCAATATTATTTCCTGCCAAAATTATTTTATACAAATTCGCGTCCAAGCGCCTGTTCTGCGGCGCGAAATGAATCCATGAATTCTCGCAACTCGACGATCTTACCGTCGCGAAACCAGATAAAGTGAGCAAGCATTCCCTGAATCGATCGACCGGTCATGCGATTGACGGCGCGGGTAAAAACGATCACCGCGGCACTATCGGATTCGATCACCATCGAAACTGGCTCGCAACTGACGAAATCGAATGCGAGGTAAGCGCCCCGCAATGCTGCTGACATGGCCACCTTGCCACGACGATGTCCGAGAAAGGGAAACACCTTAATCGGCGAGTAGCTGATGTATTCGATATCGTCGTCAACTGCATTCAGTACAAAATCGAGCTGACCCAATTTAACGGCGGCGTAAAGCGTGCCGAGCCGTTCGCGCAAAACGTCGTTCATCGCCCTCTCCCAATTGCAGCGAAAGCCTATCGCGAACTTCCGCCAATTGCGAAGAGCCAACCGTGCGTTGCGCAGTCCGGACTGCTACCGGCTCTCGAGCGCCGCGAGCACCGCCGGGGCGACCTTCTCGCCCCACTCTTGGACAAAATGTCCGGCTTCGGCGAATTCGAGCGGCGGGGGACAGCCGCGAATGTCGCGACGCAATGCGCGCATGATCGGCGGTCCGAGCACCGGATCGGTCATGCCGATGGCCATCACGCTTCGCCCTTGCCATCGGTTGCGCCAGAACGCGCGGGCGGTGCGCTCGGTTGCGGCGCCGTCGCTGTCGGTAAATTCGGGGACCAGATTGGGAAAGCGGCGCACGCCGCCTTTGTAGCGCGCGTCGGGGTAGGGCGCGTCGTAGGCGGCAGCCTCCGCAGGCGAAAGCTTCGGACACGCCCGCGCCATCAACTTGCCGATGGCCATGTCCGGCTGACTGTTCGAGAAGGCGCGCCAATCCAAAAATCCCTTGGGCAGCGGCACCTCTCCGGTTGGCAGCGCGGTATTCATCACGATCAATCGGCTGAAACGTTCGGGCATCTCCGTGGGCAGTGTCAGGCCGAGGAGGCCGCCCCAATCCTGCACCACCAGCGTGACGTCCTTCAGATCGAGCGCGCGCACGAGCGCGAGCAAACTGTTGCGATGGAAGCCGAAGGTATAGACCGCGTCGTCGGCGGGCTTGTCCGAGCGCCCAAAGCCAAAGAAGTCAGGCGCGACCACGCGGCTGCCCGTCGCCAGAAAGTGCGGGATCATGCGCCGATAGAGATAGCTCCAGGTCGGTTGACCGTGCAGGCAGAGAAAGACCGGGGCCGTTTTTGGACCCTCGTCCAGATAGGACATCGCCAGGCCGGAATATCCGGGCAAGTCATCGCGGCTGTGCGCCTGCCAGGCAAAGCCCGGAAGGTTGGCGAAACGCTCCGGCGGCGTTTTCAAGATGTCGGTCATTTGGAACCCGGTGTGAACACAGATCGGATCGACGCTCTCCAGCCGGTACTGTAGCACCTAATCACCGTCGCGCCGCTCCGCGAAAACGGCCGCCCGGTTTCTCGAGCGGCCGCTCTCAGTCGCTGCTGAACAGAAACCAACGCTTAGCCCCACCGGATGGCGATTGCTCGCCCGATCGGCAGCGGGCGGGTGCGAACCCGATTTCCGTCATTGCCGGATTGAATGATCCATTGCCCGCCTTCCTGTCCAACAATTTTGCCGACATGATGCGCCCAAACGACCACTGCTCCGACGCCCGCCGGGCCGGCGCGCCCCCACCGCGCCCAGTTGCGCGCCAGATTATATTCCGGCCCGGGATCGCCGCCGACGAGCTGCCTCATCTCCCAGCCGCACCAGGCTCGCGGGCGTCCTCCCAGGCCGCCATGATACGTCGCTCCGGCCGACCGCGCGGCGGCTTTCGACGCGACGCTCCGGCTGCGCCGCGCTGGCCGACGGTTCTCGCCGCTCGATGCTTCTTGATAATTTCCACCGCCCCATCCCGCCTGATCATTCTGGCCGGTCCACGGCGCATTAAAATTCTGCTTGTCCGCTGGTGTGTACCGGTGCGCTACTGCGCGTTGCCATGTTGCATGAAACGCGCCGTACCGATGGTGAACACCATATCCGTAGTGACGTTCCCGCGCGTGGGCGGTTTGCGCAAATGTCACCGCGACCGCAAGTGCGGCCGTTAACGTCGTCAACTTCATTCGAACACTCCTAGTGGTTACTGGTCTTGTTTCATCTACAGACAAAAACTCGCCCAAACCGCGAGGTCTGGACGAGGCTGAGCAGATGAAAACGCCTCGCTGAACGGCGAGGCGTGGGGCGTCATAGCATCTCCAAGATTTTTTGAGCTGCCTTAATACGCATGGCAAGTATTTGGTCAGCGGCCGGCGACGCCAAATTGTCGCCGCTTTCTGCCGGCCGGAATTCCGTTAATTATTTTGTTGAATGTTTGACGACGTTGGCGATGTTAAACCGCCATACCAATAAAAGAATAAGCCGTCAGTTCATTTGAAATTGGTCGATACGTCGCTGACGGGCTGCCGCGCATCCATGGCAATGAGTTTGATCTGACCCTGGGCCGCGGCCAGCGATTTGGCCACATCGACGCTACGGATTGACTGATCGTCATAGGTCTTGAAATACCAGCGCAGATTTTTCAGATCGGCGGCGCTGGTCCAGTTGGTGGCTTCGGCGTGTATCTGGCCGTTGTCTACCTCGCGAACCGCGCCGAACGGAATATCGAAGTTGTTGAGGATATGGAACGCCTGCAAGACGGCCTGCGACGCAGTATCGGACGGGATTGCCGACTGCGAAAAAGCGACCGCGCGCACGAAGCGAGATGGCGGTGTGAAGTCGCCCGGCAGTCCGCGCAGACCAGAGCCCTGGCCGAACTGAGCCAGCTTAATGCCGCCGGGGTCGATCGGTGGAACGTTGGTGGCCGTGAGGTTCACATAGTTGCGCAGGTTGGTCATGTGCCAATCGAAGGTCGGTGAATTCGTCATGACCCCAAGCGGATTGTCGTAAATCCTAAGCGACTTGTTCAACGGCTCAATCACAACCGATTTGCCACTGCGGTCGTACACGACGAAGTGCACTGGCGCCGCCTGCTCGATGGCTTCGACGACGACGGGCACCAGCACGATCTTGTCAAAGTTGGCCTCGACCTCTTCGATAGTCGCGAAATTGCCAAGCAGCCAATTGGCGTATTCGTGAGGCGCCATTGCGTGCGCGGCATTGTCTTTCGTCGCCTCGGCGTAGCTTGCGTAGCCCGGGAAATAAAACAGGCCGACATAGAGGCCTTGGTCGTTGATGCCGTCCACAATCGCGGCCAGACCTTCGGCGTCGGCGCCAAGGAACCCGTACTTTGTTTTGTAGCTGATGCCTTTGCTGCCGTCCGGCAGCGATCCCACGAGCGCGGTTCCGGCCGGGATGACCATCACTTCGGAGTGCAGGTCGAAGCCGAACTCCAACGTGCGCGCGGCGATGACGCCGCCATCCTTCGCGATGAGGCGGATTCCCGTGCACGCTCGCGCCACCGGCGCGAAGTTCAGTGCCGCGGTGAGAATTCCAACAAGCATCGAGCGGATCAAGGCGCCCTCCTGGGTGGATTTGCCGGAACGATATTTAGCCGCGAAGCGGGCGATGGATCAAAGCGCAATTCGATTCAGCATGAGCAAAACGATGTTCAGGATCGTTTTATCAATCTTGAATTGTCTCGTTAGCGGTCAAAACGCGAGTGACGCCTTCATGCGAGGCAAGGAAGCTTAATCTTCCGAATAATTCCGAAAGCCGGTATGGTCGCTCGTGTCGTGGGCGGCATCGGGGAATCCGCACTTTGAAATCAGGAGAACGTCATGGGCCGATTTGGCGCAGCTTTGGCTCTCGTTGTTATCGGCGTGGTGTCGGCCTTCGCGGCTGAAATTACAACCCGCAAGGCCGGACTTTGGGAGATGAAAACAACGACGTCCGAAGGTAACAGCGTCTCAATGCAGCAATGTACCGACGCCCAGACCGACCAGGCGATGCAGGCCGGCGTCGGCTCTGCCAGCCAGCGGGTTGTTCGAAGCGCGACGTGCAGAAGTCAGGCGCCACGACCACGATCGATTCGGTGTGTATAACCGCCGGTAAGCCCCGGACGTTCCATGCGGTCATAACCGGCAGTTTCGACAGCGGTTACACCATGACGATCACGGCCCAGGGCGAAGGCCAGCCTGCCGCACGCACGACGACCATAGCGGCCAAGTGGCTTGGCCCTTGCGCGGCGGATCAGAAGCCCGGCGACGTGATCATGCCGAACGGCATGAAGATGAATATCCAAAACATGCAGAAAGGCATGGGCCAGCCCGGAGCACCGGGCGCGCCCCCGACGCACTGATCATTCCGCCCGCTTGCGCTCCTCCGGTACGAGCGCGACCGTCAGCCGCCCAGCGCCGCGGAGTATGTCGAGCGCGACGGTCCTGCCGATCTTTTCGCCGGTAAGCGCGCGGATCAGATCGTCGGCTCCGGTGATCGTATGTCCGTCGAGGCCGAGCACGATATCGCCGGCTTTGAGGCCGGCTCGATCCGCTGTGCTCCCTGACTCGATCGTGCCGACCATCACCGCACTGTCCTGCTGGAGCCCTGCGGCCCGTTGCCGCCGCGGCGGGATCGCGGCCTGCTGGGCGGAAATGCCGATGAAGGCGCGGCGCACGCGGCCGTGCCGTACCAGCTCGCCGAGCACGAAACTCGCGGTGTTGGCGGCGACCGCAAAGCATATGCCCTGCGCGCCCATGATCACCGCCGTGTTGATACCGACCACCTCGCCGCGTGAGGAAACAAGCGGGCCGCCGGAATTGCCAGGATTGAGCGCGGCGTCGGTCTGGACCAGGTCGTCGATGAGCCGTCCGGTGCGCGAGCGCAGCGAGCGGCCGAGCGCCGAGACTACACCCGCCGTCACCGTCGATTCGAAGCCGAGCGGATTGCCGATCGCGATCACAAGCTGACCGCGCTTGAGCCGCTTGGAATCGCCGAGCGTCGCCGCTGGCAGCGTCACTGGCTCGTCCACGCGTAACAGCGCCAGATCGGTGTCGGGGTCGTCGCCAACGAGGCGCGCGTGTAATTCCTGGCCGTCCGCGGTGGTCACGGCGACGCGCGCGCCGCTGCCGGCCGCACCGGCAACGTGGCTGTTGGTCAGGATGAGCCCGTCGGGGGCCACGACGACGCCCGAGCCAGAGCCGCCGCGCGCCCGTTCCCTGCCTTCCCTGGGCGCCGGGGCAGGCGGGCCGGAGGCGTGGACGGCAAGGCCGACCACGGCCGGCCCGACGCGGTCGACGACGTCGATCACCGCGCGCGAATAGGCGTCAAGGAGCGCCTGGTCATCGGGGGTAGCCACAAGCCGGTCGGCTGCGGTGGGGTAGGTGCCACCCAGGCCGGCGTCATTCAGGGGTATGATCTTCACGGAAAATCGCCTTGTTTGGCCGGCATCGGGGCCTAGCACGAGCCGGTCAGCACATATGGGAATGCCGCGCGCGGCCGGAAAGGCCGGCGATTCTCGCTGCAATTGACAGCGGCGCTCGCATATGGTGCGGACGCCGGGATATTCGCGAAGGAGACCTTATGGCCAACGCCATTGCGGCGCGGTCCGCCGCAGCCCTCTTGATCGTCGGGGCGCTTTCAGGCCTTGCCGGGTGCGGTCAGGGCCAGAAGCAGGCGTCGGCGCCGCCGCCGACCGTCACCGTAACGAAGCCCGTCGAGCGTACTGTCGTCGATCAGGACGAGTATGTCGGCCGCTTCGTCGCTGTCGATTCGGTCGAAGTGCGCTCACGGGTCTCCGGCTATCTGTCCGAGATTCATTTCACCGACGGCCAGACGGTAAAGAAAGGCGATCTCCTCTTCGTCATCGATCATCGGCCGTTTCAGATCGCGCTCGACCAGATGCGCGCCAATCTCGCGCAGTCGCGCGCCAATCTCGCCTTCACCGAAGCCGATCTCGCGCGTGCCCAGGAGCTTGTCCACAACAAGACCATCACCGAGCAGACCTACGACCAGCGCAAGCAGGCCAAGAGCGTGGCGGAAGCTTCCGTCACCGCGCAGGAGGCGATGGTCCATTCGGCCGAGCTCGACCTCAACGAATATTCCGAGCTGCGCGCGCCGGTCGGCGGACGAATCGGCGACCGCCGCGTCTCCGTCGGCAATCTGGTGACTGGCGGCAACGGCGCCAACACGACGCTGCTTGCGACCATCGTCTCGGTCGATCCGATCCGCTTCGAGTTCACTTTCGACGAAGCCTCTTACCTGCGTTATCAGCGGTTCACCGGCGCCAGCGCGCAAATGTCGAGCGGCCAGGGCGGCGTCGCCGTCGCTCTCAAGCTGATCGACGAGCCGGATTTCCAGCACGCCGGCAAGTTGGATTTCGTCGACAATGTCATCGACCGCTCCTCGGGGACGATCCGCGGCCGCGCGGTGTTCGACAATCCCGCCGGCTTGCTCACGCCCGGTATGTTCGGTCGCGTGCGTGTCCCCGGCTCGCCGCCTCATACGGTGCTGCTTATTCCCGACGCGGCGATTGGCACGGAGCAATCGCGCAAATACGTGCTCGTGGTCGACGACGGCGGCGTCGCGCGGCTCAAATACGTTACGCCCGCCCAGCTCGACGACGGCTTGCGCGTGATCAAGGATGGCCTTGCCGCTTCTGACCGCGTCATCGTCAACGGCCTGATGCGCGCGCGCGCGGGCGTGAAAGTCGCGGTGCAGGAACAGGGTACTCCCGCTGCGTCGACGGCGGCGCCCAAAGACGCCGCTCAGGCCAAGGCCAACTGAGGCGCCATGCGCATTTCGCATTTCTTCATCGACCGGCCGATCTTTGCCGCGGTGATCTCGATCGTTTTCGTGATCCTCGGGGCGGTCTCGTTCATCCGCCTGCCGATCGCGCAATATCCCGAGATCGCGCCGCCATTGATCAGTGTCACCGGGCAGTATCCCGGCGCCAGCGCCGAAGTCGTGGCCTCGACCGTGGTGACGCCGATCGAGCAACAGATCAACGGCGTCGAGAATATGATCTATGTGGCGTCGAACTCGACGGCCGACGGGCGGTTCTCGATCGCCGTCAGCTTCGAGCTCGGTACCAACCTCGATATTGCGCAGGTGCAGGTGCAGAACCGCGTCGCCATAGCGACGCCGCGGCTGCCGGCCGATGTGCGCAATATCGGCGTGACCGTGCAGAAATCGTCGCCCGATCTGATGATGGTCGTGCACCTTTATTCGCCCGACAAATCCCGCGACTCGCTCTTCATTTCCAATTACGCGACGCTCGAAGTGACCGACGCGGTCACGCGCGTCGACGGCGTCGGATCGATCACGGTGTTTGGCGCCCGCGACTATGCCATGCGCGTGTGGCTCGATCCGAATCGCATGCAATCGCTGGGACTGACCGCTACCGACATCACCAACGCGCTACAGGGCCAGAACATCCAGGTCGCATCAGGCATTCTCGATCAGCCTCCGGTGGCGCAGCCCGGCGCTTTCCAGATCGCGGTACAGACGCTCGGGCGTCTCGCCGATCCTGAGGAGTTCTCTTCGATCGTGATCAAGCAGACGCCCGGCGCCGTCGTGCGGCTCAAGGACGTCGCTAAAGTCGAACTTGCGGCGCAGGACTATTCGTCGAACTCCTATCTCGATCACTATCCCGCCGTCGCGCTCGCCATTTTCCAGCGTCCGGGCTCCAACGCGCTTGAAACCTCGAACGCCGTACGGAACCTGATGGAGACGCTGTCGAAGCGTTTCCCCTCCGGCGTCAAATACGACATTTTTTTCGATCCGACCCAATTCATCCGCCAGTCCGTCGATGCGGTGATCGAGACGATCGCCGAAGCGATCGTGCTCGTCGTGCTGGTGGTGATCCTGTTTTTGCAGACGTGGCGCGCAGCCATCATTCCGCTGGTCGCCATTCCGGTTTCGCTGGTCGGCACGTTCTTTTTCATGGCCGCGTTCGGCTTTACCCTCAACAATCTGTCGTTATTCGGGCTGGTGCTGGCGATTGGCATCGTGGTCGACGATGCCATCGTCGTGGTCGAGAACGTCGAGCGCAACATCGCGACCGGACTTGCGCCGCGCGAAGCCGCGAAAAAAAGCATGAACGAGGTCGGCTCGGCGCTGGTCGCCATAGCGCTCGTTCTCTGCGCCGTGTTCGTCCCTTCCGTGTTCATCACCGGCATATCCGGGCAATTCTACCGGCAGTTCGCGCTGACCATCGCCGGCGCCACCATCATTTCGCTGATCGTTTCGCTGACGCTGTCGCCGGCGATGTGCGCGCTTCTACTCAAGGGCCACGACCCCAGACACCGCGAGCGCTGGTGGGAGCTGCCGATCCATCGGTTCTTCGCCGGCTTCAACTGGGCGTTCGATCACGTCGGCTTTGGGGTGTCCTGGCTCGCCGGACGCACTGTGCGCCGGGCCGCCATCATGTTCGTGGTCTACCTCATCATCATCGGGTTCGGGCTCAACGCCTTCCGGCAGACCCCGGTCGGCTTCATTCCGCAGGTCGATGGCGGATACATGATTGTCGTTGTTCAGCTTCCGCCCGCCGCCTCACTCGCGCGCACCGATGCGGTGCAGCAGCATGCGCTCGATATCGCGCTGCAAGTGCCCGGCGTCGATCATGGCGTGAACGTCGTCGGCTTTTCCGGCGCTACTTTCACCAATGCGCCGAATTCCGGCGCTATCTTTCTGACCCTCAAACCGTTCGAGGAGCGCGCGAAGGATCCGCGCCAATCGGCGCTGGCGATCCAGGCGGAGATCAACAAGCGGTTTTCCAAAATTCAGGAAGGCTTTCTGATCGCGGTGCTGCCGCCGCCGGTGCGCGGCATCAGCAACGCCGGCGGCTTCCGTATGATCATCGAGGATCGCGCCGGTCGAGGGCCTGCTGCACTCCGGACCGTGGCGGCCGATGTCATGGCGCGCGCCGCCCAGACGCAAGGAATCGCGCAGGTTTTCACGCTGTTCGAGACTTCGACCCCGCAGGTTTACCTCGACATCGACCGGACCAAGGCGCAGCTCCTCGGCGTCAATGTCCAGGACGTGTTCAACGCGCTGCAAGTCTTCATCGGCTCGTCCTACGTCAACGACTTCAACCTGTTCGGCCGCACCTTCCGGGTCACTGCGCAGGCGCGCGACGAAGACCGGCGCGACACGAGCGACCTCCTCAAGATTCGCGTGCGCAATGCGAACGGCGATACGGTGCCGCTTGGGTCGTTCACGACGGTGCGGGATATTTCCGGCCCGTTCCGCGTGCCGCACTACAATCTCTATCCGGCCGCCGAGATGGACGGCGCCGCCGCTCCCGGCTATTCGCAGGGGCAGGGCATCGCGACCATGGATCAACTCGCGGCCGAGGCGCTGCCGGAAGGCTTCGCCACCGAGTGGACATCGCTTGCCTTCCAGCAGATCAGAGCCGGCAACACCGCAATGTTTGCCTTCATCCTGGCGGTGGTATTCGTGTTCTTGGTTCTTGCCGCGCAGTATGAAAGTCTCACATTGCCGCTGGCGGTGATCCTGATCGTGCCGATGTGCCTCGTCGCCGCCATCGCCGGCGTCATTCTGCGGGCGCAGGACAACAACATCCTCACCCAGGTCGGTTTCGTGGTGCTGATTGGCCTTGCCGCCAAAAACGCCATCCTGATCGTCGAGTTCGCCAGGCAGCTCGAGGACCAGGGCCGCACCCGGTGGGACGCGGCGGTGGAGGCAACGGGCTTGCGGCTGCGGCCGATCCTGATGACCTCGTTCGCTTTCATCCTCGGCGTCACGCCGCTGGTGTGGGCCATCGGCGCCGGCGCGGAGCTGCGTCAGGCGCTCGGCACCGCGGTGTTTTTCGGTATGATCGGCGTCACGGCGTTCGGCCTCATCTTCACGCCGGTGTTCTACGTGATTGCCCGCTGGATCGCCTCGCTCGGGCCGCGACGCGGCAAGAAACGCGAGCCGAGCGCGCAGCCGGCGGAATAGTCGGCATTGTCCGACAGGCCCGCATTCCGACGTGTCGCGGACATCGCGAGAGGAATGACCTGGACCGTACTGGGCCGGCGATAGAATCATCGCCTCACAAATTCAACCGCTGTGCGCTCGCGCAGCCGACGATTTGACGACGCGCGGTCTGCCCTCTGGTGCGTTTGCGGACGGTGGCGCCGGGTGCGTTTTCTGAAAATCCGCGAGAATATTCGCGGCGACCTCTGAGGCGGGGACTGGCCGGCCGAAGAAGAAGCCCTGGCCCTGGTCGCCGTCGACCTTGTCGAGAAAGGCCGCCTGAGTGGCAGTTTCGACGCCTTCGACCGTTACCCGCATGTTTAGCTCGCGTCCGAGCGCGATGATCGTTTTCACCACCGTCTTGGCATCACGGGCTGAGCCTTCGAAGCCCTGCATGAAGCTGCGGTCGATCTTGATCTTGTCGAACGGGAAGCGCCACAGATAGCTTAGGCTCGAATAGCCGATACCGAAATCGTCCATGACGATTGCTACGCCCATGGCCTTGAGCGTTTGCAGTTCCGCCATAATGGCTTCGGAGTTGCCGAGCAGGAGGGTCTCGGTGATCTCCAGCTCAAGCCGGTGCGCCGCGAGGCCCGCCTCTTTCAACGCCGCGGCGACGATGCCGCTAATGCTACCCGCTAAAAATTGTGCGGGGGACAGGTTCACCGCTACAGTTAGGTGCTCCGGCCAAGTCGCGGCGGTGCGACACGCCTCCCGCAGCACCCATGCGCCGATCCTGTCGATGAGCCCTAAGTCCTCGGCAACGGGAATGAACACCAATGGCGGGATAAGTGTTCCGTCTTCCGCAGGCAGCCGTATCAGTGCCTCGAAGCCGATAAGGCGGCGTTCCGACATTTCGAAGAGCGACTGGAAGTGCAATACGAAGCGATCATGCAATACCGCGTCGCGGATTAGCCTTTCGAGTGTGGATCGCGCATGCAACTCGGCGTCCATTGAGGGCAGGAAGAACCGGATGCAATTGCGGCCATCGGCCTTGGCCCTGTACAACGCCAGATCGGCACTTTTCAAAAGCCGCTCCGGATCATGTCCATCGGCCGGTGCTAACGCAACACCGACGCTCACTGTGGCAACGATCGACTGCTCCCTGAGTTTCATTGGCGCGGTCACAGCCGCAATGAGGCGGCGTGCGAAGTCCTCGGCCCGATCCTTGCTGTTAACCCCGGTCTGAATGACGACGAACTCGTCGCCGCCGAGCCGGGCTACGACGTCGTCGACGCGGGTTACCGAGCACAGTCGTTCGGCCACGGTCTTGAGCAGAAAGTCACCGCCATCGTGCCCCAGAGTGTCATTGACCTTTTTGAAGCGATCGAGATCGATAAAATGCATGGCGACGCTGCCACCCTTCAACGGAAGGACCGCAAGCACCTTCTCCAATTTTTCGACCAGTTGGGTACGATTCGCCAGGCCGGTCAGCGCATCGTGATGCGCCATGTAGGAGATTTGCGCCTGAGCTTCCCGCCAATCGGTAATGTCCTCCAAGGTCGCAACCCAACCGCCTTCCCGCATCGGCTGTTCGACAATGCGTAACGCACGCTTGGCTGATGTCTCTATGATCCTTGTGTGAGATGTACCTTCCCACGCAGCCGCAATGACGCGCGCGAAAAACTCCTGCGGATCGTCGGCAATTTCTCCGGCCGCCTTCCGGCGCTTGATGACGTCAAGCAGGGATGTGCCCTTGAGCGAAGCGGCCGGCAAACCCAACATTTTAGCGTAGCGTTCGTTAAACAGCAGGATGCGGCCTTCGGCGTCGAACATACAGAGCCCCTGGGACATGTTCTCAAGAGCAGTGTCGAGCAGAATTTTCTGCTGCCGCAATTTACTTTTCGATTGGCGGTCGCCCAACGCCGCGACGAGACTAATGCCGAGAATGACCGCGGTTGCACAGGCAATGACGAGGGAGAGAGAGGCGGGCGACAGTGACCCTGCACCGGCCATGCGCGTCGGATCGGGCACGACCAACACGGCGCCCATGCCGGTGAAGTGCATGAAGAGGATCGCAAGCGCAAATAGAACGGTTGCGAGCAACGCGTTCGCCCAGTCATCGCGCCTTGCCGCAAAATAGAGTGCAGCGGCTCCGAACGAGATGCCCAATACAACAGAGGCCACGACGAGGTACGGCGCCCAGGTAATGCGGCCTGGCAGCTCCAGCGCCATCATGCCGGTGTAATGCATCGCCGCGATCCGCCACCGACGGCC
>Ga0302324_100009611_pt1 | contig 20170 bp, 21 predicted proteins | sample Palsa_T0_1_FD_201949 | JGI IMG/M metagenome (GOLD analysis project Ga0302324, IMG submission 201949) | Peat permafrost microbial communities from Stordalen Mire near Abisko, Sweden - Palsa_T0_1 | ecosystem: Environmental > Terrestrial > Soil > Palsa > Peat permafrost | place: Sweden: Abisko...
AGAGTTATTTCCTGAACTTGTCGATTCCAAACTGGACCGCAGGGACAAGCTGCCCTCTTGCAGTGCGGTCGAGGCACTGGAGCGGCAAGAACCCTTCGTGAACCACACGCTCGCTTACCAGGCCATGGCCATGCTGGCCCGGTTGTTCCGGTACGGAAAGCTTTCCTATCACGGCGGCTTCGTCAATCTGCGAAACGGCCGAACGGTTGCGCTGCCAGTGGACCCAGCCGTTTGGGCAAGAATGGGGATACGCCGCAGTACATCCTGACGGCACGGCTCGGTGAGTCTCCGAACGAGCATTGGAATTCGAGTGCAATACTTGAGGATATTGAAGGGAGTCCGTTGGAGGTTCCCCATGCCCGCTCATGAGACCATCCGAAAACGCGACCAAGAGAGGCTTCGTCAGTGGGCTCTGACGCTCGGATCTTCCGTCCAGTCGAGAGAAGTCCGTGTGGCATTGCAATACCTGCAAGCATTGGACGTTTGCGATCTCTTGATTCAAAGTGCAGAGAGAAAGGCCGAGTTTGCCAGTGCGGCGCTTTTTCGTTTTGGCCTCGATACCTTAACTACGGGGTTTTGGATCGCATGCATCGCCACCGAGGAATGGCTAAGGGCCGAAGGAAACGTTCATATACCCTCAAACCTCGAGCGTACCATCGCGGCGCTTCCGCTACCGGCACGGACGATGCTCGAAGAGGTAGTGAACAGCGGATTTATCGATGATTCCAAGCGAATGCTGTTGAAGGACGTCCTCAACCCGGCGACACATGGAGACGCGCTGGTGAGCGTTATGAGAATTGGCAGCGCAACCGCTCAAGGGAAGAATTGGGCGCAGTACTTGAGCCGGCTCATGAACGAGCTGACGCACAATTTCGTAGTTCTGATTCGTGAACTTGGCGGCATCGATCTTGAAGCAGTTGCCGCTAAATATGCTGCATCTGCTCCGCAAGATTAGCGCTTCACAGTTTTCTTGTCCGCTAGTCGCCTGGCCGCCGCCGATTCAGGAAAAAAGCTTGATGGGAGTTTTTCACCGCGCTTGCCGAAAAGCTCATCAGGTTTCACGCGATCGGAATCGCTCCCCTCCTTGTGGAACATCATGCGAGGTTGACGATCGACACTCTTGACCTTCAAGCGTTGAACCTCCCGCCAGAAGGTGACGCCGGACGGGACCCCAGCGATGTGGAGCACCTCGGCAATCTCCTTCCAATCAAATCGTCTGCGATCCGCGCTAGACATGGTTCGACTCTCACGAGAACGTGGACCCACCAGATTTCTCCAAACTCCGGTTGGTGAACTAGGGGCGACGAGGGCAGCAAATGGCGTGAGCAATCATCGAGCGGCCAGAACGAGGCAGATCACGCCGGCCCGGACCTTGCCTTGAAGAAATTAACCCGCCCGCGGCCCGCCTGTTGCGAAAAACGTCAACTTTTTACAAAGAGTCTTCAGACCGTCCGACCGAATTCCCCGTCCATGACGGGTTTCGCTTCCTTGCCGGAGCACGTTCCTAAACTCAAGTGTTTGCAGGCAGTGGTTTCGCCCTTAGCGGAGGGGTCCCCGTAGCGGCTTGCTTCTTCCCACCTAGTGAGACGCGTGCAGGAATTCCTGCAGGAAAAAAAATCTTGAAATCAAGCTCAGCAACCGATATACGCTGGCCGCTCCACTTGGCTCATGTGTGGACCCAGATCCATGCGCCACCTTCGTCGCCCGGCATGTTCCGCCTGAAATCGGCACATGCGCGATTCGATCAGGAGAGGAGGTATTCCGGAGGCGCAGAGACAAGCGTGTCTAGACGAGATCTGCAGACGCTAACTGCCATCAGGACCCAGCCCCCGGGAAGGCAGCAGTATGGGCGAAGCCGACGGTGTCCCTAAACGCCGTGTGTTCCGCTGGCCCAACCAGGCAGCGGAGCTGGCCAGGGAATACAGAGAACGAGCCGACAGAAGACAGGAGCACAGCGAGAGCAACCGACGCAGGCTGGTCACCAAGCTGGCGGAGATTTCTGGTAACCCGCGAGATGCCTGTCTGCGCTTCTTGCGCGGAGTCGGCGTCAATCAAAAACGGGCCTATCGGGAATGGACAAAACCCGAGCAGCAACGCCTGATGGATCTGGTCTCCAGCATGCCGGTGGAAGAGGCCGCCAAAATCCTTCGCCGACCGGCAACCTCGGTTCGTTCCATGTTGCACCGCCTCGGGATGGGCGGCAAAACAGGACGAGAATGGTTCACCAAGTTCTCACTGTCTCGCGCGCTACATACCCGCCCTGAGGAGATCCAAAAGTGGATCGATCGCGGTTGGCTGAAGTCCCGGAGTCTAATCGCCGCGGGCGCAAAAGCGAACATCATACACGCCGACGATTTCTGCGAGTTCGTGAAGGAGCATGGGCGCACGGTTGTGGGCCGCCGGCTGACCTACGACGCCCTTTGGTTCGTTCAGAACTACGTATTTCCGCCAAGCCACGCTGAATTGCTTGAAGTACGCGGAACCTATAACAAGCGTTCGCGATGCGATAATTTGGGCGAGAGCAAAGAGTCGACTTCGCGTTGCGAGCCGGACGGCGAGGGGCCGCAGGAAACATAGATCACGCATGCAGCCGTGTCGCTCCGCCAGGGACTGGCTCTCCGTTGCTGACGAGGCAACCCGGTTCGCTCGTGTACCTAAACACCCGCGACTAATCTCAGCAATTTTTGCACTAGCTCGAAAACGCGTCGCGCCTGTATTGCCTGCGTGTCGGCATCGGGTGAATCGAAAAATTCGACGACTTGGCTGGGCCCGAAATCCTCCACCGAAGAAAATTTCTCTTCCAGAATAGCGATGGCCCGCTTCACGTCTCGGTCCTCGCTACGATATTTCCACGCGGCCGCCAGCTCTTCTAATCCACCCGGGTAGTTGTCCAAACAATAGAAGATGTCGTAGCCATCTTTGGGTTTGTCTCTGCCGGCGAGAGCGTGGGCTTTCATCACCAGAAAATCCGGCAAGGAAGCGACCCGCAGACGCACTTTGTTTTTGGCGCCTCGGACTGTCTGACCGGACAATTCAATCTCTTCGGGCGCATGGAAGGCGGCACCGCAGCTTTCAGTCTTCAACACCCGGAAGCCTTCCAGGAGCTTGGGGTGATTCTTCTTCAGCTTCACTTCTTTTGGCGCAAGGAACTCGACCTCCACCTGCAGTGCTCCCTCCCCGTCACCGAGATTCACGTCAGTCAGGAGCTGAAAGGGCTTTCCGCCCAGGCGATAACGGCGGGTGTTCAGCAGCAGTTTGAGCAATTCTGCGTAGCGACCATCGGCGAGCTTTTGGGCATCCAATGCGAGGTCGACATCAATGCTGCCGACGTGTGGATCCTCGACCCCGGGGAGCAACAGATCGGGCACCCAGCCGCCAACCACGACAAGACAGTCGCGGAAGGCCGCCAAGACCTGGCCAATGTCAACCAGCACGCGGCGAGCGGCTTCGGTTTGGCGGGAATCGTATTCGCTCTGATGCCTGGGTTCTGGGTTCATAACAATCCGCTTTGCTTCCATTCCGGCTTGAGTCTCTGTTCCAGCAACGCTTCGGCTGCTTCTTGCCCACGTCCGCCGCAATGAAAGAGGTCGACATAGGTTTGCACCGGGTTGGTACAGGCCATTCTGTGTTCGCCGACGGAGCCAGCATCGGCCATGTAGAACACTCCATCGTCCTCCGGTATCAGCATGACGACATTCTCGCCGGAGTCCACCGGCTTGGCTTCGATCCTTTCGCCCAGTGCGCCGAGATACTCCCGCCCCACATAAATCCAAGTCTTGGGCTGCCGCACATGTGGGGCTTGAAATTCCGCTGCCGAAAAAGCAGCGTAAGCAGTAAAGCCACCAGCTTCGAGATCCATCTTGGCTAACGCGTCGCGCAGCTTCTTTCCCTGTAATAAGGTGAAATAGCCGAGGCGTTCGTGGCGGTCAAAACGGTAAGCGTCCCGCCAGGCAAACAGGAGCTTGAGCGGATCCCGCAGACGAAACCCTCCCTCCGGAAGGGTTGCAATGAACGCCTCATCGTGCAGGTATCTGACAACCTTGTTTACCAACCCAAGGCTGGGCTCCGGAACCGGGCGAGTTAATTCTCCGAAGTGAGTTTCCAAGCTCCGCTGGGTCCACTTTCTGCCGGCATTTTCAGGGACCAGCAGCGCGCGAATAATTCGTCCGGCCTCAGGAGTACTTAGATTCGCGGCGGGGCGCGGCCGGGAATGGACCGGCGCACAGCCATGGCGTTCCAGATGGATCGCATTCGGCACGTCTATCAGACAGTTTCCCGCAAGATCGTACCAACTCCAGCCTCTCTGCTGGCACAGGTCAGCCAGGCGGGGCGTAACGAATGGCATCGCCAGGACGGGCACTACAATTCGGGGACGGCCGGGAGGAGAAAGCGCCTTCTCGGCCAGCGCTGGAAACGCGCTTGGGCGCAACTCCTTTTTGCATACGATGCAGAGCACGGCTTTCCGCTCGGGGAGGGGCAAGGTGGCCAAAAGATCAAACCCGGCATCCTGTGCCTGAGGGTAGTGTTCCACGTTCCAGTGTTGCAACCAGGGAATGCCACCTAGCAGTTCGCGCAGCTTTACACCTAGAGCCTGTTCTAAGGCTCGCCCGCTCAAATCCTGCATGTTCACGATAGTAGGCATGTTCACGATTACATGAACATAGCATAAATCGTGAACACTAGCAAAGCTTGGCTTCGGCAACCACGCGGTGCGGATCGGCATGAAATACTGCCGCATGGAGGAATACGATGGGAAGCTTTCTTGACAGTTTAGGTCTTCCCGATACTCACTCTCTGCAGGAAGCTCTTTTCAAAACATATGGTCCCGCAGACGGAAGGATCAAAAAAGCGGAGAAGGCATCGTTTTTTAGAGTGGATCAATCCCAGATATATACAGGGGCTGACGGAAAACCTCTTTCGCATGTTTGCACGATCTTTGCGGAAGTAAGGGGCGACGGCGGATTGATGATTACGTTGAGGGGTAATGTACCTCTGGATTCTCCCGTTCAAGAATGGATTGAATCCCTAGGAGCTACGTGCGGCGGCCCCGCTGGAGTTCGTCGCGAAGTGTCGTTCTCGGTCAAAAAGGGAGAGCAAAATAAACTGGGGGGTCTTGCGAAGGCTATGAGGGCGACTGTTGCCCGCGGCAGGCGCTATTCGGAGCCGTCGTTCAAATACACGTGCCCACGGACCGCCAGCGCTCTCGATCATCTTCAAGACGTACTGGATGGAGTGTGGGGGCGCTGATATATACTTCCGCTGTGAAATTCTTCGTTCCTGCCGCTAATGACGCGGCTCACGCTGAAGAGTTATATGGCGCGATATGTCGATTCAACAAAGAGCAAATGCGGGCCGAACTGAGTCCTCGGCGCATTCACAGCGTCAGGGGCGTGCACGATGGCAAGCCATTTGTCGCCACGGTTGGCGAGCCGTTTGAGGTTCCTCACGAGGTAGTCGTAGCAATCCTCCTGGATACGACGCGGAACTGCTACCTAATATGCACGGCAAACCGGGGAGTTGCGCGCGGTTTGCCTTATTTGTCGGGTGCCAACGAAATACGGACAGTGGATTATTTCGACGAATAACAATGGTACTGACCACTGAGCCAGAACTCGCTTCGATCTTCGATTCACACTTTCTAATCCCGTACGATCGCATCTAACCCGCCATGGAGATCTCACAACACACGATCGCGTAACAAGCCTTCCTTCCCCTCGGACTTCCGGAACTGCACTTCTCGTTTTCGAGCCCACTCTACGAGCGGATCAACGGGGGTTCGCCATTGGCGCCGATTATCTTCCTCCTGGATTCCCAGGCTCCATGCCCAGATCAAAGCCGAAAGCCACTCCACTTCACAAAGTGAGACAAATGCTTTCGCAGAGCATCGCCGTTCCATAATTCGGTTCGATACTCGAGACCATAACCCCGTTCGGGAGACATCAGAAGGCGTTGCAACAGGGGTGGAGGTGCGTCCTCCTGTGCCGCGGCGGTTGCGCGGTCACGGAACCATCGCGTTGTGAGGTTGGCGAGAATGTCGGCAGCTTGCAGAGGGAGTATGAAGGTATCATCGGCAAAAGAAACCGCGCCTATCAAACTGCCAAGTTCATGGTCCTTTCTCCGCAATCGGCCGATCACGCTGTCGAACTTCATCGCGTAGGTTTCATCTTCATCAAGCGTGAGGGAGATTCGCTCCTTATAGCCCAGGTTGCGAAACCGATCCCGGATCAAGTGCAGCAGCCTTTGCAGACAAGCGACGCCTGGATCTCCCATCCCCTCCTTTGCGGGGTCGGGCATGCCGCGATAGTAACTGGCATCGAGGCCCACGGCAAAACCCACGCTGATCGTGTCGCGGATAATATCGATGAATTCCTCCAGGGCATGGGTCGCTTGAATTTCATTCATACCAAGCTTGGCACAGTCAGAATAAAACGCTTTCATGTGGACGACCGGAAGCCCGAATTTGTGAAGAAGACCGTGCCATCTTGCCGTGAATGAATCCCACTTTGCGCCCGAGGACAGGAAGCCGCACAGGCAAATGAAATCTTTATCCTGAAACTGACCACTTTCGTCGGCGAATACGTAATTCGCCAGATCCAAGTCAGCTTTCGTAATTGTCACGACGGTTTCTCTCTCAGGGCTACAAAAGGACAGCCTAGGGGTTCGATTCGGATCGCTCAAAAGCGATCCGCAATGGTCATGGGGGTAGACATTGAAAAAGACACACCAGTTCCGGGGAGATTGTCTCACGAGGAGATAGACCCATTCGAGGTTCTCTTCGAGTACGGCTCCAGTGCCGATTCGTGCGGCGTTTTTGTAGGCGCGAGCGAAATGCTTCGGCCGCTACGCCTGGTGAGCGAATGTTCTGTACGGACCACGAAGCAGGCGCGATCAAGAACTGCGAAGAAATTGGGTTGTCCGCCGGAATGAAGACGGTCAAACTTGCGACAAAGGCTGCCGGCAATCCTGGAAAGTCTCACGCTTGCTTCTAGCTCAACATGGCTTATTATTAGCCGAACTGGTTTGGATAACTGAGAATTATCGATGGCGATCGCATCGTCGACGTACCGGCTCAAGCGCTTTGTCAGCTCTCATGACCCGGGCTTTGCTGAAGCCCTCCTTCTATACGTGCGGAATACGCCCGCTGCGGAGCGCACCGAGAGCAATGAAATCGCCTTTTGGCTTGAAGAGTTTGGCCGGGGACACGACTGCGTCCTTTACGTGTTCGGATTCTACAGGGATGAGCAGTTGGTAGGTTTTGCGGAGGTAAGCTACTTCTTCGCGGAACACCTCCTAGTTTTTGACTACTTGGTTCTGGATGCGGAGCAGCGTCGAAATAACGTTTTCTACGAGTTCGTGGACCACTTACGACGGTATCTTGAAGGGACACACCCTGAATACAGATATGCGGTCGCAGAAGTCTGCTATGGTCCCAACGAACAGAACCCCTGGCCCCAAGCGCACCTCATCGTCAGGCTTCTGAAGTTGCAGGGGTTCCATGTCGTGCATGCGCCCTATTTCCAACCAAGACTCTTGCTCGACGATCCCGAGAGCGAAATGCGAGCAGATTTGCTCATATATTGTTCGGGTGGTATCGAGAGTCTGCGGGTTGAAACTTATCTAGCAATCGTTCGTGCGATTTACTTCAAGTATTATCTGCCCTGGAACTGCGGGATATTAGAAGACGGACAAGCCTACGAGAGTCATCTGCAGGAGGTTTTCGCGAAGATCGAGAGGTCGCTGCACGGAATGCGGACAATCGTCGTCAACGGACACAAACTCCTGCTCGATGCCCCCGACAAGAAACCTCAGATGCGCATGCACAGGGTTGTGGCCTTCACAATGCAGTGTCTCATCGTAATAATTCTTCTCACCGGGGCGCTGCTGGGCCTCAGAAAAGCCTTCGGGCTTTCGGATATCTCTTTCGCCTCGATCTATGCACTAGCTGTTTGCTCTTTCATCGCTCTGGCAGGAATCGTATCGAAGCAGGCACGCGCGATTTTCAGTGAAGTGCTAGCGTTTGCAAGACAAGTCTGGCCGAGAGCAACAAAGAGTCGCCCAGGACGAGGACTTGGTTCGGGCATCTCCGGGCGGAAGAACCTGCCCAAAGCGGCGGAAAAAGCCAAAAACAAGGGTCAAAGCTGAGTATCATCTCTGCCGTCGTGACAGAGACTTCGGCCGACGAATAAATGGTTCGATGCCCAGCGGTTGAGCACGGGGACGTGCCTTACTACGGGGTCTAAGCGCGCGACGACCGAGGCTACCGAAATGCTCCCGAAGAGTAAGAGAGCCCATGGCGAAAGCACGTGGATCGCAACTCGATTGAGAATTGGGATCCTGGCGGCCTCAAGGAGATGTGCAATGAATTGTGGTGTGTACACCCAAACCACTTCGGGACCGTCACCATAGAATGTCTCTGCCAGGCCGACTGAGCGACCAAATCCGTCCTGCGTCCGCAATTCAGCGCTTCGACTACTCTCGAATTCCAGTATCAAATAGCCCCCAGGGCGAAGGACTCTAGCGAACTCCGAGATGGTTGCCCCGGCGTCACAATAGTTTATGACGCTGCCGACGCAGAAGATTGCGTCGACAGCATTGTCCTTAAGGGGGATGGCCTGAACGCTACCGACCACCGCGTTGGGCAATCTCGAAACACGAGTTTCTGAGATATCGAGATTGATCGTAAGAGCAGATTCAATGCCAAGCTCAAAGTCCCCTGAACCCGCGTTGAGAACCACCTGATTTCGTCGAGACTCAGACCTCCAGAAACGGACGATCTGGCGGTGTGTCTCGGCGCCGGTAAATCGGTGCCAGCTGTCCTCTGACGTGTAGTTCTTCGGATCGTTATAGCGAGCACGTACCGCGGCGGTCTCGAGTCGCGGATCGTCCAAGTCGGGCATCGATAATTCTCAGTTATCCAAACCAGTCCGGCCCCACAGCAAATCTGGCTGTCTCAGCGATCCTTGTACTTCTCTCCCCCTGGCGATATAAGGAAAGCCTTGATTTGTATGGGTTTGAAGAGATTTACGCGGACACGGAAAAGGGGGACGAGCCTTACATGGACTTGAAACGGGCGGTTCAGGACTTTCTCGAGGGGTACTTCTCAACGCACGATCGACGCAAGAAAACCATCGCAGCCTATACGACCGACCTAAAGCAGTTTCTGGAGTTTTCCGGCGACGGCGTTGCACTGCCGTCTTTGGGCGGCGCCGACGTGGAACGTTGGGCGGCTCATCTCCGGCAAGAGGCGTATTTACCTCCATCAATTCGCAGGAAGATAGCAGTCCTCAGAGTGTTCTGTGCGTACTGGGTTCGGAGGGGCGAACTGAAGGAGTCTCCCTTCTGGCGAGTGAAACTGAGCCTTGGACGAGTCCAGCAGCTTCCGCGGAGTCTGAGTGAAGGCGAGATCGGAGCTTTACTCACCCAAGCCCGAGGTAATTACGCAACCCGAACTCCGCGATCGTCAAAGTCGACGAACGCTCAGGGCACGAAACCTCGGTCCGGAGACTATCGTCTATTGCGAAACCTAGCCCTCATCGACCTGCTGTTTGCCACTGGATTGCGAGTGGGGGAGGCTTCCTCGTTGAATGTCGAAGACTTTCGTGTGCAGGAAGGAGTGTTTACCGTTGAAGGCAAAGGAGGCCGTCACCGCCTAGCATTCGCGGTGGATGAACAGACTCTTCAGATCCAGAAGGATCATTTTGCAGCCAGGACCGCACTAGAGGCCGGCAGCCCGGCGCTGTTCCTCAATGCTTCCGGAAAACGGCTCTCTACCCAAGGTATGGCGAAAATTATTGCTCAGCTTAGGAGAGAAGCCGGGATCCTGCGGCATGTGACACCACACATGTTGCGGCACACGGTCGCAACGCTGCTTCTGCGAAATGGCGCAGACATTCGGGTCGTCCAGGAATTCTTGGGACATGCTTCGATCGCGACCACCCAACGGTACACGCATATCACCAAGGAACACCTTGTAGGGGCGTTACGCAAATATCATCCGTCGGCAAACCTGCGACTGGCAAGCTGACAGTCTTATCCGCTGCTATCTACCTGGAGCTATACAAGGGTCACGATGGAGCGGATGGTCGTGCCGATGTTGGAACCTCCCTGAAGATCATCTGGGACGCGGTAGTCTTGCTCAAGACTCGCCGTGTCAGAAGAAGGAGGCATTTTTCAGACAATCCCGGGCTCCGCGCGAGCTAGCCGTACCAGCGCCTGCTACGTTCTAATTGCTGGGAGATCCCGGTTTGAACCACGCGCCAAGTGCCGAGTGATTGGCTGACACCATAGTGGGCCGAGATTTCGAGCGCCGTGGCACCACCCCGTGCCAATTCAAGCGCCCCTTCACGAGGCACCAGCAAAGCGGCGCCAACCAATTCGCTTCTTGCTCCATTTCCGAATCCCAAAACCGCTGCCCGTTGCTCCCAACAATCGCGGTTGGCACATGCTCTAAAAGCGTGTGGGATATCTCGTGAGAAATGTTACTGGACTGCCGATGAGGGTGATGGTTTTCGTTGTGGACGATTATCCGACGGTAGTTACCGACGAAAATGGTAACGGCGGAGAAGGAGTCGGGATCAGTGGCCGAGAAATAGTGGCTGAAATCGGATCTCCCACTGTGATGCGACTCGAGCTCCCCCATTGCAACAACTGGGATCTCCAGATGTTGCGCGAGTTCGATCGGGTCCAATTGATCCGTGCATTTCAACCCTAATTCCAGCCGCGTATCTGTCGCAATCCTTTCGGCTTCGGCCTTGAACCCGCGTTTCACTTCACTTGAGCTCCTTAGAAAGTTTGAAGGCTGCGTTTACGAGTTCTTGTAGCGCAGCCAGCGCCTTCGGATTCATCTTCTTCTGTCCCCGGAGCAGCGTTGATACCACCGCCATCGGGTCCTCTGCGGAATGAGCCGGATGAGATTTGTCGCTGTGAAACTTCTCAGCCGGAATGTTGAGCCATCGTGAGAGAGCTGTGAATGTATTCACATCCGGAGATTTTCCCTGTTGCATTCGGGTCAAGGTTGAGGGGCTTACGCCCGCGGCTTTGGCAACCTGGCGCCAAGAAAGGTTTTTGGCTCGGCGCTCCGAATCGAGTGCGGCGATCACTGCGTCCACATCTATGAGTTTTTGAGCCATGTTTCCCGGTGGTGCTAGAGTCGAACAGCATTGACAGCGAGCAACAATGCTGTGCTACCATTAGAATACCGTTCGACAGCGGCAACAGCAAGAAAATCGAACGAAGGGGCGCGGGATAGTGAACCCCCACCCGACTTTGCGGTTCTAAGGAGCACGCGTGCACAAAGTGACGTTTTTTCCCTTGGGAAATGCTGATTGTTGCCGTGTCGATCTGAACGACGGCCGAAAGATTCTCTTCGACTATGCAAACACCCGGAACCCGGATGACGAGAGCGACCTGCGTTGTGACCTGCCGGCCCTGCTCACAGAGGATCTGGAATCGGCGGACAAGAACGAATTCGACGTGGTCGCGTTTACGCATCTTGATGACGACCACGTTTGCGGGGCCCAGGACTTCTTCTACCTAGAACACGCGGAGAAGTATCGCGTGAAGGGTCGCCCGAAAATCGGAGAGCTGTGGGTTCCAGCGGCCGCGCTGGTGGAAGAGGGCCTCGACGGCGATGCTCGAGTGATTCGAAGCGAAGCGCGGCACCGTTTCAAGACCAAGAACGGCATTCGTGTATTCTCGCGACCCGATCGACTGAAAGAATGGATGGCACAAGAAAACCTCGACTTCGATGCACATAAGCATCTGATCACAGACGCCGGCCAACTGGTTCCCGGATGGTCCAAAGATACAGATGGGGTGGAATTCTTCGTGCACTCTCCGTTCGCGGAGCGCACCGATGCCGGCGAAGTCATCGACCGGAACGACTGCTCTCTTGTCATGCAGGCTTGGTTCCAGATCGACGGACGCGAGGCGCGTTTGATGCTTAGCGCCGATACCGCTCACGACTTGTGGGATGCGATCGTCCGGATGACTCGGCTACACAAGAATGATGACCGGCTCGGTTGGGATATTTTCAAGTTGCCCCATCACTGCAGCTATCTCTCGCTCTCCGCGGAAAAGGGCAAGGACGAGACGGTGCCCACGAAACCGGTTCAGTGGTTATTCGAGACGCAGTCGCAGACGGGCTGTACGGTTGTTTCCACGAGCAAACCGATTCCTGGCAACGATGACGACGATCAACCTCCTCACCGCCAGGCCGCCAACTATTACAAGAACAAGGTAACTTCTCCGAAATCGGGCGAGTTCAAGGTCACGATGGAACACCCAAGCGTTTCCAAGCCCGAACCGCTGGTGATCAAAATCGATGGATTTGGGACCACGATCATCAAGAAGATTGTGGGAGGGGGGGCATCTGTCGTCAGCCGACCGGCACCCCGCGCAGGATCGCATGAATAATTCCGAGCTTCTTCCTGTTCCGGGCGACAAGATGGTCGCAGCAGGCAAGCTCAAGATAGCAAAAGCGCGCGAATTCGCCCATGCGCTTCGCCGATTGCCATTTGTACGTCTCACCGAGTGCAAGCGCAGCGACTCACCGCGGTTTGAAGCGGTCGGGTTTGAGACGGAAGTCGAGGTTCCGCAGCATCCGGTTCTCGACATCCGCGTTCGGGAGAACCTGGCGGTTGTTTTCGCGGAAGACGGCTCCGTCTTGCCAGAGACCCTCGCGCTCCGCACCGATTTTCCTTTGGTTCCTCACCTGAACAGCCGCACTCCCGAGTTTCCCAGAAGCCTCTGTGTGTTTGAAGACGCCTTTTCTGAGTTCAGTTTCAAGTGGAGCCCGGTGCGCTTTCTCGAGGCCATTCGAACTTGGTTGGCGCGCACCGCACGAAATGAACTTCACCAGCCGGACCAACCGCTCGAACCGCTGCTTGAGCCAGGGGCCCTGGAACTCATTTTTCCGCCGAGCATTCTGAACGGCGTTCAAAATGGCCAATACCTGTTTCTGCGGCACGACTTGCTTGAAAATGCACGCCAGAGCGTGGTCATCCGCGAGAAAGTCGCAACCGCCGGTCAAGCCACAATGTTTGCGGTATACCTCGAGGGTGCCGTGCAGACCCACGGAGTAATGCGTCGAAAGCCGGAAACGCTTGCCGATCTCCAAGAGTTTCTAAAGCCATCTGGAATCGACGCAGTTGGAAGCACACAGCGGGCGTTGCGGGAATACCTCGAAAAGGGTGGGCGTACTGGACACGGAACACTCCTTGTTCTTCTGCTCGATCTGCCGAAGGCGCGCGATGCCGGAGGGACAGCAGAGGCTGTCGACCAGCTTGCTTTCGTCGCTCACGCGACCGTCGAAGAACTGTGTGTCTCTCTGGGTGTCTCGCAGCGTCATGCCGGCAGTGTAGGACTGTTGATCGGGGGAACTTTCGATCAAGCCACTCCTGGAAGAGTCCCCGTTATCCCGATGCGCCGACTCCAGCTGTTGACGCCTGAAGCTGCAGCAGCGTTTAACGGCGTCCCTTCGGTTTCCGATTCCATGATCTTCGTCGGAGTTGGTGCTCTAGGATCGCAGATCTTCATGAATCTGTGGCGCTCGGGTTTTGGTCGTTGGACCATCATCGACCGCGACTGGCAATTCCCGCACAACAACGCGCGGCACTTTCTGACGGATTCTGTCGGCGAGTTCAAGGCCGTTGCCATAGCGGAGCAGGCCGCGAAGATTTTCCCAGAGCACGCACCGAGGAGCATGACATGCGACGTCTCTGCTCCGGGACCCCAGCTTGGAGATTTACGAGCTTCTTTCGAAAACTCGAAAGCGGTGATCGATTGCTCCGCCAGCGTGGCAGTCGGCCGCCAACTCGCTCGCGAGTATACCGGAGGGAGAAGGATATCCGCCTTCCTCAATCCGTCGGGCACAGATCTCGTCGTTCTTGCTGAACCAGACGACCGTAGCGTCCGTCTGGATCAACTGGAAATGATGTTCTATCGGGAGGTTTGCAGAAATCCGGGATTACGCTCCCATTTCTTGCGCGGTGACCAGGCGATGCGCTATTCACATTCTTGTCGCGATTTGAGCGCGATCGTTGCCCAGGACCACATCGCTCTTCACGCCGCGGTCGCGAGCAGGGCCATCCGCCGATTGCTCGAGACGCCCGGTGGCGCAATAGCGATCTGGAGAGCACAGGAAGACGGCTCAGTCGAGCGACTCGACATACCCATCGTCGAGGTCGTTGAAACATCCGTTGAAGGATGGAAGATCATGTTTGATGTCGCCGTCGAGCATGCAATGCGTGATCACCGATCGCAACGTTTGCCGAACGAAACGGGCGGTGTACTGCTGGGTTCCTTCGATCTCGATCGCAGATTGGTCTTGGTTTCGGATATCCTCGGTTCTCCCGATGATAGCCGGGAATGGCCGACCGTCTACATCCGCGGGTCCGCTGGTTTGCGCTCAGCCGTGCAGGATGCGGAGAGGTTGACGCAGGGAGGCTTAGAATACGTAGGCGAGTGGCATTCGCATCCTGACGGGTTCAGCGCCGAAGCGAGTCTGACTGACAAGCGAGCTCTAAGGTTACTCTCTGCGGCGATGGGTGAAGATGCTCGTCCGGCTGTAACGTTCATCGTGGCCGAGAAGGAGATCCGAATCTATCTGTCGGAATTGCCCGCTTTATCTGACCCGGAAGACCTTCGCTGATTTGGCGAGTTCAGCATGCCATTGCGCGATCCGTTCTGAGGAAAATTCGAACCGCCAGTCTGGCGTTGGAACACTCGGCACCTTGTACTCCTCATTCATGGTGCTGCGGTAGCGCCAGAGAAAGCAATCAGTCATCAGGTAGGCGTGGTACATCAATGCATTGCACTCAATGTCCGTGAAACGATCGAGGCTCGTTCGTATCGCCCTAACTTTTGCGAGCACCGGAGCGGGAATATGATTGATGCTCGGGACCAACCTGCCATATTCCTCGAATTCTGTACCGCCGATGCGGTCCAAGGCGCTCCGGAGACTCACGAGCAATCCTTGGCGTCTCCCTGTGGTGATTTGTTCCATCAACCAGCGAGTGCGAATTGCAGTTACTTGTTCGCGCGCGATTTGATCAGCCCGGTAGAGCAACAATCCTTCGGTCATTGCCGGCAAGCCGCTACTCCTGAAGTCGTATCTGGGCAGAGATCCGCCGTCACTGACCAGGAGGAACTGGGCTTGTTCGACTTGAGTCCCATCGGGCAGCAGGGTTGGCTTGAATAGCGCTTCCATCCCGGAATTGTCATAGACACCCCCATCGGTGAGCGGAACGAAATCGAAATCAGGGAGTGGAGGCTCGCCGTACGAGGGGCCCGAGAACGTGTAGTGGCCGCGTCGAATTCGAAGTGGCGGAAAGACCGGCGGGAATGACGCGCTGGCGCAAACCGCCAGCGCCAGAGGAATCGGACGCCCATTCCAGCCACTGTAGCCGATCCTTGAGTCGCCGAGGCCGCCTCTTGTGAACCTCCAAGACCGAATTGAATGCAGAGATGTGGCGTTGAGCACCAATAAAGGTCGCGTCGGCAGTTAGTCACATTTGAGACCATCAAAGAACCAGCGGTCCATCAGGTCGGCCGCGGCCTGCGTCCTGGTGAATTGGCGGTCAATAGCTTTTCGTACCGGCCAGAGCGGTGATCTCAAGAGCCATTCGAGGATGAAGTTGCCCTTCTGAATCCTTTGCAGAAAGGGCTGTGCAATGACTCGATCGAAGGCCTGCCCATCCGCGCCAGCCTCGATCAGCTGCTGCCAACGGGTCACCGCAAATGCTCCGACAATGCTGCCACCGGATACGGTCGACAGCACATCTACTCGCGGCAGCCATCCCAGCTCTGCAAGCTTTCTCAATACCCCCAGGTGAAAGACGGATGCGCGGAATCCTCCACCAGACAAGGCCAACGCGATTCTGGGGACGATTGTTTCGACTTTGCGCGGTGCAATGTTCATACCGTCCCGTCATCTAGTCGTTCAGATGGAATTCAGCCTTATGGCGGCTGACGGGGTTATTTCAGCAACTTCGACAGCACAGCCTCAACGATCTTCCCCACCCAGGCGAGGCCTGCAATTCCCGCAAAGGGGCGTACGAGGAAGATCAACCAGGCATGTATCATTTGAGCCCAGAAGATCACCCGCGCTCTCCGTGCGCCAAGCCGCGGGAGAGAGCGGGTCCAGTACTCTTCTTCCGCACACCCGACCAGTTCCTCGCGGTATCTCATGGGCAGAAGAAGCATCAAGAACTCGGCCAATTTCGGCGGGTCGGGAACTATGTCGCCCGCAGATGCTGACCCGTGATGGGGCACGGCTAAGAGCGTTTCGAACAGGACCTGGTCCGACTTGCCCGCCAGGAAAATCCTTGGGACAAAATGGTCCTTGCCCGCTGCAGAATCACTCGCGATGAAGACTTGCTTGTCGCAGTCCCGCCAATGATCGTCCGAGTAATGAGTAATCACGACGTGCGTCAGTTTGTAACCCTTGATCGCTCGATGCATGCTCATTGCCGACCTCCGACCAGGGCTTCCACGCCAGCTGCCATTTTTGTTGTAGCCGCCAAAGACCTTCGTAACGCTTGCATTCCGGCCGCCTCGACTTTGAAAAAGCGTTTTGATCTACCTCCGCGCTCGGAGGTGGCTCCCCCGCTCCAGGAAGAAACGAATTTCTTACGTTCAAGTCGCTCGAGTGCGGTATAGACCATGCCAAGCGAAGCCGTGCGGTGGGCACGATCTTCGATCTCTTCCTGGATGCGCAAGCCATATGCTTCATCCGGTAGCCGAAGGATCGCGAGTAGAACCAACTGCTCGAAATCACCAAGAGAGTCTCTAGGCATCATTTCTCCTGCATTGCAGTATAAATATACACTGTCTCCGGAAGATCACGAGATGAACGAATGGCGTTCACTCGTGGTGCGGGGAGGAGGCGACGCACTTCTCGATCGCTTCCGTCGTCGGGTGGACTCTGCTGGAGGCCTATTTCTTCGCTGCTTTGACGCTTGTGCTCGGCGATGCCGGAGCATTGCACCGATTCGTGGTCTCTTCCGATGCCGGATCTTGATTTTGCGAGTTTTTCGCAAAGCACCAGGACAGTAGCGTGTGCGGATACTGTTGCTGTGCCGCTTGAGGAATATCCGATTCTTTTACCTCTTGGAACTCAAACCGGATGTTGCCGTTCTCGACGGTCCCCAACAAGTATCCGTAATGGTCCGGAAGTGCGTCGGGACCTGGTCCTATGCCGGAAGGCAGCGGATACCGTACTGCGCCCGCTGTGCCCACGATCCATCCATCCAAACGATTGGCCGATGGCTGATTGTCAAAGATCCCCTTCATGTAGAAATGGGAATGACTCGCTAGAACATACACGTGCTTCGTCATGTTGAAGTCGACGAGCGCATCGTAGACGTGCCGGCCACTCTCGCAACTCTGTTTCTTTAAAACCGGATCCTGGATTGCCTCGTCACACATCGCGTGGTTGCTAGCGCGACTGGACGGTAGAGCTTCGTGCATGCCCACCACAACAGCTCTGATGGAGTCGTTGTTGTGAGCGCGTTCGAGCATGCAATCGAACCAGTCCAATTGTTCACTCGGGAAGACGCCTGTCGAGTTGTCGAGGTAGATGAAATCAATCTGGCTTCGAATCCAGTGGTAGTAGGGCGAGGCGGACAAGTAAGGTCGCGCGGCGATTTTGCCGCAAGGCCCGGCCTTGGCAGCGGCAATCTGCGCCATATCCTGGCGCTGCATCTGAAGACGGGGTGTCAGCAACCAATCTTTGAATTGGGCCGAGAACTCGGGTGCAGTCTTAGGAGGAATCACTTCATGATTGCCGATCCCAAGATAAAAGCGGGTGGTGCCGAAAGGAACAACCTGATGATCAATGAAGTCCTGCCATGCGCTCTTATGGTAGGATTCGCAGCCGAGAGACTGGCCAGCCTTCTGTGCCGGCGCGGCCATATCCTCATCGATCTTGTAGATGGCTCGAAGGTCTCCCAAATGCCAGTAGAAAGCAGGCTGGTATTTCTCAATAGCCTGGGCAGCAATTGCCGGCATGACGACGTCGCCGCAGTTGCGGGAATCTCCGGAAACGATGAACCTCCAGGTGCCCTCTTTGAGGGGGATAAACCTTGATTGCTTTCCCGATCCGTCGTGTGACAGGAGGTCTGACAGTGGTCCGAGTTTCAGCACGACAAGACCGAGGACGAGCACGCTAATCAGGATTCGCAGCAGTAGCAGAAGCAGTGGCCATAAGGCCCGCTTTGGCGGCTTGGGTCCTTCGTTCACCTGGTGGGATTCGGCCATTTACCTCCTCGCCGTTTCCGCTGCCTGTTCCCCTGCATGGTTCTGGCCCGCGGAGCCAGCAACGTTGTAGGCCAGATAGTCGCGCCACACCGTCGCGGCGAACTGTCCAGCAAACGACTTATACGCGCCGTAGGCGCGAAGACACGCAATGAACGCCCACGCGGAAAGAAACGCGAGCAGGGCTGCTGGTCCGGCTGTCACGGCAAAGTGCAAACCCAGCACTAATCCGATCGCACAGAACGCGATCAGCAGGACAGCTGCATATCGGAGATCTATCCGCTGTTTCTTTATCCTGCGCTCCTTCGGCGGAGCCGAACTGTGTCGCAGCGACTCGAAGGATATGTTTGCGAGTATCACGAGGGAGCCGGCAAGAACTACGATTGCGGTACTGATCGCTACGTGGCCTTTGAGCACAACCGCACTCGCCCACCCGAGCCAGTAGGTAAACGCTAGCGCAAAAGCGGAGACTAGGCCACGAGTCAAGGCGTACATTCCCTGCGATTGCTCGGCATAGCTCGCCGCCTTGCCCTGGATCAAAATCTGGCGAGCCAACAAGAAGGCGTTGTGGCGTACCTCGTCGATCGCGTCGGCGCCCTTCTTATCTACCTGCAGCTCCAACCCGAACTGTTTCCTAATCAATTCCTCAATTTGCTTCTTGGAATTCTCAGGGAGCTCCTTGTCATCATGATCCAGATAACGCTCGGAGGGGTAGCGATCAGTCCCGGAGGGAATTGCATTGGTCGCTACGCTCTGTAACAGATGCCCAAGGATATAGGCGAGGACCGCCGCGACGAGCGCATCAGTCCAGTTGCTGGAGGGCCAAGCGTGCCTCACCAGGCCAAAGGGAATCCAGAAGACGGCCAGAAATGCCGCGCCCGGCACGAAGTAGCCGTACACATCGTAGAAGTTGAATTTCTCGATCACGTGAGTGCACCATCAGCGGGCCCGATGTTGCATTTCCGAGAGAAGCGACTTTACCACATCGCGGACACGATTGCGCCGGTCGTCTGGAAGTTGTACAGCTCCCACTCGCTCGTGACCCCCGCCCCCGAACTTGGCGAAGGCCCTGCCGAGTGGAATGCTTCTGAAGTTCCGCCATGGGTTGCGCATGGCAGTGATTCGTATTCCACCTTCGGAACGAACCACAGCAATCGAGTAACGAGCATCCGGCTTGAAATAATAAGGAGCATAGCGGCTGATCACCTGGCCGCCCTTCGGTCGGGCGTCAAAGACCGCGACGTCGCCTCTTTCCAAACGAAGCTTGGTTTTGACGCTCTTGAGACCGCTCATGATGCTCTGGCGCACCCGGTCCTCCCGGGACTTTACTTCTTCAAGAGATGCCACATGCGCGAGGTCATGTTCCCGCAATTGAAGCAAAAGAAACTTTGCATAATCGGGACCGCTCTCATCTTCGGCCGATAGCGTCCTCGCGATCCTCAGGGCCGGGGCCTCACCAAGGATCGCTTCATTTACTGACGAATAGTTGGCTGCGTCTATCTTCGCCGCCCAGGCAACCATTTCCTTGAAGTGTGGCTTGTGGCTCAAGAACCGCCGGAGATTTCGGAAAAGTAGTGAGGCGCAAGAACTCGCGCGAGCGTCGAAGAGCAGACGATTTTGTTGTTTCCGGCGCTCGAAATCTTCCTTCGCGGCGGGAGTTAGGAATGAGGTTCGGTGATGGTCAGCCCAAAACTCGGCTTGGGGGTGATAAAGAAAGTCTACGATTGCGCCAGGCGCGCCCAGGCTGCTGGAGAGCCAAGTTTCGCGCAGTGTGTAGTCCACCGGCTGAAACTCGGTTATGCGCCAGTTCTGTTGGCTTTCAAGGAACTCGGAGGCGAGGACCGCCGAAACCAAGCCATCAAAGCAGGGGTAGTGAAAATAGAGAGTCCCGTTCCTCATCGCCTCGATGTTGCCC
>Ga0302324_100009612_pt1 | contig 20169 bp, 18 predicted proteins | sample Palsa_T0_1_FD_201949 | JGI IMG/M metagenome (GOLD analysis project Ga0302324, IMG submission 201949) | Peat permafrost microbial communities from Stordalen Mire near Abisko, Sweden - Palsa_T0_1 | ecosystem: Environmental > Terrestrial > Soil > Palsa > Peat permafrost | place: Sweden: Abisko...
CGACCGTTACCGGCCTGGTGGACCGCGGCGAGCAGTTCGTCGCGGTCAGCGGACTCGGGCTGCTGGCCCCTGGAAATACCGGGCAGCTCAACGACGGCGGGCCGAGCGCGGCCCGTACGGCGCTGGCTTACTCCAAGCCTCGCGACGAGATGTATGTGTTCCAGGGCGGGAGCTATACCCCCGACAATGTGCAAGATCTGTTCCGCGGGCTTGGCAGCGACACCGCGGTGCTGCTCGATGGCGGCACGTCATCAGCGATCGTGCTGCGTCGCGATACCGGCGGCATGTGGGCGGGAGCCGGCGTCCCGAAAGGCAACTGCGACACCCGCGAGGTGCTGTGCGACGCACACGAGCGCTCACTGCCGGGCTGGCTCGCATTCAACTAGAGCTTGGGGGTCAGGTCCAGTGAGGTGATCGTCGTCATCTTGGTGACCAGCCAGCGCGCGTGATCCCGTTGCAGCACAAGCCGATAGGATAGGTACTTCAACGAGGGAGCGTCTTTGGTCGACGGACTGGTCGACTCCGTGTTGGTGTAGACGATCGCGGTGGCGTCCGAGGCGGTCAACGATTCCACTGCCGCCCCGGTGACCTGGGTGGTGTTGGTGATCTGAGCCTGCTTGTTGGGTGCGACGAGTGCGTCGAGGTATTTGCGATAGGCAGCTGCAAAGTCACCGCTGAGATACTGCGACGCCCGATCGGCCAGCTTGTCGATGTTCTGCGGCGTGTAGGTCCACAACGTCGTGATCGCATTGGCGGCGGTGCGTGCGACTCGCAGCTTGGTCGCCACCGTCGCGCGGTCGGTCAGGTATGGCTGCATGGTCGCACCGGCGAATGCCGCCGACCCCACGAACAGCGCAGCGGCAACTGCCGCCGCGATCACCGACCACTTGCTGGCCGGTCGTCGCTCACGAAAACGAACGACGGCGTCGTCACCCTCGGTCTCGCCGTCTTCAATTGGGCTGTCGGCGTTTTCGTCGTCAACATCCGACACGTCAAGATCCGATACGGCGACGGTCGGCTCGTCGACAGGCGCCGCTTCGGTCTCAGCGGCGGCGGTGTCAACGGCCGATTCGACGGTCAGATAACCTTCTGCAGGCTGCTGATCTTCCACTGATTGCCTTCCCGCTGAGCTGTGAGCACCCAACGATTTGTGGTTTGGATTTTCTGCTTGCCGTCAGGGGTTTTAGACGTGATGTCGATCGCCACCATCACATTGGCGCTGCCGTCGTCGTTCCACCGCTCCACACCCGCGGCGAGTGCAGTTCCTTTGGTCGGCTCCGCCTGGGCGACCTGCACTAGAATGTCGTTCTGCTTCTCGTGGAACTGCTTGGCGAAATCGCCTGTCGCGTTGGCGCTTACCCGGTCGTAGTACGCGTTGGCGCGAAACGGGTCCAGCGTGGTGAACCCGGTCATGAACGCCTTGACGTAGCCGAGCACGTCGGCTTGCTCCATCGCCTTTTCGTGCTGCTTTTGTTGCTTGTGGAAGGCGACCGCCGACGTCGTGATCGCCAAGGCGGTGAGCAACACGGCCGCCGTCGCCGTCGCGGGCAGTGCCCAGGTCCGTGACGGTTTCCACCACTGCGCCGGCAGCGTCGGTCGCCACGGCAATCGCGACCACAGCGTCGGCTTGGGCACCTTCAGCAGCGGCTCTTCACCGGGCTGAATCCGTCTGCGCGGGCTCACTTTTGCCCCTTGGGCGCAGCCGGTGGAGTCGGTGCCTTGGGCGGTGCCGGTTTGGGTTTCGTCACGACATTGAGGTCGTCGACGAGCCAGTTACCCTGCTTGCCTTTGACGAACGAGACCTGCACGGTGGCCGTGATGGGGCGGTCCCCGTCGGCATCGCCGCGACGGCCCTGCATGAACAACAGCATCGTCGCCGAGTTCGGGGTAGCAGACAGTACCGAGTTGTTAGTCACCCAGTACTCGTTGACGACCGGAGGGCCCTTCTGCACCGACTCCTGCCGCTTGACCAGTTCCGGTCGATACTTGTCGGACGTCAGTGATTGCGCACGGGCGAAGTCGTCTTTGAGCGACTTGGCTTCGTAGGTCAGGATCTGCGCAACAATCTTGGGCCCCTGCGCCTTGACGGCGTCGCGGGTCTGCTCGGAGGCTCGATCGGGCAGGTAGATCGCGAATACGCTCACCCCAGCGGCGCCGACACACAGCAGTACGGCTACCCCGACTGCGATCGCGGCGCGCTGCCGGATGTCTGCCGGACGCCGATCGGTTGCCACACCATGCACTTCGGTCCGCAGCAACAAATCGGCGAAGGTGCGCTTGCGTGAATCCCACAGCGGCCACAGCCATCCAACGCCCACCGACAGGGTGTCCAGCAGATGGGCGAGTTCCCGCGACATCAGCCGGCCGACTCCGACGGCGGCCCCGTCCGGCCGCACAACCGCGAGCCCTAGCAGCGCCCGCCCCAGGCTCCAACCCAAGATCGCCGGCAGGATCGCCCGGTTGACCATCGTCACCAGGGCCGCGCCCACGAGCACCGAAATCGATAGCCACCACCACAAGCTCTGCTGCGGCGACGCCAACCAGACCAGTGCCGACGTCGCCACAACGGCGACACCCGGCAACACGTCGACAGTAAAAGCGGCGGCGCGAATCGGCCAGCCCGCCAACTCATTCGGCGCTGGTTCTTGGACTGCCGGTGCCGCGTCGGTCTCCTCGACCAGCACCGTCACCTCGCTACCTGGTCGAGCTTGGAGATACGGTACTTGCCCTCGTCTTGCACCATCGTCACCCGCAAGCGGTAGCCCGTCTCCTGGTTCTCCCCGTAGGTGTCGGCGACCACCCGCAACGGCACCAGGATTGCGATGGAGCCGTCGGGGTTGTTGCGCTCCACCGCCGCAAGCAATTGCGTCACCCGGACGTGAGCGTTCGAGGCTTGATAGGCCTCGACGAGCAGCCCGCTGTACAAGATCGCCTGCGACCGGAAGGCCCCGGCCCCGCACTCGATCATCTTCTGCGCGCTGGCGACCATCGCCCCCGCGTCGGGCGCCTGAGTGGCTGCCACACAGTCCTTCGCAGCCTCCACCGCGGCGGCATCGCGTTGCGCGGTGACCTGGCTCTCCTGATGCGAGCGCAGCGCCAGGTAGCCACCGGCCCCGACACCACCGGCGAGCACGACCAAAGCGGCCGCGATTCCGACGAACCAGCGGCGACCCAGACGCGACGGGGCACCCGGATCGTCCGTTGCCTCAGGGCTCGCCGATTCCGCTAGGTCCTCAGCATCCGACTCGGTGATCTCATCATCGGTTGCGACCTCGGATTCCAGCGAATCCTCAGCAGCGTCCTCAGAGGTGGGTTCGTCGGCTGTCGCATCCGGTTCCAGCGACGAATCATCCGGGTCGTTCGGGGTCAGCCGGCTGGCGCCAGCATCTCCTTCCATCCGTCGTCTCCTGTGTCGCGTGAGTTGTTGACGGAGTATTTAGAACCGTCGGGGCCCGTCACCTCGCCGCTCATCGGACTATAGACGGCCGCTGGAGGCCCGCCCGGAGTGTAGATGCAGGGGTTGGGCTGTTGGCCGTTGCACTGGACCGAACCTGAGCCCGGTCGCTGCAACGGATCACTTTTCGGTGGCGGCGTCAGCCCTGCGGGCGGCAGTCTGTCGGCGGGCAGCGGGTTCAGGCCGTTGTTGATCGACGGCGCCGGGATCACAAAGCCCGGTTTCACCGCCTGGTTGCAGCGCCCCCCGGGGGCCGGGCAGTTCAGGATCTGATTGGGGTCGCCGTACCACGGGTTAGTCCCCAGCGGCTCGTAGGGCTGGGTGCTGCGGCAGTCTTGCGGCGTCGGGGCGCGCTTGCCCGGGACATCCATACACGGCAAGTTGCGCGCGCCGCGAACCACGTTGGCCTGGAAGTCCTGCGGGATTCTGCAGTAGTTTCCTTCCCGCAGCGGCGCCATGCTGGTGTCCGCCCCTGACCGCCACTCCGGCGCCGGGCGGAACCCGGTTAGACAGGGCGGCGGGTAGTTGATCGCAAACGAGAGGTCCAGCGCAGCCTGGCGGTCCTTCTCGTACGGCGCCGAGATTGCCTGCACGATCGACCCGAGCTGCGGCAGGAACACCAGCGTCTGCTCGAGGCCGGGGTGATAGCGCTTGAGCATGTCGATGATGATCTCGAGGTTAGCCAGGGTCTGCGGCAGCGACTCGCGGACGTCACTGAACACCGAGTTGACCTGATCGGCGGTCGGCGCGGCCTGGGAGAGAACGCTTTTCAGATTCGAGTCGGTCTGAGCGGCCTCCCCGCCCAAAATGTTGAGATTGTGCGCCCACCGGTCGATTGCGCTTCTCGAGGTGGCTTGGCTGTCCAAGATCGGCGCCGAATTCTGGATGATGTCGTCGACCTGGTTGATGTTGGTTTTGAAGTCGCCGACGATCGCCTGAGTGGAGTCGACCAGTCGCTGCAACGCCGGGCCCAGCCCGCCGACCGATTCCGCGGTCTCGTCGAGTAGCTGGCCGATCTTGTCCGTCGGCAGCACCGTCAACCCCCGGTTGGCGGTGTCCAGCGCCGGGCCGATCTCGCTGGGCACGGTGCTTTTGGTCACCGTCTGTCCGGGCGAGAAGAACCCATGCGCCTTGCCCTGCGACACCAGGTCGAGGTATTGCTCACCGACCGCCGACACCGAATGCACGTCCGCTGACGCATCGAGCGGGATCTTGAACTGGCTGGCGATGCTCATCGTCGCCTCGGCGCCCTTTTCGGTGGGCTCGACATCGGTCACCTTGCCGATGGTGATACCGCGGTAAGTCACGTTCGCCGTCGGATACAAACCCCCGGAGGCGGGCAGCTCGGCCTTCAGCTCATACTGGCCGACGCCCGCCAGCGTGGGAATACGCATGTAGTAAACACCCAGCACCAGCAGTGCCACCGCGGTCAGGATGCTGAAGAGGACCAGCTGGCGCTTGATAAAACGTGTCAGCATTGCCGGTCCGCCCTCTCCACCAGGGGCCCGCCGGGGGCGTCGTTCGGGTTCGGCGTGTAGCGCACGTCGGGAATCATCGTCGCCGGGTCGCGGCCATACGACTGCTCCAGTGCCCGCAACGCGCCAGAGAACCCGGTACCGGTGAGGAACGCGTTGTCGACCGCCGACAGTGTCGTGTCGACCTCCAGCGACGAGTTCATGAAGTCACCGCGGATCAGCTTCGGTGCGGTGTCGAGGTCGAACGGCGCGGTGAAGATCAGCTTCAGCGCACCGAGCAGATACGGCGACGCCCGACCCAGCTCCTTCAACGGGCACTGCAGCAACTGCAGGTTCTGGTGCAGCGGAGCCTGCGCCTCGCCCAGGTACTGGGCGGTGGCCTGGCTGAGCGCACCCACCGAATCGACCGCGTCGATCAGATGCTGCTGGTAGCCCTTATCCGCGAAAAACTTGATCAGCGGCGGGAATTCGGTCAGCGCCCGATCCAGGACATCCGACCGGGTGGCCACGTAGGCCAGCAGCCGGTTGGTGGAGTCGATGGCGTGGGTGATGTCGTCGCGCTGCTCGTTGAGCTGGCGGGTGAACGTGTCCAGTTTGCCCAGGAACGCCCGGATCTGCGGGCCCCGGCCGGTCAGGATGTTGCTGACCTCGTTCTGCAGGACTTCCAGATTCGGGAGTCCTCCGCCGCGCACCACCATCGCCAGGCTGGCCAGCGTCTGCTCGGTGCTGGGAAAGGCCGACGAGTTCTTCAGCGGGATGGTGTCGCCGTTCTTCAGCAGCTGCGGCGACGGGTCGGCCGGCGGGGCCAGCTCGATGTGCTGCGAGCCCAGCAGGCTGGTCTGCCCGATCTTGGCGGTGGCGTTTTTCGGCAGTTTGACGTTCTTGTCCACGCGCAACGTGAGGGTGGCCACCCAGTTCTTCAACTCGATATTGCGAATGGAGCCGACGAAGACATCGGCCACCATGACCTTGCTGTTGCCGTTGATGGCCAACGTGTCGGGCATCTGCACATACACGGTGTAGCCGCTGCCTCCGCCGCCCGGGCCGCCAGGCAGTTCGACGTTCGAGATACCCCGCCAGCCACACGAGCTGAGCACCATGGCGGCCACCAGCAACACCAGGCCCTGCCAGGTCCGGTGGCGGACTTGGCTCATCGTCATGCGCCTCATTGACCGCCTCCTGGTGCAGATGCCGCCTCAGCGGGCAGCGCGGGTCCGGCGGGTACCTGTCCGGCCAGCGGCGACGGTCCGGGCGTCGGTGCGACTGGACCGGGGATCACCTCGGGTCCCGGCGGCGGCGGTGGAATCGGCGCCGGGTTGCCTGGGACGCCGATGAAGGGCGCCGGACCGGGCTCTTCGTTGTAGGCGTTCGGATAGCCCGGCGGGGTCTGGTAGTCCGACTGGACCGGCGCGATGTCCGGGCCACCCATCAGCTCGGCCAGCGACTCGGGCGTCAGCAGGCTCGCGGTGACCGGCCCAACCCTGACGCCCTGCATGCCGGGCGCGGTGATCCAGCCGTGCTGGGTGTTGCGGTGTGACGTGGGTGTGTCGGGCACCCAAATGCCTGGCACGGTGGTGTCTTTGTAGCCGTTCGGCGGGTGCAGCCGGTTCTCGGAGTAGGCCACTTCCTTGGGCAGCGTCGCGGCGAGGCTGAACAAGTTCAGCCCGAACGGCGGGTAGTTGAACTTGATCGCATCGAGAATCGGCGCCAGGTACTGCGCACACAGTTCGGCCGATTCCTGGTAGCCCAGCCGACTGCCGGCCTGGATGGCGCTGCAGAGGAATTGCATCGGGTTCGCGAAGCCCATGGTGCCGGGAACCAAACCCACCGGCTGGCCGACGATGGCACTGTGCGCCGGATGGTAGATGAGGTTGGCGTTCGACAGCGCCGTCGGCAAGACGTGCAGGCCGGTTTCCAAACCGTTCAGCGCGTCGGGTTGGACCAGGGTGTTGGTCGTGTCAGCGAGGTTGTTGACGTCGTGCGTCAGCACCTCGCGGTTCTTGTCCAGGAACGGCCTGATGGTGGTCAGCAGCCCGTCGACCTGCTGCACTGCGTTGGCCAGATCGTGGTCGGAGCCGGTCAAGCTGTTGGTGAACTGGGCGAGGTTCTTGTTGAGCGCCACGAACTTCTGGTCGTCGGCGTGCAGCGCGTTGACAAACAACGCCAGGCTGCGCACCACCGCGAAGAAGTCGCCCCGGCCCTGGTTGAGCGCGGTCAGCGCTCGCGACAGGTCGTTGAAGGTGGTGTTGATCTGCTTGCCCTTGCCGGCCAGACCGTCGGCGTAGGCCTCGATGACGTCACCGAACGGCCCCTTGGGCTGCTCCTTGGTGGGACCGAGTTTGGAGATGACGTTGGTGATGGTGTTACGCAGCTCGTCCCACTCGGTGGGCACCTGGGTGCGCTCTTCCGGGATCACCGCGTTGTCGGCCAGCACCGGGCCACCCTTATAAGGCGGTTCCAGCTGGATCAGCCGCGACGCCACCAGCGTCGGGTTGAGGATCACCGCCTGCGCATCAGCGGGCACTTTGTACTTGTTGGAGTAGTGGAAGGTGACCTTCATCTTGTCGCCGGCCGGCTCGATCTTGTCGATCGCACCCACCTTGACGCCCATGATCTCGACCCTGTCGCCGTTGTACAGGGCGTTGGCGACCGGGAAATAGGCAACGACAGTGTTGTTGGTCAGCTTCTTGTACAGCTGGATGCCAAGGAAGCCCAATACCAGTGCCGCCACGATCGCGAGCGAGCCGATGACGATCGAGGCTCGTGACAGCTTCGGCAGCCGGAGGTTGCGGAAATCAAAGACGGTACTCAATTCTGGCTACCTCCCTGCGCGCCGCTACCGCCCGCTCCACCCGTGTTGCCGATATACGGCGCCGGCAGGTTGTTACCAGGCCCCGGTGGCGCCGCGGGTGCGGGTGCCACCGGTCCTGGTGGTGGGGCAGCCGCGGGGTTCGCCGGTGCCGGGCCAGGCAGCGGTCCCAGCGGCTCGGTCCGGCCCCCGGGCGGCCCTGGTGCGATGGGAACCGGTGTGCCGGGCAGATCCGGTTGGACCTGCCCCGGCCGCCCGGCGATCGGAATGCCTGGGGTTGGCGGCAGGCCGTTGGGGTTCGGCGGCGACGACGCGATGTCGGGCGACGCCGGGTACGGACCGTTGGGACCGAACGGACCCTGGTCCTGGTTGACGCCGGCACACGGTATCGGGTTGCCCGGCCGCGGCAGCAATTCGGGCGGCGGCGCGTAGGAGCACGGCGACCCTGGCGCTACCGCCGGGTTCGGATGATCCGGGGTGCCTTCAAGCAGCGGCGGTGCGGGCGGCGGAGCACCGTTGGGGAACCGGGTGCCGTTGGGGTCGGGGAACTTGGCCGCCGGCAGGCCGGCACTGCGCCAGAAGTCCTCCGGGTCGATACCGCGCTTCTTGAAGGCGGCGTCCACCCACGGCTGCAGGATCCAGGGCGGCAGCAGGTTGCTCAGCTGGACCTTGAAGTACGGCCCCGACGCCACGGTTTCGTTGAGGCCCGAGGCCGTTTTGCCAAGAGTCTTCACCGCCAGAGCCAGGTCGTCCTTGCGCTTGTCCAACAGGTCGCTGACGGTGCGCAGTTGCTCCAGGACGTGATTGAGGTTCGGGTTGTCATTGATCAGGTTTTCCACCTGGGCCGAGAACGCGGCGACATTATTCAGCAGCGCGCTGATCGCCCGGCTGCGCTCGTTGAACGCGGCGAGCAGGTTGTTGGAGTTCACGAACAGCCGGTCGACCTGCTGGCTCCGGTCGCCAAGGATGCTGGCGATCTGGTTGGCCTGCGCGAGCAGATGGGTGATCTGCTCGTCGCGCTTGCCGATGGTGTCGGAGAACTTCGCCACCCCGTCCAGTGCCGCACTGATATGTGGGTACGTCTGATCGATGGTCTGCGACAACACATTCAGCGACTGCTTGACGGTGTCGATGTTCCAGCCGGCAGCGGCCTTGGTGACGTCGAAGAACGCGTCGTAAATCTGGTACGGCGTGGTGCTCTGACCCAGCGGCAGCATCCCACCAGGCCGCAACGTCTGGGTGCCCAGCGGCTCGATCTCGAGCACCTTCTTACCGAGGATGGTGTCGGTCTTGATCGCCAGCCGGCTTTCGGTGCCGATGGTGGCGGTTCCGGTCGAGAACTTCATCACGATGTGGTCGCCGTCGATCTTGATCGATTCGACCTCGCCGACGTCCACCCCGGCGATCCGGACCTTATCGCCCTTGTTCAGCTGCCCCGAGTCGGTGAACTGCCCGAAGTAACTGGGCTGAGCGAACAGCTGCGGAGTACTGGTCAGGGTTTGACCGACACCGACGACCAGCACCGTCACGATCAGGCCCATCAGGCCGATCCGCTTCCGGTTGGCGGGTTCAAGCGTTCTCATTGCGGCGTGCACCTACCCGTCGGCTGCGACCAGAGCTTGACCGTCCGAACCGGGCCGCCGGCCTGTAGTCCGTTGGTCTTCAGCGTGAGGTCACACAAATAGAAGTTGACCCAGTCGCCGTAGTTACCGACGGCGTTACCCACGATGTTCATCCCGATCGGCGTGCGGTGGATCTGGTCGTCGTAGAGGTCTTTCTGGTCGACAATGCCCTGCTGAATGGGCTCGAGGTAGTTCAGCGTCTTGTGCAGCAGCGTCCGGTTGTCGGCGAGCAGGTCGGCCACCGTGCCGGCACCGTTGCTGATGTTCGCGGTAGCGGCGGCCAGCGAGTCGGCGTGGTTGTTCAGGCCGCTGATCAGCTGTTCGAAGTTGTCGACGGTCTGGTCGAAATCCTTGCGGTGCTTGACCGTTGTGTCCAGCACGATGTTGAGGTTCTTGACCACCTCGCCGATCGCCTCGTCGCGCTCGGCGATACGCGACGTCAGTTGCGCCGTCTGGTCGAGGATGTCGTTGATCGTGCCGCCTTGCCCCTGGAAGACGGTGATGATGGCCGTGGCGATGTTGTTGACCTTTTCCGGGTCCAATGCGCGGAACAGTGGCTTGAAACCACCGATCAGCGCGTCCAAGTCCAGCGCCGGCGAAGTGCGCGACAGCGGGAGGAACCCGCCGGCCGGAAGCACCCGGTCTGAACCCTCGCCCTCGCCGCGCTTGATCTCGAGGTAGCGGTCGCCGATCAGGTTGAGATAGCGGACCTGTGCGGTCGTCGACTGGTACAGCGGGACCGAGTGGTCGACGTTGAAGTCGACCCGCACTCGATGGCCGCCGTCGACCAGCTTGATGTCTTTGACCTTGCCGATCTCCACGCCGGATGCCCGGACGAACTGGCCGGGACGTAGGCCGCTGACGTTGTTGAACTCAGCGATGTAGCTGTTGGTCCGGTCGAAGCGCATCTGACCGAACACCACGACGATGAGCGCGGTGAAGAGCAGCAACACCGTGGCGACGATGCCGAGCCTGACGAGGGTTCCGGTGATTTTCATGGGTTGATCGTCTGGTCCCCCATTTGGCGGCCCCACACGTACTCCACTGCGTACGGCGAGCCGGTATCGACATGATTGTATGGCGCGAGGCTGTTGCCGGTGTCCATGATCAGCGTTGGCGCGGGCCACAAGTCACGGGTGATCGGCTGCCAGCAACCCGGCGCACCGCCCGGCCCGCCGTGAGCATTGATCCGCGGCAGGTTTTCCGGGTAGACGTAGGGGTTCGGCGCGCCACCAACCACGCCGGCCAGTGCTGCCAGCCCCATGGTGGCGGCGGTGATGCCGAGCCCGGGCAGGCCCAGGGCCAGCCCCAGTCCGGAGAAGATCTCGGTTTCCGACCGCAGCGAATACCCGTTGGCGCCCCCGGCGAATGCGGCGACCTTGGGTTCGCCATCGTGCAAGTTGCGGACGGCGCAGAACACCTCCGGGCTGTAGGTGTCCAGCAACTGCGCCGTCGGCACCAGGTCCTTGGCCCCGCGCGCCAGGTACGGGCCGCCGCGGTTGAAGATGTCGGCGCCGGTGGCGCCGAATCCGGCGGCTGCCAGCAATGCGCGGTCCAAGTCCTTTTCCTGGGCGTGAATGGTGTGGGCCGTCGTCGCGCCGTTGTTCAGGAAATTGAACAGGTCCGGTGAGGCGTCGGCGTAGGTGTCGCCCAACGTGGCCAACTGCTGGATGTCGTGCCGGATGATCGGCATCCGCGGATTGACCTCGTCGAGTGCGGCGTTGCCGTTGATGATCGACTGCCCGAACCTCTCGCCCAACCCGCTCAGCGCCTGCGCCGCCGCGCTCAGCGTCAGGTTGACCTTGACCGGATCCACCTTCTCGGCGATCGACGTGATCGTCTGGAACAGCGTGTTGATCTCCGTGGTCACCGATCGGGCGTCGATCACGTTTGACGGCGTAATGCGTTGCGGCAGTGGGTTTTCCGGCGCGGTCATCGATACATACTTCTCGCCGAACACCGTGGTGGCCACGATCCGCGCATCCACGTTGGCAGGAATCAGCCGCAAATACTTGGGGTAGACGTCCAAGGTCAACTTGGCGGCGGGCTTGCCGTCGTGTTGGATCTCGTCGATGCTGGCCACCCGGCCGATCTGCACCCCGTTGTAGGTGACCTTCGAGCCGGGGTCCATCACCAGGCCGGCCCGATCGGACAGCATGGTCAGTTTGGTCTTATCGGTGAAGTCCCCCTTGTACTGCAGGAACACCAACCACAGCACGAGCGCGGCGACCAGGGCAACGATGACACCGGCCACCCGGAAGGGCTGGAACGGCGCTTTGTTGATCTTTCCTCGTGGACTCGTCATGGCCGCCTACACCGTGAAGTTGAAGTTCGGATTGACGCCGTAGAGCGCCATTTCGGCCAACAGGATGACGATGGGGTTTGCGACCAACGAGAAGCGCATCGAGCGGCCGACCGCCTCGCCCACGCCGACGGGACCGCCGCTGGCGTTGTAGCCGTAATAGCAGTGCGACAGCATCACCAGGGCGGCGATGATAATCACCTCCACGAACGACCAGAACACGTCGTCGGGGCGCAAGAACGTTCGGAAGTAATGCTCGTAGGTGCCGGAGGTCTGCCCGTACAGGAAGGTCGTGACGATCTGCGGCGAGAGGAACGACAGGATCAGGCCGACCGAGTACAGCGGGATGATCACCACGAGCCCGGCCAGCATCCGGGTCGACACCAGGTAGGCCGCCGACTTGACGCCCATCACTTCGAGCGCGTCGATCTCCTCGCTGATCCGCATGGCGCCGAGCTCGGCGGTGGCGCCGGCACCGACCGTGGCCGCCAGGGCGATACCGGTGACGATGGGCGCGACGAGACGGACGTTGATGAAGGCGGCGACGAACCCGAGCAGGGTCTCGATACCGATGTGGCCCAGCGACGCCAGACCCTGGATCGCAACCAGCGAACCGGCCGACATCGTCACGAAACCGATGATCACGGCGGTGCCGCCGATGACCGCCATGGCGCCGGTGCCCATGCCGACCTCGGCGATCAGGCGCAGGATTTCCTTGCGGTAGCGGGTGAGCGCCCACACCATGTCCCGGACACCGACGACCGCGAACCAGCCGATCCTGCCGGCCTCGTCGAGCGGCTTCGTCGCTGCGTCACCGAAGCGACGAAGGTCGGCGGATGCTCGCGGAAAGCGAGCGCGTAGCACCTGACCGGTCGACATGTCAGAACCCCGTTCCGAAGCGCACACCGATGGTGGTCAGCACCACGTTGACCGCGAACAGCGCGACCACGCACAGCACCACGGTTTCGTTCACGGCGGTGCCCAGTCCTTTAGAACCACCGCGCACCGTCAGCCCGCGGTAGCAGCCGACCAATCCTGCGATGAGCCCGAAGGTCAGGGCCTTGATCGTCGCGATCACCACTTCGGGCAGCCCGGTGATCAGGGTCAGCGTGGCCAGGTAGGCCCCGGCCGACACGTTCTGCATGTAGACGCCGAACAGGAAGCCGCCGACCAGGCCGACCATACTTACCAGGGCGTTGAGCAGCATCCCGCACAGGGCACAGGCCAGCACCCGCGGAACCACCAGTCGGTGGATGGGGTCGATGCCAAGCACTTCCATCGCGTCGATCTCTTCGCGGATGGTGCGCGCACCGAGGTCGGCGCAGATGGCCGTCGACACCGCGCCGGCGATCACCAGCACCGTGTTGAGCGGGCCGATCTGGGTGATGACGGCGATACCCGCGCCCGCGCCCGAGATATCAGCGGCGCCGACCTGGATCAGCAGGATGTTGAACGTGAAGATGAAAAGTGCCGTGATCGGCACCGACACCGCCATCGTCGGCAGCAGTGCCACCCGCAGGATGAACCAGCACTGCAGGATGAACTCTTTCCACTGAAATGGGAAGCGGAACAACGCTTTTCCGGTCAATACACACATCCGGAAAAAACCGCCGACGAGAACGAGCGGAGGGCCTAACTGGTCACGGACGTAATCAGTGACTCGAGGCTGCGTCGTTGTCACTGGCCCCCCTTTCCGCCGCGACCCTGCGCCTTGCGGGGGAGCGGCGAAAAGTCTCGCACAGCTCCTCCTCGCCCCGTCTCAAGGTATGTGATCTCCGTCTCCCTACCGGTTGGTAGTAAGGCGGACCACAGGACTGTACCCGATGGGCTCGTGGGCTTGCATGGCATCGGCGTTATTAGCCTTTCGTCAATTGACCTGCGGGTTTTTTGTTATGTCAGCTTCATCCGTTCTGCCCTGGATCCGTTGACGCTGAGGCGCTTTGAGGCACCGCCGAAGCCCCATAACGCGTCCGCAATTCGGTCTTCAGCACCTTGCCCGAGGGGTTGCGCGGCAAGGCGTCGACGATCTCCAGGCCCTTGGGGTGCTTGTAGCGCGCGAGCCGCTCGCCGAGGAACTCATCGAGGTCTTCGATGCGCAGGCCACTTTGCGTGACGGCCGCTACCGCGATCGGCACTTCACCCCACTTCTCATGTGGACGTCCGATGACCGCGACTTCGACGATCTCCGGGTGACTTGCGAGGACGTTCTCCACCTCCGCGCAGTAGATGTTCTCACCGCCGGAGATGATCATGTCCTTCTTTCGATCGACCACCCACACGTAGCCTTCGTCATCCATTCGGACCAGATCACCGGAGTGGAACCAGCCACCGGCGAACGCCTCAGCGGTCGCTTCCGGGTTGTTCCAGTAGCCGCTCATCAATGTGGGTGCGCGGTAGACGATTTCACCGACCTCACCGATGGGCACGTCATTCATTTCGTCGTCGACCACGCGAGCCGCCACGGTCGGGATCACCTTCCCGACCGAACCGAGCTTTCTAATCGCGTCCTCGCCGAGCAGCATGCAGGTCACCGGTGACATCTCGGTCTGACCGAAGGCGGCCAGGATCTGCGACCCGGGGAAGGTCTCCGACATCTGTCGCAGCAGGGTGTCGGACGCCGGCGCGGCACCCCAAGAGATCACCCGCAGCCGCACATCACGTGGATTCGCCTGCTGCGCATTACATACCGCCTGCCACTGGGCAGGGACCAAGAAGATCCCGGTGACCTTCTCGGCGGCCAGGACGTCGAGGAGGTGTCCGGGGTCGAATGCGCCCAGCGGATGAATCACCGTGGGCAGCCCCATCAAAAGTCCGGTCAATAGGTTGCCGATTCCGGCTATATGGAAGAACGGGACACCGATGAAGCCGACGTCGTTGGCGGCGACGCCGTGGCTGTACAGGTTGGCCATCGTCTGACCGGTCAGGTTGGTGTGGGTCAGCACCGCACCCTTGGGCCGGCCCGTGGTGCCGGAGGTGTACATGATCAGCGCCGGCGATTCGTTGGGCACATCCCCTGCCCGGGCCGGCTCACCGGCCTCGTTGACCAAGTCGTCGTAGCTCAGCAGACCGTCCTCACCGGAGTCACCGGCGACCAAGATGCTGCTCAACACCGACGTGAGGTTGCGTACGCCGGCGGCCACCGGAGCCAGGACCGATTCGGTGATCATCACCCGTGCCCCGCAGTCCTCGACCAGGAAGGCGATCTCGGGTGGCGTCAGCCGGAAGTTGATCGGAACCGCGATCGCCCCGATCATGTTGGCCGCCAGCACCGACTCGACGAACTCGCTGCGGTTCAGCATCAAGACCATCACCCGGTCGCCCGGGCCGACCCCTCGGCGGCCCAGGGCTCCGGCCAGTGCCGCGACCCGGTCGCGAAGGTCGGCCCAGGTGACCGTGTTGCCCAGAAATCTCAGCGCAGTCGCGCCCGGCTGCATGTATGCGTGCCGTTCGAGTTGATTGACCCAGTTCTGTCGGCGCGCCAAATACGGCTGCTCGGTACCGGCTTCGTGGGTGTCATGAGCTCCGTGGCCGGTCAACTGCGCGGTCAACTGGTCGCTCCCCTTCTCGTTGCTAAGCCCTGTGCTTAAGTTGATATTTGATAAAACTTGGTGTTGTCTGGGTCACACTATGGTCTTGGCGTCACGAAGACAACCCCGGTGACCGCCCTCAGCGAACCGGCCGCACGGCGGCCTTCCGCGCAGCGGGAGGGTCGGCTTCCACTGCGCCGAGCGCAGTTGTCCGACGAGGTCGCAGGCCACCTGCGGGCCGCGATCATGTCGGGCGCATTGCGGCCCGGGACGTTCATCCGGCTCGATGAGACCGCGGCCAAGCTCGGCGTCAGCGCGACTCCGGTGCGCGAGGCACTGCTGAAGCTGCGGGGCGAGGGGATGGTGCAGCTCGAGCCGCACCGCGGCCACGTCGTGTTGCCGCTGAGCCGCCAGGACATCGACGACATCTTCTGGATGCAGGCGACCATCGCCAGGGAACTCGCTGCGTCTGCGGCTCAGCGCATCACCGACGCTGAGATCGACGATCTCGAAGACCTCACCGATGTGCTGACCACCGCGGTCGCCGCTGCCGATATCGAAGCGATCGCGGCGACGGAGTTCGCGTTTCACCGGGCCTTCAACCACGTCACCGGGCGGATCAAGCTGGCGTGGTTTCTGCTGCACGTGGCGCGGTACATGCCGTTGATGGTGTACGCAGCGGATCCGGACTGGGGTGCCTCCGCCGTGCAGAACCACCGGGAGGTGGTTGCGGCGTTGCGCCGCCGGGACACCGCCGCGGTCGTCGAGCACACCACAAGGCAATTCACCGACGGCGCGCGCCGGCTTACCGAACGGTTGCAAGGCAGCGGAATCTGGGACTAGCCGCAATTCAGCTTGACGACGCGAGGTCCTCGGCGCGCTTCTTGAGATTCTCGGCGAGGTAGTCCAACACGTTGCCGGCCAACTGCTTGACCATCGGTGCGGGTATCGGCAACGACGGCTCGACGTCCAAGTCCACGGTCAGCAGCGCGGACGAGCCCGTGTCCACCACGCTGAACAACTGCTCCTGCTTTTTGAAGAGGTTGCCCTGCTGCAGCACGGTCTGGATCTGAGTCGGGCTCGGGTAGTAGACCGCCTGGATCAAACTGTCCTCGATGGCCTCGTATTTGGCATCGAGGCGCAGCTGGCTTGGGCGCCCGTCGTCATAGCGGGCCAGCACCCAAAGGCCCTGAACTCCGTCATTCCACTCCGGGTAAGACTCGAAGTCGGCGACGATGGCCAGGATCGAGTCGGCGTTGGCGGCGACCTCAACGGTCTTGCTGACAAAAGGCATTGGCCGAGCATAACGAGAACGCTTCGACCACTAACTCACGCAGGCCGTCGACAGCAGCGCGCGGATGTCGTCGGGGATTGGTGTCGGCCGGCGAGTGGCCTTGTCGATGTAAACGTGCACCCAGTGGCCGACCGCGGCGATGGCCTGCGGCGCGGCATCTTCTTTAGCAGCCGGACCCTCGAGTCCCCGAAATACGCCGAGCCGATACGTCACGCTGCTGTTGCCGAGCCGGGTCACGGCCACCCCGACGACAAGCCGTTCCGGGAAGTGCAGTTCGGAGAAGTAGCGGCAGCCCGATTCGGCGACGATCCCCTGCGCTGACGCGGTCACCGGGTCGAGCGTGACGTTGGTCTGGATCCAGCCGTTGATCGCGGTGTCGAAAAGCTGGTAGTACACAGCGTTATTCAGGTGGCCGAACATGTCGTTGTCGGCCCATCGAGTCAGCACCGGCCAATGCACCGGAAAGTCGCGACTGGTGAGTCCGTCGGGTGCGGGCGGAACCGGAGTCATGGTTGTATGACTACCAGTAGCGCATGGCGCGCCGAAACAGGTCCGCCAGAACAGGTTTGCTCATCTCGCGCGGAGCGTTCTGTAGGAGACGCTGCTGAGGGTGAGCGCCCTCGGTCAGCGCTACCACGTCGTCGTCGCTGTAGCCCACGCCCCCAAGGCCGTTCGGGATGTCCACCGCTCGCATGATGCGGATGAGTTCGTTGGCCAGCACCTCGCCCGCATCATTCGCGCCGGCGCCTTGCGTGTCAGCGCCGAGCAGCCGCGCGCCCTCCAAGTGCAGCTCCGGACTCGCCTCCGCGGTGTAGCGGAACGACGAGGGTGCATTGAGGATGACGGCCATGCCGTGCGGCACCAACGGCTCATGGGCCGGGTAGCCGGACGGGCGGAAGTCCCGCACCAGCCCTGCTACCGCGTAGGCCATGCCGTGCGGCGCATGAACGCCCGCGTTGCCGAACGCGATGCCCGCAAGCGTTGCCGCCCACATCATTTGCTCGCGGGCCGCGCTATCGGAAGCGTCGTGCACCGCACGCTCCAAATACTGCCCCAGCAGGCGCAACGCCTCACGGCAGCCCAAATCGCTCCACGGGTTAGCGCCCTGACTCATGGGCCGGAGGCTGGGCCGTTCGGGAGCGCGCCGCCGGACGTAGGGCCGCGCGGTGTAGGACTCCAGAGCGTGTGACAGCACATCGAGGCCTGCCGAGGCGACGACCTCGGGCGGCAGGCTCGCGGTGCAGTCCGGATCGACGAGCGCCTCGGTGGGACGCAGCGCGTGAGAAGCGATGCCGGTCTTCGCCTTTAGCGACAAAAGGTCGAAGATCGTGATGCCGGTTACCTCGCTGCCGGTGCCCGCCGTGGTCGGGCACGCGATATGCGGCTTGAGCGGCCCGGGTACGGGTTTGCCCTCGCCGATCGGCGCATTGACGTAGGTCAGAAAGTCGGCGGGATAGGTGGTGTACAGATTGGCGGCTTTGCACGTGTCGATGACAGATCCGCCGCCCAGCGATACGTAGCCATCGGGGTCCACCTCCTGCGCGAAACGCGCCCCGTCCTGAAAAGACGCGTCGGTGGGTTCCACATGTACTTCGGTGTAGGCGACGACGTCGATTCCGGCCGCGACCAGCGAGTCGCGCGTCGTCGCGAAGATGGGCAGTTTGGCCACGCCGGCATCGGAGAACAACGCCACCCGCCGCAGCCCGAGCGCACCGGCCCTGTCACCCACCTCCGCCAGGCAACCGCGCCCGAATGTGACCCGCGACGAGTCGACAGTGAAGGCTCCGTCGCAGTCCTCAGCAGCAACTGGGACTTCGCAGCACGCCATAGTGCTCACAGTAGATTGCGGGTCTCGCGCCGCGTTAGGCGTCGTCCCAAATGCGCCTCAGCGCCTCACCCTGCAGCTCGAACAACCGCTGCGACACCGACCAATCGGCCAGCAGCGAATCGAAACCGTGGCAGGTGCGCGCAAACACGTGCAGCTCGGTGGAAACCCCTGCGCGAAGCAGCTTTAGTGCATAGTCGACCGCTTCGTCGCGAAACGGATCGATCTCCGCGCACGTGATCAAAGCAGTTGGCAGACCGGCCAATCGGTCTTGCCGGGCGGGCACAGCGGCCGCCGATCCAGTGTCGGGGCCAAGGTAATGACGCCACATCAGTTTCGCTGCCTCGCTGTCGAAAGCGGGGCTGGCGCAGAACTCGGCCTTCGACGGGGTTTCCCGATCGTCCAGCACCGGCTGGTGCAAGAGCTGGAAGGCGACCGCCGGCAGTGTGCCGTCGGCGCTACCGTGAGCCAGGCACGCCGCCAGGGTCGCCCCTGCACTGCTGCCCGCAAGGGCGATCCGGGCCGGGTCGACGCCGAGTTCGGTCGCGTTGGCGGCGACCCATCGCAGCGCGGTGCTCGCATCGTCGAACGCGGCCGGATACGGGTGTTCCGGGGACAGCCGGTAGTCGACCGACACCACCGTGCAGCGGCCGCGGCGGGCCAGTTCCACGCACTGGCGGTGATCGGTGTCGAGGTTTCCCAACGCGAATCCGCCTGCGTGGCAAAACACCACCACCGGCGCCGGCTCCGTCTGGCCGCCGCGGTAGACACGCACCGGCACGCTCGCCGCCTCGGCCCGCGCCGTGTGGTCGGCGATCTGCAGGCCGGACACGTCGACAAGTGCGGCCGCTTCGCGGCGGCGGTCGTTGAACGGCTCGCGCATGAGCTTGACCGCACGCAGCGAGAAATTCGTCCGCGTCGTTGCGACGGCACGCAGCGCAGGATCGAGCCGCTCCCAACCATCCAAGCCATCCAATTCCGTCATCGCCGGTGCCCGTCGAGCACGGCCGGTTGGACCGCCGGCACCGGTTCGAAGGTGAAGTCGGCGGACTTGAACCGCCGTGTCATCCCCCAAAAGGCGCGGGCGCTGCGCGGCCACTGTGTGACCACGCGCCCATTGGCTGCACGAAAGTAGTTGCTGCACTCGGTAGTCCACACGGTGCCCTGCATCCACTGGTCGACCTTGGCCAGAAAGCTCGCCATCGCCGCAGGCTTCACAGCGACATAGGTCCTGCGTGTGCGCCGCAGGTAGCGCAACGCCCGCACCACGTAGCGCGCCTGCGCTTCGAGCACGAATATCACGCTATTGGAGCCGACGTTGGTATTCGGTCCGTAGAGCATGAAGAAGTTCGGGAACCGCGGCACTGCCATCCCCAGATAGGCGTGCGCCCCGTCGCGCCAGACCTCGCGCAGCGTCACCCCGCCCTCGCCGGTCACCTCAATCTGGCCGAGATAGTCGGCCGCCGCGTACCCGGTCGCGCACACCACCACATCGACGTCGCGCTCGGTGCCGTCCTGCATCACCAGCGAGCGCTCCCGCAGATACCGTGCCGGACTGCTCAGCACCTCGACCTGCGGCTGGCTCAACGCCGCGAGATAGTCCGACGAAAAGACCAGCCGCTTGCAGCCCATCGGATGGTCCGGCGTCAGCGCGCGCCGCAACCGCTCGTCGGGAACCGACTTCTCCAGCAGTCGCTGGGCGATCGCGGTGAACTCCTGGGTCTTCTCGCTGCCATGCTCGATCACCGAGATGTTCGCCTCGCTACGCAGCCACAGCCGGGTTCGGTAGACCTTCTTGGCGAGCGGAATATGTTCGAATACCCAACGCTCCCTTCGGCTGTAGCGGCGATCCGGCTTGGGC
>Ga0302324_100009613_pt1 | contig 20169 bp, 12 predicted proteins | sample Palsa_T0_1_FD_201949 | JGI IMG/M metagenome (GOLD analysis project Ga0302324, IMG submission 201949) | Peat permafrost microbial communities from Stordalen Mire near Abisko, Sweden - Palsa_T0_1 | ecosystem: Environmental > Terrestrial > Soil > Palsa > Peat permafrost | place: Sweden: Abisko...
GCGGCGCGGAAGTAGCACAGGTCCACGAGCTCGCAGCGGACCTCCGCGTTCTCCGGCGCATCCGCGGGCATGGCCGCCAGGACCGTCCGGACGTGCGCGATCGCCCGCTCGATGTCCGCACGAGACCCGGTGGACATGAATCGACCTCCTGAGGGCGTTCATGGGGTACGCACACAGCTATTCTGCCCGGCCACCACCGGCCGTTCGGAAAAAATCGCGCTATACCGCCTGGCGCGATATCCGTGCATACTCTCCGTATCGCCAAGAAGGCACGATCCAGGCGCCCCGAGTCCCAGCCTGACCTCGAGGCCGTGATCAAGACCCGCCAGGCGTGGCTGGAGGCCGCCCCGGCCGATCATCCTGACCGGCCCCTGCAGCTGGCCGACCTGGGGATCGCGCTGCGGCTGCGCTTCGAGCGGACCGGCGCGCTCGCGGATCTGGCCGCCGCGATCGACCTCGGCCGGGCGGCCGTAGCCGCCACTACCGACGGGCACCCCAACCGGTTCCTGTACCTGACCAATCTGGGGCTCGCCCGGCAAGCCCGGTTCGGCCACACCAGGGTGCTGGCCGATCAGGACGCCGCGATCGACGACCTCCAGGCGGCGGTAGACGCCACGCCAGACGGCCATCCCGAACAGCCGCAGGCACTCTTCAACCTGGGCAACGCGCAGCGCCTGCGGTTCCAGCGGACCGGAGCGCTGGCCGACGTGAACGCCGCGATCGGCAACCTGCGGACGGCCCTGGCCGCTACCCCGGACGGTCATCCCTACCGGACGATTGAGCTGGCCTACCTGGGCATCGCCCTGGCGGCCAGGTTCGAGCGGACCGGAGCGCGGGCCGATCTGGACGAGGCGATCGGCGACCTGCGGGCGGCCGTGGCCGCCACCCCGGACGGTCACCCGGACCGGGCCATGTACCTGTCGAGCCTGGAGATCGCCCGGCTCGCCCGGTTCGAGCGGACCGGGGCGCGGGCCGATCTGGACGCCGCGATCGACGCCGGCCAGGCGGCGGTAGACGCCACTCCCGACGGGCACCCGAACCGGGTCCTGTACCTGTCTAACCTGGGCAACGCCCAGCGCGCGCGGTTCGAGCGGACCGGAGCGCGGGCCGACTCCGATGCCGCGATCGGCAGCCTGCGAGCGGCCGTGGCCGCCACCCCGGACGGTCACCCTAACCGGGCCATGTACCTGTCGAGCCTGGGCAACGCGCACCGCGCGCGGTTCGAGCGGACCGGCGCGCTCGAGGATCTGACCGCCGCGATCGCCGCCGGCCAGGGAGCGGTGGCCGTCACCCCGGCGGATCACCCCTACCGCGCCAAGTATCTGTCCAACCTGGGGATCGCCTGGTATCGCCGGTTCGGGCGAACCGGCGTGCTGGACGACCTGGACGCCGCACTCGACCACCTGCAGGCCGCCGTCGACGCCGGGCCGGCCGGTTCGCCCGAACGGGCCGCGTGGCTGTCCAATCTGGGCGAAGCGCACCGGGTGCGGTTCGGGCGGTCCGGCGCGCTCGAGGACCTGGACGCCGCGGTCGGCTCGTGCCGGGCGGCGGTCGCCGCCACGCCCGCCGATGATCCGCGCCGGGCCGCGTACCTGTCTAACCTGGCGATCGCCTTGGTCTACCGGTCCGGCCGCACGGACGGGCCGGCGGACCTCGACGCCGCGATCGGCCACTTCGAGACCGTGCTGGCCGCCACTCCGGCCGATCATCCCGACCGGGCGAGGCGGCTGTCCAATTCGGGGAACGCGCGGCGGATACGGTTCGCGCGTACGGGGGTGGCGGCTGACCTGGACGCCGCGATCGGCGACCTGCAGGCGGCGCTGGCCGCGGCCCCGGATCATCATCCCGAGCGGACCATGTACGTGTATGACCTGGGAGTAGCCGAGCATCTCCGTTATCAGAGGCTTACGCACGAGCCGGCCGGCCTTGATGCTGCCATCCATCATGTGCGGGCCGCGGTCGATACCGCCGCCGATGTTCCGAGCCGGGCGATGTATGAGTCCGCTCTGGGCATCATGCTGCGCGTCCGGTTCGAGCGGGCCGGGGCGCAGGCGGACCGGGCCGCGGCGTTGTCCGCGTTCGCGCGGGCCGCCGAGGCCGGTTCGGCGGCGCCGTCGACCCGGATCATGGCGGCGTGCGCGGCGGCGGAGCTGGCCCAACGATCCGAGTCGGCCCGCGCCGCCGAACTGCTCGAGCTGGCCGTCCGGCTGCTGCCGGAACTGGCTCCGCGGTTCCTGCGGCGCGGCGATCAGCAGTACGCGCTCAGAAGCTTCAGTGGCCTGGCCGGCGATGCGGCCGCTCTCGTCCTGGCGCCGGCCGGCCCCGGGCCGGCCGGCGGCCGCACGGCCGAACGGGCCCTGGCCCTGCTGGAAGCGGGCCGGGCGGTGCTGCTCAGCCAGGCGCTGGACACGCGGACCGATCTCACCGACCTGCGCCGGCAGCATCCCGGCCTGGCCGCGCAATTCACTGAGCTGCGTGAACAGCTGGACCAGCCCGTCGACGGCGTTACCCTGGCCGGCCTGCCGGGCGACGAAACCGGCGCCATGGCTCTCGCGGGCCGGCCCGCGGGCGACCGTCGCCGGCTGGCCGCCCGGTTCGCCGCGGTCCAGGAGGAGATCCGCTCGCTGGCGGGCTTCACGTCCTTCGGGCGCCCGCCCAGCGCGCGCGATCTCCGCTCCGACGCAGGCCCGGGGCCGGTCGTCGCCTTCAGCATCAGCGGCTACCGCAGCGATGCCCTGCTGCTCACCGCGGACGGCGTCACCTCGCTGCCGCTGCCCGGTCTCGGCTGGGATGCGCTGGCCGAGCAGATCAGCTCGTTCTACCAGGCCCTGCAGACCACGGCCGACCCTCGCGCGCCCCTGACGCAACGGCTAGCCGCGCAGGCCACGCTGTCCGGCGTCCTGGAGTGGCTGTGGGACAGCGCCGCCGGTCCCGTCCTGCACGCGCTGGGCCACGACGACCAGCCACCGCCCGATCGGGCGTGGCCCCGGGTGTGGTGGGCGCCGGGCGGGCTGCTCGGCCGGCTGCCCGTGCACGCCGCGGGTTACCACTGCGATCCGCCCGGTCCCGGTCGGCGTACGGTCATGGACCGGGTGATTTCCTCCTCTACCCCCACCATCCGGGCCCTGCGCTACGCCCGCCAGCACCTCTCGGCGTCTGGTGCCGTCCGCCGGTCCCTGATCGTCGCCATGCCCGTCACCCCCGGGCTGCCCGACGGCGGGAAGCTCGCCCATGTCCGCGCTGAAGTCGACCGGATCCGCGGCCAGCTCCCGGACCCGGTGCTGCTGGCCGAACCCGGCCCCGCCGCGGATCCGCCCGGCGGCTCGTCCGGCGTCCCGACCAGGGCCAGCGTGATCGCGCACCTGCCGGGCTGTGCCATCGTCCACTTCGCCTGCCACGGCGCCACCGACGCCGCCGACCCCTCCCAGAACTTGCTCCTGCTCCATGACCACGACCGCAACCCGCTGACCGTGGCTAGCCTCGCCCCGGTCAACCTCGCCGAGGCGCAGCTGGCGTACCTGTCCGCCTGCCGCACCGCCGTGATGTCCGGCACCGATCTGCTCGACGAGGCCATTCACCTGACCACCGCGTTCCAGCTGGCCGGTTTTCCTTGTGTCGTCGGGACCCTCTGGGAGATCAGCGACCAGCACGCCGTGGACGTGGCCGGATCCTTCTACGCGGCCCTGCGCGGCCGCGAAGGAGTCCTCGAGGTGAGCCAGGCCGCCCGCGCCTTGCACCACGCCGTCCGCGAGCTACGCGATCAATATCCTCAGGTTCCCTCTTTGTGGGCGTCCTACCTGCACGTCGGCGCCTTATCGGCAGCGGGTTCCTTACCCTCCGTCCCGGCCGGTGTCATCGCCGCCCGGCGAGTTCAGCCCGGACGCGGAGCCGAAATCGGGAAGTTCCTCGGTGCGACCGACCCCATCCGGCTCGACAGGCCCGGCGGGGGCCATCCCGGGCGTCGTCACCGTGCTTTGCGAGTCGCCCGGTTCCGCGGGTCGGGGAAAGAAGGCGTCCAGCAGCTCCCGGCGGGTCTGGCCATCGGCCGGCGCCGTAGTCGCGTGCGGAAACCCGTCCGGCGGGTCCGGGCGGGCGTGAACTCCGGTGGGCTCCGCGCTCGCCCCGGGGGCGGGCGCCGTGGCGGCCCAGCCCGGCCCTTCCGGCTGGCGTGGCTCGGGCGGAGGAACCGTCCCTTCCCCGGCGGGCTCCTGTCCCAGGCCCAGCAGCTGCCGCAGGCGCGACAGGCGAGGCAGGCGGAACGAGCCCAGCCAGGCCCAGCGCGACCGTCTTGAGGCGCCCGGGTCGGCCTGGTGCCACAGCGGACCGGGCTGCGTCGGCGGCATACCGTCCTGGGCCGGGCCGCCGTTCCATGGCCACCGGAGGTGAACGGCGCGGGCCGGCCTCTGCCACCAGGCCGGGTACCCGGATGCGGGCGATGCCGAGCCGAAGCCGGCGATGCCCTGACCGCTGGCGACGTCTCGCATCTGCTCCGCCTCGTGCCGCTTCAGCCAGTCTTCCTCCACGCGCTGCCGCGATCTCACAATCTTCTCGTGCAGGTCAGGAAGCGCGGCCGACAGAGCGCTGTTGCGGTGGCGCACTCCCGCCGCCTCAGCCTGGACGGCCTGGCGATGCGCGAGCTGGCGCACGGCCCGGGAATTCTCGGCGAGCTGGAGTTCGGTTTCCTCCTCTTTCGCGAGGACCTTGTCATAGATTCCGGCCGGGGCCAGGTTCATCAGCAGCTTTACGAAAACCGGCATGATGTCAACGAAAAGGAAGAGCAAGAATAGCAGGAGACGAGCCATCTGGAGTGTGAAGTTATGCGCGGTGACAGCGCCGAGCGCCTTGAGTTGCTCGAGTATCCCGTCGTTGCCGTTGATGCTGCTGGTAATGTTTTTTGTCTGCGCGTCCAACTGGACCGTTGCCGCCTGTAGCGTATCCACGGCGGCCGGAAGCTGCGCCCCGGCCGCCTTCTCGGCGGCCGCTTGCTTGGCCCCGTCCTGCGACTCGAGCGTGCTGGTCCGCGACGCGATGTCGGAGGAGTACGTACTGGCTTGGCCTGACCAGTAATTGATCTCGGCTTGGTCGTTATGGGCGACCGGACCGTAACCTGGATGGCAGGTGACGCCACTGTTCGTGCCGCCATAGAGCTGGCAATTCTGCTCGGCCGTCCAGTACTGCACCTTGGCGTTCGCATTGGCTTCGTCCTGGGTCCAGGTCTTGATCTGGGGGTCGCTGCTGACCACGACCGGCGTCCCGCCGCTCGCCTGCTGGGTCTTTAGCTGGTTGACGGTGGCCTGATCCGCCTGCACGGCTCGGTATACCGGATTCGTGGACAAGCCCTTGAAGTACGCCTCACGCTGCGCGGCCTGCATTTGCTGGACCTCGTTGGTGATCTCGGGCTTGAAGATCTGGAGGACGAACGGCGTGGAGATCACGAAGCCGAGCACCACCGACATCAGCACTCGCGGAGTCGCCTGGACGACGTAGATCAGCGGGTTCCGCTGCCGGTGCATGGAGACCACGAACAGGCGGTCGATCATCATGATCGCGAGTCCCCAGAAGAACGCGAAGATGATGGCACCGGTTAGTGTGATCTTCAGGGCGTTGACCAGCGCGAAGGCCAACGAGACGCCCGCCATTGCGCCGGTCACCAAGATTATCGCGCCAAGGCCGAAGTACTTGGGCCGTTCAGTCGGGCAGTCGGCCAGAACCTTCCGGCTGGCGCCCGACAGCCAGATAAAGATGCCCCCCATTCTCGCTCCCCACATTGTATGCAATTGGGCGGCGGTGATAAATGATCAGTGTCGCGGCCTCTGGCCGGCCCGGCACCGGGCATTCCCGCCGGTCTCCCGCCCCAAGGCCAGCGAATCCGATAGTTGCCGTTTGGCTATCTCTCGTCCAGTAGAGGCTATGTTAGAGTAACTGAGCCTAACATCGGTACCCCCGCGCGATTACAGGTTAGTGATCCCTGCGCTGGTGGTACATGTTCTTCATCTATTACCGAGCGAGGTTCAAGATCAATTAGGGCGGGGAATGCAGGTGGGGCGGCCGAATTCGGTAAAGTTGCGTATAGCTGAGACGTGTGTGGGCACGCGGGCACTCGGTCCCGGCCTCCGCTCGGTGGCCTGGGTGCAGGGGTGTCCGTTCCACTGCCAGGGGTGTATCGCCCCCGAGTGGATCCCGCGCGAGCCCGCCCGCGAGGTCGATCCGGCGGACCTCGCCGCGGAACTCCTCTCTCACCCCGGTGTCTGCGGGTTCACCTTCTCCGGCGGCGAGCCGATGAGCCAGGCGGCGGGTCTCGCCCAGGTGATCAGCGTGGCCAGGCAGCAGCGCGACCTGACCCTGATCTGCTTCACCGGGTACCGGCTCGCGGAGCTGCGGGCCAGACCGCCGGGTCCGGGCGTCACCGACCTGCTGGCCCAGACGGACGTGCTGATCGACGGCCGGTACGTGGCCGCGTACAACGACGGTCGCGGCCTGCGCGGCAGCACCAATCAGCGGATCCACTTCCTGACCGGGCGGCTGGCGGACGCCGAAGCGGACCTTTCCGACGGGCCGCGGCGGGCCGAGATCCGGCTCCGCGATCGGTCCGCCCTGCTCGTCGGGGTACCCGGCCCTGGCGTATCGGCCGCCTTCGACCTCGCCACGGCCGGCCGGACCGGGGACGCGGCTAGGTAAGCGGTAACAGACGGCGGCGCCCCGAATCGCGGGCAGCCGGATAACTGCGTGTAGAGGGGACACGGTGCAGTGAGCGGGAAAAAGCGGATCATGGTGGATGAGGACGCCTGGAGCGACGCTATGGCGAAGGCGCGCCAGCTGCGTCAGGTTCAGCGGGACCTGCCCGGGATGCTCGAATCGGTGCGGCAGGCGCAGGAGCAGCAGGCGGCGCGGGACCGCGCCGCGGTCCAGGCCAGGCAGGACGAGCTCAACGGCAAGCTCGCCGCGCTGAGCGCGCACGCGCGCCAGGTCGAGGAGACCACCTCGCAGCGAATCCGGGCGGCTACGGCGACGATCATGAACGAAGCCAAGAAGGCCAACGCGGATCTCAGGTCGGAGACCAGGCACCTGATCGAACAGCAGGAGCAGCGGTTCAACACCGCGCTGAGCAGCGAACGAGCGGAGCGGCGGCACGATGTCCACAAGCTGCAACAGGAAATCGAGCGGGACCGTGCCACCCGGGCGGACCTGCTCGCGACGGCGCAGGCGGTGGTCGCGGACGCCCGGGTCCTGTACGACGCCATCGACTCGAACCTGCCGCACGAACGGTTCGCTCCCGGTCGGCTCAGCCGCCTCGGCCGGGATCTAGCGCTCGCCGAGACGAACATCGCCACGGGCGCCGCCGAGGCGGCGCTGAGCCATGGCCAGACGCTGTACCTGAACCTTGGCGATCTGCGCGCCGACGTGGAGCTCGAGGACGCGAAGTGGCGGGCCGCCCACCTCACCGCACTGACCGTGGTGACGGAGCTCGTCGAGCAGATCAGCGGCAGCGAGCGGATCGACGTGGTCGACGACGAGACGGGCAACTCCGCCGAGCTCGACGTCGACTTCTGGTCTGAGGGCGAGCTGTCGAAGATCAAGACACTGGCCGGCCAGCTTTCGGCCCGGCTCAGCGACGACGCCGACCCGCCGTCGCTGGCTGAACTGACGAACATTTCGGAACGTACGGTGGTTTCTCTCGACAAGAGCCTGTCTGAGGCCATCGCGATGGCGCAAGAGAGGCAGTGGGCGTCTCAGGTCCGGGTGAACATGGCCGAGCATGTGGTCAGCGTGCTCGAACATACCACCGGTTACGAGCTCGAGGGCGAGCCGGTCTTTGCCGGAGACGATCAGCGCGCGGCCTTCTACAGCAAGCTGAAGGACGCGGACGACAGCGAGATCGTCGTCGAGGTAGCGCCGGACGAGACCGGCAAATCCTGCGCGATCCGAGTGCTGTCGTATGAGGCCGGGACGCCGAACGAGTACCTTCGCGGCGCCCGGGCCCGGGCCATCACCGCGTCCCTGGGCGCGCAGGGCCTGACGGGAACGCCCTCCGCCGAGCCGGGCGAGCCGGATCCGGCGTTCAAGGACCTGGCCCAGCTCCGTCGGCGCTCAGCGGCGGGTGCGGTTCCGGGGCGGTCTTGACCAGCGGCGGCCTGGTGGCGGAAAGACCGGCGCCGGGGATCGCGCGGCTGGCCGCCGTCCGGACCGCGGCGGTGGACGGCGACCCGTTGATCTTCGTCTACGGGCAGTGCACCAACGACGCGTTCGTCGATCCCGCCTACCGGGTCTGCGACATCGAGGAGTGCCTGTGGGAGTTGCTGCACGAGGCCGGATTCAAGCGGATCGCGTACTTCTCCTCCGAGCGCTCGCTGTATTTCCGTGACGACGCGTCGCGGCTCTCGCTGCGCGGTAAGAAGAACGCGACCGGGACCACGCCGGCGACAAGCCCGGCCCAGGCCGAGCCGGAAGCCGGGACCGGGACCGCGGGTGGGTCCGGCGCCGACGGCGGCCCGCCCCGGATGCGCCGTGAGTTCGCGAACCAGGGGCCGTTCGGCGACCGGATCGTCATCAAGTTGCCGGGGATGGCACCCGCGGCCTTCGCGCCAGATCCGGGTGACCTCGCGCCCGACGACACCGAACCGGGGAACACCGGACCCCAAAACACCGGACCGGATGGCACCGGGACGGGCATGCTCCAGCGGATCACCGCCCCGTTTGTTCTTCCGCAACTCGACCGGCTGGTGCAGCCGGGCGCGCCGCGTACCGCGATCGTGTTCACCCACGCTGAGGAGACGATCAGGCACTTCGAGGAGGGCCGCGGGCTCGCCGAGTTCTTTGCCCGGGTGCTTGAGTTCCGCAGGAACGCCGACCACACCTGCGTGCTGCTGTTCCGCGGCAGTTCACTGGGCGACGTGCACGCGGCGATCGACCGGATGCGCGAGATCCCCGCGGTGGCCGACGCCGCCCGCAGCCTGCTTGACCGACGGGGCCGCGCGGCTCAGTCCGGCCCGGTCGGGACACCGGACGAGCAGGAGCTCACCCGGCTCATCCACGTGCTGCGGCTCCGCCACGAACTGGTGATCGCCGACTGGCCGGGGCTGGCCAGCACGGCCCGCGCGATGGCCGCGGCCCGGCATGAGTCCCGGCAGTGGCGGCGGTGGCTGACCGATATGGCCCAGGCCGGGCGGCCGTTCGACGCCGCCGCGCTCCGCACGGACGGCCGGATCGACACGTCGCGGCGATCCACGACCAGCGTCTGGGAGCAGCTTGACCGCCTGCAGGGCCTGGACTCGGTGAAGGAGCACCTGAAGAAGCTGGGGGCGCAGGTCGCCGCGGAGGCCGAGTTGCGCCGGCTCGGCCGGGTCAGTCCCGACGCCGAGCCGGGCAGCAACCATCTGGTCTTCACCGGCAACCCGGGGACCGGCAAGACCACGGTAGCCCGGTTGGTCGGCGAGATGTTCCGGGATCTCGGCGTGCTGCGGGACGGGCACGTGGAGGAGGTCCTGGCCAAGGACCTGATCGCGGAGTACGTGGGGCAGACCGGGATCAGGACGGACGCGGCGATCGACCGGGCGCTTGACGGCGTGCTGTTCATCGACGAGGCCTACCAGCTCAGCGAGCAGCGGGAGCGCGGGTTCGGCGGGGAGGCGATCGACACGCTGCTGGCCCGGATGGAGAACGACAGGGACCGGCTGGTGGTGATCGTCGCCGGGTACCCGGACAAGATGGAGGACTTCCTCGACTCCAACCCGGGGCTGCGCCGCCGGTTTCCCGAGTCGAGCATCATCACGTTCGATGACTACCCGCCCGGGCTGCTGCTGCGCATCCTGCTCAACCGGCTGACCGAGCGCGGCCTCACCTGCACCGGCGAGCTTCAGTCGCAGCTTGAGACCGTGATCAGCGGCATGCACCGGACCAGGCGGGAGGGGTTCGGCAACGCGGGGGAGATGCGCAACGTCGGCGATGAGATCTTCGCGCACTGGTCGCAGCGCGTGGGCAAGCAGGTATCCGAGCCTGCCGACACCGGCGACCTGCCTGCGCGGCTGCGCGTCTACCTGCGGCCCCGGCTGGAGAGCACCGCCGACCTGCTCCGTGAGCTCGACGCGATGACCGGGCTGCAACCGGTCAAGGACCAGATCAGGGCCCTGGTGGCGCAGATCAGGCTGGCCCAGCGGCGTGGTCGGCCCAGTGACGAACTGGTCGCGCCGCACATCGTGTTCCTCGGCCCGCCGGGCACCGGCAAGACCACCGTGGCCCGGCTGATCGGGGAGATCTTCAAGTCACTCGGGCTGCTCACCAAGGGACACGTGGTCGAGGTCAACCGGGCCAAGCTCGTCGGCGGTTACATCGGGCAGACCGCGCTGAAGACCACCGAGCGGATCGACGAGGCGATGGACGGCGTGCTGTTCATCGACGAGGCCTACGCCCTGTCCCGATCCGACAGCGGTCAGGACTTCGGCCCCGAGGCGATCGACACGCTCGTCCCGGAGATGGAGAACCGGCGCGGGCGGCTGTGCGTCATCGCGGCCGGCTACCAGGCCGACATGGAGCGCTTCCTGGCCGCTAACCCGGGACTCGCCTCGCGGTTCGCCGAGCGCGTGGAGTTCCCCGACTACTCGAGCCCGGAGCTGGTCACGATTCTGGCGGGCATGGCCGCCCAGGAGGGGTTCACGCTCGACAGCGGAGCCGGGGCCGGGGTGCTCAGCTGGTTCGACGCCGCCCGCACCCAGGAGGGAGCCAGCTTCGGCAACGCGCGGACCGCGCGGGGGCTGCTCGGGCAGATGCGTCGCCGGCTGGCCGACCGCACCATGGACCTGCCGGACGGCTCCCCCGAACTGGACATTTTCATCGCCGAGGACGTGCCCCATGTCGGCTGAGGCGCGCTGCCCGGTGTGCGGCCGCCCGGCCGGGCTCCCGGGTACCCAGGCCGGCTGCGGCGAATGCGGCTGGCCGCTGAACACTCGGCTGCGGGCCGGGACGCTGACCGCCAAAATGCGGCAGGAGTTCGGCGCACGGCTGCAGCACGCCCGGCAGGACCAGGCCGAGCGAGATGAGCGGACGCTCAAGACCGCGCTCGGTGATGTCATCGCGGCCGTGCGCCCGGATCGCGAGGCCACGGTCATCGAGGTCGGTCCCGACCGGATCGAGATGGTCACCGGCTACCTCGACACGATGGGCTCCCCGCGGGTACGTGACGGATGGGCCGTGGACTGGATGAGCGTCCTGCCGGAGCTGCCCGCGGGCGAGCGGGCCAGGCACGCCCGGCTCACCGACGGCGTGGCCGGGCTCGGCGACGACCGGATCGCCGTGCTGGTGCGGGACCGCCTGCCGCCGTGGCGCGGTGACGGAGCGCTCGTCGTCTGCCGGCCGGCCGGCGCCCGGGTGCTCGAGGCGGCGGCCGAAGCGATCACCCGCGCCACCCGGCCGTCTTCGCGCCTGCTGCACGTGGCCGGCCCCAACGGCATGCCCGTGCGGAGCATGCTCGCCGAGGCAGCGGCCAAGGCCCCGCTGCGCCGTCCCTACTATCTGCTGACCGCCGCCGTCGACCCCAGGACCGGCGACGTTCGCCTGCGGCCGCGGCAGCTGTTCGCCGTCGGCGCCGCGCCAGGCACCAAGGAAAGCCTGACCCTGCGGCGGATGCCGGGGGATGTCTCGGACATGACCCTGGCGATCTTCGCTGGCAACGGCCAGGTGAACTGGTCGAAGGCCACGCCGCTGGCCATGTACCAGGTGCCCGTTCCCGCCGGACCCGAGCCGACGATCCAGGCGGTCCTGGGCGGGCCCGGCCGGATCCGGATCACCGAGCCGGCCCAGGAGGTCGCGCCGGAGGCCTGGGCGCAGGTCTACCGCCGGATACCCGCCCGCGTGACCACGACGACCTCGCCCGTGGACCTGGTCTGCGCGATCGACCTGGCGGGCAGCGTCGAAGCGGTACTCAAGCGCAAAGGTCTGGCCCGCGACCTGATCGAGCTGCTCGGTGGCGAATACCCGGACCCGCAGAGTCTCCGGGTCGCGATCGTGACCTGCACCGACCATGTGTTCGGCCGCGGGCGGGGAAAGGAAAACCAGGTCGTGACCGACAGATCCGAGCTCGGCTCCGCGGCCGAGGCGCTCGCGTGGCTCAGCACCGCGGAAGGAGTCAACCCTAAGGACTTCCACTGCACTCCGGTCGAGGATCTGCTGCACGAGTCGCTGAACCTGCTGACCCCTAGGCGGCGACCGCGACTCGTCACGCTGGCGGGGCGCCCGCCGCACTCCTACCCGCAGCGCGCTGACGGCACGATGGCCTGCCCGCTGAAGTTCGACTGGAGGCTGATCGTGGGAGAACTCGACGGCCTCGGCGCCAGGTACGCCGTCGTGGTCGACGAGCTGCCCCCCGGCCGCGCCCCGGAACGGGCCGACTGGAACAGGCTCGGGCCCGCCGGGCAGTACCGCCTGGCTACCGCGACCGCACGCCAGCTAGCTGAGGACCTCGGCCTGCTCGCCGGCCAGAACCAGCGCATCCCGCTTCCGCTGGCCGACGGCCAGTAAACCCATACGGCCAGTAAACCGATAAGGAGCCAGCCCATGACCACACCTGCGCAGGCACCAGCCAGTACTCAGACGGGACAGCGCCAAGTCGGCATCTGGGGAGCCACCGCCAGCGGCAAGTCCACGTTCCTCTCCTCGCTGTTCATCGCGGCGGCCCGCTTCCCCGATCACCTCACGGTCAGGGGTAACAACGATGCGTCGACCGACTTCCTCGTCGCCAACACCGGCATTCTCCAGAACCACGGTTTCCCGCCGCCGACGGTCGACCGTGCGCAGCTGGACTGGACCCTCCAGATGTGGGTCCCGAACCTGAACCGGCGCCGGGTGATGCGGCCCGCGCCTGAGCGGCTCCCGTTCGACTTCAACATCGACATGCAGGACGCTGGCGGCTTGGAATTCGCGTCGGTACCGGGCGCTGACTCGTCCCGGCTCGATATCCGAGAAGGGGGCGGCGGCGGTCGCATGACGAACATCGCCACCTATCTTGGCAGTTGCCAGGGACTGCTGATGCTGATCGATCCCATGCGGGAGCGGGATTTCGGCGACGCCTATAACTTCTTTTTCGGCCCGCTGCTCCGGATGGCGCAAGCGCGGCGCGTGCCCGCCGGGCAGCGACTGCCGCACTACGTGGCGGTGTGCGTGACGAAGTTCGACGATCCCGTCGTCTACGAGTTCGCCAGGGACCATGGCTACCTCTCCTACCAGCAGGACGACCCGGCGATGCTCCCGCGCGTGCACCCGAACGACGCGGAGCGGTTCATGCGCCACCTCTTTCAGGGCCTGCCCGCGAGCGACATCGATCTCGTCACCGGCGGGCTGCGACAGTATTTCTACCCGGACCACGTCCGGTACTTCATCAGCTCCTCGGTCGGCTTCTACGTCGGGCCGTCCGGGTACTTCCAGGAGGACGATTTCCGGAACGTAGCGCAAGACGAGAGAGGCGAGTTCGTCATCCGCGGCGCGGTCCGCCCGGTCAACGTGGCCGAGCCGCTCATGTGGCTCGGCGAGCGGATGGCGGCAGAGGAGCGGGAGCAGCCGTGACCGACCCGGTGCTCGTCCAGGCAGGCTGGGCCGTCTGGAGCAAGCATCCGGGCACCCGCGACGACTACTCGGTGCTCGCGTCAAGCACCGGTCCGCTCAGCTCGGGTGAGTTCTACCAGGTGCTCAAGTACTTTACGCCCGGCAACCCGACCGCCGATTCGGGCGCTCCTGGCTCGCTGCCGTGGGTGACGCTCAGCCGGGTCGGCCTCAACGACCGGCTCTACCTGGGGATCTCGGTCCAGGAATTGACCGCGGACAAGGATGGCACGGGCCGGCCGATCAGCCACACCTCGTACTTCTGCGTCCCTTACGAGGAGCTTGAGCGCACCCCCGTGTCCTACCAGGGCCTGTACGCGGGGGTGGCCCGGCCCGGCCTGCTGCCGCATCCGGACCGCGCGCTCATCCCGCTGTCGATCCCGTGCCTTGACCCGGCCGGCCTCGCCGGGATGATCCGTGAGCTCGGCGATCAGACCGTCGCGGCGACGGCCGCGATGCTGGTCGGCGGCCCGGTCGCGATCACCGGGCCGGACTTTCCCGACCTGGGGTCCCGGCTCCGCTTCTTTGATGCGGTCGCGGCCTTGCTGCCCTACGGATGCCGACCGTACCTGACTGCCGCGACCTGGTCAGATACCGGCGCCGATGACCGGTTCCGGATCGTGTTCGCCAACCGGGCGCAGGACGAGGCCTCGCGGGTGCCGTGGGGCGTGCCGCCGCGGCTGCCGGCCGACGGGCCCGCCCGCCTCTACCTCAGCTACCTGCAGCGGGCGCTCGGCCGGGCCGACGGTAACGACGGCCAGCTGGAGCGGCTGATCGCTTATCTCGCGCACGAGACCGAGCCGCGCAAGTTCGAGGAGCCAGAAAAGGCCATCGCCAGCCTGCACGGGTTCTTCCTCCCCCTGGTCATCGCGGAAAGCATCGACGCGGGCAACACCCCGGTCGCCGACATCCGGAAGCTGCTCGGCACCGGCCGCCTGAGGGAAATTCCGGCCCCACGGCGCGGGCAAGTGTTCCAGCGGCTCATCTCCGTGGCCGACCCGGGTGACTTCGCCCTGATCAGCCAGTGGTTTGACGAGATCGCGGCGGACCATCCCGACGAGCTGCTGACCGATGTCGCTGGCGCCTGCCGCGGGCCGCTGTGGTCGGCCGGGTCGACCGGCCTGAGCCGCGATTACCTCCGGTTCCTGAGCGAGCGCGGCCTGGCCGACGAGCTGCTCGGCCAGCTGGTCACCCGCCCCGAGTCGGGGATGGAACTAACCGCCGGCCTTGATGCCGTCAGCCAGCTGCTCGCGGAGTTCGTCATCGGCACCCCCGGTGGCCCCGAGTCGTACCCGCAGACGCAGCGGGCGCTGGCCGGCCATGCCGCCGCCGGGGCGGCGTTGCTCGCCACCGTAGCTGCCTCAACGCATCCCGGGACGCGGAACCTGGACGTGACCGTCGGCTGGCTCGAGCCGGTCGCGGACCGGGTGGTGCGGCCGTTCGTGTCGCTACTCGGCGACGCGCTCGGCGGTGGCGCGCCGGAACCGGTCGATGACAGCGCGCTGTACGAGCTGAACCGCGACGGGGACCACACGTCCGTCCGGTACCTGCTCCGCGCCGCCTCGTACCGGAGCCGGCTGTACCTGGTGCTCCCCGGTCTGGCCTCCTGGCTGGCGTGGATGCACCGGGACCGGGGCCCGATGACCGAACCGATGACACGGTACTGGCGAGACGTGGCGATGGAGCTCACCCCGGCGGCCATGGACGAAGCCGCCTGGCTCGATCTCGTCCTGCTGGTTACCGGTAACGGGCCGCTGGCGCTGCTTTCCGACCGGTACAGCCAGCCGGAGTTCAGCCAGCGGCTGGCCGCCGCGTGGCGGGAGCTGGCTGCGGCGGTGGAGCGCAGCGGGGGTGGTCGCGCGGCCGACGAGCTGCTCGAGAACGCCCTGATCAGTTTCCTGGGCCGGGCGCCCTGGCGGGCCGACCAGGCGCAGACCGACGCCGTGCGGAACCTGGCCAGGTCGCTCACCGCGGGCGGACCGCGACCGCACCTGATATCGGTCGTGCTCGACGCCACCGAGGCGCTGCGCCAGATGCCGTCCGGCGCCGCGCCGGCCCGGATTGCGCAGGCGTGCGCCCGGGCGCAGGCCGAAGGACTGACGCCCGAGCAGGCAGGCCGGGCGCTCGGCGAGTCAGGCGCCGTCACCTCGGGCTTGCAGGCCGCCGAAGTCCTGGAGGAACTGCACCGTGCGCTGGCCGCCACGGGCGCCAGGATCCCGTCCTTCACGTGGGCGTATGACTTTGCCCGGATGTTCACGAGAGGTTTCTTCGGCGGGCAGGTCGCGGTGGATTTTGCCAGGTTCGCGACGATGCGCTGCAGCGAGCAGCTTGACTTCCGGATAAAACTGCTCGGCGTTATCGCGGTCAGCGGCGCGCCGGACGCGCCGCCCCCGATCGCGGCCGACATCGCCGATCACCTCGACAGGTTCGCTCATGACCTTGACGACGTCGTCAAGGACGCGCGCAGGCACCAGTCCCGCGGCGGGATCGTCGGCCGGTTTCTCGGTACCGGGAAGGGTGGCCAGGCCAGCGAAGGCGCCCAGGGTGATCTGACAGAACACAGCAGCCAGGGTGGCCAGGGCAGCCCGGGCGGACAAGGCGGGCAGAGATGAGCGCGGCACCGTACCTGGGGATCGACATCGGGGAGCTGACCGTCAAGGTCGCGACCGATGGCGGGGTCGAAACGATCCCCGCCTCCGCCGGCGGCCCGGTCGCCGCTATCCGCGTCGCGCTGGCCCGGGCCGGCACGAGCGCCGGGATCTGCATCGCCGTGCCCGACGCGTGGCTGTCCGGTGAGGTATCCGGTGCGGCCAGGCAGGAGGAGTTGCGGCACGCGTGTGAGGCCGGGGCCAGGACCGGGCCGGTCGGCTGGGCCGGGCAGCTCGCCGCGGTCAGCGCCTTCGCCGCCATGAGTCACGGCCAGGGCCGGTACCTGGTCTGTGAGATCGGCGGCACGGGGGTCCGGGCCGGCGTCTTCAGCGTGTCCGGCGGGACCGTGCGGATCGGGACCACCTACGCCGAGGCCGGCGGAGGCTGGCGTGACTTCGACGCGGCGATCCGGGCCTCGCTGCCGCCCGGATCGTCGTCCGGCTGGCCTGCCGCCTGGTACGAACAGGCCATGACCAAGGAGAAGAGGGCCAGAGCCGTCCTGGTGCTCGAAGAAGCGGCCACCGGACTCGACGACGCGCTCGATACCCGGCTCTACCGGATCGCCGGAGCGGACGGCGACATCCCCCTCACGGCCCGCGCGGTGATCGACAGCTTCGCGCCCACCCAGCGGCGGCTGCAGGCGGTCATCGCGGCGGTCGGCGGCGACACCCAGCCCGACCACGTGGTGCTCGCCGGGAGCCTCGGCTGGCTCCCGCTGGCGACCTCGACCGCCGCCCGGGCCGTTGGCCTCGGCCCGGCGGGTACCGAGGATGCGGACGCGGGGCTCATCGTCCTCGGCCCCGACACCGCCGCTCACGGCGCGCTGCTGTTCGCCCGGGGCGAGGCTCGCCTCGCGCCGCCCGCGGGGCGCGAGCAGGTGGCCGTGCCCGTCCACCGCATCCGGGACGGTCAGCTTGACGAGGTCCCGGTCACGCTGCCGTGGACCGAGTCGTTCGCCACTTTTCCCGGCGGCGACCCGACGGTCGACAGCGACGAACTCCAGGTGCTGGTGGCCGGCCGGCCGCATGTCGCGTCGCTGCCCGGCCTCGTGCCTGGACCGCACCGCATCGGCTTGCGCCCGGCCTGGCCGGGCCCGGGCGTGCTCGTCGTGCGGCCGGCCACAGGCCACGGCGCGCCGCACGTCATCCCGCTGGCTGACCTGGCGGCGCGATGAGCGGCGGCGAGGGCGCCACGCCCGGTACCAGGTCCGGCGCCAAGGAGGCGATGGCCGCGCTCGGCGGCGCCGTCACGTCCGCGGCGGAGGCGTTGCGGGCCATCCCGGCCGACGACGAGGCCACCGCCTACCGCTGCCTGCGCGACCTTGACTCGGCGCTCGACGGCCTGGCGGACTTGCTGCGTTCGGTACCGCGAATTGCCCAGCTCGGTGATCCGGCCCCCGCGGTCAAGAACCGCCTCGAGCGGTCCCGGACCGAACTCGCGGCCAAGCGCGCCGACCTGGCCACCCTGCGGTCGGCGCTTGACGGGCTCGCGCAGACCGAGACGGAACTCGACGAGATAACCCTGCAGGCCGGCCGGCTGCAGGACCGGGTGGCCGAGCTCGAGCGGGTGCAGCGAACGGCGGCGGAGATACCCGGCCTGCGCGCCCTGGCCCAGGCGCTGGAACAGGACGTGGCGACGCTGGACGCCGCCGACGCCCCGGAAGTCAGCGCGCGGCTCGCCGCTGCGGTCGGGCGGCTCGCCGCCCTCACCGAGCGGCAGCGGGCCACGATGGGCGAGGAAGCGGCCGGCATGGTCGACCGCGCGGAGACGGCGGCCAAGGAACTCGCCGAGCTACAGGCCCGCCGGGACACCGCGGCGGGCGACCTGGCCAGACTCGAAAGTGAGGCGGCGCAACTGCTGGCCGAGCACGGTGACACGCTGCCCATGCTCGCCGCGTGGAGCAAGGCCGACGTTGACCTCGCTGAGGGCCTGCGCACGGCCATTCTCACCACCGGCAGCACCGTGCTGGAGAGCCTGCACGCCGAGCTGAGCGGCATCAACCAGCGGCTGACCGAACTCGACGAGGTCCTGGGCCCACTGCTCACCAAGCACACGCGGGCCTACGAGGAGGCCAGGAAGGACAGGCCGTACTGATGCCGTCGCCCCGCTGAGCCGGATCCGCTCACCCAGCCGTCCGCCGGGGCGGACAATGGTGTGTCGAACGTGGCTCGAAAGCGAGGTGGCAGATGAGTGAGGCAGTAGGCGTGGCCATCCTGACTCCGATGCCCCTGGAGTTCGGGGCGGTTCACGCGCACCTCCGAGATTCACGGCGGATCCGGCACTCAGCCGGAACGGCGGGCGAGGTGGGCACGGTGCCGGGGGTGCCCTGGCCGGTCGCCGTCATCTTGACCGGTGAGGGCAACGCTGACGCCGGGGCCCTGGCGGAACGCGTGGCGGCCTGGCTGGAGCCCCGGATACTGCTGGTCGTGGGCGTCGCGGGCGCCCTGAAAGAAGACGTCGAGCTCGGCGATGTCGTGGTGGCGACCTGGGTGTACGGCTACCACAGCGGCAAAGAGGACAGCACCGGCTCCCACGCCCGGCCGCGAGCCTGGCGGTCCCATCACGGCCTGTTGCAGGCCGCCGGGCTCCTGGCCGCGATCGACCACGGCTGGGCGAAGTCGCTGGACCGCCAGCCGTCCGTGCACCTCAAGCCGATCGCCGCCGGGGACGTCGTGCTGAGCTCCCTGACCAGCCCGGTCCGGCAGCGCCTGGCCGATCACTACAACGACGTGGTGGCCATCGAGATGGAGAGCGCGGGGGTCATGGCCGCCGCCTACCTCAGGGACAGGATGCCGGTACTGACGGTCCGCGGCATCAGCGACCACGCGGACCGCCGCAAGCACCTGAGCGACCGAGCGGGCCGGCAGCCGGTCGCCGCCGCGAACGCTGCCGCGTTCGCCATGGCCGTCCTGCGCGAGTTGCCCGCGAGTTTCCCCGAGGGGCCGGACGCCCGCGGCGGCCGGGAGGAAGCGGACGAGCCCGGCCCCGGCTGGAGGACGCTCGGCGAGCCGCTGCCCGCGGTCTGGCCGGGTGATCTGGGTGTGCCCCGGCCGCGGAGAGTCGCCACTGTGGAGCTGTGCCTGGTGCCCGTGGTGCCGGGGCCGCCCCTGGAGATGCGGCGGCTGGCTGCTCTCCCCGCCGAACTCGTCGCCCTGGGCCGGGCCGCGAACCTGTTCGCACCGCCCGAAGAGGTGTCCGAGACGGTGGCAGGCCGGGCCGCGGTCGCCGCCACCGCCCAGGCGGGCTTCGCCGTCACCCGCCGCGACGAACGCTGCGGGTGGCAACCGCTGCCACGAGACTCGCTGGGGTCGGTGCTCGACGAAGCGGACCTGACCTCCCGGCTGGCCGCCCTGCTCACCGTGCTCAGCACGGTCGGCGTCCCGCCACCGCGCCAGGTGGCCGCAGCGGTGCGGGTGACGTCGTCCGTCATGCTGGCCGAGGGCCGGGTGCACGACATGCCCCGCACCGCCACCCGCGGGCGGACGTCACTGGTTACGCCCGAGGTCCCGGCGGCCGAAGCGCTGCCCTGGGAACAACTTGCGGCCGGCCCGGCCGACGTGGCCGCGGAACTGGCCGCCCGCCTGCTCTCGGCCTTCCGGACGCACCAGAAGCGATGAGCGGCACCGGCATTGCCGTTCATCCGGCGGCGGCGCTGCTCCTGACGGCCTGGCGGTGCGCCGACCGCCGGAGCCGCGAGGAGGTTCTCGGCGACCTGGCCGTACCCGGCCCGATCGCGCTCCGCAGCCGGTACTGGCGGCTGCGCGACCCCCAGGCGCCGGCCGGCCCGTGGGACCCGGCCTGGTCGGCGCAGACCTGGCACACGGTGCTGGGCCTGGAGACCGAAGGCGACGAGGCGCTACGCCGCAACGACACCACGGCGGCCACGGCCGCGTTCACCCAGCTGCTCGGGCTGGGGCTGACCGAGTCCTACCC
>Ga0302324_100009614_pt1 | contig 20169 bp, 14 predicted proteins | sample Palsa_T0_1_FD_201949 | JGI IMG/M metagenome (GOLD analysis project Ga0302324, IMG submission 201949) | Peat permafrost microbial communities from Stordalen Mire near Abisko, Sweden - Palsa_T0_1 | ecosystem: Environmental > Terrestrial > Soil > Palsa > Peat permafrost | place: Sweden: Abisko...
CATGCCACTGCGATTTCATGGCCGCCATGGTGCGCGCCGTGCCGATAAGAACCGTGGTGTGCACGTCGTGCCCACAGGCGTGCATCACGCCGATACCTTGTCCGTCCGCGTTCTTCGCTGTAACGTGGCTGGCATATGGGAGCCCAGTTTCTTCAACGATGGGCAAGGCGTCCATATCGGCTCGGATCATTAGCGTGGGTCCAGCGCCGTTTTTCAGAATGCCAACCACGCCATAGGCCTGTGATCCGTCAGGATAGCGCCCAACGCGCTCGCTAGCGGTGAAGCCGGCCTCGCGCAACGCTGCGGCCAAGATGCCGGAGGTGCGGGCTTCGCCGTGTGAGAGCTCAGGATGCGCGTGAATATCCTTGTAGGTGTCTACCAGTGATGGCGTTTCGGAGCCGACAAAGGAGCGAAGATCCTGGGCAGTTGCCGCGGCGGCGAACGCTGAAAGTATCATCAAGGCTGAGGGAAGAACGGTGCGCATCGGTTTTCGTCCTCGGAGAGTGCAGTAGTTTTGGCGGCAAATTCTTGCCAAAGATCCTGATAGGTGACAGACAGGCAGGACCCTTTATGAAGGACAAGGTCCCGCTGTCATCAGTAGAGCGGCTCGGGCCGAGTGCTGCCTCCGCCAGGTCATGAAAATGCCATCTTGCACAGTTTAAATGGGTCTATAATTCGCGGCGAGGTGAACCTATGCCAACGTACCTTGCCTTAATGCGCTGGACAAAAGAAGGCATTGAAAAGATCAAGGAGAGCCCGTCCCGCCTGGACGCAGGAAAGAAAGCAATCGAAGCGGCCGGTGGAAAGGTAAAGGGCTTTTACATGTTGATGGGGGAATACGACATGGCGCTGGTGGTGGAAGCTCCCGATGATGAGACTCTGGCGCGCATCAGCCTTTCCCTTGCAGCAAGCGGAAGTACTCGCTCGGAGACGCATCGCGCCTTTACCGAAGACGAATACCGGAAAATTATTTCGTCCATCCCCTGATGCGTCATCAAAGCCTCGCGGCTCGCCACCGCCCAGCCCTTACCGAACAGGTCAACAATGGCCCAGTGATCTTCTCGCTGCTGAAGGTGCGCCAGCTTTAGACTGATCAGTTCGGCACGCCGCAGGCCGTAGCCCAGCAGGATGGCCAGAATGGCATGGTCTCTTTTGCCCTTCGTTTCGCCCCTGTTGGGAGCGTCGAGAAGCCTGCGCCCTTGAGCGCAAGTGAGCCATTGGATAGTGCGTTTCGAGGCGACCGAGCTAAGGCTTTGCAAAACTGATGTCTTGGAGTGATCGAGGTCAGGCAGGCGCAGCGTGTTCTTGGCTGAGCGTCGCTTGATTGTAGGTTTTTTGGGCATGGGAGCGGTCTCCCTGAACCGCCCGGCCATGATCGACCACCCGGGGACCGTCGTCCGCCACACGGAAGTTACCGCGAATCCCGTTTTTGAGGAGCCTCAAAATTGGGCTGAAGTTTACCTTCAATATGGCGAAAGGATCTTTCGGTTGCCTAATTCCGGCTTACGCGAACTGTCCGACGGGACGGTGGTCGGATCGTTCAAGATTGCCGGGTCGTCGGTCGGCAACTCCATGCCCGTAGGCCGGATGAAGGCTTTAGGTCTCTCCGATACTGTGATGTCTAGAGAGTAATGGCCGGCAACCGTACTTACCGGAGGCGGAAACTCGACTATATAGCGCGCTCGAATCAGCGTCACAGCCCATGCAAGCCGTTTCTCGAGATCTTTCGCGGCCGTGGGCAACAAGATCCCCCCGCTCATCTGACACACGTCATTGAAGGGAACTTCATCTCGCCTATTCCTCAAGTCCGCAGGCTGAACCAAGCCGAAGATAGCAACGCTTTTCACCTGAGCAAAGAACCTCACAGCGTTCCAGGAATTCCGGCTCCCTCGATCGACTCCGTCGGTCATGGCCAGAATCACCCGTCTACCGGGCCGCTTGGACAGGGTCTGAATAATAGTTGCAAGCGAGTCCCAAAGGTTCATGGGATTTTGGCACCTCCGCTTGGTATCTCGCTGGTCCCGGGATTGCGACTGCTGCAACACCGCATCAACCTGTTGCCTTAGAGTGCCGGCGTCCTTAATCCACTGATCTTTGGGACGAATAAGGTGACAATCCAGCGCGTAAATCGAGACCTCATCGTTGGCGTACAGAGAAAGAGGTGCAAGACTTGCAATCGCTTGGCCCGCCCCTGAAATAATCCCAGGATCAGACTGGCTCAGGTCCATCAGTATCGCCAGCGATATCGGATCATCACCCTCCAGCCTTGCATGGGTCGCCCGAAGCTTACGTCCTCCATCAAGACTGACAAAAACACTTCGCTCGTCAATCCGGGGTATCGGCTTGAGATCCTTCCCAAGAACAAGGGTCGGGATCTGCACCAGGTTTGTATAAACATGTAACGTTAGCGAGTTAGCATTCCCCGAAGTCTGCGCAGCTACACTGCACGCGCTCAGCAATCCCCATATGCATGCCCTCACCGCCACCGTGCGCAGCATCCGCATACCGGCCCATCCCGATCCGCGACCCTATCACTCAGAATTATTCCAGAAACAAACAGGACCAGCAACGAGCGCTCGTTGCTGGTCAGTTCACTTCGCGGCTTCCTTCGTGTTCGCTCTGCGCAGGCGCGCGTAATCCCTGTCTGCCAGGAAGCCTCGCCGTATCTGATATCGGTGCGACGGGTCATCCGCTTGCACGTGAAATTTTAAAGTGCATGGACCGAAGCGGTTTCGGTGCTCGCTCGGGAAAGCGGCATGTCACCGGCCAATGAGCGCGTCCAACTCCGCAAAGCTCGCAGTGCCCTCCATGGGACCTTTGCGCGTTACGGCAAGCGCACCACTGGCGCAGGCATAGCGCAGCGATCGGTCGACCGCTTTGCCTTCTTCGCGGCACGCCGCGTAGGTTGCGCAGAAGCAATCGCCGGCGCCAGTGGGGTCGACCTCGCGGACCGCGAACGCCGGTACGTCCAATCGGCACGACCGGTCGTAATAGGTACAGCCGGCGCTGCCATGCTTCACGACGATCTCTCGAATGCCCAGGGCGAGTAGGGGCTCGATGGCCTCGGCTTCCGTCTGGGCATCCACAAGCAGGGCCACCTCGTCGCCGCTCGGCAGGAACACGTCGGTTTGTTCGAGGATCGATCGCAGCGCTTCCCGAATGCTCGCACTTCTGAGTATCTCCGGCCGGATGTTCGGGTCGAAGGAGATTACACCGCCCCGGCGCTTGACCATGCCGATCGCCTTGCGGACGGCTGCGGTGATTTCCGGAGAGAATAGTGATGAACCCGTGACGTGAAACCACGTGCAATCGGCGAGCACCGGCTCAGTGATCGACGACGCTGAGAGGCGGCCGGAAGCACTATTGGCAATGTTGAAGATGAAGTGGCGCTCGCCCGTCTCCAGGTAGGTGACAAACGCGCTACCGGTGACCGCGTCGGCGAGCAGCGCGATGGCACTCGTGTCGACACCGTCCCGCCGCAGGCGGTCGATGTTCAGCCAGCCGAAATCGTCGTCGCCTACGCAACCGATGATCCCGGCCTGACGTCCGAGACGGCCCACCTGGTCGATGAAGATGGCGGGAGCACCGCTCGGGAAAGGCCCTGCCAGCGTACCCGGTGCCCGGAAACTCTGCCCGCGCTCGGTCGCCATGATCTCTACCAGGATCTCCCCGATTGTCATGATCTGGGCCATTGGATGGCTCCTTTCAGGGCCGACCCCTAGGCCCGCCCGGCGATCGCGACCGCGCACAGAATCATGCATTCCGTTTGCGATCGCCTGGTGCACAGGTCAAGTTACCGGGAATCACGTTTCAAGTAAGCCGCTCGCGCGGCGGACGCTGCGCGTGCCGACCATCAGGCATTTTCTTATGCGCAGAACCTTCGTTCCTGGAGCATAATGGGGGCATTGTGACCTGCTGCTTCTCTCAACGATACCGTTACCAGCCAGTCGTGAAGCGGTCAAACAGCAAAAGTTCGATTGAATTCCCATAGCAAACCGCATCCGCCGCAAACGCGAGCGACCCACTTGAAACGGCTCTATCGAAACTGCCCACCAGAGATGCTCGGGCTAGCCGCTTTTCGGCTCAGGGGCAGTCCCGATAGAGTCCTAACGTTTTTGAGGAACTTCGATATACGAGCTTAGATCGTTAGTCGGGAGCATGAGGTCCGAGTTGTCGAGCATGCCCTAGACCCTGCTGAAGATGGTCCGATAGAACTCTCAATGAGTGCCTTCCCCTGTCTCGACAGGTACTCTTCGGGAGACCGAAAAAGACGTAAAATCACCCTTGTTGGGGGGCTGTAGCCATGAAATTCCGAATAACTGTATGCGCGGGTCTGGGCTTTCTGGTTGCGGTCAGCTGGGCGGTGTATTCCTTCTCTGCTAACCCGAGTCCGATTACTCCCGCTGAACCGATTGTGTGGCATCTCGCCCTTTTGACCCAGCCAATCGCGCTCGCTAGTGTTCGTTTCCGCTTCGGCATAAGTGTCTACTGGGTCATTCTTGCGAACACTCTTACGTATGGATTAATCGGTCTGATCGTGGAAACAATGCGGCAGAAGCTACGTCACGCACATTGAGAGCGTAGCCTCTCGGCTATAGACCCGGTGTGGATCAGCCCATATGCCGGCCCGTCACAAGCTTCACTCGGCTCGGGCAACTGTTGAAACATCGCCGAGGCACTCATTGAACGCCCAAGTGCACGGAAGAGACGCCAAGCTTGGGATCGCGAGCGAATCTACGGTCGATCCTCAAGGCATCCCCGTGCCTGGAAAGTCTGATTTCCGGTAACTACTCCGACATAGCTTTCTGGCTTGGCCCTCGCCCATCCAGACAGGAATACCCGGGAACTCCGGAACTCCTGCCGCGTGGCCTGCGCATCACCGGGCCGCCAGATTGGTGAAATCCTGGTCTAGAATGTGCGCACGAGGAGAACGTCCCATGTCCAATAACATTGACGGTGTCGATGAGCAGATTGAGCGGTTGCAAAATTACCGCAAAACGGCGAGACAAACAAATTCAGGGACGCCAACATTGGATCAACTCGCAATAGAGCAAGCGTTGGCTTCGGCATACGTGGCCAGGGAGTTGCAGAGCATAAAGCAATTCCTGAATCGTTTGACGGTTTTGAAGGAGAACGTCTAACACCTATCGATACTTTGTTTATGCGATTAGGATAGTCTCCTGATCAGGATGCCGTGAAAGTCTGAATTTCGGTAACTTCCTCGGCTCTCCCTGGCCTGGAGAAGAATTTACTGCGAATCTCGTTTCACAGAAACTTCGGTTTAGAGATGAGCAATATGGTTGTTGCACTCAGAGACGCCCGGCTCTATCCGAAGTGAACAGTAGAGGCTTCTTGCCTCCTCCCAAAGCTTGAGCGCTAATGTCGAGTCCCCCTGCTCCTCAACAAGAAGGGCATAAGGTCGAACCGTATTTGCGAGGTCGAGAAGTTTCGTATCGAGATTACTGCGGTAAATCTCCAGGGCTTCTTCGTATAAAGGCTTGGCTGCAGTCGGATTGCGCTCTTGCTTGTAGATGTCAGCAATGTGCCGAATGGTATGAGCGTAGGCTAGGACCTCGCCTTGCTCACGGTATAGCTTGGCTGCGTCGGCGCAGGAATCGAGGGCAGAAGACAGGTTGCCTTCTCTTCGCGCTCGGTAACCCTTGGCGGCGGCCTCGCTTCCGGAAGACATGAATTGAAGGTACAGCGAAACCGACGATCCTGAAAAGTCTCGTTTTCGGTAAGTTCAACAGTCGAAGCGGACCCGCACCGCATTTACCGAAATGGCTTACGGAGCTTGAAATAATTTGGCGGACTACGCTGGGTGGGCAGACCGTTGTGCTGGTGCGAACGCGCCACAACTGAGGGATGGCTCGAAGGGACGACCGGGGTCAATGGGAGATTGCTTGTCTCGCGGTCGTTGGCGGAAGCGTGCAGCGGGTGATTAAGGTATTGACGGAAGGGGGTATCTTTGGGGGTAGTTTCCACTGAGTGAGCTGTAAGAGGTTTAATTAGTGTATGTTACATCTAGCTTCGAATCCCTCTTTGGAATCTCTGTTTGCGGCTTCTTCTGCAGTTGGGGCGATTGGGCCCGCCGGAAGCCATAGCAATACCAAAGTTCTATTGGCCAAACCCGCGGGCACGAAATTTAAAACCAAGCAAATCCGCCAGGAGGAAGCAATGAAAATGTGGTTCGGGAAATCTCTTCTCTTCGTAGCGGCGCTAGTCTGGGCGGACGCGAGTGCCCAGCAGCCTGCAGCGAACAGCGTCGACGGTCATATGCTGGCGGCCCAGAAAGCGGCCGGATTGGAGTTCCCCGGGCTTCTGTCCCGCCTGTGCGTCGTCCCTCCGAATAAAGAGAATTCACCGCCGCCGCAGCCTCCCTCCGCTACACCGCGCCCGGCACCGGATCGGGCGAATTGGTACGCCCCGCCGGTCAAAGTCTTCGACAATCTCTACTGGGTGGGCACGATGATTCACTCCTCCTGGGCATTGAAAACAAGCGACGGGATCATCCTGATCGATACACTTTACAACTATGCGTCGGAACCCGAAATCGTCGATGGCTTGAGGAAGCTCGGGTTGGACCCTGCGACGGTGAAATACGTCATCGTTTCGCATGGACATGGCGACCACGACGAAGGCGCCAATCTGATGCAGCAACGTTTTCACTCACACATCATCATGGCCGCGCCCGATTGGGATGCGATCGAAAAGGCCAATAATATGCCGGGGGGGACGCCGAAGCGGGACCTGGTCGCGACCGACGGAGAGAGACTCACGCTGGGCGACACGACCGTATCGATTGTTCTCACGCCTGGCCATACGCTGGGAACCCTCGGGCTGCTGTTCCAGGTCAAAGACCACGGAAAACAACTGAACGTGGTCTATTCCGGCGGCACAGCGTTCAATAACCAGTTCGATGCCGAGCGTTTCCGGATGTACATCGCCTCCGAGCGAAAACTTGCCAAGTTGGCCGCCGATTCAGGCGCGACGGTCCTGCTGTCGAACCATTCCGAATTCGACGGTGCCTATACGAAGGGAAGGCTTCTTGCCTCCCGCGGGCCTGGCGAACCCAATCCCTTCGAAGTGGGGCGAGAGTCGGTGGCGCGCTATTTCAAGACCTCCGATGAATGCGCGCAGGCGGCGCTGCTCGAGTACAAGTGAATGCGCGCAAGTTGAGCTCACTCGAGTCCCTAACGGCGGATAGCAGTTTTCCTGAGGACGAGACCGACCGACGCACGATCAATTCGTGGATTCGCACTAGCGGTGCATTCGACGCCGTGGTCGACTTCGACGCAACCTGGGGAGACCCCGCAAACCGAGCCGGATTATTGACGCTCTGCAGGCAGGTGACCCTGCAGAGGCGCTGACGACCATGTTGCGGGGACGGAGTCTTATGGCTTCGGAACCGCCCGGGATCGCGGAGCGAATCTACGGTCAATACTCGAAGCGTCCCCGGACTGCCTGCAAAGTCCGGTTAGCGGTAACTTCCCATCAGCTTGTGCGCTCCACGCTGCGATAGGATATCTCCCAAAAACGTCATTGCAACTGTGCGGCAACCGGTCCTCCCTGGGCCGGATCAATTGCTTTTTGCGCTAAGATGAACATCAGATATCGATCATTAAAATGTAAATTTGACAGCTCCTTGGGTGGAGGAGCCAATTGCGGGTTCTCCAGCGGAACAGGATCGATAAAGCGAATCCCTTTCTCGACCAATGCGTACTGCCATTCACGCTTCACCCATTCCGATTCTGATGCCGCCTGCGACCAAAAGAGATAGAAAATGTCGCTCGTAGCGATATAAGCATATAGCTTACTTGCCCAATCGTCACCGGAGCGCAGCTTATCTACGTCCACGAATACATCGAGATCCGGAGCGCTTTTAGACATCCCCTGTACACACCGCAAAACGTCGGCACGATTCGCGCTAGCGTAGGAGGCAAATGCCGTGCGCGGCTCGCGTCGAGTCTGCTTAAGCTTCTTGCGCGTTTTGTTAGCTGCTCTCCTTGCAATTGGCAAAGAGAAATCAAGACTCGCAATCAGCGCCCCGTTTAGAACCACGTCCGCCCTCCCAGTCACAGCACGCTGACTAGGGACGGCGGTCTCTAGCTTGCATTCGAATGATTTACCCACCTCTTGGCCGTTCCACTTTATCGTTTTTGTGCGCTCAAGCAATGTGAGCATAGTCGAGTTAACATGAACAACCAAGACGGAAGATTGCTCTAGATCTGCAGCGATAGGGGCAAGTATTTCCCTTTGGGACATTCGACTTTCTATACTGTCGACCCTTGCCTGCTGCTCTTCAAGAAATACCCAAAAATCAATTACAAAGCTTACATGAGGTGCGATCCGCGCCGGACCATAGAGCGCAAATGACACCGGATCGGTATGATTGTCTTCTTGCGGGGTAGTTTCGACGCCGCCCACTTCTTCCAGAGTAGCGAATACCTGCTGCAAGCGTAGCACCTCAAGTTTTGTTGCCTCTAACTGCGGACTCAACCTTTGATAAAGTTTTTCGCTCAGCGTCAATAGTTGCTGCTGCTGTTGCTGCTGTTGTTGTTGTTGCTGCTGTTGCTGTTGCTGTTGTTGTTGCTGTTGCTGTTGAAAGAAGCCTAAAAGTTCACTCAAGTGCTGAAACAGATATTGACGCATGGAAGGGGGCCAATCTTCCACGCGCGGCTTCAAAAAGGGCAGGACCGTATCTAGCGATGGCTCCGTCCAACTAAACTCTCGACGGGAGAACTCGCTTGCCATCTCAGTCCTTAGTAGGTCAGCGAGGGCATCAACAACATCATTATGGTTTCTAGCCTCCGCGAGTTGCTTCCGCGCTCTTCTCAGATGTTGTCTCGAATTGAGGGAGTTAGACATAGAGTCTCAGGCTCAAGATTCTACTCTCGACCGGGGTTCGAGGGAAAATCCGTCCTCTCAGCGGCTAAAGCCGGATTCTTTTTCAACGATTTACGTCGGTGCTGGGAAGTCGTATGCAGCAGGAGTAGTCCCGGCAGGGACTGAATCATGTTTCAAACGTACCCAGGGCTAACGTCCTGAGCCCACTCAGCCGTCCCTTCGGGACTTCTGTGTTTTTCCGCATCCTGTAGAACCGCGCAGCACCCGTCGCGTCATCAATGGAACCATGCCGTCCGTCCTCGTTTTCGCGTCTGTCCTTGCTTTCAAAGACGATCGCTTCCATATCGCCAGTCGGTTTATACCCACTCAAGCCAAAAGACGGCTTGAATGGGCCACTCGGTTGTGGTGGCGGGGAGAGATCCCAAACCGCAAAACCTGTTCATCCTCTTCTTCACTTGCCGCAGGCAAGTCGTTTGCTCCTAATGATCAAACCGGAGATGCTTGTTCCCTTGATTTTTATTCACTACCTCAGCTTCGCACCCCCTATTTCTTCGCCCGCAAAGGGTGGGGGATGAAGAACGGTTCATGCCTCTCTCAACTTTCGCAGACAGCTCACCAAACCTGCGTCGCGACAATCGACGGCGGTCCCGTTTTTCCGTCGATCACAGTTACTTTCAACACAGCCTCGATGTTTCGGTTCGCCAAGTCTTTTCCGAGCCGGTCCCGAAGCTGTTGCATATAGTGGGGACTGGTAACGAACTGCGAGGCTGCTTCGGTGCCGTTTCTGCCTAGACCAGCCAGCACAAGAACCCAGTTGTCAGTGGTTGTGTCCCAGAAGCGCGCCATGAGCGCGTAGTCGTCAGTATCAGAGTACGGAATGGACAAATCTCGTTTCCAACGGACGCCCGGGGAGGCGCCGTCCACGATCGAATGCTCGGTTACCGATCCCGTATCCAGGGAAAAATGGAAGCGAAGGTGCTCCACCAGACGCAGCGTCCACTGATTGTTGTAGGCGTTGAGCAAGATGATCGGGTGGGAATGAAGCTCCGGCAGAGGAGTCGAGGCCGCAGATTCGAATTCCGCGGTGGCTCCGTTTCGCTGAATGAAACTGCTCAGTTGCGTGACCGACGTTGCCGTCTGCAATGAGAAATAAGGATACGCGGTCCCCTTGTCCGCAGTGACGAAACTGGGGATCGGGCTCGGCGCAAACACGTTGCCGCCTGCGCACAGCAGGATTGTGCTTCGATCACGAAGGACCGGTCGCCAAAAGGAGTCGAGAGAGGATTCCGGATGGACGGGCCAAGCTTTCCATGTTGCGAATGCGACGACGAGGGCAATCGTCACCACAGCCCAGATAACAAAGCGACGTGTAGCCGGCTTCGGCTGGGCGGAAGCCTGGGCAAGTTCGGGATTCGCCACAAGTTCGATATCGTGCGGCCCTGAATCGCTGATTGGATCCAACTGACCGGGAATCCCGTTGCGCTCCGGCTCAACATGGGCGTCTTGTTCAAGACTTGCCTCCGGACTCGACCCGTAAAAGAACTCGGGGACGTAAGACCCCGCTGGGAGACTTATTCTGAGGCCGGATGTTTGACCAAGATCGTGGTAATAGGCCGCTAAGCGCTTCCGCACTTCTCCGGCAGTAAAGCGAACGACAGTGTCCGCACTCGTGTCGTACGTGGCCGGCCTGTCAAAGACCTCCACTCCGATGGTTCTCTCCTTGAGCAGTTCCGCTTTCCCGGCCAGTGTGTGCTCCACAACATACCGAAGCAGCGCGGGATACCGTTTGCTGTTGCGAAAGTGAACGCTCAAAAGAATGCTCCGCAACTCGGCCAGGACGGCGTCTCGTTCGGGCATCGTCTGTGGGTTTGCGTTTCGTTGATGGGAAATCGTGAGCATTCGGTCCCGGAAGATCATACCTGCCCTTTTTACAAGCCTGCAAACTTGTTTCAAACAAGTGAATCGTTGCCTGCAACATAAACACTTTAAAAGAGATACAAACACTCCGCGAATAGAAACCGTTAGACCCTTGTCACTTCAGAAAGGGGACGAGAAGGATGATCGCGTTGGATGAGGCGACACGGAATGATCAACTTGAGAAGTACATGGATGGCGGGTACAGGGTTGCGAGCGGCTTTGTTGCTGACGCTAAGCCTTGGATTACCAACGGGCGCTTATGCCCAACAGGTGACGGGTACGATCATCGGAACTGTCACCGATGGAAGCGGAGGCTTGATACAGGCCGCGACGGTTACGGCAACCAACGGAGCGACGGGGTACTCCCGGAGCGTCAAGACGGATGCAGCGGGTGTCTACCGAATCGAGTTTCTGCCAGTGGGAACCTATACGGTTTCCAGTGAAGCTGCGGGCTTCAAGAGGTATGTCCAGGAAAACCTGGTGCTTGCGGTGGATCAGGTCCAAACTCTGGACGTCTCCCTTTCGATCGGGACAGCGGATCAGACGGTCACGGTCACGGAAGCGCCGCCCGCCGTCGACACCAGTTCCGCAGTCCTGGGCAGGACTATTGCGCCGGAAGAGATTCTAGGTTTGCCACTGGTCAACCGCAACGCATACGCAGAGCTTTCCCTGACTGCCGGGGTCCAGTCCAATAGCGCCAGTGCGCAAAGCAACCCCAGCGGAACTCCCAACTTCCAAATCGGCGTCCCGTCAACACAGGTCATCGTCAATGGCGGTATCGACGCCGGCGTCCCAATGGTGAGCTATTACCTCGACGGCGGCATCAACATGACGGGTTTGCGCAATTACGGCAACCCGTTGCCGAATCCCGACGCCCTGCAGGAGTTTCGGGTCGAGACCAACGACTTCGCGGCGGAGTACGGTCGCATGTCCGGAGCTGTCGTTACCGCGATTACTCGTTCGGGAACGAACAAATTTCATGGCGCGTTGTTTGAGTTCAACCGGAACACCGATCTCAACGCCACACCGTGGAATTCAACCCTGAATCCCCCTTACCACCGTAATAATTTTGGGGGCACGATCGGTGGTCCCGTAGTGCATGACAAAGCGTTCTTCTTCTTTAGCTATGCAGGTTTGCGTCAGGTGATCGGGCAGCAGCTCACAGGCGGAATTCTGCCCAGTGCCGCCCAGCGTCTAGGCGACTTCACCGCACTCGCAACACCTATCTACCTGCCGGGAACCAAAACCCAGGTCCGTGGAACCAACAGCTCTCCCAATTGCCAAACAGCGACGTTGAACTGCATTCCGTCCAGCCTTGTCGATCCGACAGCTACCAACCTGATGAGCAAGTACGTGCCGCTACCCACCAATGCGGCAAATAACAGTTATTCCGGATTCTTCACGGGACCGACCAACCAGAACGAGTATCTGGGCAAATATGACCAGACCCTGTCAGACCGTGACCACGTCGCGGCGAGCTACTTTTACCTGCGGACGGTTCAAGACGCGTACGGCGGCGGAAACATTCCCTATATGACAACGGAGTCGTTCGGAACGCAACAGGTTCTGAACCTCAGCGATGTGCATACCATCAATCCCACCACGGCGAATCAGGCTTGGATTACCTACACCCGTGTAGTCGGCGGTCGAACAAACTTGCCTGCCGTTGGCATTGACGATCTGGGATCGAAATTCACGACGCAAGGCCCCAAGACGCTGCCTGACCTCTCCATTTCCGGATACTTTACCGCAGGTGGCGGATTGGCGGGACCGGTGAGCAATACAACATTCCTCTCCATCCGGGACATGGTGAGCAAGACGACGGGCAAGCATTCGCTGGACATTGGGGGTGAATTTTCGTTCGAGAAGGATTCGACTGCAGGAAACCTGGACAACTTCGGCATCTTCTCCTTTGCGGCCTCAGCACCCACAAGCACCGGCAATGCATTGGCCGACTTCATCACCGGCCAAGTGAACACGATGGAACAGGATACCCCTTACCACGCGGTCACGAGTACCGGGTACTATGCGCTGTTCGTCCAGGACACATACAAGATCCGGCCTCGCCTGACGCTGAATCTTGGGTTGCGCTATGACATTCAACAGGCTCCGGTTGAGTCGCATAATCTCACCGCAAGCTTTGTGCCCGATGTGCAGTCGAAGAAGCTTCCTTCTGCCCCGCTTGGCCTGCTGTTCCCGGGAGACAATGGTGTACCGCGAGGTATCGCAGGCACCCGATACCACCATGTGTCGCCGCGCTTGGGCATCGCCTGGGATCCCTTTGGAGACGGAAAAACGGCTATCCGCGCTGGAGCGGGAGTCTTTTATGGCAGCGTGGCGGCCAATGAGTGGAACCAGCCTGCAAATGCCCAGCCATTCGCGGTGCGCCAGACATTCAATTCCATCACGTCGCTCACGAACGTATACGGAAATACGACGTCGTTTCCTAACGGAGACCCCTTCCCATACGTTTTCAGCCCGGCAAGCCCTCGGTTCCTCACCGATGCCAGCGTCGAAACGATTGCATTAGGCTATCAGTGGCCTCTGGTCTATCAGATGAACGCTGCCATTGAGCGTCAGTTGCCTTTCCATGTGACCGGCCTATTTGCCTATGTCGGAACGCTTACCCGTCATATGCCGTTCTTCCTGGATGCCAATTATGCTCCCTATGCGCCGGGCGCAAGCACCTCGCAAACCAGCATCGATGCGCGGCGGCCTTACAACAACAATCACACGCTCGGGCAGGCCGCTTATCTTGAGTCGAATGAGACTGCCTCCTATCACTCGTTGCAGATATCGGCGAGTCGTCCGCTCACGCATAACCTGCTCCTGAATGGTTTCTTTGTTTGGAGCCATAACCTGGAGAGTGTGAATCCGGATGGTGTCGGACTGGGGACAGCACAGGACTTCGATAATCTGAAGGAGGAGAGGGGCCCCGCAGACACAGATCGCCGCAATGTCGCAAGCCTGTCCGCCATATGGAATCTCGACTATTACAAAGGCTCGAGTTTCTTCCAAAGAGCAGTGCTCAATGGCTGGACCATCTCCCCGATCGTTTCGCTGCAGAGCGGATCACCGTTTACCGAGACGACCGGCAGCAATCGCAACTTCGACAGTGAAAATGCGAACCGGCCGAATCTGGTTCCGGGAGTGAACGCGTTCTTAGACCCGCACAGAAACCGCTTTACGGCGGCTGCGGAATGGTTCAATCCAGCGGCGTTCACTCCCAACGGTCCTGGTCTGGGAATTGGACCCGGGGGCGCCGATGGCAATGCACCGCGTGATTATCTAAGAGCGCCCGGTTACCGGGATATCGACCTTGGAGTGTTTCGCGACTTTCGCTTCGAGCGCGGGGTTGTCTTTCAAATTCGAGGCGAAGCGACGAATGCGTTCAATCTGGTCAGTTTGAATGCTCCAACGTCAACTCTCTCTTCAGCTCTGAATGGACACATCACCGCGGCCGCCACACCGCGGCTTATTCAACTCGGTGCGCGGTTGACCTTCTGAGCATTCCTTAACTCTGAAAGGCTGCGCCCGGTCCTTGTCGACAGGCGCGGCCCGCTCATCCTGTCGCGACCCTATCCTCAACAAACACACCTAGGAAGGTAATAGCATGGCATCTGATATCGTTGGCGTTCCGGGATCGAAATCCCGCTCCGTCCTGAGCAAAACGGCCATTTCCCGCACTGCCTGCATCTTACTCATGATGCTTGCGGCGCCAGGCATGCGTGCACAGAAGACTAAGAACGAAGTGAATCCGTGGCTTGGCAGCTCACTGGAGTCCGTGCCACCTCTGGCGCACGATCTATCCGCAGAACTCAAGAAAAAGGATGTCGCTTATGCGATACGGAAGGTGGCGGCCTGGCAGTTGAAGGCGGCGCAGCCGGGTTTCGATCAGGATTGGACGTTTGCCGCTCTCTACATCGGCTTCATGTCAGTGCCCGACGCTGCCAGTGGCAAGCAGTTCAAAGAGGCGATGCGCGAGGTGGGGAAGAAGTTCCAATGGGAACTCGGACCCCGGCAGGGTCATGCGGACGATCAGGCCATCGGCCAGACTTACCTCGAACTCAGCAGGGTGTACCACGACCCAACCATGATCGCGCCCACAAAGGCCCGGATCGATGCCGCCATGAAGATTGCCGATAACCCTGATAAGCCTCTTTGGTGGTGGTGTGACGCTCTTTTCATGGCTCCGCCTCTGTTTGCCGAGTTGTCGCGGGAGACCGGAGACAAAGCGTACCTCAGTTTCATGGATCATGAGTGGTGGATCACCTCCCAACGCCTTTATAGTCCGGAGGATCACCTGTTCTTCCGTGACGGCTCGTTCTTGCAGTCGCGGGAAGCCAACGGCAGCAAAGTCTTCTGGTCGCGTGGAAACGGATGGGTTTTCGCGGGGCTTGCACGAGTCTTGTCAGAGATGCCCGCCGACTATCCGTCGAGACCTCGTTATGTCGCCCAATTTCGGGAGATGGCAGAGAAAATTGCCTCTCTTCAAGAGAACGACGGGCTTTGGAGAGCAGGCTTGCTGGATGAAAAGGCCTACAAACTCCCGGAAAACTCGGGCTCTTCTTTCTTCACCTACGGGTTCGCCTACGGAATCAGTTCGGGTATTCTGGAACGCGGGAAATATGAACCAGTGGTCGCAAGAGCGTGGAATGGACTGCTTGGACATATCTACGAGGATGGTCGATTGGGTTCCGTGCAACCGGTCGGCGCCGCTCCTGGAGCATTTGGCCCTACGTCCAGCTACGTGTTTGGAACCGGTGCATTCCTGCTTGCCGGGTCAGAGGTCTATCGACTGGCGCGATAGGATGATGTTTGCGTGAGGAAACCATCGTGATAAAGAAGATGAGCCGGCGGAACTTCACGCGGAAACTGGTTGCGGCACCTTTGGCCATCGCAGGCGGTCAGATGTTGGGTGCTCAAATTGCTGCACTTCCTTCGCAAGACAAGCGGAAGCCGAAGACGGATGCTGAGTACAATCGCCACCCACCTATTGTCGAGCCAGACCCCTTTTCGGCTCCACTCACATTCACGCGAAGGGAGGTCAATCCAAAGGTTCGTCCGTTCGCCCTTGATCAGGTTCTGCTCGACGCAGGTCCGATGCAACAGGCTCGCAATCTAAACCGGGCCTACATGATGCGTTTGTCGAACGACCGTCTTCTGCATAACTTTCGCGTGACCGCTGGTATTGCCTCTGCCGTCGAACCGTTGGGGGGGTGGGAGTCTCCGAAAGCGGAGCTGCGGGGGCATTTCGTTGGCCATTACTTGTCCGCATGTGCCTTGTTGTACGCGTCCACAGGCGACTCGCAAGTCAAGCAGAAGGCGGATGATCTGGTGGGAGGAATCGCTGAGTGCCAGACCGCGCTGGCTGCGGGCGGCTATGTAAGCGCGTTCCCGGAGGAGCTGTTCGTACGCCTGGATAGGCGGGAGAAGGTGTGGGCTCCGTTCTACACCCTGCACAAGATCATGGCCGGGATGGTCGACATGAACACGCTCGCAGGAAATGCGCAGGCCCTCGATGTGGCCAAAAATCTCGCGGGTTGGGTGGATCGTTGGACATCAGAGCGCACGGAAGAACATATGCAGGAGATTCTAAAAACGGAGTTCGGCGGGATGAACGACGTACTCTATAACCTGGCAGCGGTCACCAATGACGATCGCTGGGTCAATACCGGCGACCGATTCACGAAGAAGTCATTCTTCACGCCGCTTGCGATGCGCAGAGACGAGCTAAAAGGACTCCATGCGAACACGCACATGCCGCAGGTCATCGGAGCCGCGCGGCGTTACGACTTATCTTCAGATCATCGTTTTGGCGATGTGAGCGAGTTCTTTTGGGATACCGTCACGGAAACGAGGACCTACGCCCCCGGTGGCTCCGCGAATACGGAGAGCTGGCTCACGAATTCCGGACGGCTGGCTCTGGAGATGAAGGCGAGTTCGCACCACCAGGAGTGCTGCTGCTCGTACAACATGATGAAATTGTCCCGGATGCTGTACGGGCGCAGTGCCGATCCGCGTTACATCGACTACTACGAGCGCAACCTGCTCAACCATCGTCTGGGAACGATGGAGCCAGAGACTGGCCACACCAGCTATTTCCTTTCCATGACGCCCGGTGCCTGGAAGACAACGTGCACCGAGGATCAAACGTTTTGGTGTTGCACCGGCAGTGCTCTGGAGGAATTCGCCAAACTTAATGACACCATTTACTACCACGATGAAGCGAACATCTATGTGAACCTTTTCGTGCCGTCACGGCTTCATTGGGAAAGCCGGGGTATTCGATTACAGCAGAGCACGCGATTCCCGGAGAACAACCGCACTCTGATCACAGTGCACGCTGCTCGCGGAGAGGTGTGGACCATGTATGTCCGCATCCCTGTATGGACTACAGAAGAGAACCAGATTTCGATCAATGGGTTTCATCTTCCTACGCCGGGTACGCCAGGAAGCTACGTGGCGTTGAAACGCCAGTGGAAAAGTGGCGATCGCGTTGAACTCTCTTTGCCTATGCAGCTATCGGTCGAGATCTTGCCCGACGACCCGAGCCAGCAGGCATTTCTTTACGGGCCCCTCGTCTTAGCCGGGCAGTTTCCGCGTGGGGAGCTTTCGTTCGACCTGCAGCACAACCAAGCACCGGAACCGGGGGAGTTGCCTCCGTTCGAACTTCCCAACCTCGTTCCAGGAGGGCGCTCGTTGAGCGAGTGGATCAAGCCGGCGGCGGGACAACCGCTAACTTTCAGAGTCACTGGCCAAGAGCAAAGCATTGAGCTCAAACCGCTGAATCAGAGCTGGGAACGCTTTACCGTGTATTGGTCCGTCTCCTAGCAAAGGCATATGAACAGTGTCCCGGCGGTCTCCCCGACAGCCCTTCCGGATTTGTTGTCGAAAGAAAGTTTAAAATTCCTGTTGGTGTTTCCAAGAGGAAGCATGGCATTATTCCTCTGTTGTAAACCTAAAGGTGGAACTTCCGATGAAGGAAAAGCCGGACGTCTTGCAAGGAACACTTGCCCTCATGGTCCTCAAGACACTGGATCTCCTTGGGCAGCAGCACGGCTACGGGATCGCCCGGCGCATCGAGCAGATCAGCGGAGACCTTCTGGATGTGAATCAGGGTACGCTCTATCCCTTGCTGCTGAAGCTGGAGCATGAGGGCTCAATTGCTTCGCAATGGGGCGCATCGGAAAACAACCGGCGCGCGCGCTTCTATCGTCTGACAGCGGCCGGCCGTAGGCAACTGCAGGCAGAGACCCGCGATTGGGAGCAAACGGCGGCGATCATCGCGCGCTTTTTCAAAGCCAAAGCGGAGGACCTGGCATGAAATTCCTACGACGCCTCGTGATACGGTTGTCGAATTTCGTAACCAGGCGGAGTGCCGACGAACGCCTGCGGGAAGAGATTGCCGAACACCTCGCGTTCCAAACAGAGGAGAACCTGCGCGCCGGTATGCCATCCGCCGAGGCGCGGCGCCAGGCCGCACTCAAGCTCGGGCCGGCCGAAGCGATACGGGAACACCACCACGCCGAGCAAAGCTTGCCCCTCATCGAGAATCTGCTCTTCGACCTGCGGTACGCGGTCCGCATGCTTCTAAAATCTCCCGGATTTGCCTTCGTTGCCATCGCCACAATGGCCTTAGGCGTCGGAGCCACGACCGCGATCTATAGCGTCATCGACGCCACGCTGCTGCATCCTTTGCCGTACCCAAATCCTGCCGAGCTAGTTCGCGTTGAGGACGACCTTCCCGGCATAGGTGGGCACGACGCCGGCGTCTCCATCCCTGAGTTGAGAGACCTGCAGGGTTCCGGGATCTTCCAGTATGTGGCGATTTACGGCTTCGCGTCAGTGAACCTCACCGGCGGTGCACAGCCCGAGCGTATCTCCTTCAAGGGTGTCACGCCGAATTACTTCGCGGTGCTTGGTGTAGGCGCGCAGTTGGGTCGCACATTCGATCCGCACGATGCGACTCCCGGCTTCAACCTGGAGGTCGTGATGAGCGACGGGCTCTGGAAGAGGGAATTCGGAGCCGACCCGCACATTCTCGGTAAGACCCTGCGCCTGGACAACGACGCTTATCACGTCGTGGGCGTCATGCCGCCCGGTTTTCGCGATCTAGGCCCGACCAGCGATGAGCGGAATACGGAACTGTGGTTGGCCGCTGGCTTTGCCGGCCTGCCGTATCCGCCTCCACAGCGCGGTTTACGTCTGCAACGGGCAGTCAGCGCGCGCCTGATGCCCGGTCTCTCGATTGCGGCCGCGCAGGGGCACCTCGATGCGCTGGTTGCATCGCTGAAAAAGCAGTATCCAGGAGATTATCCGCCACAGGCCGAGTGGACGATACGCCTGATTCCGCTCAGCGAAAGCTTGGTCGGCAGCGTTCGCCAATCGCTCATTCTGCTGTTCGGCGCGGTGGGATTGGTCCTTTTGATCAGTTGCGTCAACGTCGCCAATCTGCTGCTTGCCCGGGCCAGCGCGCGAGGGCGTGAGATCGCGGTTCGCCAAGCGCTGGGAGCCACACGAGCGCGTCTCATCCGCCAACTCCTGACCGAGAGTTTGTTGCTCTTCCTGCTTGGCGGAATGGCTGGTTTTGCGATTCTCTTCTTCGCGAGGAAGTTCCTGCTGCAGCTTGTTCCAGACAGCCTCCCGCACTTAAACGACATCGCAATCAGCTGGAACGTGCTGGTGTTTGCGATCACGGTCTCGGTCACCGCCGGAACCATCTTCGGGCTTGCTCCCGCGTGGCTCATGAGCCGTCTTGATTTGACCAGTACGCTCAGGCAGGAAGGACGCGGCTCGAAGGGTTCCCCGGAGCGCTCGCGCGCCCGCCGGGTTCTGGTCATCAGCGAATTGTCGCTGTCGTTGGTGCTGATGGTCGCCGCGGGCCTTCTGCTGCGCAGTTTTTGGGACTTGTTCCAGGTGCAGCCCGGTTTCCATCCTGACCGCGTCATGGCCATGCAAACCTGGCTGCCGGGGCCCAACGATCCCAGTGTGGATAAATACCTAACCGCCACCCAGGAATCGGTCTTGCTCCGCGAGATTCTTCGCCGCAGCCGAACCCTGCCGGGCGTAGAAGAAGCGGCCGTCGGCGACGTGGCCGCTCTTCCCCTGGGCCACGGCCACGGCGATCTCAGCCCGCTGCCATTCATCCGCGAAGGCCTCGAGACCAAGGACAATCAGGCTCCGGTGATCGATGGTTCCATCGTTTCGCCCGAATACTTCCACCTGTTGGGCATGACGCTATTGCGCGGACGTCTTTTCCGCGACCAGGACCTTGAGGATACGCCCCAGGTTGCGGTCATCAATCAGGCCGCGGCCCGCACCTACTGGCCAAACCAGGATCCGCTTGGCAAACGCGTTCGTTTGCGCTCCCAGAGCCTTGCGACCCGCGAACTGTCGAGCTCT
>Ga0302324_100009616_pt1 | contig 20167 bp, 16 predicted proteins | sample Palsa_T0_1_FD_201949 | JGI IMG/M metagenome (GOLD analysis project Ga0302324, IMG submission 201949) | Peat permafrost microbial communities from Stordalen Mire near Abisko, Sweden - Palsa_T0_1 | ecosystem: Environmental > Terrestrial > Soil > Palsa > Peat permafrost | place: Sweden: Abisko...
ACGCACTGGTGTTGGTGACCGAATGGCAGGATTACCGCGAGCTGGACTGGGAAATGATTGCCCGCCGCATGCGAACGCCGCTGATCCTGGATGGACGCAACGCGCTGGATCGGGCGCGGCTGGAACGATTCGGCTTCCATTATTTGGGAATCGCGGGCTAGGCGAGGACGGACCGGAACGGGAAGCGCGCGCGATTCCAAACGCAGTGGACAGACAAAACATCCCAGGAGTTGTTCATGCCTTCAATTCAGAAATACTTCACGCGCGGTAAAACACTAGCCGGTCTTCAAATCCATCGGCTACAAACCAGCCGGCCACGTTTCTCATGTCCGGTTTGCGGGTACAACGGCGTATTCTGCGATCTCGACGCCGAGTCCGGCACACGGCTGCATGCCGAATGCCCCCAATGTCACGCCCTTGAAAGGCATCGCTTGCAATGGCTGGTCTTAGAGAGCCTCCAGATGGATCTAGCGTTTGCCGGTAAACGCGTCCTGCATATGGCTCCAGAACCTTTCCTGGAGGCACACTTGCGGCCGCGCTGTGGTTCCTACATAACCGCGGATATTAGTGGAGAAGGTGTAGATCGCAGGGAAGATTTAACGGGCCTAACTTTCCCCGATTCCAGTTTTGACCTGGTGTATGCTTCGCATGTATTTGAGCATATTCAGGACGATGAGTCTGCCATTCGGGAAGTGCGAAGGGTTCTGGCTCCCGGCGGCCTGGCTATTCTGCCGGTTCCCATGCTATGTGAGGAAACAGTGGAATATGGTGGCCCTAACCCTCATGAGCATGAACATGTGCGTGCGCCAGGGCTCGACTACTTTCGGCGTTACGAGGCCGCGTTTGACCATGTGCAGATCTTTGCCTCGGCTGATTTCGATGAGAAGTTCCAGACCTATACCTATGAGGATCGCAGCCATTGGCCCACGGTAAACATGCCAATGAGGCGGAGAATGCTGGGCGCGAAGCACTCGGATTACATTCCGGTTTGCCGGGTGAACTAGCCGCAGCTCGATAACGGCCGCCGGTTCCGGAGCGCCCCATTTCAGGACATTTGAGGCTTTCGCGCAAACAGGTGGAACCGTGACGTTGTGATCCGCAAGGTCCTGCTTTTCTGCGGAAAGAGCGCGACGGCCAAGTCTGCGCGCTCAAAGACGCGGCTCCATCCCGCGCCCGAATGTTCCCAGCACTGGAGATAGGTACCATGCAGCCGCATCGAGATTAGCTTTCGAAATCGATCCGGCATCCACGTGCCAAACAGGACGTGATTATGCTCATCACTAATTTGGTACCTGCTCGGGACGGTTACGAAGGCATATCCGCCCGGCTTAAGCACCCTGGCAAGCTCCCTCGCGGCGGCAGCCTGTTGCGAATGGTCGAGGTGCTCAAACACATCCGTCGATGTGATCAGCCTAAAGTGATCGTCGGGCCACGGCAGCGCTTCGGCCGTTCCGCAGACAATTTCGGCTGACGGACATCGCCTTTTTGCCCACTCTACCCGCTCGGCGTTGAGTTCGATGCCGCTTACATGACGGAACCGCTCTGAAAGCGCGATGAGTAGATTACCGAACCCGCAGCCGACATCCAGGCAGGGCTCGGCCGGGGAAATAGAGAGCCCCGCTAGAAAAGAATCCAGAAGCTGCTTGGTCGCCTGCACATCGCTCATGCAGTCAACCCAGCGAGACAGGTTGGGCTCGCACATGTTATACGATGCCGCCCGCATCTGGAGAAATGCGATCAGCTCTTCTTCCAGAGATACACTTTCGTTCATGTCAGACGCCCCTTCCAGTCATAGTCAGTATCGGCTGAAACCTTACACCAGGTGAATTTATGTCGCGGCTTCCCGGCTTCCACTCCTGGGCTTGTTATTGCAGCCGGGATTGCCGGCGGCCTTCTCTCAAATATTGGCTCGTCATTTTGCCCAGGACAAACCACGGTTCCCACAGGTAACGCCGCGACAAGCGCGCTGGCTCCGCCAGCAGCCTGTACAACCACTCCAGGCCCACAGGTCCGAGCCAGCGGGGAGGAGTGGGCACAACACCGGCGAGGTAATCCATGATGGCGCCGACCGGACAAATGACGTTGGCTACAATCTCCCTCCGATTTTCCAGTATCCAGAGTTCCTGGCGAGGCATGCCCATCCCGACCAAGAGAATGTGAGGAGCGTAAGCGCGGATTTCAGAAAGCACGGCTTGATTCTCTTGGCCTGATCTCGCCGGGTTGAAGTGGCCGTGATATGTGAGAATCTTCAGGCCGGGGTGGTTCTTTCGCATTTGCTTGGCCGCTTTCTCGCCCACTGTCGGCTTCGAACCAAGGAAAAAGATTCGCCATCCCTGCCTGGCGGCCTCCGCGGCGATAAGAGGGAGTAGGTCAAGATTCGTCGTTCGGTGCTGCCTTTGAAGGGGCAAACCCATGATGCGCCCCATTGCGATGAGCGGCATCCCGTCGATGTAAGTATGATCGGCGAGAGAGAAAAACTCGCGCATCTTGGCATTGTGGTACCAAATGTAAAAACTGTGCATATTGTGATAGGCGATTACATGCGACTTGCCGGCGGCGATTATCTCGGCTGTGACGCGGACCAGTGAGTGCATGTCGAACGCGTCGACACGAATTCCTAATAAGGAATACGAGCTCACGGGCGGAATGCCGGGAATATTCTTCATAGGGTCGGTCCTCGAAGGTGCGGGAGAATTATTTGGGAATGGGTGGCGCCGCGCGCTGGGCTCATCGTTAACGCTCGAAACCTCGTTCTTACTGGCGGCCTGCGCCACCGGCCACAGGAGGTTCTCAAGCCTGGTGAAGCATTCCGGATCCTCCCCCAACGAGACCATTCGCTTTTCCATCCATTCGTCCGCTACGCGGCGCAGGAAGCCGGCGGGAGACGCCAACCAGGCGCGCATGAGTTCGCGCAACGCGCAGCCATGTTCCCGCTGACCTAATGCAACATTGAACGCGCGTATGTGGGACCTGAAACTTAAGGCGCTTGGATCCAGCAGACCGGTCAGCGTGGGGAGCGCATGTTCGTAAGGCAAGGGCGTACGCCCCCACACGTGCGAGAGCAGCAAATATTGAACGTATAGCGTGTTGATCGACTGCGCCGCCAGGTTTGCGGAACACACGCTTTGAAGATTCTGCCGGAACCCCAGGGTAACTTCCGGAATGAGCCGGATATCGTTCTGGAGAGCCAAGCGCCACCACAAGTCGATGTCTTCCACATGCAGGTTGAAGCGATAGCCGCCTGAGTTGACGACGGCCTTAATGTTTAACGTCACAGTGGGGTGGCACAGCGCCGGCAGGCGGCCCGAAAGAACAAGTTGCCTGATTTCCGCGGGGGTGCCTTTTGTGGCGCGAAACCGCCCAACGCTTCCTTTTGGGTAGTACTCTGCCAGGGAGTAAAACATTCCAGCATTGGGGAACCGCGCGATATATTCGATGCTGCGTGCGATCCGGTTCGGGTAGGCCACATCATCGGCGTCGTGACGCGCCAGCCATGGCGTGCCGGCTTCAGCGAGCATCCGATTGAGAGTTGCGGTGATTCCGAGATTGCTCTGCGTCATCACCCGCAGCCTGGGATCTCTGACCGATCGCAAGTACTCCATACTCGCGTCCGTCGACCCATCGTTGATCGCGAGGATCTCAAAGTCGCCATAGCTTTGCCCCAGGATGCTTTCAATGCTCTCGGGCAAATATGGCATGGCGTTGTAGACTGGTATTCCGACAGTTATCAGGGACATGGATTCACGCGTTGGCCTTGCGGAGGGCGTGGCGAAGATTCCCTGGGGCCAGCCACATGCCGAGGAAGAGCGCCAAATCTCGAAGCGTGGGCGCGCCGCGACTGATCATCTTGTGAAGCAGGAATGGAAATGCCCGCCAGTCGCGCTCACGGGCCGCTTGCGGCGCGACTTGCGTGGCCAGAAAACCGGCGTAGGCGCGATCGGTCATCAGATCCCGGCTCTCTTCCGCCCAATCTAAAGAGGCATGCCAGTGCAGCGCCGTGCTGATGCTGGCGCGTTGTTCCGCCAGATGCCATATCGCGAGAGGTTTTGCGATGAATTCAATTCCCGCCCCGGGCTGATGGACGGCGCGCAAAATCCAATCCCAATCCTGATAGCGGCGCAACTCCGGCCGAAACCGAACCCGATCGAATAAGTCCTTGGGAAATAGCAGTGTGGTGGTGGTCAAAAGCCCCTCGCCGTAGGACCAACTGTTACGAGCGAGCAGGTATTCGCTCAACGGCTCGGTCGGCTGTTTGCGCGGCCAGATGACCTCGTAAGTACTTTTGCGAGCGAACAATTCCGAGCTCACGATCGGATACGCAAATTTCGATTCGCGGGCTCGTTCCATCTGCAGCTCGATCTTTTGAGGAAGCCATTCATCATCGTCATCGAGCAGGGCGATCCAATCTCCTTTTGCGCATCCGACCGCGAGATTGCGAGCCTCGCCAGCTCCCACCGGGGCGCCGAGAACCAGGATCTTCAGCCGCGGATCGGGGATGTCTCCGAGCGCTTTTTCGGTAAGAGCATCGGGACCGTCTAAAATGACGATGACCTCCATAACCGTATCGGTTTGCGCCAAGGCGCTGCGCACGGCCCGCGGCACGAGAGCGGGGCGGTTCCGCGTGGGGATTACAGCGGAAACGGTGTTTTTGCGAATCATGTTATTCCAATGCTGAAAACGTTTGCCGTCCGCGTGTTCCCCGGCAGGGCTCGCGCTGGACATTCTTACGGAAGAGCGGTTACTCCCGAGTACACCGCGGCGGAGGCGGCGGACTGAGCGATCGAGGTAGTGTGCACCAGAAGGCTCTTGAGCAAACTGGACGGTACGTAAACGATGTCTTCCGGTTTCAAGCCCGGATCGGCGTCCTTGCCTTCCAGCACGCGTTTCAAATTGACGGCTTGCTCCTCGAATCCTTCGTGAGTCTTGCGGATGATCCGTATCCTGGTCTGGGCCGCTTGAAAGTCGACTCCCGAAGCCCACGCAATCGCCTGGGCGAGGCTCATCGCGCCATCGGTCTGAATGATGAACGCACCGGGTCTGTTGACCTCTCCGAGCACGTAGATGACGCCCGCTTTGGGCACCACAATCGTATCCCCGGGTTCAATCGCGACCCGCGACTCGAGCAATTGGTCCGGGTCGTTCAATAGCGCCGTTTTGACGGTCTGTTGAGACCCGGAGCGCCGCTGTATGGTGACTACGTTGCCCGCCAAAGGGGTGGGTCCGCCCGCCATGGCCAGCACGTCCAGTAGATTTCGGTCGCCCAGAACAGGGTAGTTTCCCGGCTTCCTCACTTCGCCAAGTACCGATACGCTTTGTGTGTTGTATTCGGAAATGCGCAGGCTCACCTGCGGATTGAGAAGAAAAGCACCCTGCTTGAAAAGGTTCTCGATAAGAGAGCCGGCCTCCGAGGTTGACAACCCGGAGAGGTGCTGCGTACCGATCAACAGTAAGTCGGCATTGCCTAGATCGTCGACGCGAATGGTCTGGAGCAGCGTCGGCTCGTCGTACACGGCGACGTTGATCAGATCGCCAGGACCTATGCGGATTCGGGCGGCGTCCCCTGGCGTTGCCGGCGGCGCTGGAGATACCGAGGCTTTCGGTATCTGCTGACCGTTCAGGGCCGCCGCGGCCATCAGCGCCGCCGCGGCCATCAGCGCCGCCATCGAAAAGAGGCCGCGGACGTTAGTTAGACGAATCATCGTAATATCCTTTTTGTTGGTAACCGTAGTATCCATACGCATAGAAGTGTTCCGGCGAATTCAGGTTCATCCCGTTCATGACAACGCCGCAGACCCTGGCATTGGTGCGCGACAGCAAATCACGGGCGCGCACCAGAGACTGCTTGGTGGTCTGGTTGTAACGGACGACCAGAACGGTCGCGTCGGCGTATTGCGACAGCACCAAAGGATCGCTCACCGCCAGCACCGGGGGGGAATCAATGATCACAAAATCGAATTCCTCGCGCCATTGCTTGACCAGTTCCCGCATTTGGGCGGACCCCAGCAGTTCGTTGGGATTCGGCGGCCGGTAGCCCGCGCTCAGCAGCGACAGGGTCGGAACAGTGGGATGGGTTTGATAGTACGAGTCGCCGTTTTGGCCATTCAAAATGAGATTCGTCAGGCCGCCCCCGGGGGACCGCTGGAAATCCTCCCTCACTTTGGACCGCCGCAAGTCGGCATCCACCAGAAGAACCTTGTAGTCCTGGCTAGCAAGCGTAGTCGCCATGTTCACGCTGGTGGTGCTCTTGCCCTCCTTGCGAAGCGCGCTGGTGACGAGGATGACTTTCGGGGGAGAGTCGACATTCGAGAGCAGTACGGACGTGCGAAGCAGCCGGTAGGCTTCCGCGGCGGCTGAATTGGGATGATTCACCGCCCAGGCGTGCGCCAGTTTGGGTCTCAGTGCACCCGGCAGGCGCGTCGGCTGGAAATCCGGCACTACGCACAGAGTGGGCAGCGATGCGATTTCTTCCACGTCTTCGGGGGTGCGAAGCATGGTGTCGGTGCTCTCCTTGATGAACGCCAGCGCAATTCCGCCGAGCAGGCCGACACCGAGCCCGATCGCCAGGTTCAGCGGATAGCTGGGACGGGCCGGGTTGGGAGTAGTTCGCGCCGGATCGATCACGACCACGTTGGTGGACTGCAACCCGGACAAAATGCCCGCCCCCTTCAGCTTGACCAGCAAATTGTCGTACAGCTCGCGATTCACCCCCACTTCATGCTTTTGAATGGTGAACTGGATGGCGACGTCGTTGAGCCGCTCGGCGGCCGCCTTTTCCTTGGCAAAAGACTCCCGCAATTGGTCTTCGGAAGCCCGGGCTACTTGATAGGCGTTCTCGGCGCGCGACGACAGCTTGCTGAGTTCGGCCTGAATCGAGGAATCCAGATCCGTCAACTGGCTGCGCAACGATATGAGGGCTGGGAATGACGCTCCGTACTTCGAGGCGGCCTGGGCGTATTGGATTTTGAGTTGGGCCTCCTGCGCCCGCAAGTTTTGCAACAGGCTGAGCGGATTCGAGGGTGAACCGCCCATCATTCCTGATCCGGCAAATGCGGCGGATATTAATTCCGGGCTGCCTGTTTTAACAACCCGATTGGTTACGTCCGCCAGAATGCGGGTTTCTTCCGCGCCCGTCACCGCCTTGGTAAGGGCATCCAACTTAGTGATTGCCAAGCTATGAACTTCGGCGTCCGTGCCCAGCAATCCAGCCCGTTTCTGGGTTTCACCCAATTTTTGCTCCCCGGCATCGACGTCCTTCTTCAAGCCCGCGAGCTCTTTGGAGAGCCATTCCGACGCTTGCTCGGTGGCTGTATAGCGGGTGCGGAAATACTGCTGAAGGTAATCGGCAACCAGCTTATTTACCACGTCCGCGGCGGCTTGCGGATCCGGATTCAGAAAGTGAACCTCGATCAAGCGCGTGCCCGGAACGGTTTTTACGGTGAGATTATGCGCGAAGACGTAAGAGAGCAGCGCCCTTCTCACCGGAGACCGGTCGAGAGGTTTCCGGTATTCGGCTTCAATCTGCGCCTCCGTCAGCGGCTTTCCGGGCAGAAACCACGACTTCCAAGAGTTTTCCAGCCTGAACTCCTTGCGATTTTCCAGGCCCAACTGATCGGCCACCTGAAATGTGATCGAATCGCTTTGGAGCGCTTGGGCGTGGGTCTGCATCGTAAGGTTGTAATCCAGGCTGTCGGCCGCGGCGCTGCCGTCCTGGATTACGCCGGGTATCGCGTCCCCGAGCATGTCGGAGGCTTCTTTGTTGACCTCGATCAGCGCGGACGCTTTGTACTTCGGCGTCATGTAGACGGACGCCTGCCACGCCATTAGCGTAGTCAGGACAACCGACACGAGAATGACCAACTTACGCCTTCGAAGGGTGCGGAACAATCGCGTAAACGAGATGTCGCGGTCGTCCGCTTGGTTATGCATCGAAAGTGGAATGGTCCGGACCGGTAGGGAATATCCTGGAACTCCGGAAGGCAATTGATTCATGGCAAATACTCCCTTGAGGAGCCAACGGATGCTGGGCCCCGATCTGTTGAACGACTGATTGTGGGTACGGGCGGCTCACGAGGAGAGCAGGACGCGGATTCAGAGTGATACATGGATCAGCGCACCCCCACAGGTTCGGGCCAGGAGACCTCCACCAGCGGCTCGACATCCGCCGCCGCATGCACGTGCACCTGCTCCGCGCGCCGGGAACGGGCTTCAAACCTCATGGCCCGCAAATTCACGAAAGCCAGACAGTACAACACCCAGAGAAGTTCGCGCGGCAGCATCAAGGACGTTTCATCGAGGTTGTAGAGGATGGTCATCAACATGATTCCCGCGCCCCATTCCGCGGCCTCCCAACCAACGTGCCGCAGGCACCACACGGCCGCGCTGCAACCCTGCCATAGCGAAATCGAAAAGAGCGCGAACCCGACGGCGCCGAGTTGGAGCCATAGGTCCAGGAAGCCATCGTGCGCGGTTGGGACCATCCATTTTGTGGCGAGTACGATGTTGGCCGATTCACCTCTTAGACCCAGCCAGAATGCCGAGTACCCATATCCCAAGACCGGATGTTTCAGGATGGCTTGCAGCGCTCCGGCCCAGATGGAGGTTCTTCCCGTCAGAGTGGAGTCTTTGCCGAAGATCAAGGCAACCTCCGCGAACTTCGATGCGACGAAAGACAAACCGCCCATGACGCAAGCGATCAAAACAGTGCAGAAGACCACGGATTCATTCGCGCGTAGTTTCCGCAGCAGCCGCATGCTCAGGGTGGCTAGCACAGCCACCCCCATCAGAATCAGCCCGGTCGCGGAATGAGCCTTGAAGAGCAGCGCTCCCAGAAGCACAAAGGCCAGCGTCGCGGCGGCAGTTCGCTGGGCCGAACGGCCCCACAACACCACGGCGGGCAAAGCAAAAAAGACGCACGCGCGCGCGCAAACATTCTTCTGCGGAAATATTCCTTGCCATGATCCATCGTTCATGCTGGGGTCCAGGCCCACGCTCGGAAACGCCACGCAGAGGGCAAGGCTAAGCGCGGCGGCGCAAATTCCGGCCAGAAGCAGCAACTGTAATTGCCGGCGGTATCCATACCGAACATGCAGGAAAAGTGCGAATACGGTGGGGCCCAGCAGCATGACAGATCGCCTGAAAGTGATAGCGGGGTCTTGCGACCACGCCGTGGAAAGAACCGAGAGCACGGCCAGACCGAGCACCGGCGCCGCAAGCCGCATGACGCTCATTAAGCGTTTCGCATAGGGCAAAGCCAGGACGGTCAGAACCACAAGAAAGAGTGCCTGCGCTGTTATTCCAACGGTTCCATCCGCGTCGCCGACGGTATCCACGGGCATCAGAAAAGGGATGTAGCCGTGCGCGCTGAGGTACAGCATCAAGACGACCGACACCAGTCCGGAAAGATGGAGGCGGCCGCCGAATTCTGAACTTGCAACGGAAGGCATGGCTACTGAATTTCCTCCAGCGCTTGCCGCAGCTTCTTAAACGCGGGCTTCTCCGCGTAATCGTCATCGAGTATGGCGGGACGATGAGGAAGACCATCCGGCCGTTGCCAGGACGGCATGGAAGTGTCCATCCAATTTCTGGAGTCGCTCAGTTCCCAAACCTGCAGCGACACCGGCTTGAAAACCCGGCAGGTGCTGGAAACGAAGTCGTAGTACAGGGAAGCCACGGCTTCATCGCGGCCCAGGGCCGGGATCGTGGTATCGATCACATCCAGCTCGGAAATAAGCAGCTGTACGCCGGTGTCTTTGAGCGCCCCTAGAAAATCCCGATAATCGCGGCTGTCCTTATTAAACGCCGGCTTCAAATGGGCCTGAAGGCCAAACCCTTCAACCGGCACGTTCTTCTTACGAAGGTTGCGCAGAAAGTTCAGTACCGCATGCCGTTTGGTCCGCGAATACTCCGTGTCCGATTCCAGATCGTCTTCGTTCCACACCAGCGTCACGTCCGGATCCGCCGTCCGGGCGGCGTGGAAGGCCTGCTCGATGTAATCCGGTCCGATGAAACGCAGCCACGCTGAGTCCCGCAGCTTATCGGGACGGGTGGACCTTCCATCGATCACCTCATTGACAACGTCCCAATACCGGATCTTTGACCGATAGCGCTGAACGACGGTCCGAATGTGCTGGGTCATGAAATCCGCCGCGTTCCCGCTGGTAACCGCGGGACCGAACCACGCTGGAAGCGCCTGGTACCACAGCAAGGTGTGCCCATGGACGGCGATGTGGTTGTTTTCCGAGAACTGCATGAAATAGTCGGCCCCGGCGAAGTCGAACTGGGTGGGGCTGGGACGCAGCGCCTTCCATTTCATCTCGCCCTCGGAGGTCAAAATAGAACAGTTTCGAAGAATCCGCGGCAGTGCGGCCGCGTCCTGGCACATTCGATTCGAGACGGCGGCGCCAAACAGAATTTCTTTTTGTTGACCCACTTCCTTCAAGGACGGGGAGGCCTCCTCGGCGGCCTGCGTCCGACGGAGCCCACTTCCCACCGCCACCGCGGCGCTGACTGTCGACAAGAAATCTCTCCGGCGGAACATGGGTCTGGGCTGTGTCATCCTAGGCGGCCCTCTCTACCGCGGTGGGTTCGCGTAATTCCTTTTGGGGCGCCAGCCACGTCAAGATGCTCCAGTTGGCGGCTGCCAAAGCCCCGTCGGTCGCCACACTAGCCCAGGCCGCTCCCTGCCACGACCATCTGGGGATCAGATAGAGGTTCAGGCCGAAGTTCAGCGCGGCGGCTCCGAACTGGGACATCGTGCGCCAGCGCTGGTGACCTCCGCTGGTGATGGCATCTCCCGCGCTGAGATGTAGCGTTCGAAAAACCGGAATCACAGCCAGCCATCGCAGCGCCGGCACGGTGGTCTCAAAACTTCTGCCCAGGATCGGAACCGCCAACGGAGCGCCCATAAACAGGGCGATCCCCGCGAAAATTCCCCAGGGGAACGTGCCCTTCAATACCTGTTTTGCAAATGCGGCGCTGCCCCCCGGAGCGGCGCCTGCGCGGAAGAAACTTGGCAGAGCGGCGGCATGCAGGGCTCGGACTGGGATGCACGCAATGTCGATGATCCGGTACGCCACCGAATACGCGCCGTTGGCCGCATACATGCCATAACGGGTAAGCATGGCTTTGTCGATGTCGTTATAAATCGAGGTGGTCGAAAATGCGACTGAAAATCCAAGTCCTTCTCCCAAGCGGGCCACTAGTAAGCGCGGCTGGAATCGTGGCCGTCCGATGTTGGCGGTGACCGCAATGACGGCCGCGACAACTACCAGGCCCGAGACGCTCATCGAAGCAAACGCCCATATGGGAGCCGTCGTGCGTCCCCGTATCATCCACAAGGCAAGGGCGGCGATGAGGCGCAAGGCGCTGGTAAGGGCAGCCAGGACGGCGGTGACGCGCAGGCGCTCCATGGCCTGAAATGCCTGGCTGGCACATTCCGTTAGCCGGTTGAAGATGCAATCGCCCACGGCGATCATGACCAACAGACCCGGAACCTGCCGATGCAGCAGCGAAGCCCCGCCGAGCGCGGCAATGGCTACCACCAGCAGCCCCGCCACTACAGTGGACATGATCGCGTTCCCCCAATATTCAGGGAAGCGGCTATGATGAGTGCTCACATAGCGCAGCAAAATCATGCCGGACCCTAGCGAGCTGAAGGTGCCGAAGATCGCAATCATGGCCGTTGCGCCCACGAACAGCCCGTACTCCGCGCTACCCAACAGCCGCGCTATCACCAGGAAGTACGCGGCTTGCATCGCCAAGACGGCGCCCTGGCCCAGCAGCATCCAGCCCATGTTGCGGGCCAGCTTGCTTTGTCGAATTTGCGCGAGTCCGATCATGCCGCCACCGATTCCAGCGCGCCGCGGTATTTCTCCCGCACCACGTTCCAGGTGAAGTTCTTTCGAAACGATTGCTGGCCCTCCCGGACCAGACGGCTTCGAAGGTCGCGATCCCCGAGCACGTAATCCAGCGCATCCGCCAGCTTTGCGGGATCACCGGGAGGCACCAGCAGCGCGCCTCCCTCGCGAAACACTTCAGGGATTCCTCCCACTTGGGTGGCGACGGTCGGCAATCCGGATGCCATGGCCTCGACATTGGTCATACCGAACGGCTCATCGAACACCGAAGGACAACAGAACACGGTAGCCCGGCGGAACTCGCCGGCCAGTTGGTCGCCGGTCTTATAAGGCGAGAACGCGACATTGTCCGGGGCGGAAGCTTTTATCCCTCGCAGGTAGGGCGTATCTTTAGTGGAGCCAAACACCGGGCTTCCCACCAGGAGCGCACGGGCGGCGCTGCCTCGCTGTTGAAGAATGCGCATGGCTTCCACCAGCACATGAGCGCCCTTGATGGGTATCAGGCGTCCCACGAAAAGAACCGTTGGGGGGCCGGGCAGCCCTCCAGGATTCGCGGGAAAGAAACAAGAGCCGTCCGCGCCATTGGGAATTACCGTGCTGCGGATTTCGCCCACGCACTGCCTGGCTTGCCGAAGAAGGAACGCGCTGCAAAAAACCGTAAGGTCCGCGCAGCGCGCGAACTCCTTGGGATGAGACTGAAGATGGGTGTTATGCATGTGCAGGATCAGCTTGAAGCGCCTCCGCGGGTAAGCAAAATGAATGGCTGCGGCGAACTCGGGCCGATTATGGACGTAAACTACGTCCTCCGGGGCGGCCGCGGAGAAGGCCGTGCGCAGAAAGAACGAAGCCAGTAACCTGCGCACTTCTGACGGAACCCTGTGCCGGCACAAGGACAATAACCGGCCATACCTGCGCAAATTCGCCGACGAGCGGATTCGTTCCGAGTCGAAGTTCCAAGTCTCGTCAAACCAGGGCGCGAGGATCACGGCCGACTTATCGTTAACCAAAACGTTCGCCGTCCAGCGCGATAATGCCCCGCCGAAGTGCTCCGAAAAGGGTTCGCCTTCGGGCAGGATGTGATGAACCGTCATCGCGCCACCGCCAGGGAAAATTCCCGCGCGGTCCTGGGGGCTTTTCCCCTCTCCGCGACGCGGTCGTAAAGCTGTTCCAGCTTTTCCGTTTGCTTCGCCAGATCGAAATTCTGGACGGCGCGACGCCGGGCGTTCGCCGCCACTTCGGCCCGGCAACCCTCGTTTTCCAGCAGCAGCGTCAGTTGCCGGGCAAGCTCTTCGGCGTCACCTTCGTGGGCCAATAGCCCGCAGCCATCGAGAACGGCCTCCGGGATGCCGGCAGTGGCGAAACCAATCACCGGAAGACCCAGCGCAAACGCTTCAAACAGCACCGTGGGCAGTCCCTCGGAGTCACCGGTCTTGGCCCGAACGCTCGGCAGTGCCAGCACCTGCGCGCGCCGCATCCAATCGTGAACCACGTGGTTGGGCTGAGCGCCCAGAAAAATGCATTGGACGCCAAGTTGCGCAGCTTCTTTCTCATGCCGGACGCGCAAAGGTCCGTCGCCGATCACGACTAGTTCGACTTCATCACTCGCCCTGCCCCGGGCCGCCATGGCGCGCAGCAGGTAAGTGAGTCCCTTCTTTTCGACCAGGCGCCCCACAAACAGCACGCTGGGTTCGCGCATCTGAACGGGCCCGGGAACGAGCTTCCCCGTATCCACGCCAATGTGATGAACGACCAGCTTTTCCCTGGGGTACCCCTTGGCCGCCGCCTCCTGCCGGATGAAATCTGAAACGCAGAGGAACATCGAAGCTGTCTTCTGGAGCCGCGGCCGGAGTGACAGGAATCTGCGTCCGCTCCGGGTAGTTCGAAGCGCCTCGTCCGTCATGGTCACATCCCATCCATGCAGTGTCACCATCAGCGGCGCCTCGAAACTTTCCGCCAATGGTAAGCACTCCGCGCCATCGAACGCGAAGTGGGAGTGGATCAAACATGGGTCCAGCTTTCGTCCGGCCCGGAGCAAGGAAGGTCCGTGGCCGCAATATCGAAACATAAGCTCCTGGATACGCCCTAGCCTTCTGTTGCCAAGCGTATGAACCGGCACGCCGTCCAATGCGAGCCCCGTCACGCGGCGCAGCCCGAATAGATGGGGCTGGTATCTTCGCAGGGCGCGCAGCTGAGCCAGAATGAAAGTCTCCGACAGCGCGAGGATTTCCCGCCGGTAAACTAATACGCGGCGGTTGGGTATGTTCGCGGCTTCCATCGGGTTCCTCAGTACGCCCCTTTTGCCAGGAGCACGATGCGGAAAGTGCGGAGCAGGATGTGCAGGTCCAGCCAGAGAGACCAGTTCCGGATATAGTACGTGTCCTGCCTTTCTTGAATGCTCAGATCCCCGTCGCTGCGAGAGGATATCTGCCACAGGCCCGTTAAGCCCGGAATGACGGTTCGCCTCAGCTCCCTGAACTCGCGGGAAAAGCTCCGGAGATGATACTGCGGGAATGGCCGCGGACCCACTAAACTCATTTCGCCAGTGAGGACTGCCCAAAGTTGCGGGAGCTCATCCAGACTCGATCGCCGTAGAAACTGCCCTACCACGGGCAGCACTCGCGGATCCTTCTTGAGCTTGAAAGTCCGCAGCCATGTCTCCCTTTCATCGGGGTGAGCGTCCAGGTACTGCTCCAGAAAACGCTCCGCGTCCGGCCGCATGGTCCGCAGCTTCCAGACCATGATCTTCTTTCCGTCCTCGCCTTCGCGTTCCTGGCGAAAGAAGGGCGATCCAGGACTTACAATCTTGACGAAGATTGCGCATACTGCGACAACCGGAGCCGTCATTAGAAGCAGCACCAACGCCAGTCCCCAGTCGAATGCCCGCTTGACCACGCGATTTCTTCCGATTAGAAGGTTATTTCGCACCTCCAACACCAAGAATCCGCCCAGATCGCGGGAGCTGGTCCACAGCGCCTGCAGGCCACTGAGATTCGGCACCACGATCACGTAGGGAAAAGAAAGCGTGTGCACCAGCTGCACCAGACCGTCGCGGTCCAGCTCCGGCATTGCGACCAGCACTACACGCACCAGCCCCCGGTATTCGACGTTGGAGGCGATTGGCCCCGTGACGGGGACATTGTGCAACTTCTTGCCCCACTTTTCAGAATCTTCGTCCAGAACGGCAACGGGGATCAAATCAAGATCTGTGTCGTTGATGAGCTTGTCGACGATCATCTCTCCTAGAGGGCCTGCGCCCAGCACGATTGCCGGGATTCCACACAACCCGCGGGAGCGTCCGAAACGCCGGAAGAGGGCCTGGACGCAAGGAGGCAGGACTAGAGCGAAGAGCATGGTGCTCAGCAGCACACCTCGAGACCACCCCCGCTCCTCCACGAAAAGGTGATTCCATAACAGCAACGCTAAGAAGACCAGAGCGGTCGCCCACACTCTGGCCCGCAGCCGGTGAACGGCCCCCAATCCCAACACCGGATAAAGGCCGGCCCAATAGTAAACCAGCGGCAAGAGGAGAATTCCCACCGCCGGTCCGGCGAATTGTTTAATCCCAAGGCCAACCGGGAACAATGGATAGGCCAGGAGCCGGGTCAGACATCCGAGCATTAACGACAGTTCAAGTGCCAGAACGTCCACCGCGAGCAGGGACAGGGCCGCGAGCGGCCGTCGCGTCTTTCTGTTCAGGTGAAGGAGACGGCTGATGGCTGCTGTACTCATGAAAACGGCCCTTCGGAGTCGCCGTTACTTAGCGGAGCGACGCTGCCTGGACTTGCCCTACATGATCCCGGCTGAATCTGCCAACATTTGGGACCATTCCGCGCGGTCATCGACGTCCCCCAGGCCGAAATTGACCGGCGCGAAAAGCAATGGCAGAGGGCTCACGGCAAAAAGCGGAAGATGCCAGCGAAGCGCGAACGGGCTCCCCACCTGCTTCAATCACCGGCCGCCCAAATCTCCCACACGGATGCGTCCAGCGGTGGAGTTCCAGCGCGTGACGCGCGTTCTCCGCGTATTCGCCCGCCAGGCTATCGGTGAACGTATCGACCGCCGTCCGCCATTCCGCGCTCCGTCGCTGTTGTTCGGCACAGTTGCTGGTCACTTTGATGCTTATCGACCGACCGACACCAAACGTGAGTCCAACGCTCGGCATGGACTTTGGGCCGATCGCACCGCAACAATTTCGAGCGTCATTTAAGGACGCGCAGACGTCCAGCAGCGGATCAGAGACGCAAGTTCTTGGGGAGCTGACGCCCGGGCGTGGTAGTCAACCGGCGGGCACGCAAATCTGGGGAGGGGAAGAGTTTGGCTCCCCAGCGGACCCCAGAACGGTTTAGTGCAAAACGGTGGTTCAGAGATTCCGAATGGCTGGGCCGCACCAGGACTGATCCAGCGGCATGAAGCTGGTCGTCCTCGACACGGACTTCGTTTCGTTTCTCTTGGCGAGGCTCTCCTAATATCGCGGAGCGCACTTACTTGAAATGGCCTCTGGCGGTTCCGGTGCGTGAGTCGCCCTGAAAGCGCCGCTGTTGGCTCAAGCGTCCGAAATGACTGGCATCGAACTGGCATCGAACTCGATGAGCGAGCCGCTGTAGTAAGCTAGCCTAAATGAAGGCAATGACGAAAGCAATTAAGTTAGTTTTGATCGCGGCCGCGGGCGTGTTGCTTCTGGCGCAGAATCCGGGCATTCAGCGCACCGTCGTACAGAGAAAAGACATTTCGGTGCCGGGACGAGAAGCCGTGATTGCGCACGTAGAGATCGCTCCCGGAGCTTCCGCGGGGCGCCACACGCATCCCGGCGAAGAGATCACTTACGTAATGGAGGGCGAAGGGGAAATCCTCATCCAGGGCCAGCCGGCCCTTAAGATCAAGGCCGGCGACGGCTTCGTTGTGCCCAACGGCGCCATACACGATGCACATAATACCGGGACCCAGCCGCTCAAGCTGGCGGCCGTCTATCTAGTGGAGAAGGGCAAGCCGCTCGCGACTCCGGTCCCCTGAAGCCAAACCGTAGTAATAGAGCATCCGGCTGTTAGCCGTCACCCCAAATTCACACCGTTCATCTTTTCGGTCCATTGCCAGATTTCGCCGGCTACTTTTGGATCCCGCGAGAGAGGATTGGACTTCGCGGGCTTGGACTTGACGAAGTATTGCCCGGAGACTTGTGCCACCTCGGGAGAGGTCGCGAGATGCAGGGACACTTCGGCGCCGTCTTTTGAATTCAGCATGAAGGGCTTCGCCACGGCGACGATCAACTTGAAAATGAGCGGCAGATTGCCGCCCCAAATATTCGTCGCGACCACGCCGGGATGGAGGCAGTTAGCGGTGACTCCAGTTCCCGCGAGCCTCCGCGACAGCTCGAACGTAAACGCGTTCATCAGCAGCTTCGATTGTCCGTACGCGGCGAAGCCAGTGTATTTCCGCTGCTCGAACTGAAGGTCGTTCATGTCAAGGCGTGCGTTGCGTTGAGCCTCCGACGAGACATTAATGATGCGGGACGGCGCGCTGGCCTTCAGGAGATCGAGCAAGAGAAGCGTCAGTAGAGCCGCGCCCAGATGATTGGCGGCAACCGTCATTTCGATGCCGTCCGTGGAAAGCGTGCGAGTTGGCGCCGCCCCGCCCGCGTTGTTGACCAGCACGTCGAGACGCGAGTATCGTTGCTGGATTTGCGCCGCGAGCGCTCGAATGGATGCCTGCGACGACATATCCGCGATCAGCAGATCGACCTGCGAAGATCCGGATTCCCGCCGAATCTCCTCGACCGCCGCTCGTCCCTTCTCCGGGTTTCGACAGACCATTGCGACGTGAGCATCCAGCCGCGCCAGTCCAAGCGCCGTCTCTTTTCCGATTCCGCTGTTGGCGCCCGTCACTACACATATTTTCCCGCTCATGCTCGCCGGTGGCATCACATGTGACCTTTCGTATTGGTTTGACTACCCGGTCCCCGCAGAGTAATTTGAGGGTACCTTCGATGAGCGGGCCAGTCAATCTCAGCAAGGTTCTTGGCGCGGCGGCAATGCTGCTGGCGTCGGCGTCCTCTGGACTCTTCGCGCAGTGGCCGGCGTATCCGACCGCGGGAGTTCCAAAGACCGCCGACGGAAAGCCGGACCTGGCCGGGGCCGTCCCGAGGACTCCGGATGGCAAGCCGGATCTTTCCGGAATCTGGAAGTTCGTCGACAGCCCCGATGCGCGGCCTGGTTCCCCGCCTCCCGCTGGGGCGAGATCCTCCGGCATCGGCGTGCGCATCCCCGGACTGCTTCAGTTTTTTGATATCGGCTCGACGCTGAAGGACGGTCTGCCGTTCCAACCGTGGGCGGCGGAGCTTCGGAGCCAGCGCGTCGCGCAAAACAACAGGGATAATCCCGACGCCCACTGTTTGCCGATCGGCCTGATGCAACTGCACACGCATCCGGAGCCGAGGAAGATCATCCAGAGTTCCGGATTGATCGTGATTTTATACGAAGCGAACGCAGGGGTCCGGCAGATCTTCACGGACGGGCGGCCATTGCCAGGGAAGGATGCTCAGCCCTGGTGGTACGGTTACTCCACGGGAAAATGGGACGGAGACGCGCTGGTGGTTGAGACCAACGGCTTCCGTGATGACGTATGGCTGGATGTCGAGGGTAGCCCGCTCACCGAGTCCGGAAAAATGACCGAGCGGTTCCGGCGGGTGAATTACGGAAACATGGAGATCGAAGTCACGGTCGATGATCCGAAAGCCTATATCAAACCCTGGACCGTCAAAGTGCACCACCGCGTCATGCTGGACACGGATTTGATCGAGTTCGTGTGCCAGGAAAATGAGAAGGACGTGCCGCACATGACCAGCAGGTAACGGGCTGTCGATCAGCGCTGCGCGAGAACTTGCCGGAGCCACCGAACCATGGACGATTTGTAATCGGTCAGCCGCAAGGATTGCCAAGCCCGCATACCATGCCCTCCGCCTTCCACCCGATAAAGCTCGCAGCCCACGCCGGCAGCGCGCAGCTTGTCGCAGAATCTTTCCGATTGAGCAAAGGGCACGACGTTATCGTCGGTGCCGTGAATCAGCAGAAAGGGCGGCGACGTCGCGCTCACGTAGTTGATCGGCGAGAACTCCGTGAGCCCCGCCATCAGAATATCGTCGAACGGAGTTCCCTTCACTGCATCCCGCACATGATCGGGAATCAGGCTGGATGTGCGCGCCAGGCTCGCCAAATCGCTGGGCGTATAAAACGCGACGACGCCTTGCACGGCTCCTCCCGGATCGGGCCGAAGAGCGGCCATGGATGCGAGCTGCCCTCCCGCGGATTCGCCGATCAGCGCGATTTTGTCGGGATTCACGCGGTACTCAGACGCATGTTCCTTCACGAACGCGACCGCCCGGCGAACGTCATTCTCAGCGCCTCCCAGCTGCAACGCCGCTCCGATCGGATTCCGCACGACATCCGCCGCGAGACGATAGCTGATGGAGAACCACGCGAAACCCGCATCGGACAACGGCTGAAAGAGCGGTTGAACATTGTTGGTTCGGTCGCCGGCGACCCACGCGCCGCCATGAACCAGGATCACTGCCGCGAAGGGACCTGCGCCATCGGGAATTTGCGCATCGAGGCGAAGACTGTACTTTCCCGCGCGTCCATATTCAACATCTTTCAATTCTTCTCCATGGATTGCCGCGAAGGAAAGAAAAAGGAGGCCGGCGCTTACGCAGCAATGGGGAAGCATCATCTTTCCCTACGGGGCTTGGATCGAGATGGTGGCCGAATCGGATGCGCCGGTTGACCGCAGAGCGGCATCGCGACCCACGCGGTATTGGCGGCCACGGCGACGACGTTCTTTCGGGTAGGATCCACTCCCGCGCGCACCGCTAGGCCCCAAGTTTTACTGGGCGCCGGCGCCGCCGGCGAAGCTGCCCTCGGAAACCACCGTCTTGGGATCCACCGTGCGGTCGACTATCACGGCCATGGGAGCGGCCAGCATTTCCTGCCAGCTCTGGTCTCCCCAATGAACCGTGGCCTGGGGATCGGGATTCCATTTGTTGTTGAGCGAATTGTCCCAATGAGCGGTGAGCTCGAGCGTGGTGCCTTGGGGAAGATGCAGCGGCGTTTTTTCGTAGTAGACGATTTGCCAGTTGAAGTCGTAGCGAGGGACGTCGAGAAGGGTTTCGTTCTCGCCGGTAGGATAGTGCGCGTCGATCTTCATATCCTTTCCGCGCAAGTGCATGTGGGGCTGCATATAGACGAAGTCGACCGGCTGGCCGAACCGCAGGGTAGCTTTCGCCTCCGCGTTGGGATCGCCAGGCGGGATAGTGAGATTGGTCT
>Ga0302324_100009618_pt1 | contig 20165 bp, 22 predicted proteins | sample Palsa_T0_1_FD_201949 | JGI IMG/M metagenome (GOLD analysis project Ga0302324, IMG submission 201949) | Peat permafrost microbial communities from Stordalen Mire near Abisko, Sweden - Palsa_T0_1 | ecosystem: Environmental > Terrestrial > Soil > Palsa > Peat permafrost | place: Sweden: Abisko...
AGCGCCAGCGCGTGCGTCTCGATCGCTTTGCGCTCCGTGATGTCGGTGAACATCCCCAGCGATCCGGTATACGTCCCGTCCGCGTCGAGGATCGGATTCGACGCGACCATCGCGTAGACGACGTGACCGTCGCGGTGCAGCAGCCGCGACTCACGGCGGTTGCCGCTTCCGGTGCGGTGTTTGGCCAGCGCGCCGTGCACCTCGTCGAGCTGGCCGGGGACGAGATAGTCGAACATCCGCCGGCCGTACATCTCGTCGGGCGTGTAACCGAGGATCTGGCTCATCCGCGCGTTGACGTATCGCGTGCAGGCCTGTTCGTCGATGATCCAGACGCCCTCTTGCGCCGTCTCGATGATGTTGCGGTAGCGTTCTTCGCTGGCCGCGAGGTCGCGATACAGGCGCGCGTTGGCCAAGGCGACCGCCGCCCGGCCGGCGACCTCGCGGGCGTCCGGTAGATCGGCCTGCGAATACGCGCGGCCGCTGCCGCGCACGGCACCGAAGGTCAGGACGCCGATCCGCTCGCCGGCCGCGATCATCGGAACGTAGGCGATCGACGCGATCGGCAGGCTGCGAACGTAGGTGAGGTGTTCGGGACTCCAAGCCGTCGCGACCATCCAGGCGTCGTCGCAGGACGGCACGATCATCGCCTCGCCGCTCTCGAGCGCGACGTTGATCGGATGGCCCGCATCGGGCGGCGGGACGAACGACCGCAGCGTGTGCGATTCCCCCGTCAGCCGGCCCATCTCTATCGCCGTTCGCTCGAGCCGTCCCTCGTCGCCGAGCACGTCGAGGAACGCGAAGTCGGCGAAGTCTTCGCACATCGCCGAGACGACGGCCTGAGCGGTGCGGTCGAAGTCGAGCGACTCGGCGAACGCGACGCCCAGCCGGTCGAGCATCGTCCGGCGTTGCAGCGCGCGATAGCGGTCGCTGGCCTCGAGGTCGGTGGCGCCCGGCAGATCGGAAATGGTGCCAGGCCTCGGCTCAGACCGGGTCGTTGTAGCCGCGAACGATCATCGCCTCGCTCTGGCGGCGTGCTTCGCGGAACGTCTCGGCCTCGCCGGCAGCCTGCGCGGCAGGCTCGTCGAGCAGCTTCGCAAGCTCTTCGTCGAAGAAGCGCGACACGTCGGCGGCGCTGTGCATCCCGTGGCGGATGCGCTGCGCGATCATGAGCCGGTAGATCCGGTCGGTCGCCAAATCTTCCATGTAACCGTCGAGCAGCGACGCGCCCAGCCCGTTCAAGTAGCCGTGGCGGTAGCGGATCACCGTGCGAACCGCGGCGCGCGTTCCGCTCTCCGTCCGCTGGCCGACGCCGGCGATCGAGGGTAACAGATCGGGCGTTGCGTTCGCGCCCGGCTTGCGCGCAAAACCTTGGTTGGGTGCGGGGAATTGCGCGACCGCGATCGCGTTCTGATCCGGATGGCCCGTCCAGGCGCCGTCGAACAGCGAGCGCGACTCGTTGCGCTTGTCCTCTTCGAGCACCTTGAGCGCCCGCGCGTTCAGCTCGGGGTTGCTGCGATCCGGGAACAGCGCCGTCATGCCGCCGATCGCGAGCAGTCCGTGCCGGTGGCTCACTTCGGGGATGCGCTCGCGCAGGTTTTGGAAGAAGCCGACGTCGTGCGGGATCGTGTTGCGGTCCGGCAGCACCCAGTCGGGGTCTTCGAAGTTGAAGTCGATCAGCGAGGCCATGTAGTCCCAGCGTCCGAGATTGAGGCCCAGCAAGTGGTCGCGCAGGTGGTAGGCGAACTCTTCGATCTGATAGGCGAACGGGAACGCTTCGACCAGCGCCATCGCCTTGATCGCGTGCGGCTCGAGCCCTTTGGCGCGGGCGACCGCCGCAAACACGTCTCTCCACCACAGCGCCTCGTCGGCCGATTCCGACTTGGAGATGTAGATGGCCAGCGGGTGGCGCAACCGCGCGAAATCGAGCTTGTACGCCAGCAGCGCGAGGTCGAACAGCGCCGCCGACGTCGGCTCGGCGTAGATTCCGGCTTGCGAGAGGTGCAGTCCGCGCACGCGCGTCCACAGCACGGTCGACGACGGTTTGATCGGCACGACGTTTCCGCCGCGCTTGTGGTCGACGTAGCTCAGCTCGCCGTAGTACATGGCGACGGTGTTGTCGATCCCTTGCAGCGTGCGCGCGAACTCGTTGGCCATCGAGTCCTCGAGATCGATCATGACGGCCGGCGCGCCCGAGTTGAGCAGCTTGACGCACAGCTCGGCATCATCGGCCGGCCCGGTCATCTGGTTGCGCTGATCCTGCACCCAGGCGGGGATCTCGATCCGCCAGCTCGACTGCGCCTCACCCGCCGGAAGATAGTGCGGTTTCTTACCGTGGCGGGACGCGTCGAGGACGCGCCGCCGGGCCGCGACCGCAGCCTGCTGGCGCGCGGTGAACGCGTCGTGCAGCGGACGGTAGAACGCCGCAAACCCGGCCGGCAGGTCCCGCTCGATCGAAAACCCGTCGGGCGCGGTGCTCATCGGCGGGATGTGCTCGGTTTCGGCGATCCCCGGACCGGTGGTCGTCTGCATGAGCCGCACCTTCGCTGCGGGAACGTTCCGCCCCGTGCGCCCGTAGCTCAACTGGAAGAGCGAGGCACTCCTAAGGCCGAGGTTGGCGGTTCGAGTCCGCCCGGGCGCGCACTCTTTCGACAACTCGACATGGGAGAGATGTGATCGCGCGGCGCGTGTACGGTTTCGTTCGTGCGGCCTCACTGCTGGCGGCGGTGGTCCTGGCGGTCGTTTGGGGCCGCGCGGCGTGGCAGGCGCTGTTGCACGACCCGCTGTTCGTCGCCGCAGCGATCGGCGTCGCGGTAGCGCTGGGCGTCTTGCGCGCTCCGGCGGCGCACTTCGAGCGCAGCGCGCATCCGACGCCCGAGAGCTTCCGCGTCGGCTTGCTCGCGCCGGTGCTGCTGTGCGTCCTGGTGCGCGACGGCTGGATGTTGGCGGCGGCCTGCAACGTGCTGGCGTACCTCGTGCGCACGCCCGGGCCGCGCCGGCGCGCGCCGATGGAGCGCATCCTCACCGCCGCGCTGCGCGTGCCGGCCTGGTGGGCGGCAGCCTTGATCGCGCCGGTCCTGCGCACGACGATCGCCGAACCGATCTCCCTCGCGGCGGCCGGGACGTTCATCGGCGTCGCCGCCGGCTATCTGCTGCTGGCGGACCTGCTGTGGATCGATCCGCTCGCGGCGCTGCGCCAGAGCCGTTCGCTGGCCCGCATCTGGGGGCGGCATCTCGCCGATGCCGGTTCGTTCGCCGTCGCCGTCGCCGAAGCGGGCTGGGCCTACGTCGTCGCGCGCATCGCGGCGCACGACGCCGTCGGGCTCGGAATTGCGGCGCTGCTGCCGCTGGTACTGTTGGCGATCGTGTTGGTGCGCCTGGTGCGCATGAACGCGCGGCTGCACCGTCTCTCGCTCTCACGCGCCGCCGTCGACGCGATGCTCGGCGCGAACGACCCGATGCCGCAGGTGCGCTCGCTGCTCGAGAGCATCGATCCGCTCATCACGCGCGAGTCGGTAGAGATCGCGGCGTTCGGTCGCGGCGGCGCCGATCGCTGGTCGCGCGTGGTGCGTTTCGGCCCGCCGTTCGCCGAGCTCGAGATCGAACGCCTCGGCCGCCGCGCGCTGCTCGAGTTGCAGGTGACCGGCAACGACACCGCCTTCCAAGGCGACAGCGAAGCAGACGGCAGCGTGAGCGCGTACGCGGCGCGCGACGAGGAAGCGCGGCTGCGCGGCGCGCTGCTCGTGTTCCGCGGTCCCGGCGCCCAGCCGCTGGTCGCGGCGCGCGACTTCGAGCGCGCAGCCGGCGAGCTGGGTCCGCTGCTGGGCCAATACGGCGCCATTGCGGCGACGCGCACGGCCGCGACGATCGACATACTCACCGGACTGCCGAACCGGCGCGGCGTCACCCGCGCCTTGCAGGAAGTGATGACGCACGTCCGGCGCGGCGGCCGCTACGCGGTGCTGCTGCTCGACATCGACCACTTCAAGTCGATCAACGATCTGCTGGGCCACCCGACGGGCGATCGCGTCTTGGCCGAGATCGGCCGCATCCTCGGCGAGAGCGTGCGCGGCGTCGACGTGGCGGGACGGTTCGGCGGCGAGGAGTTCATCGTGCTGCTGCGCGACGCGTCACGCGAGCGCGCCCTGCAGGTCGCCGAACGGCTGCGGGTGGCGATCGAGTCGGCCGGGCTCGCCTATGCCGACGGCAAGCCGGTGACGATCTCGATCGGCGTCGCCTACGCGCGGGCCGGCGACGCCAGCAACGACGCTGTCGAGCGGGCCGACCGGGCGCTGTACCGCGCCAAGAACAGCGGGCGCAACCGGGTCGTCGAATCGACCTTGCTGGCCGGCTGAGGGCACGTTCCATCACCACCACGCCGATCTACGTCATCGTCCAGCTCACGCCGACCGCGGCGTGGCACGCGCTCGCGCGCGAGGAGCGGGCGCGCTGGGTCGCCGATCGCTTCGCGCAGCTGGCGGAGTCGTTCGCCGACGACGAGAGCGGGCCGCTGTGGTCGCAGCTCACCGAGATGCACACCACCCGCGGGATCGAGCGCAGCATCGTGATGCTCTGGCGGATCGAGGACGATGCCGCGCTGGGCGGCCTGGGCGAGATCCTCCAGCGCGACGACGTCACCGAGTACTTCTCGGTGGCCACCATCGGCGGTTTCCACGCCGACGACCGGGCGTCGATCATGGAGCCCCTGATCGACGTCTAGCTCGGTCGCGCAGGGCGAGCGGCCGGGGCTACAGCCCTGTCGACGCCTCGCTCGTTGGGCATGCGAGCGGACGAATCGGGCTGGCCGCTAGTGCTTGGGTGTCGGCTTGGCTGCCATGCGGGAATTGCTTTTCCCCTGGGTCCCGGGCGCGGGAGTCTGAAAGTGGCCGCTGCCAGTGTTCGACTTGCTGGAGTTGTAGTTCACCGCGCCGATTTTGGGCGTGGGCCGCGGCGTCGCGAGCTTGCCCCGGCTTACGGGCAGGTTGTTATTCGGGCGAAAGGTCCTATTGCCGGTGTTCGACTTGCTGGCGTTGTAGTTCACGCTGTGCGGTTTGGGCGTCGGCCTCGGCGTGGGCGTCGCTGCCAAGGCAACGCCGTTCAGAAGAACCCCTGACGCGACGAGAGCAGCAAGGAACTTGGTCATGAAAGATGCCTGCTTTTAAGGAGCCTGCGGACGTCGATTTGACGCAACCAGCAGGCCACCTCGTTCGGTAGGGAAGCGTAGCAAGCTGGGGGGACCCTGAAAGGCAGGCTGGTCTAACCTAGCTTTCCTTTCATCAAAAGGGGGTCACGCCCGACTCAAAAGGGACCACGTACCGGGCGGTATTGGGTCGTTTTGATTTGAGCGATGCTTGAGCGAGGAGGCACGGGCGTGATACGCTCGGTGCATGGCCAAGCGCAGCGCGAACCCCGACGTCAACGAGCTAGCCGCCCGGATCGTGGGCGAGGCGACCGGCGAGCCGACCGAGCGGACCAAGAACCCCGCGGCGGTCGCGCTAGGCAAGCTCGGTGGGAAGGTCGGCGGCAACGCGCGGGCTGAGAAGCTATCGCCCGAGAGGCGCAAAGAGATCGCCAAGGCCGCCGCCCGCAAGCGCTGGGGAGTGACCGGCGACGAGAACGCCGAATAGAAAAAGACGGAGACGGTGGGATTCGGACCCACGGGGGCTGCCTGTAAGCTCACCCCGCCCGAACCTAAGTCGGGTGCCATAAACCGCTCGGCCACGTCTCCGGGAGCTTGGGATCGCCGTCCTCACAGGAACTGACGACGACGACCCCGCCCTCCGATCCGCTAGAGATTCCCGGGCATGGTACGCGAGGGGTCTCTAGCGTCACGCCCGCGCGTTCGGTCCGCCGATCGGCGACTCCTCCTCGGTCAACATCCGTAGCCTCGAAAATGTTAGCCTCGCCGCAGGGGTAGATTCGCCTCAAGTATAATCTCTCGGGCGGAGGTAGCAAGATGGAACGCGAGAGAAGCCCGAATTACCCGGCGTACGCCCTCGACGATGCGCTCGAAATGGCCCGCCAGGCGTATGCAAACGTGAAGCGGGTCCCCGTGCCGATGGAGGCCATGGCTCGGGCTCTCGGTAGTTCGAGCTTGAGCGGTCCCGCGCGCTCAAAAATCGCCGCTTTGCGGGCGTATGGCCTGCTTGAGTCGGCGAAAGACGGCCTCAAGGTCTCAGACCGCGCAATGACGCTAATCCTGGCTCGCCCGGCCGATGCGAAGTGGATCGAGGCAGCCCGCGCAGCCGTGCTGTCCCCAACGCTCTTTGCCGATCTCCACGAGCGTTCAGGCATGGATGACGAGCAATTACAGTTCCACCTCGTGCGCGACAGAGCGTTTTCTGAGGACGGCGCGCGGCGTGCTATTCGGTCCTTTCGAGTAAGCGCAGCGCTCGCAGGCCTCAACAGCGCCGATGCTGTCCCAGGAATAGCTGAGGCAGCGACCGAAGAATGGCCTGTGGTCGCCACGGCAACCGTCCCATTGCTCACGCCAAATCAGCCTCCAACGACGCGGACTGGCGAATTGGTATTCGACGCTCCCGGCGTGGTGAGCGTCCGCATCGCTTTTCCGGGCGGAACGCCAAGCGCAGAGTCAATTAGCGTCGTAATGTCCTTCCTGGAATTGATGAAACCGCTCTTCCCGCCCGCGTCGAAAAAGCCCACCAATGACGAGGGGGCTGAAAGCACGGATTAGCCTCTAAGTAGGGCTTGACTATGCTTGAGCGAGCATGCATAATAGATGCATGAATCGCCTCTCGCTTGACCTCCGCGCCCGAGTCCTCGGGGCACTCGTCGAAGGCTGTAGTGTTCGCGGGGCCGCCCGCATGTGCGACGTCCAGAAGAACACCGTCCTGCGCTTGCTCGCCGAGGTCGGCGATGCGTGTCAGTTTTTCTTTGACGATACGGTGCGCGGCGTTCAGTCGCGCTACGTCCAATGCGACGAGATATGGTCGTTTTGCCACGCTAAGGAACGCAATCTCCCGCGCGAGCTGCGGGGCGCCATGGGCGTCGGCGACGTTTGGACCTGGACCGCGATCGACGCGGACTCCAAGGTCGTCGTGACCTGGCACCTAGGAAAGCGGACGACGGCCGACGCCGATGCGTTCATTAGCGACCTCGCCGAGCGGATCGTGTCCGACCGGGTGCAAATCTCGACTGACGGGCTGACGCATTACAACCTGCCGATCCAGCGCTATTTCCACCATCGCGCAGACCACGGCTCGGAGGTCAAAGACTACGGCCTCCTGGACGACGACACGCCCGAGCGCAAGTACTCGCCAATGGTCGTGAAGCAGGTTCATCGCAAGCCGGTTTGGGGCGTTCCCGACACGGACCGCATTTCGACCGCCTATGTCGAGCGCAATAACCTCACCATGCGTATGTCGTCGCGCCGCTTCACGCGACTAACGAACGGCTACAGCAAGAAAATGCTGAACCTAAACCGGGCGCTCGCGTTGCATTTCATGCACTACAATTTCGTCCGCAAGCACCATACGCTCAAAGGCAAAACGCCGGCGATGGCGGCCGGGCTGACGGATCGCTTCTGGACGTTGCGAGACCTCGCGCTTCTGCCCGATATTCTGCGGAACCGCGAGGCCGCTTAAGCCGTAATGCTAAGCCGAACGGACGTGGGCTTTTCCGCGTCGGGGGGCTCGTCGCCATCCTCGGGTTTAGGCGCTAAGTAGCGGACATTGCTGCCTGGCAAGCTCCGCTCAACGTCCCAGCCTTCCTTGCTGTCGCGTCCGAGGATAATCGTCGCGTCGTCGGATTTTGGCGTGACCTTTATGTTGATTCCGGTGGCAATCCCCGCCGTATATACGACGTCCTCAAGATCAATCGACGCGACCTCACCAGCCTCGTCAATCCGCCCCGCCATGATTGCTCGGCCGAGAATCTTCGCGGCCTTGATGCTCTCCTCGAACGTCGTGACCTTTTGGTTTCGCTTCACCTTGGCGCCGCCATGCTTGTTGGCGACGCCACGTTTGGCCCGAGACCTAGGAAACTGCTTCATTTCGCCTCTAGTAGCTCCCGCGGTATAACCCGCTGCCAGGCCTTCGCGTTTTCAAGAATGTCGGTGAGGGCCGCTTCGAACCGTACTTCCATCGGCGTCGGGCCGAAGTTCTTATCTATGATGCCAGCCTCCGGGTAATTGCAGGCGTGGCGATGGAAGGTGCTGTGATCGCTGTCATATCGGACAATTTGCTTCCATTCCCCGGCCACAAGCACCTGATACCCGATTGATACCTCCCGTTTTCGACCACGCTTCGGGTTGTACCAATACATAACGCGATGCTCGACACCTGGGTTAACCGGCACCAAAGGAGTCTCGCGTTCCCCCTCATAGCGAGGGTTCGAGGACTTCCTAGCCACGATTCGCTGGCGTACGCCGTCGTGGGATCGCGTTCCCCCGGACAGTGCTCGGAGCCGCCTCATGTGAAGGAATTATCGGCGGGACGACGCCCCATAGCTAGTAAGTGCCCCGGGCACCTGGGGGCAATGCTGACTTGGCGTGTTTTGCTATGTAAAGCCCACGTTAAGCGAGAACGACCCAATACCTACCGGGCCGCCGGCACTCGGTTTACACCGGCCGGGGGCTGTGCTACACTCCTAACTCGGAACGGACCCCGCGTCCGTTTTCTTCATGTTCTCCGGCGCTCCGGCCCGCCCGCGGGCTCGTCAGCCGGGCCCTTCCGAGACACGAACGATGGCAAAAAAAGAGAACCGTGTGATGGTTACCATGGCCTGCACCGAGTGCAAGCGGCGCAACTACAACACGTTCAAGAACCGGCAGAAGACCAGCGACCGGCTCGAGCTGAGCAAGTATTGCCGTTGGTGCCGCTGCCACAAACCCCATCGGGAAACCAAGTAGGCTTCAGCCAAAGGCTGAAGCCCCGAGGGCGGTAGCTCAATTGGTAGAGTTGCGGTCTCCAAAACCGTCGGTTGCAGGTTCGAGTCCTGTCCGCCCTGCCAAACTCTTGCGGTACAAGGTAGTATGAAGTCCAATCCAAGTCGCCCGGGCGCATCGCGTCCGGGAGGGAGTCGTCCCCAGGTGAGCACTCCGGCGAAGCGGCCCGTGACGGCCGCCCAACGCGCGGCCAACGCGCAGCGCACGCAGGATTTCGTGCGCGGCGTCATCGCCGAGATGCGCCGGGTCACCTGGCCGACGCGTGAAGAGTGGATCGCGGCGACGCTGCTGACCATCGCGCTGGTCGTGGGCGTCGGCATCTTCACCTACCTGTGCGACATGTTGTTCGGGCTGGTGTTCGGCTGGCTCACCGGAGGGACGCGCTGATGGATCAAGACACCGCTACCGCCGTCACCGAGCTCGACGGCGCGCAGACCGCGCCCGCGCCGGCCGCCAAGAAGTCCGACGACCGCAAGAAGTGGTACGTGATCCACACGTACTCCGGCTACGAGAACAAGGTCAAGGCCAATCTCGAGCGCCGCATCCATTCGATGAACATGCAGGACAAGATCTTCCGCGTGCTCGTCCCGATGGAAGACGAGGTCGAGTTCAAGGACGGCAAGCGCAAGATCACCCCGAAGAAGGTCTTCCCGGGCTACGTGCTCGTCGAGATGGACATGGACGACGGCTCGTGGTACGTCGTGCGCAACACCTCGGGCGTGACGGGTTTCGTCGGCTCACCGGGCTCGGGCGAGAAGCCCGTCCCGCTGCAGGACAAAGAAGTCAAGACGATCCTCAAGCAGATGGGCATCGAGACGCCCAAGCTCAAGATCGACTTCGCCAAGGGCGACCGCATCAAGGTCACCTCGGGCCCGTTCTTCGACTTCACCGGGATCGTCGACGACATCCAGCCCGAAAAAGAAAAGGTCCGCGCGCTCATCTCGATCTTCGGCCGTGAGACCCCGGTCGAGCTCGAGTTCTACCAGATCGAGAAAGTCTAAAGCGAGACGCCGCCGCCTGCGTAGGCGGATTTCCAGGCTTCGCCTTCGCGCGTGTAGACGGTGTACGAGTCGGCGTCGTAGCCCACGATGTGGGTCACGAGGCCGATCTTGCCTTTGCCGAGGTCGAGCGCGTCGACCAGATATTCGGCCGGCTCGTCGAGCAGCGGTTCGGTGACGGTGATCGTCTGGACGTTCCATAGCGTCATCGCGCGTTTGCCATCGATCGCTTCGGAGACGAAGAAGACGCGGCGGTCGATGCGCGGCGTGCCGGTGCCCTTCCAATTGAGCGTACCGACCAGCGCGGGGCCGTGGCCGAGGTCGATTGCGGTGAGGCTGCGCACGGTCAATTGCGACGGAGCGGTGCCGAGTCGCGTCGCGGCGGCGGTCAGCACCGCGGCTCGTTCGGCCGCGGTCGGCGCGCGCCGGGGCGTCGCGCCGAAGCCGTTGAGCGTCGGCGAGGCCAGTGCGCCGACGTAACCGCCCAAGTGCATCGACGGTGGAACGGGGACGCTTGCGCGGCCGTCGATGACCGTCACCGGCACCGTTGCGACGGTGCGGTCGCCGTAGATGAGGTTCACCTTGTTGCCGCCGCCGGCGATCGACGCGTTGGCGGCGTCCTGGAGCTGCTTCTGCGTCTGATTGCTGCCGTCGTTGCCCGGCGGGATGAACGTGGTCCCGGATTGCACGGCGACCGGCGCGAGCGCACCGTTCTGCTGCACGACGAAGATCGCGCCGTTGCCGTTTCTGTTGGTCGCGGCTACCGGCGGCGAGCTCGTCACGCCATACTGGCGCAGCACGTTCGGCAGCGCGGCGAGCGAGAAGAACTCGAGCGTGTGCAGCCCGTTGCGCTGATCGTCGACGCTGCGGTACGCGAACTTCGTTCCGCGGCGGAACGTTTGGGTGATCTGCGGATCCTCGTGCTGCGTCGTGACGACGGTCGACGTTGCGAAGTCTTGCGCCGTTGCCGCTCCGAAGACGCTCGCGAACGTCGCCGCACCGTCCTTGGCGATCCCGTACGGCTTGCCGAAGGCCTTGACGTCGAGCGACTCGCGGCTCACTTCGCCGTTCGCGGCGACCACGGTGACGGCCCAGCCGTCATCACCTTGCGTCTCGTCGCCGCCGGTCAGCGGCCTGGTCGACCAGCGGCCGGCCAGCCCCGCGACCGGCGTGAGCGGGCGCAGCGTGGCGAGCTTCGCGAGCCGCCACTTTTCGGCGGCGAACGTTTTGCCCGGGAGCGCCGAGGCGGACTCGGCGCACGCCAACATGAGCGCGAGCGCGGCACACGCGGAGATCGTACGCATCGTCAGCGCCGCTTCGGCGACGCGCGCGGCCGGCCCCTGCGCGGCGAAAAGGGGAGCCACCGAGCGAGCGCGGATAGGCCGCGATGGACTTTCGAGCTTCGACTCGCCGTGCGTTCGTCGGCGGGTCGCTCGCGGCGGGTGCCGCTGCCGCACTGCCGCGCGCGTCGCGCGCCGCCAGCACCCCGCCGCTGATTCGGCTGGGGTACGTCGACTCGCTCTCGGGTCCATTCGCGGTCGGCGGGATTCCGCAGCTCAACGGTGCGCGGCTCGCGCTGGCCGACGCGAACCGCCGCGGGCGCGCGCGGTACGAGCTCGTCGTCGCCGACGACACGACCAAGCCCGCGGTCGGAACGACCGAGGCGCGGCGGCTGGTCGAGAACGAGCGCGTCGACGCGCTGCTCGGCGGCGCGTCGTCGGCGGTCGGCAACGCCGTGTCGGCGTACGCCCAGAGCGCCGGTGTGCTGTACGTCGCGGTCGGCACGCACGACACGGCGATGACGGGCGCGAAGGCCAACCGGGTCTGCTTTCGCCAGACGTGCTCGCTGGCGATGCTCTCCAACGCGTTGGGCGCCGAGCTCATCCGCCGCGCGAAGCGGTGGTATTTTCTGGTCGCGGACTATGCGTTCGGCACCGACGCGCGCGACCGCTTGAAGGTGATCCTCGACGCGCACGGCGGCAGCGTGGCGGGGATGGATCTGCATCCGGTGGGGACGAGCGACTTCTCACCGTACATGGTCAAGGCGCGCGCGACCGACGCCGACGCGTTCCTGCTGCTCAACGGCGGTACCGATACGCAGAACGCCGCGACCGCGTTCGTGCAGTTCGGCTTGCAGAAGCGCATGCTGGCAGCCGGCGTCACCGGCGAGAACGAGCTGGCGGCGGGATTTCCGGCCGAAGAGCTGGCCGGCTCGCTGTGGGGCTACGTGTGGGGACCCGACGCCGGCGGAAGCGCCGCCGCGCTGCACCGCCGATTGGTTGCGGTCGCGCAAGGGTTCCCGCCGAACTGGCGCCAGTATCTTGGCTACATGGCGGTGGCGAACGTCGTCGAGCGGATCGAGGCGAGCGGCACCACCGATACCGACACGCTGGTGCGCGCATTCGAGAACCATCGCTACGACGCGGCGAAGTCGCAGCCGGGGATCTTTCGCGCCTGCGATCACCAAGCCGTGCAGGAGACCTACTGCGCCGAGATGCTGCCGCGCGCCAAACGCCGCGATCCCAACGAGTACTTTCGGATCGTCTCGGCGGTCGGCGGCGAGTTCGCGGCCGGACCGTGCAGCAACCCCGACAGCGCGAAGGCGAGCGCGATCATCGGCAGCGAGAAGGTTCCGGCGCGCGAAGGCTATACGCCGGTTCGGCTGACCTAAGAGCGCACACGTCAGGTGCCCGCGCCCCTGACGGTCTGCACGAGATAGATCGCCGTCGCGCCGCCGACGACGGCGGTCACGCCCCAGCCGGCCAACGCGAGCCAACCGGAGATCCGCGCATGGTGCATGACCTTGCGGTTGCGGCCGACGAGCAGCATCAAGGCCATCGTCAGCGGCGTCGCGATCCCGCCCGCGATCCCGCTGTAGAAGAGCAGCGTGATCGGCTGAACGCCGGCTAGCCCGACGACGATCGCGACGAGCGTGCAGCCGCTCAGGGTCAGATAGAAAGCGCGCGCGCCGCCGAAGCTCGCGTCCAGACTGCGGCGCCAGCCGAACATCTCGGCCGCGACGTAGGCCGACGTGCCCGCGATCACCGGGATCGCGACGAGCGACGAGCCCAGCAGACCGAGCGCGAAGATGATTTGCGCGAACGGTCCGGCGATCGGCGCGAGCGCTTGCGCGGCGTCTTGCGCGGTCTGCACGGTCTTGTGATGCACGCCGAGGGTCGCTCCGGTGGCGACCAGGATGAACCAAAACGTCACGCCCGCGACGACGATCCCCAGCACGGCATCGACCTGGACGAGCCCCAGGTGCCGCAGCTTGGGCTTCTCTTCGCTTTGCTCGATCGTCTCCCAGACGTAGGCGTACGCAGTGAGCGTCGTGCCGAGCAGCGCGAGCGCGCCCGAGACCGTCGCCGGGTGCAGATCGAAGTGCGGTGTGAACGAACCGCGCAGGACGGCGCCCCAATCGGGATGCGCTAGGAACGCCGCGCCGACGTACGTGAAGAAGAGCAGGGCGACATAGCGCAGCACGCGCTCGATCGAGCGATAGTTTCCGTACACGAGCACGAGCACCGTTGCGACGCCCAGCGGCAAGACCCACCAGCGGTAGTCGCTGTGGGTCAAGATCCCGAGCGCAGCGCCGCCGCCTTCGAGGTCGGCGGCGAGCGTGAGGATGTTCACGATCAGCAGTGACGCGAGCGCGAGGATCGCCCAAAAGCGGCCGTAGGCGAAGCGGACGCAGTCTTCGAGTCCCTTCTTCGAGACGACGCCGACCTGCGCCGCGACCGCTTGAACGACGGCCAGCATCGGGATGACGAGCAGCGTCAGCCAGCACAGCTCGTAGACGGTCGTCGAGCCGATGACTGCCAGCGTCGCGACGGTGGTGGGGTCGTTGTCGGACGCGCCCGCGACGATCCCGGCGCCGAAATGCTGTTTCGGCGCCGCGGCCTTGCCGCCGCCCGGCGGGTCGAACGCTGAAACGGCTCGCCGCTTGGCCATATCGCCCTCCTACCGCAAAATCATCCCCGCGCGCAAGCGCGCGGGGTTGTCGCGGCGTGCGCGCGAAACGTCCCAAAGCACCATGGATCAGCGCGACCCCGAACCGGCCGTCGAATCGGTCGCCGAGTCTCCCGCGGTCGAACCACCGGCGCCCGACGCATTCGCCGGCGCCGTGACGACGACTGAGCCTGAGCAGGGCGAGACATCCGCCGTGCCCGAGCCGGTCGCGGGGCGCATCGAACCAGAGCCGGTGGAGGCACGCGCCGAACCGGAGCCGGTGGAGGCACGCGCCGAGCCTGAGCCGGTTGAGGGACGCGCCGAACCCGAGCCAGTCGAGGCGCTCGTCGAGCTGATCACCGAGCAGGACGGCGCGAGCGACGTGCAAGTCACCGACGTCACGCAGCGCGAACGGGAAGCACGTGTCGAGCCGCCCGTCGACAGTGAAGCGCACAAGTTTGCATTCGGTGAACCTGCCTTGGCCGAACCGCCGGAGAACGAACCAGCGGCGGCGACCGAAGCTCCGGCGCCGGCGCCGGTCGATCCGCGTCGGATGCGCGCGCAGCAGGCGTGGGAGCGGATCGTCGCCGCGCACGCGAACGGCGATCACGTGACCGGCATGGTCACCGCCGCGGTCAAGGGCGGCTTGTTGGTCGACGTCGGCGGAATTCGCGGCTTCTTGCCGGCCTCGCAAGTGCGCGTGCCGATCGGCACCGCGCTCGAATCGTTGGTGAAGACGAAGGTGCCGCTCAAGGTGCTCGACGTCGACGCGGGCCGGCGGCGGATCGTGGTTTCGCAGCGCCGTGCCGTCGACGAGGAGCGTCGCGCGAAGCGATCCGAGCTGTTGCGCTCGCTCGAAGTCGGTCAGATTCGCGAGGCCGTCGTCGCGCGGCTCGCCGACTTCGGTGCGTTCGTCGATCTCGGCGGCGTGGACGGTCTGATCCCGATGCGCGAGCTGGCCTTCGAGCGGGTCGAAAAAACGAGCGACGCGGTCAACGTCGGCGATCGCGTGACCGTGCAAGTGCTGCGCATCGAAGAGGGCGGCAAGAAGATCGCGCTGTCGCGCAAGAACGCGCTGCCCGATCCATGGCGCGACCACGCCGCGCTGCTGCGCAACGGCACGACCGTCGAGGGCAGAGTGGTCGCGAAGGAACCGAACCTGATCGTCGAGCTCGCGCCGGGCATCACCGGTTCGGTGCGCAGCGACGAGGCCAATCCCGACGACTACGAGCTCGGCGAAGCGATCGAAGTCACGGTGCGCTCGGTCGACCGCGTGCGGCGCCGCATCACGCTGACCACGATGCACGCCGCCGCCGCTGCCGCAGCAGCTGCTGCCGCCGCTCCGCAGACGTCGTCGATGACGGCGAGCGGTTTCGCCCCGCTCGGCGTCGAGCTCGCGCAGCGCAAGAAATAAGACACCGGCCGCGCGCGTTTAGCGCATGCGGCCGCGGCGCACGCGCGCGACGACCACGATCCACAGCGCCACCGCGACGGCGAACAGCGCCACCGCGAGGACGGCGAGGACGGGCCGCCCCTGCACGCGCCACACGAGCAGGAAGAACTCTCCGAGCAACGTCGTGACCAGCGCCAGGAAGAGGGTAACGCTCCGACGGGAATAGCGCATCACGCCGCCATTCCGCGCTGGGCGGCGGCATCCGCCGCCCGGCGAGCTCTTTCTCGCGAAAATGGCCGGAAATATGCACTTTTCGGCGTATATGGTCGCCGATGCGGCTCACGTGAGCCGCCCGCACACGAAAGGAACCCATGACCAAGAACGAGCTGGCCAGAGAGCTTGCCGACGATTTCGAGCTTCCGCGACGGCAGGTAACCGAGCTGGTCGAAGCGATGCTGGACCGAATCACCCAAGTGCTCAGATCGGGCGACAAGGTGCAACTGACGCCCTTCGGTCAGTTCAAGATTCGGGACCGAGCCGCGCGCGTCGCCAGGAACCCGCAGACCGGCGAGCCGGTCAACGTTCCGGCCAAACGCGTCCTCAAGTTCATCGCCGGGCGCAGCCTCAAGGAGGCCGTCGGCACCGCGAAGCGCGGCGCTAAGAAGTCGCCGGCGAAGAAGACCGCGGCGAAGAAGACGGCGGCGAAGAAGTCGCCGGCCCGCAAGGCCGCGCCGGCTGCCAAGAAATCGGCCGCGCCCGCGCGCAAGAAAGCCGCCGCCAAGAAGACGCGGCGCTGACGCGCCGGCGCGCAGGGCGAGGCGGCGCCTCGCCCTGCGCGCGCTCGGCTCACGCGGCGCGACTGCGGTGAACGGGGAGCGCCACGGCGACTCGCGTGCCGGCCTGTTGGTTGTTGCGCGGTGAAACGATCACTTTGCCCCCAGCGAGCGCGCGCACCAACAGCAAGCCGCGTCCGCCTTCGTCTAGTTGGTCGGGCACAAGGTAGATCAGCGGCTTGTGCAAACGCCCACGATCGCTCACGTACAGCATCGGGATGTCGTCGTTCCAGTCGACGCAGACGCCGAACGGCGGCGCGCCGTGGCGCACGACGTTCGCGATCAGCTCGCCGACGATCAGCTCGGCGGCGTCGAGGTCGGAGCACCCGAGGTCGGCAGACGCCTCGAGAAAGCGACGGACCGCTAGCCGCACCGTGCATGCGTCGTGCAGCGCATCCGACACCACCGACCAGTTCCGAGTCGTGTCCACTCTGGGTCGGTACCCGGGCACGAGCCTCCTCACGCGTAGAACCGGCCGCCGAGCTCGACGAACCCGTCGGGATGACGGTGGCCGGGATCGTGATGCGTCCAGTGCACGATCGGCGGCTGGCCGCGAACGTGCAGCAGATCACCTTGTACGGACACGTGGTCGCCCGGATGAGCGGGCACGCGCGGCGCGATCGAGACGTTGTCGACCACGCGGAAGGTCGACCCGTCGTCGGCGCGGACGTCGAACTGTTCGTGGACGCGGTGCGAGTGCTTCGAGAAGAAGAACACGGGCGGCGTGGTGACCGTCCCGCTGTATTGGACCAGCATCGGAACCTCCGCCCGCCGATCACGCTCTCCAGGCGCGACGGCAAGGGGCTGCCCCGGCCGGCTCGCGCCGTCGCGCGGCAGGAGGCGCCCGGCGTGGGGGCGCCGTAGGGCGGCCAAGCGTGATCTGGCTTCTCGCTACGGCTTTTCTCTCGCTCGGGCTGATCAATCTGGACTTCGGGCGCGGGTGGTGGCGCGGGCAACTGCAGCGCCTGGCGGTCGGGGTTCCGCTCGTCGGTGTGATGTGCTATGTCGTCCTGCCGCCGCTGGTCTTTCCGCAAGCGTTCGCGCTGCTGCTGATCACGCTCGTCCCCAACGTGCTCATCACCTCGCTCGCCGCCGCGCGAACGATGGTGGTGTCGCGCCGCATCGTCTCGCTGCGCCGCACGCCGGTCTGGCCGCTCGGGCTCGCCGTCGGCGTGCTGGGCGCGTTCGCGCTCGTGCTCGCTATCGCGCCGATCGTCGATGCGAGCGGCTTGCGCGATCTGACCGGAGCGACGACCTCACCCAGCGGCGCGCCGGCGACCGATCCGCGCCACGTCCGCGTCGTCCCCGAAGAGTCGGCGATCTTCGCCGGCGAGAAAGTCGTCGGACAGCTCGGCGCCTACTATCGGGTGGGCGCATACAACGTGCAGTCCGACGGCGGACGGCTGGTCTGGGTCGCGCCGCTCGACTTCCAGGGCGCGATACAATGGCTCGCGCGCCACACCTCGCCCGGGATCGTGATCGTCGATGCGGAGAACCCCGACGCGCCGGCCGAGTTGCGCGCCCGCACGCCGCTGCGCTACGTTCCGTCGGCGCTGTTCAACGACAACCTGCGCCGGCACGTCTGGCTGCGCTACGGCAACGAGCTGTTGCTGGAGGAGACGCTGCAGATCGACTCCCACGGTGATCCGCGTTACCTCGTCACGCTCGGCCGGCCGACGATCGGCTGGAGCGGCGAGCGCGTCACCGCGGTCGTCATCGTCGATCCCGCCACCGGCGCGATGGAACGCATCCCACGCGACCAGTTCGATCGGCTACCTGCCTGGGTGAGCCGCGTCTACCCGCCCGACCTGGTGCTCGAGTACAACGACTGGTTCGGCCGTTACGTGCACGGTTGGTGGAACGCGCAGATCACCAAGCGCGACGTGCACCTGCCGGCGCGCGACGAGGTGTTCGGGGTGCTGCTCGCCGACGGCCGGTTCGTCTGGTTCGTCGACCACACGTCGCCCAACCGGACGGACGCCTCGATGACCGGCTTCACCTACACCGACAGCCGCACCGGCGCGATGGTCTACTACACGTCGAGCGGCGGCGAGTACAACTCAGCGGCCGCCGAGGACGCGGTGGGCGGCAACCCGATCGTCAAACAAGGCCGGCTGGTGCCGACCCAACCGATATTGTACGCGCTGCTCGGGCAGAAGGCTTCTAAAGGTGTCTGGGTCGTACCGGCGGTCGCTGATAACGGGAAGTTTCAGACGCTCGCTCTAGTAGATCCAGCTGGGGGACATGTGGTTGTTGGAAACCCCTCGTCGCCTTTCCCGGTTCAGGACGCGTTCACGACGTACGAAGACGAGCTTCGAGCTGGTCGGTCGGCAGGCGCCCTCACACTTACGACCGGTACACTTGATCGTGTCGCCGTTGTTGCCAATCGTATCCTATTCACGATACGAGGCGAACAGCAGATATTTTCAATCCTCGCTGGTCTAAGTGCGGGCGAGCTGCTCGCACGCCCCGGTGACCACGTGACATTCAAAGTTGCCTATCGCGACGCTGACGGAACGAGTGTCGTTCGCGATTTCTCGAACGGCTCGTTACGGCGCTAGAATCTCCGCTTACGCGATGCACTTGGATTCGATGCATGTTCGATTGGTAGCTGGCGAAAGAACTTTATCACGCACGAACCACGGCCCGTCAACGTCGCCATCGCGTCCGTCGAGTAACTCCGGCGCGGCATCGCTCGATCGGGCACCGTCTCCGGGAACCCGCAAGAGGGTTTGTCCATCACGGTATATGGTGTCCAGAGAATGAACATCTTCCGTCGGCTCTTTCCGCAAGGGTCTAAAGCCGGCATTTCTGGGAGCATGCCTTCCAGCCTTGGCGGCGCTTGGATCTTCCTATCCCATTCGCATAGGGACTACTATAAGGTTCGACAGCTGCGCAATGAGCTGGAGACGATGGGTCACCATCCGCTCATGTTTTTTCTAAAGTGCATGGGAGACAACTCAGAGCTCGACGATCTAATTCGCCGCGAAATTGAGGCCCGGGAGTGGTTCTTGTTGTGTGAGAGTGAACACTCACGCGTGTCACGGTGGGTACAACGCGAGGTCGAAATCATCACTTCCCGCTCGAAGAATGTCTTTGCAAAGGTTGACCTTGCAGGTACCGCTGAGTCCCAACTCAATACCCTTCGTGCTCTTGCAAAGCGGGCCACTGTATTCATTTCCTATCATCATGCCGACCTAGCCATCGCGACAGAGATTGCCCGAGTCTTGCGAACGCATGACTTTAGCGTACTAGATGGCCATATTGACCCCGGCGAGACTATCGACCGAGCCGTACGATTGCGGATCAAGGAGGCTGCCGACGACGGATTCGTTTTGATCCTCTTAAGCGCAAAGTCCCTGGCTTCCGAATGGGTTCGTTTTGAGATTCGTGAGGCGATACGTCTCCAGGCGTTTGGAACAGGGGGGATCAGCAATGTCATTCCAGTGCTGATCGAGGACGTTCGGATCCCGATAGAGTTGGCCGATATTCAAGCGTTTGACCTGAGCAAGGGCGCGATTCAGGAGGACGTCGAGCGGATGGTGGGCTATCTCAAGACGCGAGCTATGGCGTAGTCGCAGACGGCGCACACTGTCGGCACGTCAGGGCGATCCCCTATTTAAGGCGGCGGGACTGACAGATCGGCATTGGACGCTCCGGGGCCTCGCTCTGCTCCCGACATTTCTGCGTAACTTGACGCGGCTTACGGGACTTCAGAATCTCGTCCGAGCCGGGCCTGATGCGCCATTCGTTCCGTCGACTGAATGCGCGTTCTTACTAAGAACGTTCCACCGGCCATGGCAATTGCCGTCCCAATAGCGCCGAACCCTGAGACATCGTGTCCGGCGAGTAAGAGCTGAGCGCCTGTATAGATGATATACACACTCAGGCCGCCTCCAACGAGAACGCCAAGCAGTGAGCGCACCGCGTCGGACACAACGAGGATTCGCTCCATCCGGCGGCGGTGCTGCGATTGCGCGGGGAACGCGTCGAATATGCGCGCTGCCGAGCCCGGGACGATCCGCTCGTATGCCTCTAACACCTCTGGCGGAGGGAGAGGTCCCGCGAATGAGGTCGCTGTTGTGGTTACC
>Ga0302324_100009619_pt1 | contig 20164 bp, 15 predicted proteins | sample Palsa_T0_1_FD_201949 | JGI IMG/M metagenome (GOLD analysis project Ga0302324, IMG submission 201949) | Peat permafrost microbial communities from Stordalen Mire near Abisko, Sweden - Palsa_T0_1 | ecosystem: Environmental > Terrestrial > Soil > Palsa > Peat permafrost | place: Sweden: Abisko...
CTATGTTTTCGTTGGTGCTATTCCGGTCGCGCAATTTCAGCGGCGCCAATCTACTCACGTTTTTTCTCTACGCGGCTTTTGGCGGCATCCTGTTTTTCCTGCCTCTCAATCTGATTCAAATCCAACATTATTCAGCCACCGAAGCCGGAGCCGCCCTGCTGCCTTTAATTTTGATGATATTTGTGCTCTCTCGTTGGTCAGGAGGGTTGATCGCCCGGTATGGACCACAAACCCCGCTCACGATCGGTCCACTGATCGCCGCACTTGGCTTCGCTCTTTTGCTCCGTCCAGGAATTGGAGGTTCCTATTGGACGACATTCTTTCCAGCTATCGTCGTCTTGGGTTTCGGCATGGCGATCAGTGTTGCCCCACTGACTACGACAGTCATGAACGCGGTACCTCAAAGTCAGGCAGGCGTCGCTTCGGGGATCAATAATGCCGTATCACGAACTGCAGGCTTGCTTGCCATTGCCCTCTTCGGACTGATGCTGTACGCAGGCTTCAACCGCGCTTTGGATCACCGCCTCGACGCACTTTCCCTTTCTTCTGCGGAGCGTCAAAACGTGGACCGGCTACGTCCCAGCCTTGCCGCAACCAGCAACGGCAATCCGCTCGTGGATCGAGCCATCGCCGATTCGTTCCTGGCAGGCTACCGGATCATTCTGTGGGCGGCGATTGGTTTGACACTCGCAAGTGCTTTCAGTGCCCGGAGCCTGAATCCCGAGCAAATCGAAAATGGGTAGACTGGTCCGGCTAGCCCGCCACATTCCGGTAAGCCGTGCCGGCTCAACCGGTCGATGCAACACCTTATAAACAGTTGATCTGACAACGTTTCCCTTCGAGAATCGATCAGTGCAACTGTATTCAATCAAAACCTAAGCAGGGCTTTTGTTTTGTTTGCATCGGTGCCGGCGAACGAATTTACCCTCCAAGACGCGTATAAGAAGATCTTGAGCAAGTGTTGCATCGACCCATTGAAACCACCGGACTCATCAGGACTTTGGACTGCTTCATCCTCGAACCGAACGCCGGCGCAGCGGTCAGCGGACATCACCTGATCCCCGTCACGGAGAAGATCTCCGCAGCCACATGAGCTTTGGCTACCCCAAATCAGGCGCGCGCCCGAAACATGCTGAGCGTGTTTTCGTTCGGCCACCGCGGACTTCGCCGCCGGTTATTTCTTTGTATCTTCCTTGTAGACCACATCCGTAAATGTGGGGAACGAAATGCCGTTCGGCAAGACGATTGGCTTTTCCGTGTCGTTCAGGGCTTTCTTGATTTCGTCCAGGGATTTCCCTTGGGCCACGAGAGCCTTGATGTCCGCGCGCCTTTTCTCCACGGCGGCAAGCTTCTTCTGCACGTCGGCTCTGGTCATCGCATCCCCATGCCCGGGGATGAAGGTGTCGGCGTTCAGCGCGAGCATCCCTTTAACCGTTTCGACCCAGCCCGCCGACGTGCCGTTCTTTTCCGCGTGAATTAAGGTGAACGGCATTTGCTGAATGAGGATGTCGCCCGCGAACACGATCTTCTGGTCCGGCAGGTAAGTGATCAAATCACCGCCGGTGTGCGCCGGCGCCCAGTGCAGCAATTGGACGGGCACGCCGTCGATGGTGGTCGATTCCTTCATCTTCACGGTGTGCGTGGGAAGGTAATCGCGCGGGGCGGGCTGCGGGCCCTTCAGGGATTCTTCCATCTCCTTCTTGCAGGTTTCTTGCGCGATGATGGTCAAGCCCTTCGGAAAACCCGCCAACCCGTTAACGTGGTCTGCGTCGCTGTGCGAAAGGATGACGGTTGTCACGGGCTTCGGCGAGAGCTTGGCGATCTCGGCAAGAACTTCCTTAGCTGAAGCTGCGGTGGTTTTGGCGTCGACTACGATAACGCCGTCTTTGCCGATGATGATACCCGTATTCCCGCCGTCTCCTCCTGCGGCGTAGTAAACGCCTCCGCTCAAAGGCTTGACGGACAGCGGAGCGGGCGCCTGTGCGGAGGCGGGCGTGGCGGAAGCAATCATCCATGCCGTCAGCAGGCAGGCGAATCCAAAAGCGATCGTAATTCGAGATCTCATTTGCGCACTCTCCGGTTCTCGGATTTGCATGCAGTTCCCATTTGGTTGGGGTACGTCCTGGATCATACCACTGTCAGCCCCAGTCTCGGAATCACTGCCGCGCTGGAAACTAAGAGCGGCCACCGTTGCCGGTGAGTTCACGCACGATGGACCAACGAATTTCTTGGCGTCGCCGAAGAGCATCAGTGTTTTGTCCATAATATTGGCAAAATCCAGGCTGAATCAATGCTTCCACACGCCGAACTCGCACGAGTCCTGGGAGACGGGATTCTCAGCAAATTGACAAAATTCACACCTTGGACCCAGTCCTGATGAACGGGCTTCCCATCCACTCGACATTTTTCAAATCCCACTTGACCATAAGCCGACTTACAAGGACTTGGCCTTTCCCCTTCCGTATCCATCCCAGCTTCTATTGCCTACTTCGGGTTTGATGGCTGCGTCCCAACTTGGTCGGGCATTGGCATGGGGCTTTGAATCCCGTCAAACTCAGGCGCTACACCAGGAAAGGAGTTGTCATTCTGAGAAGAGACCACAAGCCACGTGGGGTTCCGCTTCTCCGCGACCCAGGTCATCAAGCCGTAACGTGGCTGTTTCGCTGTGCCATCCGGGTTTTTATCCCCCGTCATCGTCCAGCTCCAGTGAACAACAGCGATATCTGGACGGAGGAAGCGTACCTCTATCTGGAGCGGTGAGATCATCGACTGTTTCAAGCGCCCACTAAGAAGCCGCGTGTGGAACTTCTCAAAATCGGATCGGCCATGAATCCATGTGGCCCCGACTGTAACGTAATCCAAATCGTCCGCCATAATGTTCGCCATTTCGTGGCCGTCATGCTTGTCCCACGCATCGCAGAAGACCCGTGGAAGTTTTCTAACGGCTTCCTCGTCCGGCTTCGTTTGGGCGCGGAGAGGCAAGGGTACAGCAACAAATATCACGATGAAGGCGAGTACGAAATTCTTCATTTCGATGTGACTCCTTCTGCCCGGAGTTTCCGATTTGGCCTCTAACTCGCGCATCATACGCTTCCCCTGACCTCGACGCAACGAACCGGCGGCCGGGGTCTGAGAAACGGGATTATCGTCATGTGGGAATCCCGAAAATCCCAGATGACGATAAGCCGATTTAAAACGACTTGGCTCCAATCGCTGTGCGAGCTTCGTGCAGAACCGGCAGAGATTCGCAAGACCACTGAATCGGCGGCACGGGACATCGGAGGAGGTATACAATTCTTTCCATGGCACAACGAGACCTTGCGCGACTTTGGGAAGAACATACAAAACACGAATTTGTGACACGAGATACCGAGTCGACGTTAGCCACCATGGTCGACGATGCCTATGTCAACCACGTCCCTGTGATGACCGGTGCGCAAGGGAAAAAGGCCCTGCAAGTTTTTTATTCGCGGGATTTCATTCCGGCTATGCCGCCCGACACTACGCTCACGCCCGTTTCACGCACCATCGGCGAGGACCAACTTGTGGATGAAATGATCTTCTCTTTCACCCACACACAAGAAATTCCTTGGATGTTGCCCGGAGTTCCTCCCACGAATCGCCGAGTCGAAATACCCCTGGTCGCCATTGTGCGATTCCGGGAAGGCAAGCTCGCACATGAGCACATCTACTGGGACCAAGCGTCCGTGCTCAAGCAAATAGGGCTTCTGGCGGACCCGACACTTCCGGTCTTCGGAGCCGAGACCGCCCGCAAAGTGGTCGATCCTAAGTTCAATTACAGGGCTTCTCCCGGACCGAAGCCTGTACCGCACGGATGATAGTCCTCGACCTTCCTTTCACGACATCCAGCGAGATTAGCCGAAAAACATTTTTTTCCAGCTGCGATTCCTCAGTCCCAAGAAACCGCCATATCGTCAACTGGGAATCCGTCCGGTTCCACATGGCTATAAGCCGGCTTATCAAGACTTGGCTCAGGTATGAGAATAATTTCCTAATGACCGGCAAACTGGAAGCAAACGGTAGTCTATATTCGACCTGATCGGCCAAACAGGTAAAACGGGAAAAGACGGGCCGCCCGATCGTTGCTCTTGGCTGGAGGTTGTTGTAGTATCCCTCACAATATGGCGAGTCACATCACTCAAACGAGCCCAGTGGAAGCCAAGCTCAGCCGTGGCGCCGTGGCCAGGGAACGGCACTGGCGAATCGGGTTCTTCACGGTGATGCCGGGAGTGATTTTCCTCTTGGTGCTGACGGGCTTCACGCGAACCTTGTATGCAAGGCCGCTTTTCCATGTTAGACCCATTCCGCCGTATCTTTACGTGCACGGAATTGTGATGACCACCTGGTTTGCCTTGGCCTGGGTACAGGCGCTGCTGATTAGCGCAGGAAAAATAGCAAACCATCGGCGCTTTGGCGTGGCGCTCGCCAGTTTCGCCGTGGTTGTCTTCTGCGCCGCGCTGATGGCGAGTTTCGGTTCGGTGTCAAGGACGGGTCTCGACCTCAATGCCCCCGCCAGTGTCATGGGAAGTGGCATTACGGGAATCACTGTCGCGCAATTTTTTTCGAGTGTGGTGTGGGGCAATATCGTCAACGCCGTGAGCTTCGCGCTGTTTGTGGCAGGCGCAGTGATTTATCGACGCCGTCCGCAAATCCACAAACGCTTCATGATATTTGCTTCCATCAGCGTTCTCGAGCCGGCCCTGGCACGCATTTCCCACTGGCCGGGAATGGGTGGCGAACAGGGGCCGTTTATCCCGGTGGTGATCTGGTCGCTCATTGCGGCGGTGGCGGTTTACGATGTGGTTTCTCGGAAACGCCTGGAAAACTGCACGGCGATCGCCATCGTGTGGTTGTTGATTGTCCGCAACGGAGCTGTCTATATTAGCCAGACGCACTTCGGACTCAGTTTCATCTACGCACTGGGTAAGTTGAGAGTATGATCTCAGCGCCCGGCAGCCAAACCCCTCCAGTCGTCCGGCTCGACGGCGTCACTCCTGTGTTACGAAGTAACCGGAAGTAATCCCCCACCTGTACCGGATAGGGCCTGAGAAACGGCATTGTCAGTAACTGGCCCACTACCCAAAAGGCAAATAACTTTCTTCTGCAACGAAATGACTGTAAAATTCTCTATCTAGAGCGGCGAGATCCGGGCGCCTTCCCAGGCCGGGAAAAATCCGGCCTCACGCGCCAATACTTCGAAAACTGCTCGCTTGCCGGGCACGCCGGGTGACTTGCCCCATGGTTTGTGAGCCCTCTGGAAACTTTTGAGGTTTTCTCTGCGTAAGAACTAGAGCCGGCGGTCGGAGAAAGTTACTCGAAATAGGGACCAGAGCTGCAAACCCTTGAACACATGGCAAAAAATCGGGATGGGAGCGGGTATTGCCGCGGTTTTGGCTGGCGGTACGTGGCTCGCCATTTGGGAGATCGAAAAGGACGTCGTCACCGTTCAGACCGCTCCTGCGGTTCGCCAGGACCTGACTTCCGTCGTGACGGCCTCGGGCGAAATCAAACCGCTGACGTACACGAATGTTCTTGGGGAGGGGATCGGCAAAATCACCGAAATCGTGGTGAAGGAAGGGGACCACGTCAAGAAGGGCGACGTGCTGCTGCGCCTGGAAAGCGTGCAGCCCGCGGCCGACGTGAATGCGCAGCGCGCCGGGATTGCCGCCGCCGATGCGGGGGTGAAGTCCGCCGACGCCAACGATGTTTCGTCGCAGGCGGACATCAAGTCGCGCGCGGCAGACTTGGAGCATGCCAAGCTCGACTTCGACCGCGGGCAGCTCCTGTTCAAGGAAGGGTTGATTCCCAAGCAGGATTACGACTCTCGCAAGGCCACGTACGATAGCGCCGTGGCGGCGCTGGCGTCAGCACAGGCCCGCGCCGAGCAGGCCCGCGCGCAACTCAGCCAGGCGCGTTCCTCCTTGACGCAGAACCAGGCGATGCTGGGCCGCCTGAGCGACGTCTTGAGAAAGACGACGTACACCGCGCCGATCGATGGAGTCGTCACCTATATCGCCGTTCGTGTCGGCGAAAACGTCGTTCCCGGTATCCAGAATGCCACCGGGAGTTACCTCATGACTATCTCCGATATGTCCGTGGTGACGTCGGAAGTGATGGTGGACGAGACCGACATTGTGAGCGTGAAGCTGAGCGAGGATGCGGAAGTCACCATCGACGCGATTCCCGGAAAATTCTACAAAGGAAAAGTGACCGAAGTCGGGACGCAAGCGGTGCTGCGCAGTTCGGGCCTGGCCTCGACGCAATCCACCACGGGCAACCAGGAAGCCAAGGATTTCAAGGTCGTGGTGACGCTGCAGAATCCGCCGGATGGACTTCGTCCCGGCCTTTCCTCAACAGCCAAGATCACCACGGCGCAAAAGAAAAATGTCATGACGGTTCCGATTCAGGCGCTCGCCGAACGTACCAAAAAGGATCTGGACGAGGCAGCCAAGGAAAACGGGCAAAATTCCGTCACGCTGGCTGCCGGACGCCCCGTTCCGGGCGCCGCGGCCGACGGATCCGCTTCTTCTTCCACGCTCGAAAAAAATCCTGAGATTCAGGGTGTTTTTGTGGTTCGGGACAAACGCGCTCAATTCGTCCCGGTCACCACGGGAATCACGGGCGTCACCGATATCGAGGTTTTGAACGGTTTGCAGGAAGGCGATCAAATCATCACCGGCAGCTACAAGGCTCTGCGCACGCTAAAACCTGACGCGCGCGTAAAAGTGGACAATTCCCCACCGAAAGCAGCGGACGAAAACTAAATGAACCCTCCAGCGGGAATGAGGAACTGAGGAATGCTCGAGCGAGTCGCCTCTCCTGAAACATTCCGCCAGGACCTCGTCGATCGAGGCGTAGCCATTCTTACGGAAGGGCTTTGGAAGACGTACGAGATGGGCGGCGAAAAGCTGCACGCCTTGCGCGGCATCGATCTCACGATTCGGCGCGGCGAGTACGTCGCCGTCATGGGGCCGTCAGGTTCGGGCAAATCCACGCTCATGAATTTGATCGGATGCCTGGATACGCCGACTTCGGGGAAATATTGGCTGGCCGGGCGGCTCGTGAGCGATCTTGACGATGATGAGCTTGCCGCCATCCGCAACAAGGAAATCGGATTCGTGTTTCAAACATTCAATTTGCTGCCCCGCGCCACCGCCTTGCACAACGTCGAACTACCGATGATTTATAATGGCACTCCATCGGAAGAACGCTTGGCGCGAGCCAAACGCGCGCTCGAAGCCGTCGATCTCGGCACGAGGATGTTCCACAAACCCAATGAACTTTCCGGCGGACAGCGGCAGCGCGTGGCCGTCGCGCGCGCCCTGGTGAATTCCCCTTCCATCGTGCTGGCAGACGAGCCCACCGGAAATCTCGATTCAAAAACCGGCGATGAAATCATGGCCCTGTTCGCGCGGCTGCACGGCGAGGGCAATACCATTATCCTGGTCACTCATGAGAACGATATTGCCCGTCGCGCCGACCGCATCATTCACGTGCGCGACGGCAAAGTCGAAACCGACGAGCCAATCGTTCACTAGTGGATCAAGCATCCCTAGTGGGACAGGATTCAGCCTGTGGGTTTTGGCCGCGGCAGGAATAACCGCGCTCCGATCACCTCCCATAAGCTTCACAGGTCGCGGAAATGGTAATCATTTTTGTCATTCCGAGCGGAGCGAGGAATCTCTCCAAGGATTAAGCCCACGAAAAGAATGAGAGATTCCTCGCTCCGCTCGGAATGACAAAAATGTTGGGGGCTTTTTCCACGCCCTGTGAAGCCTGTGCCATTTCGAATTCCACAATCCCGGGTGTATCGAAGCCCACGGAGGCGCATCTAATCTTTATCATGGAAACGAGCACCCCTGAACTCAGCGCCGCCTCGCAATCGTCGGCACGCTCCTCCCGCGGCGTGCGCGCCGGAATTCCGATCTTCGTCTCAACCATCCAGGCAATTCTTTTTCTCGTGCATCTCGCCATTTACGGGACTTGGACGTTCTTCTGGGGCGCGCCGGATCCTTCGCGCGTGGTGGAGCAGCGGATCGCGTGGGTCATTTTGTCCGTCAGCTTCGTCGCCGCGTCTCTGCTGGCGCACCGGTATTTCAATCCGCTGGTCCGCGCCATCTACACCATCGCCTCGGTTTGGCTGGGCCTGGTAAGTTTCTTTTTTCTGTCCGCGTGCGCAAGCTGGATCGTCTACGGCGTGCCGCTCCTGTTTGGGGTGCACCTGGAAAAGCGCGCGCTGGCAGCCGTGTGCTTCGGCGCGGGGTTGCTCGCAGGAATTTACGCTATAGTAAATGCGGCGTGGACGCGCGTCGTGCGCGTAACAGTCAAGCTGCCCAACCTTCCTTCCTCCTGGCGCGGACGCACCGCCGCCCTGGTCAGCGACTTGCATCTTGGCCACGTGCGAAACATCGGCTTTCTCCGCCGCATCGTCCGGAAACTTTCGCAGCTGCGCCCGGACGTGCTGTTCATCCCGGGAGACATGTATGACGGGACAGCCTTGGACCTCGCGCCCCTGGCCAAACCCTGGGCGGAATTTTCCGCCCCTTTTGGCGCTTACTTCATTACTGGAAACCACGAACAATTCACCGGACCGGCGAAATATCTCGACGCCGTGAGGCAGTCCGGAATCCACGTGCTCGAAAACGAAAAAATCGTTCTCGACGGGTTGCAGATCGTGGGTGTCGGCGATCGCGATGCCGCGAGCGCTGAGAGGTTTCGCTCGATCCTGCGGCAGGCGGCCCTGGACCGCAACGCGGCCAGCATCCTGCTCGTTCACAATCCCAACCGCTTGCCGATCGCGGCGGAGGCCGGCATTTCCCTGCAGCTTTCCGGACATACCCATCGCGGACAGTATTTCCCCTTCACGGCAATCGTCGATGGCATTTATGGAAAGTACGCCTACGGATTGAATCGCTTCGGCGACCTCCAAGTCTATACTTCCTGCGGCGTCGGCACGTGGGGCCCGCCGATGCGCCTGGGCTCAAACCCCGAAATTGTCCTGATTCAATTCGAATGAAGCCGAGCGTCGCTCGCGAAGCGTCGCGGAATTACGAAGTGCTGTTCCGCATCGGTACACGAAAGCCAAGAAACCCGCTCACTGCGCCTAAAGTCCTAAATACGCCCGCCGATGGTATCTAACGAAGTATCAGAAATTAGCGGCTCGTAGAGGCCCTCAGCTAGACCTTCCCGCCGCGGAGGTAGACCATGGCGGTTCCGGGTATCGCAAATCATATCGAGAATATCGTCAACCAGCAGTTGAGACAAAAGCAAGAGAAGCCGTCTGAAACGACCGCGACGGATAACGCGGCAAATCAGGCAGTGTCCCAGGATACTTTTACACCGTCGGCCCAAACGAATTCGGCCCTAGCGACCGCGCAGGCCGCGGGGATATTCCAGGTGAACCAGGCCGGTCTAATTCCCGACACCGCGCCCGCACAGACGACTCCCAACGCGAACCAGAATGCGCTTGCCGTGCAAGCCTCGACCGGTGCAACAACGAATGCCGGCGCCGCGCAAGTGGCAACTGGAGTGAACCCGAACGCACCCGCCATTACTGCGCAACCTGCCGAGTCTGCCCTGGCGGTGCAAGCGGCGACCCCCGTGGCAACAGCCGCGCCAAGCGTGCAGGATCAAATTCAATCCCTCAACACGGCGCTGGCGGCCCTCGGCCTGAGCAACGCCGACATCCAGCAGATCGACCGGATCGCTACGGTCATTCAAAATTTCAGTCCAGCCGCATATACCGCGCTCGTCAACCAGTTTCAAGAGGCGGCGCAGCAAGCGTCAAGGCAAAACGCTGGGCCCATCGCGGGTAGCGCAAACGCCACCGCAAGCTCGAAGACATCCGCGAACACAAATACGGGCGCAAACGCAAACAGTGGCAACTTCCAGGTCAACGGCGTATCGATCCATTTTGCGGCGCCGCCAGAAGCGGCGAATAGCGCCGCGGCAAATGGCGGCAGCCAGGAATCCGGGGCGAACAATGGCCAAACGGCGGCGGCCAATTTGCAAATCCAACAGGTGCAAATCACTCTGACGAATGGCAACGGAGAGACCATACAAGTGCAGGCGCCGCAACAGACGGGCAACACAAAGACCGTAAATCCACAATACCCGCAGGCGCAAACGGCCGCGGCATAAAAGCGAAAAAATATAATTCCTCCTTCATTTTCCCGGTGTTCACCCGGTGGCTTAGCCTGGGGGATCCCTGTAGGGCCCGTCCGCCGCGGCGTACGGGCATCTGCTTGATTTCAAATTGCCCGCCTGAAGGGGGGCACAGACCAATTCCGAAATTTGAAGGGCAGGCGCGTCCATATTTTTGTTGTGGCCGTGCTCGTTTACGTTTAGAACCGCGCTGACGTGGTATAAATTCAATGCCCTTTTTTGCCCACATGTTTGCATCGCGTACGAATTGGCGGCTGGAAACGAACCGTTTGACCCGGGCTCTGGAAGAGCACCGGCGAAGCGGCAAGGAACTCTTCGATTTGACCGCGTCGAATCCCACCACGTGCGGGTTTGCCTATCCGCAGCAGGAAATTCTCGCGGCGCTCGCCGATCCGCGCGCGCTCGTCTATCGCCCTGAAAGCAAGGGCCTGCGCGACGCGCGGGAAGCGGTGGCCGAATATTACTCCGGGCGCCCCGGATTTTCCGCGCCGATTGCACACGTCGATCCCGAACGCATCCTACTTGCTTCGGGTACCAGCGAAGCTTACAGCCACATTTTCCGCCTGCTGTGCGAGGCGGGCGACGAAATTCTGGTTCCCTCGCCCAGCTATCCCCTTTTTGAATTTCTGGCCGATCTCGCCGACATTCGTCTCGTTCCCTACCCCCTGCTCTACGATCACGGCTGGCAAATCGATTTCGCCTCGCTGCGCGCGGCGATCACGGCGCATTCCCGCGCCGTGCTGGTGGTGCATCCCAACAATCCCACCGGCTCGTTCGTGAAGCCGCATGAAGCCGCCGAACTCGCGGAAATTTGTGCCGCGCGGGAAATGGCCATTGTGGCCGATGAAGTGTTCCTCGATTACACCAGCAGCGCGTTGGCAGCGCGTAGCTTCGCGATTTCCGGCCCGGCGCTCGCGTTCACACTGAGCGGGCTTTCAAAAATTTCTCTGCTGCCGCAAATGAAGCTTGCCTGGACAGTCGTGAGCGGCCCCGAGGCCGTCGTCCAGACCGCGGTCGATCGCCTCGAAATCATTGCGGATACTTACTTGTCGCCGAGCACGCCAGTGCAGCTCGCCTTGCCTAAGTTTCTTCCGCTCCGGCACACGCTACTGGAACAATTGCAGCAAAGAATTTCTGCAAACCTCTCCGCCCTCGACGGCATGTTGCGCGAATCGAATCCGGTCGCGCGCCTGGATCGCGAGGGCGGCTGGTACGCCGTCCTTCGCGTGCCGGTGACGGCAACGGATGATGACCTCACCGTTGCGCTCCTCGAGCGCTGTTCCGTCCTGGTCCACCCCGGCCACTTCTTCAATTTTGTGCGAGACGGTTTTCTGGTCTTGAGCTTGATTTCTCGGGAAGGAGAATTTCGAGAAGGCGTGCGGCGCTTGCTGGACTTCTTCGTTCTCTAGTTGCCAGCGAATCGGCGGTTGGTTAGCGCCAGCATCCGGCCAGCATTTTGGCTCGCGGCGAGAATTAAAATATCGCCGGCGAGACGCCGGCGCCACAGTAGGTCCTCGACCGCGATTATTTACTTTTCTTTCGCAGCCTCGGTCTTGTGGTGGAGGTCCAATCCGTAATGCGGATGCTGAACTGGCCCAGTAATGATAAAGGGCAGAACCGTGCCCTTGCCGCCCTTTGAAAAAAACGGATCGGCGAATTTCAGCAGGAATGATTTCACACCCGTCATGGTCTGCGAAAGTTTCGCCTGCATGTTGAGCTGGCCGTGCAAGTCCAGAGTTTGGGAATCGAGCGCATACGTCCCGGCAAGCTGGACATTCGCACCCGGAATCCCGTAATTGACCGAGTCAAGCGTGAGGGTTCCATTTTCGAGGCGGAAATTTCCTTTCGCGTCGCTGGCAACATCGTCCGTCTTAATCGCTTCTTTGGGATCCACGACCTCTCTGGGTTTTCCCTCGCTGCGTTTGCTGAAATTGTCGACCTTTTGCTGCACGGCACTGTTCGTGAAGTGCAGGGGATCCAATTCGAGCGAGCCGCTCAGATTCAGACGATCCGGAACCTGTTTCGGTCCAGGGACGAGGATGAATTTTGTTTTCAAACGAATCGGCCCGGAAATCGGCGGCGACTCCTTGACGGCGAACAAGAGCAAATCCTCGATCCTCGCTTGGCTTCCGCTTACGTCGAGGGTAACTGTTTTTCCCTTCGTCCCTGCCTTGCCTTCGATGCTTCCCTGCGCCACCAAAACCGTTTGTCCAAAATGAACTTCCACCGGCTGGAGAAATGTATCGCCATCCGTGCCGTCCACCGTCGCATGGAATGTGGTGGTGAGGTGCACGGGATGGCCGGCGAGATTGACGCGAAAATCGGGAGTATCCGTCGTTCCGTCGATGCGAATTTGATCCAAAACGCCCTGATAGTTTCCTTTCGACGACAAGATTCCGGCGATGCCCGGAAAGTCGCCCAAGTCGGCCTTCTCAAAAGTGTATTCGCCGGAAACAGGCGTCTGGCTTGGAACCTCGGCGTTCCAGGGGCCGAAAACTCCGAAGGAAACGATTTCTCCGGGTGGCCTGGGGTTAGTGAGGGCTGCACGGAATGCCAGGGCGTCGTCGGTGCCGGCGGAAGTCAGTCGAAGCTGCTGGATGTCAAATTCGAGAGGGTCCTTTCCCGGCTTGGCTGTCAGAATCTTGAGTGTCGCGCCATCGGAAAGAATTTCGCCGAATCGGATGGCGCGGAACTTTCGCATGGCATTTTTGGCGCCTTGGCCACCGCCGCCGTTGCTCTCTTGGCGCGGTGGAATGTTGATCTGCAGTCCTTCCAGTTGGACAAAAGAAATTCGTCGCGTCGCGCGGAGGAGGCTCCAGATCGATGTCCTCATTCTCATGCGTTTGATCGCAATCAGCGGAGGCAAATCCTGACGGCCTTGAAAATGAAGCGTCACATTTTCGGCTTTGGCCTGCACCAGGGGAAAAGGAATAGCCACGGTAAAACTAGAGAGCTCAACCTGGCTGTTATATTCGTGCGTCAGCCAGTCCTGCATCCAGTCGCGCGACCTCCTCGAAATTTCAACGGACACAGCAAGCAGCGCCGCGGCAATTGCAAGAAAAGTACCGCCCGCGATCCAGAGGCCGATTTTCCATCCTGATGACACGGCGATCCTCTACCTGATTCTACGCCCGTTCGTCTTTTGTGAAATACGGAATTACTCCGAGATCGCGCGTAGGTTTAGCGGTAGGTAACTTTCCGGTGCTCTGTCCAGAAGGCCGGGCCCTCAGCTCTCCACGCCATTACGTTTAAGGACTTCTTCAAGAGGGATGGCGCGCTCTTTTTCCGTTGCGAATGCGCCGCAGAGTCCGCTCGGCAAAATAAATATCTTCTAGATACTCGAGGTGCCGCAGGATAACTTCGCGAACGTAGAAGCCTCTGGTACGCCCAGTCCGCCGCGCCAGCTTATCTAGACGTTTTTCGAGGGCCCGAGGAAGTCGGAGAACATATGCGCCTCGCGATACAAGGATGGCACATTGAGTTGCACGAAAGCGCGGAGATAACGGTAAGCAATTAAAGTGAATCGCCGATTGCGGCTGCAGGTGATTCCGTGTAGTGATAGACTGCAAATATGGCACCCAAAAAGAAAACGAATAAAAACAAGACTAAGTCGAAGAAAGCCTCAAAAAAGAAGGTGGCGGCCAAGAAAGTGGTGCGCCAGAAAAAGGCCGCGCCAAGGAAGAAGGCGGTGCAGAGCAAGCGCAGGGCGAAAGGAAAGAGCCAGGGCGAGGCGGCGGTAGCGTTCGCGCCCAAAGGTCTGGGAGCTGATTCGGCCGGCCAATCGGGCGATTTGCAGGGTTTGTCTAACACCGCGGGCGCGGATTCGGAAAGCGTGGACGAATTGCTCGAGGAAGGAAACGCCTTCGAAGCCGAAGTCGTCGAGGGCGTGGAAAGCGCTCCCGACGCCGACGAAGGCGAAGTCCGGACGCACGAGGTCCCGGAAGACGACGTACCGGACGAATATTTGGACAAAGATCAGTAACGCGGCAAACTCTTTCGATTCGCAGCCAGTCGGTTCGTTCAGGCTTCCACTTCTAGGACGACGACAGGCTGGTAGGTGCGTGGGACGACGGCTTCGGCGATGGCGATGAGGCGTTCCTGCTGGCTGAAGACACGAAGGCGCGCGGGCTTCCATTCGCCGGAGTTGAGTTCGGTGGTGGCGCCTTGCGCGGCGCTCGTGCGGCCCGGTTGGATCTGCGCAATCTGCACGTTGAATTTCGAGCCGTGGCGCACGCGCTTCTCGAGGATGGGGAGGATCGTAACGCTCGGTAGTTCCGGCAGCAGGCGTTCCAGGGGAATGATGTAACGCGCGAGGCCGCCCTCTTTTGAGGCGCGTTCGAGCTCTTCGAGTTTCACCGCTTGATCCAAAGTAAATTCGCCCACCGCGGTGCGCACAATTTCGGCGAGGTGCGCGCCGCAGCCCAGGGCTGCGCCCATGTCATGCGCCAGGGAACGGATGTAGGTGCCGGCGGCGCATTCGATCGAAACTTTTGCCAGCGAGCCGGAAACTTCGTTCACGTGAAAATCGTACACTTCGATCTCCACCGCTTTCAGCTCGACCGGCTTTTTCTTGCGAGCGAGTTCGTGCGCCCGGCGGCCTTGAATTTTCTTCGCGGAATAGGGCGGAGGCATTTGCGGAAAGAGGCCGACGCGCGCGGCAGCGAGGCGCTCGATCTCGGCGCGATCGATTTGCGGGGCCGTGTCCGGGGCGAGCGGCGCGCCATCGGCGTCATACGTGTCCGTGGCGAAGCCGAAGCGGAACGTCGAGTCGTACCGCTTGCGTCGCCCGACGTAAAATTGGGCGAGGCGCGTGGCGCGCCCAAGCAGCAGCACGAGCACGCCCGTCGCCAGCGGATCGAGCGTGCCGAGGTGGCCGATCTGCCGGAAGCCGGCGATGCGGCGCAAGGCATCGACGACATCGTGCGACGTTCTGCCGCGAGGTTTGTCGATGACTAGGGCGCCGTCCAGCGGCGCGGGCTGCGTTTTTCGGGGCATGGGTTGCGTAGGACGGGCTTCAGCCTGTCTGCTTTTTTGCCGCGTTGCCGAAAATCAAAACCGACAGGCTGAAGCCCGTCCTACTCGCGGGGCGGATTCTTTGCCTGGCGCAAAAGGTCTTCGATTCGCTGGCCGTATTCTTCGGAGTGATCCAGGATGAAATGAATTTCGGGCGCGCGGCGCAACTGGATTCGCTCGGTGAGTTCGTGGCGAATGTATCCGACGGCGGCGAAAAGCCCCCGGATGGTGCTTTTCTGCTCCGCTTCGTTACCCATCACGCTGACGAATACGCGCGCGTGCTTCAGGTCGGGCGTCACGCGCACCTCGGTGATCGTGACGAGTCCCTCGATCCGCGGGTCTTTCAGTTCACCCACAACCATGATGCCCAGTTCGTGCCGAATCTCTTCCGCCACGCGTTCGTGCCGATGCCCCGCAACCGTCATTGTCGTCTCACTGGTTCTTAAAATAGTAAATTTCCCATGAATGCGAAATCCGCGCCTTCCCTACAGAACTTCCAGCTCGTGTCCGATCAGATCGCGGCCAAGGTGCCGCTCGGACTCCTCCAGCACCGTGCGCAAGGATTGTTCGAGAAATCCGGCGTTGTTGGCGAGGCTTACGACACCCACGACCGAGCGCTGCCACGAATTCTCGCCTTCCAGCTCCGCCACGGCCACGTTGAATTTCCCCCGCAGCCTGTCCTTCAAGCTGCGGAGCACCTGCCGCTTATCTTTGAGCGAGTGCGCCTCGGGGATATAAATTTCCAGGGTGAGCAGACCGATCGGCATCTTCATCCCTGCAAGCTCGTACTAGAAAGCCCACGCTTTTGTCGTTCCGAGCGGAGCGAGGAATCTCTCTTTCTTTTCTAATGCGTGAACCGAAGAGAGATTCCTCGCTCCGCTCGGAATGACAAAATAGGCCACCTTTTCGGCAGCAAGCAGGACCCACACATGCTTAGGCGGTCGCTTCCGCCAGAATGAGCTTCTGCATGTGGAAACACTCAAGAGTGTCTCCCACTTTGATGTCGTTGAAGTTGGAAACGCTGGCTCCGCATTCAAACCCGGAGCGCACTTCGTTCACATCGTCCTTGAAGCGGCGCAGCGAGCTGATTTTCCCCGTATAGACGACGGCGCCGTCCCGCAACACGCGCACGTCGGAGTCGCGCTTCAGGATGCCGTCCAGCACGTAGCAGCCCGCGATCATGCCTACACCTTTGACGCGGAAGGTATCGCGCACTTCAGCGCGGCCCAGGTGCGTTTCCTTGAATACGGGTTCGAGCAGTCCCGTCATGGCCTTCTTGATTTCGTCGGACACTTCGTAAATCACCGAGTGCAGCCGAACCTCCACGCCTTCGCGCTGCGCCAGGTCGGAAGCTTTCCTGTCCGGGCGTACGTTGAACGCCACCACGATCGCGCCGGACGCGGACGCCAGCAATACGTCGTTTTCCGTGACCGCGCCGATGCTGGCATGAATGATTTTCAGTTTCACGCGGTCGTCGGAGAGTTTCGGCAGCATCTCGCTCAGCACTTCGACCGAACCCTGCACGTCCGCCTTGATCACCAGCGGAAGTTCCTTTACCTCGCCCGCGCGGAGCTGTTCGTGCAATTGGTCAAGCGTGATGCGTGCCCCTGCGGACTTCGCGAGACTCGCTTCGCGCAGTTTTCCCTGGCGGAATTCGACAATGTGCCGAGCGCGCGCTTCATCGGCCACCTGGAACTGGTCGCCTGCTTCCGGAGCGCCTTGCAATCCGAGCACTTCGACGGGCGTCGAAGGCCCCGCGCTCTTCACCGGCCTCCCGTGGTCGTCAAACATGGCGCGCACTTTTCCATATACCGCGCCGCAGATGAAAACGTCTCCGGCATTCAGCGTTCCGGTTTGCACCAGAACGGTCGCCACCGGCCCACGGCCCCGATCCACTCGCGATTCCAGCACCGTGCCCGCGCCGGGGGCTTTCGGATTGGCCTTCAATTCGCGCAAGTCAGCGACGAGCAAAAGCATTTCGAGCAGCTTGCTCAGATTCTTTTTTTGTTTCGCGGAGACTTCCACCATCACGGTATCTCCGCCCCATTCCTCGGGCATCAGGCCGCGTTCGGAAAGCTGGCGCTTGACGCGTTCGGGCTCAGCGCCCGGCTTGTCGATTTTATTGATGGCCACGACGATGGGTACACCAGCAGCTTTGGCGTGGTCGATGGCTTCCTGCGTCTGCGGCATCACGCCGTCATCGGCGGCGACGACCAGCACCACGATGTCCGTGACTTTCGCGCCGCGCGCGCGCATGCGAGTGAAAGCTTCGTGGCCCGGCGTGTCAATAAACACCACCTTGCGTCCATCGATGTGCACCACCGACGCGCCGATGTGCTGCGTAATTCCGCCGGCCTCTCCCGCGGCCACTTCCGTTTCGCGGATGGCGTCGAGCAAGCTGGTTTTGCCGTGATCGACGTGGCCCATCACGGTCACCACGGGCGGGCGCGGCTCCAGATTTTCCGGCTTCTCTTCCAGGGCCACTTCCCGGACGACGTCTTCCTCGAACGTGATGACATTGACGATCCCGTTGAACGCTTCCGCTAAACTCGTGGCCGTCGGCGTATCGAGCGCTTGGTTGATGCTGGCGAAGATCCCGCGATCCAGCAAAATTTTCAGGACGTCCTTGGCGCGCACGTCGAGCTTTTCCGCCAGATCGCGGACCGTGACTCCCTCGGTGATCGTAATTTGGCGCGGCTCACGCGGCGCGGGCGCCGGGGCGCGCTCAATTTGCGCGCTGCGGCGCTGCTCGCCGACGCCCATGCGGGCGCGCACCGGATGCAGTTTGCGCTCGCCCTCTTCGAAGCGCTTTTCCATCGTGGGGCGTGCGCGCGCCGCGGGCTTGCGTTCGTAAATAGGCTTGCCGGGCTCCGCCTTGGGCGGAGACTTGTCCGGCGGCAAGAGCGTTCCCGGGCGGCCTCCGGGACGCGGCGCTCCCGGACGTTCATGCAGGGGCTGGCCGCTTCGTCCAGGCACAGGCTGCCCCGGACGGCCTTGTCCTGGGCGCGCCGGAAATCTGGATGGCTGGCCCGCAGGCCTAGCACTGGCCGACGGCCTTGGCGGCGCCGGCGGATTCACCCGCGCACCGGGAGGCAATGGATTCCAATTCGGCTTGGGAGGCGCGGGAGCGGGCCTCGGACCTGCGGGCGGACGCACAGCCGCGGCAGGACGGGCTGAGGCAGGCGCAGGAGATGCAGGAGAAGTTGGATGGCGCGGCGTAGCCGCTGGCGCGGCCGCGGGAGGCTTGGCCGCAGCCGGGACTTGCGGCGGCGAAGGAGGAACTGCTGGACGTGCCGGGGCGACCGGTTTAACGGCGATCGGCGTTGGCGGGGGTGAAATCTTTGCTGCTTCCGCGGGCGGGACAACCACCGGTTTAGGAATTGGCGGAGGCGGAGGAGCCACAACGGCAGGCTTCGCTTCGACGGCGCTCGCCGAGGGCGGAGCAGGAGGGATTGGCTCGCTAATGACAGGAGCGGGTGGCGGCGGAATGGCGGCAGGCGGTGATGGGGGAGGCGGAGCTACCACAGCGGGCTTCATGCGAGCCGCTCTGGCGGCTGCCTCTTTCGCCGCTTTGTCCGCTACCGCCTTCTGTTCGGCTTCTACTTCCGCTTGGGCCAGCGCGCGAAAATGTTCGCGCACCTTTACCGCGGCTTCCACTTCGATCGAGCTGGAATGCGTCTTTTTCTCGGTCACTCCAGCTTCAGGCAAATAGTCGATGATGGCCTTTGCCTTGACTTCGAGCTCGCGAGCCAGTTCGTTGATTCGGATTTGATTCGAATCGGTCATTGCCCTCCGGGGCGGCTACTTTTTTCCGTGCTCGTCTGAATCTTCCGCAGGCGCATCTTCCGGCTCGGCGCCGCCGGCTTGGCCATGCGCTGCCGCGGCCTCGGCGATCTCTTCCGCTTCCGTTGGCGCCTCGAAATTCTCCGCTGCGACATCCGCCGCTTCGGCCGTTTCCTCGGCGGCGGCCGCCTGCTCGACGGCTTCCTCCGCGATTTCCTCTTCGGCCAGCGCTTCGGGCAATTCGGCTTCGGCCTGCTGCGGATTTTCCAGCGACTGGAAATACGCGGCCACGGACAACTGAATCTTCTCGACCATTTTTTCGCCGATGCCCGGAATTTCGGTGAGCTGTTCCGGCGTCATGTCAGCGAGTTTTTCGATCGTGGTGACTCCGTGCGTTTCAATTCGCTCGATGGTTTTCGGCCCAACGCCCTTCAACTCGGAGAGCGGCGTTCCAGGGGCGGTTAGCGCGGTCATTTGCGCTTCGATCTCCTGGCGCTTTTCTTCCTCGCTCTTGATGTCCACGTTCCAGCCGATCAGCTTGCTGGCGAGGCGAACGTTCTGCCCCTTCTTGCCGATAGCGAGAGAAAGCTGCGTGTCCTCGACGATCACCTCGAGGTGGCGCGTTTCGGGATCGATGATCTGGACGCGCGTCACCTTGGCGGGAGACAGCGCCTTTTGCGCGAACTGCACGGTGTCTTCCGAATAGGGGATGATGTCGATTTTTTCTCCGCGCAATTCGCGGATGATGGATTGCACGCGCATGCCCTTCATGCCCACGCACGCGCCCACCGGGTCGACGTCCTTATCGCGGCTCTGCACGGCGATTTTGGTGCGTTCGCCGGCTTCGCGCGCGGCGGCGCGAATCTGCACGGTGCCGTCGTAAATTTCCGGCACTTCCATCTCAAAGAGGCGCTGCACCAGAATGGGATCGGCGCGGGAGACGATCACCTGCGGGCCCTTCGCCGAGCGGTCCACGGCGCGAATCACGACGCGCAAGCGGTCGCCGATGTTGTACGTTTCCAGGCGCGACTGCTCGCGCTTGGGCATGCGCGCTTCGGCGCGTCCCAGGTCGACGATCACGTCCGGCCCCTCGGTGCGCTTCACGACGCAATTGACCAGCTCACCGACGCGCCCGTTGTATTCGTTGTAGATGGTGTCGCGGGGGGCCGCGCGCCCCCAAAGG
>Ga0302324_100009620_pt1 | contig 20163 bp, 17 predicted proteins | sample Palsa_T0_1_FD_201949 | JGI IMG/M metagenome (GOLD analysis project Ga0302324, IMG submission 201949) | Peat permafrost microbial communities from Stordalen Mire near Abisko, Sweden - Palsa_T0_1 | ecosystem: Environmental > Terrestrial > Soil > Palsa > Peat permafrost | place: Sweden: Abisko...
TCACACTTTCCGTCATCCAAGCACGCAGCATGGGTTCATCCATGACGCCGGTATCGACGCCCTTCAGCCAATGTTCCCACCAACGCAGGATTTCCTGGAGGAATCCGATCTGGGGTCCGGGGAGTGCAAAGTGCGGATAGGCGTGTGCCCATGGCCCGATGAGACCCTTGCGGGGCACATTCAGTCGCTCGAGAAGCCGCGGGATTGCATTCTTATAACCGTCGGTCCAACCACCGACGGCGTAGACCGGGCATTGGATCGCCGCGTAGTCCTCGCATACCGATCCGTGCTTCCAATATGCATCGCGCCGTTGGTGCTGCAGCCAATTTTCCAAGAACAGCGGTATGTTCTGCAGGCGCTCCAACCACATCGCTCGCCAGCTGTCGCCGACCAGCGCCGGATCGGGCGGAAGGCACATCAAGCCGAAAAAGAAAAAGGCCCACTCAACTGCAGCGGTGGTAAGAAGCGTGCCGCCCATGTAGTGCGCGTCGTCAGCGTAACGATCGTCGGTTGAGCAAATGGTTACGATTGCTTTGAGTGCCGGGGGACGGCGCGCCGCGATCTGAAGTCCATTGAACCCACCCCAAGAGATTCCCATCATTCCAACGGCGCCGTTGCACCAAGGTTGTGTCGCCAGCCAAGCGATGAGCTCCACGCCATCGTCTTGTTCCTGCTTGGCGTACTCATCGAACAGCAAGCCCGTCGATTCACCGCTACCTCGAAGGTCGACGCGGACGCCCGCGTAGCCGTGACCTGCGAGATAGGGATGCGTCAGCGCGTCTCGTTCGTAAGTCCCGTCGCGCTTGCGATACGGGAGATACTCCAGGATTGCGGGAACTGGATTCTGCTCAGCATCCTCCGGCAACCAGATGCGAGCCGCCAGGGTCGTACCGTCTTTCAACGGTATCAAAGTATGCTCGATGACCCGCACGGCTCTGGGAAAGGTCGTAACAATCACAGGGACACTCCCACCGGCAACTGCCCCAATTGATTCAGCGGCAATCATCCTGCGCAACTAAACCACGAGCGCAGGGACGACTCTATTGGACTATGGTATCGGCGATACCCCTGTAGAGGCTGGCCAGCCATAACCGATTCCGTATGGCCGGAACCGAGAGATCGCGCGATCCGATGGGCTCGTGCTGATCCGGAGCTGTCAGTTGCCAGCGTCGACTTGCCGGCAGGTTGATCGGCCGCGATCACACTGACGTTCACCCGCGCGTCGGGTTAAGCTGGCCAGAACAGGTAAATCGCTGGGATAATTTCGGGGTGAGGCCCAACTCAGGTGGCTGACGTCTTCATTTCCTACGCTCGCCAGGACAAGACGCGTGTAGCGCCGTTGGTCGCCGCAATCGAGGCGTCCGGCTGGTCGGTCTGGTGGGATCCGGAGATTTGTCCCGGCCAGGAGTTCGACCGCCAGATCGTCGCGGAATTAAAGATCGCCACCGCCGTCCTCGTCGTCTGGACCCCGAATTCAGTGGAATCGCGATGGGTCCGCGGTGAGGCACGCGAGGGGGCTGAGCGCGGCATCCTTGTCCCAGTTCGCTTTGAGCGCGCGGAGATGCCGATCGACGTGCGCACGTTTCATACCACTGACCTGGATGACTGGGGCGAGGATCCGCAAAGCCCGCAGGCTCAGGAGGTACTCCGCGCGCTTGGCGCCATGGTCGCCCGCAAGAACGCCGCCCAAGAGGCGACCGCGAGTTCAAGTTTGGCGCGATCCGCCTCGGCTCCTGGCGCGGCGCGTGTTGCAATCTGCGTACTGCCCTTTGCCAACATGAGCGGGGATCCGGAACAGGAATATTTCAGCGATGGAATTACCGAGGACATCATTACGGACCTGAGCAAGGTCGCGGCGTTGGCGGTGACATCCCGCAACAGCGCCTTTGTATTCAAGGGTAAGCACGTCGACGTGCTGAAAGTCGCGCGCGAACTTAAGGTCGACCGCGTACTGGAAGGCAGTGTGCGCAAAGCAGGCGGTCGTGTGAGGATCACCGCGCAGCTGGTGGACGGTTCGAGCAACGATCACCTCTGGGCCGAACGTTACGACCGCGACCTCAACGATATCTTCGCGTTACAGGACGAAATCTCCGAGGCGATCGTCAAGGCCCTGAAACTCAGGCTGCTGCCGGAAGAGAAACAGGCCATCGAACAGCGCGGCACAGACAGTGTCGAGGCATACAATCTCTACCTCATGGGGCGGCAGCTCTACGTTTCCGGACCTGAGGGCGAAACTCGGCGGGCCGCAGCAATCGTTCGCTTGTGTACGCGCGCCACTGAGATCGATCCCGGTTATGCGCGCGCCTGGGCGCTCATGGCTCATGCACAAATGATCTTGCACCAGACGCTTGGCAAAAAAGGTGATCACGGACTGGTAGCCGCTGAACGCGCACTGGTACTGGACGCGAACCTGCCGGAAGCCCATGCGGTCAAGGCCAGAATCCTCGCCGACAGCGGTCGTCATGACGAGGCGTCGGCCGAAATCGACACGGCCCTTGGTCAGGACGCCCAGTCCTACGAAGTCATCAGATCGGCCGCGTACTTGAGCTACAGGCGGCAACGCATTGAGGATGCGATACGCTACTGGGAGAAGGCGACGTCTCTCATGGAGACGGACATTAACTCGCCGGCCATGTTGATGTCCTGTTACGTTGCCGTGGGAGACTCCGAAGCCGCGCGGCGTTCCGCGCGGATCGCGCTCTCCCGCGCCGAAAAAGCAGTGGCCCAGGATCCGAGCAATGGAGCGCTCATGGCATATAGCGCCTATGCGCTCGCTACCCTGGGGGAAGCTGAACGCGCAAAGGAGCGAATGAATCGCGCGTTGCTGATCGACCCTGACGATTGGAACATGCGTTACAACTTTGCATGCGTTCTCCTGATTCACCTGAATGAGCCGGACGTTGCTTTGGATGTGCTCCGGCCGGTCCTGGAAAACGCAGCTGCTGCCTATTATCTAAATCACATCAAGGTCGATCCGGACTTCATTCGCCTCCGCGACAATCCGCGTTTCAAGGCCATGATCGCGGCCGCCGCTGCGCGCATCGCGGCAGAAGACGACGGCGGCCCTGCGCCGACAATCTGAAGGTGGATCGACAACACGCCAATTGCAAGGCCCACGAGAAAGTCGCGCAGCAGGTGCAGGCAGTGCTGCTAAAACGGCTCCTCCGCTAAGCGGCGCCTCGCGAATTTCCGCTGCGGCTCGGACCATCCGATCTGGATGAACTCCTCGCGCCTTCGCCAGTCCGGTGATCGCGCAGACGGACGAGCGCTCTCGGACGCAGAAATTCGGGGACAAACACTGACTCCTCAGGTACTTCAGGTTCCCCGCGTAATTCCCGCTCCAATTGCCTGACGCGTTTTCTCGCGCGTTGTAGCTCTTTGAGCTTTTGCATCTTGTGAACTACAAGCCTCATCTCATCGTCGCTCATGGCAATGACGCCTCCTCCTTGAGGGAGTCGTTCTCGGCCAGTGTTTTTTTCAGATCGAGTGACGGGTCAATAGGGATTTCCTCCGCTTCACGGAATCCGAATAATCGCGAGTTGAGCCGCACCGTCACAGTCGCAAAGTCCTGGCCGTGGTTCGGTAGTTGAATACCAGCGTTCGACCAGTGACGCATCGTGACCTCACCTATCACGGGGCTGCCCGGCAGGCGAAAGCGCAGGCCCACTTGAGAAGCAAAGTCCCACCTCGTCACGCTCAGGACGTCGGCCTCCGTTTTGACCGACAAGCCGAAGCCGACATATCCCTGGACTCGGCCACGATCGAATAAGTGCCACCGGTGTGAGAGTGAGGTTCCCCAATAGGGATTAGCCATATGCCGCTCCTCATGCGTACCGGGCCAAGGCAGGAACTGCTGACTCGTAAAGCGAAAGGCGCCGAACTCGTAGCGGTTGTCGCTCCAGGTCACCGATACGGGCAGGACCAGACTGCCGGTCTTGGCCCAGTAATGGTATGTCTCACCGAGTCCGACCTGCACTTCGCAGCTGTCGCAGAAGGATTGCGCGTGGACCGCCTCGGGTACCCATGTCGCGCTGCCGACAAGACCGAGAAACACGATCTTGACCAGCATCGCAGCGAGACCGGAAGGCCTGCTCGGAACTCTTGACGTGTCACGCGCATGCAGGACGCGCACTGCATTTACGATCGAGTTCCACCACTTTGCGTACATGTCCGTAACGTTCCGCAGTTGGTCGGATTCGCGATAACCTTCAACCCTGTGTCGTCACTTCGCATTGGTAAATTCGCCGTAGTTGCCGCTAACTTTTTCGATCTGGCGCTCGGTCTCGCAGCAGACCGCCCGCCCATCGTTGCCCTGGTGCAGAGCCACAGAACAATTGCGAGGACGCTGCCGCCGGGTTGCAGCAGCAGCTCCGGATCGAATTCCCTACCCGCCGTTTGGAATGCGACTGCCGTCCAGGCTGCGAACCAGTTGAGCCAAGTTTTCATGTCGGTGTGCGACCTGCCAAATCCTTAATTGGAGTCCGCTGCCCACACAACATTTGCCTGGGCAACTTTATGAGCCAATTAATCATTGGTTTGTCAGCATCCTCCTCAATACCGTATCGACTTCGCGTATCTGCGTCCGGGTCACGCCTTTCAACATGCGATTAACGACTCGCGACAGGCACGCTTCCATTTTTGGAAACGCGGCATCGCCGGCGGGCGTTGCTTCAAGCGACTGGCTGCGCCGCGTATGGGCGAGCGCCACCCGCCGCACCAGCCCTTTTTTCTCGAGGCGATCAATCATCCGGCTCATGGCGCCGCGATCGTAATCCATGAGTTTGCACAATTCGCAGGCCGCAGCAGCCCTGCCCGTAAGCACATGCTTGAGGATGGCGAACTGCGCGCTTGTAACCTCAAGCGGAGCCACGTCCTTGTCGCGCAGGAACTCCTGGTCCAGGGCCTGGATAATGGCCATGCGAACCCGCATCACCAGAGGCACGAATTCCTCATTCGGCCGATTGGGTTTCGGGCCGTTGATGCTTTTCGAGTCGCGGTTTTTCACGCTTGCAGTGTAGTTGCCGAGGCAACTGTTGTCAATGCAATTAACGCTCGCATGCACGGTCGGCTAAGGGATCGGGATTTAGAGGGCTTTAAGCGTCGAACTTCCACGGCTGCTGAGCAAATTGATGCAAAGCATTGAACAAGCTACATGTTTACGCCCACGCTTAAATGCCCATCGATGTTCGATTTTGTCCGGGCGTTCCTACGATTGTCGAGGCTCACCGCGCCGGCACCGAAATGCACGATTTGCAGGAGACCACCGACAATAATGAGATTTTTAAGGAAGTGGATCATCTGGTTTTGATCGGCAAAGTTGCGATGAAGAACACTGCAGTCGCGACAGCAAAGAGAGCAAGGATCAGTGCAACCAGACGGACTCGGTAACCGAGAAGCAGCAGCAGGCCGCCTCCGGCCTCAACTGCAACGGCGACGAGCCACGCTGCGGGCGGAGCGGGAAGCCCGGCCGCGGCGATCATCGCGGTCGTCGCGCCGTAGCCGGCGAGCTTGCCGAGCCCGCTCATAAGAAAGATTGCGCCGATGATCGCGCGGCCGGCAAAGGGCATATAGCGGGTGTTGTCGCTCATGGTCAATTTCCTCCATTCGAATCTGCGTGCAAGTGGTAGACGGTTGGGTAGTGTTCAACTCGCTCTGCATCGAAAGATCTTCTGCCGTGCCTTCTGCTCGCCGCACGATCGCCCGCTTCAACCGCGGAAACGTTGATATAGCTGGATTTGCGGCCAAAGGGTCTCCTTATGTACCTCGCGGATCAGGGCTCGCGCACTCGCCGGTCAAGCCGCGTGACTGCGCGCCCGCTTCAAAGCGGCGGTCCACCACAGCAGATCGTCCATCAGGGCGTTGGCGGGCGCCTCGAGCTGCGCCAGTCCGGCCTCGACGTCACCACCTTGGTAGTGCGCCCACAAAGTGGCCACCGGGATGTGGACCGACGCTCGAATCGGGGCGAGTTGCAGCTCGATCGCGGTTTCTCGCAGCTGCTGGACGGCGCGTGCACCCATAGCGGAGCCATAGCTCACGAAGCCGACTGCCTTACGATTCCACTCGGAATAAACCCAGTCGATCGCATTCTTGAGTACCGCGGAGGTGCCATAGTTGTATTCGGGGGTGACAAAGACGAAGCCGTCGGACCGCTCGATCGCGGCAGTCCATTTCTGAACGACATCGTGCTCGAACGCCGGGCGACCTGGCATGGCCGGCGTCGAGGGCTGATCGAAGAACGGCATCGGATAGTCGCGGAGATCAAGCAGGCGCGCGTCGACGCCATCGCGTTTCTTCAAGTGTTGCCAAATCCATCGCGCGGGCTTTTCGGAAAACCGGCCTTGGCGCGTGCTGCCGACGATCACAGAAATGGTAGTCATATGCTGATGCTCTATGAGTTGAAGCCGAGGCCGTTATAAAAAGGGCGATAATCGCGGCGAGGGCGAGCAGATAAACGAGCAACCACGACCACAGACATCGCATTGGTAACTGCAAACAACCGACGGCGCATCAGTTGAGGATCCTTTGAGCGTCCAAATTCAATTACTATATTGACATCAATATAATTGATGTCAATACTACGACACAGAAATGTCTAAGGAAATAACCTAAATGCAGGACACCTCGGGGGTTCACGTCTGGCTGGTGTTCATGAAGGCCTATCACGCCTTGGCGGCTCGGGCCGAAGAAGGCTTGAATTTGAGCGAGACGGGTCTCGGCGATTCAGATTTCCGAGTGCTCGAAGCACTGCTCAGCAAAGGTCCATTGCCCGTCAATGCGATTGGTCCCAAGGTCTGGCTCACGCCGGGATCAATCAGCGTCGCGGTCGATCGGCTGGAGAAAAAGAAGCTCGTTAAGCGGCGCACTACCGATGACCGACGCGTGCGCCTCGTCGAGCTTACGGCCAAAGGGCGCGAACTTGTCGCTAAAGCCTTTGACAAGCACGCGGTCGCCATGGAGAAGGCCACCAGACTTTCAAAGGAAGAGCGCTTGGAACTGCTGGAGCTCCTTAAGAAATTTGGAAAGGGCGCGGAACATAAACCCTAGTGTTGAGGACTCGTTTCGAATCCAGGCTGTCTGGCCGTACGAGACACCAACAATACGGAGCGACGGCGACGGCCTTCCGCTCCACTTGCCTGTCCTCAGGTTCCGCAGATAGCTTGAAGCACACGATCTTACGTCCGGGGCTGTCGGCCATCCATGAATCCCGCACTGACAGTCGGCACACGGGGCAGCCCCATGTTCATAGGTCACTCCTTACATCCGCGCGGCGCGCGAAGCGAGTTGGGGAATCGCCTCCCGTCACCACGCCAGTCGGATCTCAACCCCCAGAAAATTGCCGTCGTGTCCGCCAGCCTGACGAACTGCATTACCCACTGCAAAGTGCACCGCCTCAATCGCAAACGCCGCTTTGGGTGTAAGCGTCCAGTCAAGCCGGAACTGGCCGTAAGTTCCTGTGTAGCTTCCCTGGAGACCGGCGGTACCCGCGACGGGGATGTCTGGCTGTGTGTAGACCGCGTCCGCGGTGCTTTCACGCCACTGTCCGGCGACTGCCAGCTGCAACTTGAGTGTTTGTGTGGGATGTAGGGTGACGGATGACTTCAGGTGAATGAAGTTCACGTAGCCTGTGTAACCTGCGAGCGTCACGTAGTAGCCGTTCGGAAACAGCGGATTGAAAGTATTGAGGACGTGATCCTGCGGATTCCGATCTCCGGATGCCCCGTCGAACTGCAGTCCCAGTCGTGGCGTCCACCCACAATCCATTGTGTAGCCGCCGAGTGATCCAAACGCCCAGGCGCGAATCTGTTGCGCTCCGATAGTTCCCGTCTGTCCCATCGCCTCGACGTCCCAATCGAACGGCCCTTCAACTCCGGCTGCGTGCATATCGAAAACGTCGCGGCTCTCGTTGCCGCTTGCACTGGTAAAGTGAACCTGATCCTGGATGAAGTGCGAATACAGAACCGAGATGTTTGTCGCGTCGGAAAACTGATACTGCACCTTAAGGCCACCGTAGCTCAGACTCCGGCCGCTGTAGTCATCAAAAGGACTGCCGTCGCGCGTTTGGACTGGATGACTGAATAACGAAGTGATCCGCCAGGGCCCGCGCGTGTATTCCAACCACGCGGCATCGTAGGATTGCCTGACGTTCGGACCGTCCCTGATTGAGATGAAGCGCTGCAGATCAAACCCAATCTGCTGCCGCCCGAGGCGCAGTGCCAGCTGGCCCTGTTCCAAGGGCTCATTGATTAGTACGAAGGCCTGTTCGAGGTCGAGGCGATCCTGGTCGACTGGCGTGTGAACCGCCTTGTCAATCGCGTAGTCACTTTGAAGTTGCGTGAATATCTCAACTTGGGAACCCAGATGCAGATCGGCGTGGATTTCCGTACGGCTGATGACGTAGCTTTCACTCTGGTTTGCTCCGGTACCGAATCCGACGGCGTCATTGAACTCAAACCGCTCGCGAACATTCGCGCCGAGCGACAGGTACATCTTAGGGTCGGCCGCGGAAAGCGGGAGGTACTTCAGTTCATCGAGAGGCTCGCGGGGTACCCGTGGGTCCGCCAGCACCGACCAATCCTCCTGCCATCGATTGAACAATGGGACGGGACGCGGCGGGACGGCGTCCGTCCCGGTCGCTGTACTGGAATCAATTACGGTTGAGTCATCAGCGCGCGCCCATGCACTGCACAAGCAGCCTAATGCAGCCAGGAGGGTGGCGCACAAACCAATTTGATTCAGGCGATGAAAGCGCGCGGCGTCTAGTCCGTCCCGACGACGGGTCTTGACGAGACCATTCATTCTGTTCGAATGGGATTCCGCGAGCGTCACGGTCTACCTGGTATTCATGACAAAGCAGGGTCCAGCGCCGGCAGTGTGAGTCTTTAGCACGCGCAGTTCAAAGTCGCTCGCAACGAGAGAGTGCGCTGCCTGTCGGCGCGCGACTGTTCGTATTATCGTGTGGGGCTTTGAGGGCTGGAATTACTCGTCTGCTCGGCAGATGGTTTGCCATGCGACCGACAGGGTCGTCATGGGCCGGGCGTAGGTCAATGTCCGCACAGCTCGAGCGCCTGATACTCGTTCCCTCCCAGGGCGAACCGCAGACATGCAGATGCGCTCATACGGCAGATAGAGTTAATGACCAGCGGCGCCGCTTTGTTCGACCCATTTGAATCAATTCAAGGAGGAGTGCTTTACGACCTGCCGCAGCAACACCCGTCCAGCACGCGTGGCCGTCGGCGTGCCATTCGCAAGCGCCATTTTGCCATTAACGAAGACGTAGTGTATCCCCACCGCGGGAGTCATCGGCTGCTCGTATGTCGCCGAGTCTCGAATGGCGGCAGCATCAAACACACAGACGTCGGCATGTTTCCCTACAACCAAGTGCCCGCGGTCTCGCAGACCAAAGTGGTGGGCTGACATGCCGGTCATGCGATGGATCGCGCTCTCCAACGTCAGAACACCGCGTTCGCGCACGTACTGCCCGAGAACTCTCGGAAATGTGCCCCATAAGCGCGGATGCGGATGCAGATCCTCAGGTAGCCCATCAGAGCCGATCATGGCCTCAGGCGAGGAGATTATTCGCGTGACGTCGGCCTCATCCATTAGGAAGTAGACGGCCCCGGCGGGCTGCAGCTTTGGAACGGCCTCAATGGGTGTGCCGCCGAGCTGGTGTGCCACTTCGTCCAAATACCGCGCACAGAATTCCGGGTGGGGATCGCACCAAGTGACAAGCGTCTTGCAGGACTGTGCAACGAGTTCTTCGCTTAACACGGTCGACGCTGCAGCGTAGGGATATACATCCCACGCAACATGCTGATGTTGCCTCGCTTCATTAAGGAGTGCCAATGTCTCGACGCTGCGGCCAAAGTTCCTTTGCCCCATGCACTTGTGGTGCGAGATGATCGTCGGCACACCGACTTCCCGTCCTATCAGAAGCGCCTCTTGCAGCCCTTCAATCACTTTGTCGGCTTCATCTCGGATATGACTGGTGTAGATGCCGCCGTACTCGCCAAGTGGTCTTGCTACCTCGACCACCTCACTGGTGGTCGCTGCGCGAGCTGCGGGATAGAAGAGCCCGGTCGAAAGCCCGAGCGAGCCCTGTTGCAGGCAATCGGATTGCAGGTCCCGCATTTGGCGGATTTCGCTCTGCGTCGCAGCTCGGCTCAGATCGTCTCCCATTACCTGCATTCGAAGTGTGCTGTGGCCGGTGAGGAAAGCGGCGTTGATGGCTGGGGCCGCATTCCTTACCTTCTCGACGTACTCAGTGAAGGTCGATGCAACACAACGATCCGATTTGAAGATCAGCCGAAGCAACCCCGGTGGGGCACGGCTCCGATCGTACGGCGCGCCACTGATGCCACAGTTTCCGCCAATGACCGTTGTAACACCCTGGGTCAACTTGGCGGTCATCTGCGGGCGAACAATCAGGGCAGCATCGTCGTGCGTATGCACATCGATGAACCCTGGGCTTACGGTCAGGCCGCGAACGTCTAAGTCGAGTGCGGCGGTTTCAGCTTGCAGACTGCCGATCTTCGCGACGCGGTCCCCGGCGATTGCCACATCGGCCGCAATTGCCGGACGCCCCGTTCCGTCGACGAGCAATCCGTTACGCAACACGACGTCATAATGAGGACCGCTCATGGTTGTCGCGGGCAAAAGGCGCTACCGGCGGCGCTACAATTCGATACGAAGCCGATGAAGATCTCTGCGCTCGAACACGCTCGGCAGAAGTTCGGTGCCAAGCCCCGGGCCCTGCATCGGTCGGATGAATCCATCGACGACTTCTGGAACCACAGTCACAAGTTCCCGGTAATACCCCGTATAGAACGCGCGCACGCTCTCTTGAATGAGAGTGTTGGGCTGGCTGAACGCCATATGTATCGCCGCGGCGTAACTTATTGGGCCAATGCAGTCGTGTGCCGCGAACGGCCGATGATAGGTTGCCGCCATGCTGGCGATCTTGCGGCCTTCCGTGAGTCCACCGGCCCAGGAAAGGTCCACCATCACAACATGCACGGCGTCGCGGTCGAGGTACTCCTTGTATGGCCAGCGGCTGCCCAGTGTCTCACTCGCGCATACCCACACGTTGGTGCTGCGTGCGTACTCGGCCAGCGCCTGCGGCGAATTCATGACGATCGGATCTTCGAACCAGAGTGGCTTGTAGACCTCGAGTTCGCGAGCAATCATGCGCGCGGTCGGCAGATTCCAAAGGCTGTGAAACTCGACCATGACGTCCATACGGTCGCCAACCGCCTTGCGGATGCTCTCGAATGGCTTGAGGCAGGTCTTCAGCTGCGCGCTGGTGATGTAGCGGCCGCCGGTCTCTCTCGCCGCAACGTCAAACGGCCAGATCTTCATCGCCGTGATTCCGCTCGCGAGCAGACTCTCAGCGAGCGCGTCCGCCCGATGCGTAAATGCATCGAGGTCCTCGTACGGCCCCACGGCATGATTCGGAGTCCAGTTCGAAAGCGCTCGAAAGTCTCCGGAGCGCACGTATTTATACCCGGCGCATGTGTTGTAGACCCGCAGGCGGTCGAAGCACGTGCCTCCGAGCATCTGGTGCACGGGCTCACCGCAGTACTTGCCGAACAAGTCCCAGAGCGCAATGTCCAGTGCGGAGGCCGCTCGATACTCGACACCGGTCGATGCCTGCGCGACAGGCAGCATCGTCATCGCCGCATTAAGATACTCGATGCGCAAGGGATCTGCGCCCAGCAAACGCGGCGCAAGCGTTTCGTGGATATGCGCCTCCACGGCCCGCGCGCCATAGAACGTCTCACCGACCCCAATAAGACCGCTATCGGTATGAAGCTGGACCCAGAGCAAATTTGGGAATTCGTCGAGCCAAATTGTCTCGAGCGCGGTAATTTTCACAAGGTGTCATCCTCACGCGTCACGGGTAGCCGTGCGCCAAACTCGCTGCCGACATCAATCAGAGGCCAAGTCGCGCTTGGAACGCGCGTTCCATTATTGGCAGCTTATCAGGAACCCGCCAACCACGCTTCTCGATGCAGCGAGAATTTTCACGGCGACGGCGTTTCGCGCAGGTTGCGGCTACGGCAACTGCGGGATACGATCGAAGTAGACGTGGAACTTGCGTCCCGCGCTGTGGAATAACTAACTATGCGAAAGCACCGAAGATATGGAACGCCGTGCGCGCGCCCGACTTCGACGAGCCCGGGCGGCTGGAACGAAATAGACAGATGACGTCCTCACTCCACACGTCATTCGGTGCTCAAAGGAGCCAAATCCGTGAAGTCTGAAAACAGTCCAGGATCGCCTCGGCAAGCACGGGATGATTCAGACTGCGATTACATCATCGTCGGTGGTGGAACAGCCGGATGCGTCGCTGCGTGGCGGCTCATCACCGAGACCGATGCGCGGGTCGTTCTCCTTGAGACAGGCGGCGAGTACCGAAGTCCGTACTTGAAGATTAGCCCCGGCTACTCGAGGCTGATCCCGAAGGGTATTCACTGCACGCTTCATCACACCGTTCCGCAAATCAACGCCGACAATCGAGTTTTAGAAATTGCGACCGGTCGCATTATCGGCGGGGGCAGCAGCGTCAACGCGCAGGTCTACATGCGTGGCTATCGAAACGACTACGACCAGTGGGGCCTGTCGGCCGGAAGCGATCTATGGAACTGGGAGGCGCTACTGCCGCACTTTCGGCGCCTCGAAGGCAATCAGAAATTCAATAACGAGTTCCACTCAGGCTCCGGGCCGCTCAAGGTTGCCGATCCGGGCTTCATTTGCGAATACAGCCACCTTTTTGTTAAGGCGGCCCAAACGCTCGGCGTCCCCTTCACTGCGGATTTCAACCAGGGAGCGCCCGGTGGCGCCGGATATCTGCAGTTTACCGCCCGTGGCGGACGTCGATGCAGCGCGGCAGACGCGTTCTTAAGCAAAGTCCGCTCAAATTCTCGGCTGCGCGTGGTGACGGGAGCCCAGGTCAACAGGCTCCTGTTCGATCATCAGCGGGCGGTGGGAATAGAGTACGAGCATCGAGGTCAACGACGCACCCTGAGGTGCGCTGGCGAGGTCTTGCTCGCGGCAGGAGCGTTTGGATCGCCAAAGCTTTTGATGCTGTCGGGTGTCGGGCCGGCCGAACAGTTACGGCGATTCGGCATTCCGGTTGTGGCTGACCTGCGCGGCGTCGGACAGAACCTGCAGGATCATTGCGGATCTCCACTTATCCTGGGAGGAAATTCCCGCGGCTACGGATACTTTCGCCAAGACCGCGGTTGGCGGCTCGCCTGGAATCTTCTGGAGTATGGTCTCTTTCGAAGGGGTCGAGTGACTACGGTGGGAGGGGAGGCCACCTCCTTTCACGTGACGGGCGAGGCGTCGACCGAGGCGACAGTGCAAATTTACTGTGTGCCAATGATCGGCTACGCCAACACATCCGCCGATTCTGTGCCGTCGGTAGATGGCATCAAGCTCCACGTCACTCTCTTGCGCCCGCAGGCTCGCGGAACACTGTCGCTTCGCTCGCCCAATCCGGCCGACCTGCCGCTGGTCGACCCGAATTATCTCGGTGACGCGAGGGACCTCAGACAACTTGTTGACGGCCTCAGAATTGCGCGCGACATTGCAGATGCGGCGCCGCTTCGTCAGGAACTGTCGGGCGAACTGCTCCCAGGCGCTGACGTCAAGGACGATGCGGCAATAGCGGACTACGTCCGCAAGACAGTGCGCACCGACTGGCATCCCGTCGGTACCTGCCGGATGGGCCGCAGCGACGATCCGATGAGTGTCGTTAGCGCAACGCTTGAAGTGTTCGGTGTCCAGGGGGTGAGGGTCATTGACGCGTCCGTCATGCCCAATATCGTAAGCGCCAACACGAATGCGCCGACCATGGCGCTCGCAGATCGAGGCTTATCGATAATGCTCTCCGGGGCTAGACCGCCGTCGACTGACCAAGCGCACGTGCACCAATAGGCGATCCGCCGAATTCGCGCCGCAAGAGGCGTAAGCCCGTGAATGCGATCCGGCTTGAATCGCAACCAGGACAGAGGCAGTTCACGTAAGCAGCGCGGCTGTCATATGTGCAGGCGGCGAAGGCCTAACCGGAAGCGCTGCCGAGGCGCGTCATGCAGACTGCTGCGGCATCCCACACCATGGAACCAGGATTCTCACTGTTGGAATCGCTGCCAAACACGCGGTACAATTTGTCGCCAGCGCTTGGCCTAACCTGCAGCACCCGAGGCGCGAGGTTCAAGCCGCACGTGATCTAGAAGATTAAGAGCGCATGAATTCACCAAGTGAGATGCCCGATCCGGCGGCTGGGGGATGGACCCCGGAGCTGCCCATTACCGTTCCGGCGCCGCTCATGTGGCCACCGAGGCCGCTCAAGGTTTTGAGATATCTCTTCGGGTTCCCGGGACTCTACTTTCCATGGATCGCTCTGTATGCGGCAATCGCACTCGGCCTGTGGGAACTCCTGCAGCTGTCCGGCAGTGACCTCACTCATCTGTCCGCCGGATGGATTGTGCTGCTTTTTGCTTGCAATGAGCTGATCGCCACAGGCTTCTACGGTGCATGGCATTACCGGCTGTATGGACGTCGTGCTCAGGGACTTAAGTTCAAGTACAGCGCGAACTGGCCGCAGGAAAGAAGCGATAAGTTCTTGTTTGGTCGGCCGACGGCGAGCAATGCATTTTGGACCTTGGCCTCGGGCGTTCCGATCTGGTCGGCTTACGTCGTCCTCACGCTTTGGGCACAAGCGAGGGGAATCGTGCCGCTGACGAGCTGGTCGCGATCGCCCATTTATTGCGCGTCATTGATGCTCATTCTTCCATTCTTCCACGCCGTGCACTTCTACGTGTTTCACCGCGCCATACATTGGCCGCCGCTCTACAACACCGTTCACTATCTGCATCACGCCAATGTCAACCCAAGCCCTTGGTCTGGCCTTGCCATGCATCCTGTGGAACATCTGATTTACTTTTCCGGCGCGCTTCTGCTTTGGGTGATTCCAACGACGCCGATACATGTGCTTTTCTTCGTGACGCTCGTGGGGCTCGCACCGGTGGAAGGTCACTGCGGCTTTGGCAAGGTTGTCCTTGGCCGATCCAGCTTCAACACCGACAACTACTTTCACTACCTGCATCACAAGTTCTTCAGAGTGAACTTTGGCGATCCGCTGCTGATTCCGCTCGATAGGCTATTCGGCACGTTCCACGACGGAATTCGCAAAGCTCCCGCGGCCAGGCACCGCCGCTGACCGCCAGGCGCGACCGGCGCCGAAGTGGCAGCGGACTTTCGGCGCTCGACTGTTGTTCATATCACGAAAGAAGGGGCCCAAGGTGAGTAAATTAGTAGCGGATGCGGTGGCACGGAATGGACTCGATCTCTCGGGCAAGCACGCCCTGGTAACCGGCGGCGGCACTGGACTTGGGCGTCAGATGGCCGAAGCGCTGGCCGAGGCTGGAGCGCGGGTCACAATCTGTGGACGACGTGAAGGGCCGCTCAAAACCACTGCGGCATCCTCAGTCGCGGCCGGCCGCGACATGCGCTGGGCCGTTGCGGACATCACCAGCGTCTCGGACCGGCGCAGGCTGCTCGCGGAAGTCAACGACGTCGACATACTGGTCAACAATGCGGGGCTTGGTGAACGCAAGAATTGGCTCGACGTCACCTTGGATGAGTGGCGTGCGATCATGACGCTGAATCTTGAAGCCCCCTTTGCGCTGTCGCAGCTTTTCGTGCCGCCGATGGTTCAGAAAAAATGGGGACGAGTCATTAACGTCTCCTCGATATTCGGAATCAGCATCGGCGATCCGTCGCTGTACGGCGAATGGGGAAATGATCTTGCGTCGTACGTCGCGAGTAAGCACGGGCTGATCGGCCTTACGAAGCACCTGGCAGTGATGCTGGGCGATACGGGCGTGACCGTGAACGCGCTTTGCCCCGGCATGTTTCCCAACACCGAGCAGAATGCTTCGAAATCGGGATCGCTGGCAGCCGGATTGGCGGCGCGCACGCCCGTCAAGCGGGTCGGGAGCGATACCGACCTGCGCGCGGCGGTAGTGTATTTGGCATCGCCAGGCTCGTCGTTCTATACCGGGCAGTCATTAGTCGTCGATGGAGGCTGGACGGTCTGGTAGACCCTCGGGTTTTCGCCGTTGTCGTGGCTGATCGCCGTTACGCTCGGTTCAATTTCGCGGCGCACCTTCAACCCGGGAATTGGCGCGGCTGGCGGCCGAGGCTGCACAAATCAGGACCGTACCGGATCGCGCAGTGTTTGACGGCGTTGTTTACACCCAGACAGGCCGTCACCGAGCCTGCAACTCCGCCGAATCGCTGAGCGCCTCGGCCGAAATGCGGTAAGTCGTTCTAAAGGGCGTCGCGGGATCGAATTCGATGACGGTGGCGGTACCGCTCAGTGAGATTGGATTCTCATTGCGCGTAGCTTCTAACCCGAGACCAAATGCGGAGCAGACGGGCTCGATCCCCAAGGCCACATGCTCGCCATTCCAGGGCGGCCTCAGCAGGCCGCGATTCGACATCCACAGCAGGACACTCGGAAAGTGCGCACGGTTCCAGGCGAGGCTCACACGGCAGCGATCGCCCGGCAAATCGACGGCGAAGTGCCCATCCACTTCGTTGAGCTGAATCAAGTCCTCGGCGGGTACGGGCAACGGAAACGTCATCGCGTCGATGTGTCCGCCGCCCCGTGCAGGCACGCGTTTGAGATCCTGGAAGCGGCAATTTGGCGCGAATGCCTGAATTTCCTCGTACGGTGGGCCCGGAGCCGTCCACGCTTCGCGGAATGCGCCCGGCCGAAGAATCGCCTGGGTCCGGGGTTTGCAGAACGTGAAATGCAGACCCACTGGCAATCGGGTGCGTCGTCGGGGCTTTACCAGGAGCTGCAGGTCGACCGCAGCGCGATCGGGCACGGGCGTGATGCGGCGAACCAGTTCTTCGATGTCGTCATTCGGCGGGTAACGGCAGCTGAGTTCGACCTCGTGGGGCGTCACTTTGGTCCAGTCCCACTTTACGTTTGAGCCGAAGCCGTGAAGGTACGGATCCTCTGCGCCGCTGCCCGTTATTGCGGCCCAGTCCGCAGGAAACCCGTCCTTGGGACGATAGGACCCGAATGGGACACACGGCCATTCACCGCGGAGGTTTCGCAGGATTTCCGGCAGCGCCGGCCGCGATTCCTGCGTTGACCAGGGTGCAAGATACAGCGGCGAGACCTGTCGACCGTCCGCGACGATGAACGTCAGCGGCGCCAACATTCCTCCGAGGCGCTGCACGCTCAAGGTTCCACAGCGCCAGGCGAGCCCGACAAAGTCCGCGGCCTCGGGCGAGGCAGCACCGTGGCTGTCAGACGTCACGACGGGCGCTTTTGCTCGGCGATGTCTAAGGGAAACAGCGGGCGTGTCACGTTGCGAAAGATCAATCGCCGCATGTTCGGACACGTCGGTCCCGGAGTGTCGGCGAGCAGAATGCGCCGGGCGCGTGGTGCGAAGGCCACCCTGAAATGAGACGGCGACTTGACGAAGATCATTGCCGCCTCTTCGATGCGCAGGCCGAACGCCGAATAGATACCAGTGTCCCACTCAAACGCGGGCAGCGAACGGATGACCAGGCGAATGGCTCCGATTGACACGACCGCCGTCAGCCCCTGTTCATTCCGCGTTCCGCGTGCGCCGGCGTCGAGCATGATGAAACTGCCGTCGCTCAACGTGTGTACACGACAGCGGACGCGCAACGGCTGCCCATCATTGCGTGACACCTTGTGACCGACGTCCAGGGTCAAAGTTGCGCCCACTCCGGCGCTCGCGCACAGCAGCGCAGCTTCGGCGTCACACAGCGTAAGATAGGTCATTCGATCGGAGCGGTCAGCGCCCGCCTCGAGAAGAGTCTTCAACACAGTCACGTTGTCGGCTGCTGAACCGCCGCTCGGCGCATCCCCGGAGTCCGCGACGACGGTCGTGCCTTCCTCGGCGAGGCCTATGTCGATCGCTTCGCGCAAACCGACCAGTTCCGGATCGAAGTCATAGCGCCTCTCCCAGACCATGTCGGCGAGCGTCTCGGCAGCGCGCTTTGCCCCTGCCGCATCGCCGTTCGTACAAACCAGCACGGCGAAGCCCAGATCTGGCAAATCAAGCCATGGTTGGACGGGAAAGAGCGAGGCATGCAGGATCTGTCCGTCGGCTTCCATCTTGCGCGCCACGGCCACGATGCTTTGCAAGGGCTCATCCACCGTGCGGGCCTTCGATGGGCTGACGATCATGGGCCGCTTGGCAAGTGCCATGCGCGGAGCAATCTTTCCCTTGAGGACCTCCAGCATCATTTCCGCGACACGCGTGCCGGTTTCGTACATGTCGATGTGCGGATACTCGCGGTAGCCGATGAGAAAGACGTTCGGCTTGAGCATTCTCTCGGTGATGTGACCGTGCAAGTCGAGCGAGATCCCGATCGGGGTGCCCGCAGGCAACACTTTGGCCACGCGTTCGATGATCTCGCCCTCAGCGTCCGGCTCGTCCTCCACGCACATGGCACCGTGCAGCGCGAGCAAGACCGCATCGAGCGCGCCCGCTTGGCTGAGCCGCGCTTCAAGTTCACACAGGATGCTTTCAAACGCCGCCCGGGTGACCACGCCGCCGGCGAGTGCGCTTGCGGCTATGAGGGGATAAGGTTCCACCCCAGCCCGTTGCAGCACCGCGAGGAACGCAGGGACCTCGACGCGCGCGTCTCCAAACTCCGAGAGCAGCTGATCTCCGCGCCACAGGTGCACGGATTCAAATGTCTCCAGAGTGGTTGGCATCGGAGAGAAGGTGTTGCTCTCCTGAAAGATCTGACCTACGGCGATTCTCATAGCGTTCCTGTAACTCCGTGCGGTATCGGGCGTAGCGCTGCAGCTTGCCTGCCGTTCTCCCGCGACCAGGGAGTTGGAACGGCCAACATCATCCGCGCATCGGCTGAAATCTCTGGTCAAGCCATTGACCGGGGACAAGACGCGCCAGACGCGCCATTTGGTCTTCGGCAACATCCTCCGGCGAGAGACTCGAAGCGAAGCCGTCCTTGGGGGAAAAGCCCAACACCCGGCGGGTCTCCGTCAGGTCCCACCGCATTCCCGGGTTATTGGAGACCAGATTTAAAATCGCAAACGACACGTCGGGCACAACAATCGCCGCTTGAATTCCTGCAACGAAGTCGCGATTGGACAGCCACATCTGCTGGCCCCAGAGCCCGATGCCCATTCCGGGACGCGGAACATTCTCACCGGGCTGAATGTTGCCGATTCGCAAGGCGATGAAAGAGACCCCGGTCTCGGATGAAAATGCGCGCCCCGCCTCCTCGCAGAGGAGCTTGCTCACCGCGTAGGGATTGAGCGGCGTCGGAGCCATAGCCGTCGTCACCATCTCCTGGGAGAAGCGGTATCCAGCCATGACCTGATTGGTGCTCGCAAAGATGACGCGCCGGACGCCGTGCTGCCGCGATGCGCGCAGAACGTTGGCGGTCGCGACAATGTTCGCGCGATGCACGAGCGCCCATGGAGCCGTCGGCTGCGGTTCTCCCGCGAAGTGCAGAACGGTCTGGGCGCCCTCAAAGTGACGCGTCCAGGAGTCATCAAAGCTGCCCAAGTCAGCCGTAATGCAATCCTCGCCCTCGCGCAGATCGAGGCAGCGTAACGTGTACCTTGGGCTTAAGGCGGCCGCGAGCTTGCCGCCGAGATTGCCTCGTGTGCCGGTAAGGACGAGGGTTGCATCAGCAGCCATGGATGACGTCCTCAAAGTCCGAGTCTCTGAGTGCACGAACGCCGCTATTGAGTGTCACCGGGGTCATGATAATCAAGCTCAATCACGATCCTTGGCTTTCGCGACGCCCTCCCGCGCTCGTATGGCCTGCTAGCGGATTCGCTGCAACGCCTGTCCAACAGCGTCGAGCGTCGAGGCTATGTCACCGTCCGTGTGCGCGGCCGAAACAAACCAGGTACCTCGGCCCGTTGGTCGCACGCCGTACTCCAGCAGCGCAGCGAGGAACAGGTTAAGGCGCTTGTGATCGGCCCTCCAGTAACTCGCGTAGTCATGGACTGGATGACTGGCAAAGCATGTGTGAAACGCGGAAGGCAGTCCGCTCACCTGCAGGTTGACGCCGCAGCGGCGCGCCGACGCGGACATACCGTCCATCAGCGTTTGGCCGAGTGTATTG
>Ga0302324_100009621_pt1 | contig 20162 bp, 17 predicted proteins | sample Palsa_T0_1_FD_201949 | JGI IMG/M metagenome (GOLD analysis project Ga0302324, IMG submission 201949) | Peat permafrost microbial communities from Stordalen Mire near Abisko, Sweden - Palsa_T0_1 | ecosystem: Environmental > Terrestrial > Soil > Palsa > Peat permafrost | place: Sweden: Abisko...
TGAATGGTCACCAACAATACGCGCAACTCGCCATTCGAGAGCATCATCGCAAAGTTTTGTGTGCCCGATTTCGCGGCGAGAATTTCCGTGTGTCCAGGATGTTCGATGCCCGCCGCCTTCATCGATTCCTTGTTTAAGGGCGCGGTAACGATTGCGCGCAGACATTTCGCCAGAGCGTAATCGACCGCCAGTTCGACGTAACGATAGGCGGCTGCTCCGGCCGCTGCACTTACCATCCCGAATTCGAGGTCAACTGGCAATTCGCTCGCGCAGATGACATCCATCGTGCCCGGTGCGAGCGCGGCCTCCTTGGGATGAGCAATGGGTCGGACGACAAGACGGCCGCCAATGATGCGCGTTGCACGTTCAAGAATTCCCCGGTCACCGATCACGACTGCAGGGGTGCGAAGATGGCCTTCATCGAAAAGTTTGGCAATGATCTCGGGCCCAACGCCACTGGGATCGCCCATCGTGATGCCGATCGGAATTCTCAACCCAAGGTCTCCATCAGCGCACGTCGCCCGCTAGTGGCGCGCCCCGCAAGTATCGGCAGGCCCCGACCAATGCAGCGTCATCACCGAACCCGCCGGCCTTGGTGAGCACCCGAGCGGAGGTGTTGCCGAAGAAGCTCCCAACCGCCACCCCCGGTGCGAATTCGCTCTCGAGCTCAATACCCATGGCGCCCAGTCTTCGTACGACGCTTACGGCTGTATCGCCTCCAGTCAGAACGAAGCCGTCGAACGGGTGATCGCAGTGCAATGATTCGACCACTCGTGCGATCGCTTCCGCCACACGTACCGGCGCTGCGGCCACTGACGTGGCGTTAGCAGCGCTTGAAGTTACGATGACGATCTCTAATCCGGAAGCGATTCGCGCAGCGGGCGCACTCTCAAGGGCGATCCGCGCGGCGGCGCCTGGATCGTTAAGCGCGCTTGCCGCGTCGACCTCAATAACTATGGAATCCGCGCCTCGTCGCAGCGCATCCAGCTGACGTCGGCTCACCGGATTCAGGCTTCCAACGGCGACGATGAGACGCTGCGCGCTGCGCCGGATCGGGACCTCGCTGATTCGACGTGCGACGGATACTCCCAGTGCGCGAGCAAGCCCAGGGGATCCGACCCACAGTACGTCTCGAGGAGAAGCGACCGCGTGGACCAGTATCTCAAGGTCCTCATCGGTCTCCGCATCCGCCACCAGGCAGGATGAATCCTCAAACGCGGCGTTTAGAGCCGTACGATCGCGCAGCGCGGCGCGGCTCAGGACGCGTATACCGGTAAGGCCGCCAACCGTCAGGATGGAGAGAATATTATCTTCCGTGATCGGATGGCTCGGATCTCGCGAAAACGCCGTCTCGCTCAGCGGGACACCGTCGAGGAACTGGCGACCTTCCCGCGTCGTTCTGCCGTTGGCCGGAAACGCAGGCGCGAAGACGGTTCGGGAGCGACCGCTCTCACGCTGGGCGGCCCGCAATTCAACCGCTACGTGCCCTCGGAGTGTCGAATCCACCGTCTTGTACACAAGGTCGCGGCCGCGCAATGCGCGAACACAGGTAGCGATGCTTGCAGCCGCCGCCGCAGAGGTTTTCGCTCGGCTATCCGCATCGGCGCAGACGACGGGCCAAGCTGCAAGCTGTGGTACATTGAGGCAATCCAAGGTGACAACGGCTCTGAAACCGACGCGAGTAAATTGAATGCCGCCGTCAGTAGCGCTGGTCAGATCGTCGGCGATGATTGCTATCTGCACAGGCTATCCAAAATTTCGGCCCGATGCTGAACAGGCGCTCGCACGTAGCTGGTAATTAAGTCATTGCGGCAGCCCCGGTAAAGCGATGTTTCGGCACGTTGATCCACGAAAAAAACTCAACAATAGCCGTGGCCCAAGACCTCCCTTCGCTGAATGCGCTACGCTGCTTCGAGGCAGCCGGGCGGTTGGGCACGTTCGCTCGAGCGGCCGAGGAGCTCCATGTGACCGCCGGTGCGATTAGTCGCCAGATACGCCAGCTCGAGGACGATCTCGGTGTCCCGCTCTTCGAGCGTCGCAATCGACGCGCCCGCTTGACGGCTGCTGGCCAGACGCTGCTGAGCGCTACCACAGACGCGCTGAACCGAGTGCGTGACGCCGTATCAACTTTACGATCTGTTGATGAGCCCGTACCGCTCGTCGTGTCATGCGAGCCTACATTGACGCAACGCTGGCTCATCCCGCGACTGCCGCGGCTGATGAGCCGCTGCCCGCGTCTGCTCATTCACGTCCTGGCCGCGGGCGGTCCGGTACGATTCGAGCGCGACTACGTGAACATCGCCATCAGAAGAGACGATTTCGAGTGGCCGCGCGACACTTTCGTCGAACCTCTCGTTGAGGAATATGTTGGGCCAGTCTGTAGCCCCGCTCTGGCAAAAGGTCAGTCCCTGGACGCCATTCTCGCACTCCCCGTCATTCATACCGCGACTCGCCCAGACGCGTGGCCGCGGTGGCTCGCTGACACTGGCAGAGTCGCGCGATTGCATTCCGGACAGACATTTGAGCATTTCTTTCTCAGCATCGAAGCCGCCGTTGCAGCGCTCGGGGTGGCCGTCGGCCCCTACCCCCTGGTCGCGGATGACCTGGTGTCGGGACGGCTGGTCGCTCCGTTTGGCTTTAGACGCAGCGGCCATCGGTACGTACTGCTCACGAAGCAGCCCATAGCGGATATAGACCAAGCTGATTGCCTGGTTGCGTGGTTGCGCGACGAAGCGCGGGAACTCGGCAGTCCGCCGGTAGCCCGCGAATCCTGAAATGCATCCGATCGCTCGCGGCCAGCGATTAGGAGCTCGCGAGGCAGTTTCGGCTGCCTAAGGTATGCGGCCACCCACATTCAGTCGATCGCGACACCTCTTTCATAAGAACATTCGATCTCGCGAGTGAACGCTAATGGATAGTCCAGCCGAACCTAGTTGGCGCCGCTGGTACGCTCTCGTGGTTCTGACAGTCGTGTATGCGTCAAATATTGCCGATCGCTATGTCATTTCGACGCTGATCGAGCCTATCCGTCTTGAATTCAAGCTCAGCGATTCGGCGATTGGATTTCTGACGGGAACGGCGCTCGCCATATTCTATACGGGCTTGGGTCTGCCCCTCGGCTTGATCGCTGACCGAGTCGACCGACGCAAACTGGTTGCGTTTTCGATGGCCGTCTGGTCCGTCATGACCGCGGCATGCGGAATGACGCGCAGCTTTACGGGGTTGCTCATGGCAAGAATAGGCGTGGGGATCGGCGAGGCCGGCGGCACGCCTGCGTCCCAATCCATCATCGCCGATCTATTTCCGTTTTCGGAACGAGCGCTTGCCTACTCGATTTTCGCTTTGGGTGCGGCGCTCGGCTCGATGCTCGGCGCCGTCGCGGGGGGTGCGATCGCACAGGATTTCGGCTGGCGCGCCGCCTTCCTTGCCTTGGGCGTTCCAGGGGTCGCGCTCGCATTGGTCATGCGGTTTTCGGTAAGCGAGCCACCGCGTGGTGGCATCCGCTCGACAGTCACAACTCAACGCGCGCCCTCGCTCCTCGAAACAATTCGTTTCATTCGGAGTCAACGGTCTTTGGTGCATGTGTTGGCTGGCCAAACTGTGGTCATCTTCTGGTCTTGGGGACTATTGTGGTGGACACCGGCTTTCCTGGCTCGCTCGCATGGATTCACAACCGGAGGTGCTGGCGAACTTCTCGGCTTCATCAACGGAATCTGTGGAATAGTCGGCATAGTTGTCGGCGGCGTGGTGATCCAACGACTCGGCCGCAAAGATCCTCGCTGGCAGGCATGGATCGTCGCTGCCGTGACGTTCGCAACCACATTTGTGTCAATCGGTCTCTACGCGACAGGGTCGCGCGACGTGGCAACAGCGCTCCTGTGGCTATTCGTTCCGGCGGCGTACATCAATCTTGGTCCAACCTTCAGCCTGACACAGAGCCTGGTTCCACCGCAGATGCGGGCAGTGTGTTGCGCAATCATGCTGTTTGGTGCCAACGTTGCGAATCTCGCGCTCGCACCGCAGATCATAGGATTCATCAGCGATTCACTGTTGCGGTATACCGACGCTGGTAATGAGTCGCTTCGTTACGCCCTCGTTATCGCATCCTTCTCTGGCTTCTGGGCGGCTTATCACTACTGGGCCGCAGCGCGGGAATTGCGCAGCGACCTGGAACGCGCGGTATCCAGACCGAACGGCGGTAACCTTGGAGGCGTGTAAAGGAGGCACGCAGATATTATCAAGCAAGCCATGGCGCGCGAAGCGGTTTACGGCATCACTCTCTGTACGCCATAGGGCGGCAACCAGGCTTCAGCCCCGTTCCCACCTGGTGGCAAATGCTGCCCTATTGGACCATGCAGGACTACTATCGATGGGCCCGGCAGCATCCTGAACTCAACATGCCGTCGCAGTCGGATATCGACCAAGCGCGCATCTTCGCCGGATTGCCACCGGAGACCGGTAACGCCTCCTTTGAGGAATTCACAGCGCCAGTTCCGAATAGCATTCCGCCAAAACCGTAAAGGGGTCGGCGCATGCTTTGGAATAACCTCTCGGGATGTACCCAAAGCCCATCACAGCAGGCGTGTTCCATCAGTAATCGGTGACGGTTCTTGCGAAGCCCATCGATGGTTAGAAAGTAGTAAGTGCAGTAGTACTCGAATGCTTGAAGCCCGCGCGGGCGTGAAAGCAGAAATGCGATATTACTCGACCACCGACACGCCAATTTTACGGACGAGCCGGAGCCCAGCTTGCCGCCTTCCCGTCGCGACCGGCGCAGCATAGTTGGCGTTATCGCCTACGGCGTATATCTCCACCGGCCGTTAAGTTCGCCTTGTGTGCCAGCCGCGTCGTGCGAATCGCCGAACGGATATAGGCAATGCAGCTCATCTTGCCAAAGTTCGATCAAGCGCCTGGCATCACTATTCCAACCGGCTGCCGCGCCGCAAGCTGGAGCACAGTTTTAGGTGCCAACAGTTGTGCATTAGTACCGAAACCGGTCAGCCGAAGAATGCCGACCGCGGTTTGCTAAGAAAGCCGAGTGGATATCGTTCGGCAGAAACTTAACAAGCACGTGCAGAACGAGTGGCAGGAGGATTACGTCATCCAGGACGCCGAGAATGGGAAAGGCAAAATTGAATGGTTCAAGGGCAAACCAGGCGAGGATCAGCACGGCCGGCCACAGCCAGATCGGGCGCCGGCCATGCCCGAGCGCGAACCAGAGGAGCCTCAGGTCCGTACGGCTCAACCGCCACAGTCTAAGGATACGTAACATTGCAGTGCTCCGAGGCGTCACTTACGTTTGAGCAGGGCGTAAATCTTTTGAGCGTTCCGTTTCGCTTTCTTCTCAGAAGCGGCCTCAGCACTATGAAGTTTCACGATCGCGTATCGAGTGGCCGTTTTTTGGTTCGTCTCAAAACTGAAGGGCCGCAGCCTTGGAGCGCTGACTCACAAGGCTGCGGCCCCCATGATCGATCCCATTCACTTGCAGGCTTCGTATTCCTTCTGGCTCAGATGGCCGTCATGGTCGGTGTCGCACCTGGCGAAGTTCTTACTCACCCACCTATTGCTCTTGACGTCCTGTGTGGTCACATAGCCGTTATTCTTGGTGTCCAACGTCTTGAAGTCGGGCCGCGTGCTTTGGCCCACCATGTCGTTGCCGCTCGATTTGTCTTGGCCGGTCGAGGGCTGCGATGACGTGCCAGAAGGCTTCTGGCTACCGCCGACCATATTGTTGCCAGTGGATTTGTCCTGACCGGTGGACGGTGGCGCCGTCATGGAACCGTTGCTGGAATCGTTTGACGAAGGTGAAGTCTGACCATAAGCCAGAGCGCAGCTTAATAGTGCTGCAGCAATGATACTGCTGCTGACGTAATTGATCTTCATAAAGGCCTCCTAAAAAAAGTTTTGTCACTGCCGAGCATTCCGATCGGGCTCCGCGCACTCTGAGGTACGCTGCGCCAGATGGTAATAAACTGTCCAATGGGCCCAATTGTTCCGACAACGGCTAAGAATAAGGGACCAATCTCTTTGATGAGCGGCATGCCTAGGAGAGGTGGTGTCGCGGAGGTCTAGAGGCCACTGTGCAGCGACCTGCCGCTCCCCAATACCCTGGTTTGTTACCCGGTGCTTTGTACTGAGCGGCCGCTCCCCCGAGCCGAGTCCCACCCTCTCCGCCCACGAGGCCCCGTGACCCTTTAACGCTGCGCAATCACTTCGTCATTCGCCAGGAGCTTTTGTAGCGCGAGCTGCGTCGCTTGGCTTAAATCCTTCAACGCTACGAGTTGCTGTTGCACTGCGCGAAGTTGCGCTCCATGAACCTCGATTGATTCGGCCTGCGCCGCGATCCTAATTTGTTGATGCTGCACTTCGATCAGCAGCGTCGGCGCAAATTCGTCATAGCGCACGCTGTCGATTCGGTCTTTTTAGCCACCTCCTCGGCAATGAGCCCGCATTCTAAAGAGCCCGTAACGTCCTCTTGTAATAAAACGTAACAGGTCGCAGCCGCTACGAGTGAGCCCGCATGTCGCCTATCCCCTTATTTTTATTTACATAATTCCCTGGTACGTTTTTGCTTCGAGCCACTCCTGTGTTTCGCCTCGCTGATTCCGTCGCCTGATACTACGCTGCGTCGTGACGGGAGATTTTCAACAGGCTTCCATGGACCTTTCAATTGGCAAAGGGTACTTTGTGCGACCAGAGCGACCGGGGGTTAGGAGTCCAACTGTTCGTATCACAATGTTGAAAGCTTGTGCTTGGCTAATCGAGATCTGAAATTCACTGCGGCGCTCCTCGTGCTTATCGTGGTCGGCACCGCTCACGGGCAGGCACCGCCCATGGACGGGAGCACCACGGGTGCCCTGCTGCTCACTGATCTCGGCGCAATACCGAGCGGCAAAGCGCCTTCTTATTCAATCTCTGCGACTCCGAATCCAGTCGCGCCCGGTCAGACTATTACCTTCAACGGCGCGCTGAATCCGCAGCTCACCGCGAGCGGCGTAACGGTGACGCTCCGATTCTTCAATAGCTCGGGAACTCTTGTCGGACGGGCGAGTGCGACCGGTGTCAATTTCGTCACGGGGCACGCGACCGCTGTTACGATCAGCCACGCCGTGCTGGTGAAACAGATGCCGGTTGGCACCTATACGTACAACCTTACCTTTCACAGCTCGAGCAACACGCTCTTGAAGGCCAAGGCCGACGCGGGGAGTTTCGCGGTTCAAAAGAACACGGCCAAACTCACTTCCATTTGCGCAACGGCAGTGGTTGTTGGTCTTATGTGGCCGGCGATATCCGGCGCCACCGGCTACGTCGTCGCGCGAAACGGTGCCAATCTCACCCCCGCCTCGCTCCCGATCACCTATACAGCCTACGTCGATCAGACCGTTACCGCTTCGAGCACTTACCTATATTCGGTGACTGCCGTCAATTCCACTGGGAACATCTCTGTACTCTCTCTACAGGTCTCGACCCCGGCCGCCACCGTGAATGGTGATCCTGCATATTGTCCGAGCTCCGTAATCAAGTCCATGACCTGGAATTGGTCGGCCGGATTCAACCAACAGAATTCGAGCGATCTCTGGGCCCAAACGTGGGGATCCGACGGCAACGAATACGGATTCTTCGGCGATGGTCTAGGATTCTTCGGGACTGCGAAGACGAGCTTTGGAATAGGGATGCTCACGGGATCGGCCGGACCGATCACTCAGAGCAATGCCATGAACGTCTACGGCGGTGGAAACGGCCTCTATCCCGCATCCATCACAGGCAAGGCAACCGCGCTCTTGGCAATCGGCGCGGACTACTACGCTATTGGCTCGGTATGGAGCCCCAGCGATCCGCCGAACAATGGTTGGGGAGCGCCCGACCACGTTGAGATTGAATTCTCTCCGGGCAATCCCTATTCATGGCAGAGCAATTATTCGGCTTGGAGCTTCTGCGCCGCTGGTGTTCCGAGCGGTTTCTGCCCAGTGTCGCTCCTGCAATACGGACCAGGCTACACCGGCGCCAGGGACAACTACGTCTATCTCTACGGAATGCCAGCACAGAACTTTTTCGGAAACGGGACACCAGGACCTGCATATACATATCTCTTCCGCGTACCCACTGATGAGGTACTCACGCAGGCGGCCTATCAGGCTTTCGCAGGGTTCGACAATACCGGAAATCCCATATGGAGCAGCACCTGGAGCGACATGCAGCCCGTATTCACGGACCCGGGGCCGAGACCGATGGGAATAAGCGGCGTCGTCTACAATTCGGCACTCGGTCGTTTCATCGCAGAAGGCCAGAGTGGATTCGTCAATCAGGCGGCGTTTTACGATGCCCCAAATCCATGGGGACCGTGGACTTCAATTGGCTACTACAATTCGAATCCCGATAATACGGGCGGCTGGGGTAACCTCGGTACGGCCTCGTTCGGCTTTGGAAAAAATGGCGACAGCTTGGGAATCAACTTCATAAATAAATGGTCTAGCGCTACAACAATGTGGGCAGTATTTTCCTCGGACGGCTTGGCGAGTGCGGGCGCTAGCCTTCCCTCTCTCGCCGGACAATCCATGGATTCATTCAATTTGGTCAGTGTGACGCTCAACCAGTGAAATAACTCATTTTTTAACTGCCGGGTATAAGAACACCAGATTTGCGGAATCACCGAAGGCGAGCGCCGCATTCTCGACTCCGCCATGAAGTACTCAAAGTCCGTTTTCCTCGTGCACGCACCCGATGCCGGATTCGAGCGCATCGAATAGATCGGATTGAATAACTCGGGCAGGTCGGCTTCCCACGTACCCTCGGTAGCGACGGCTTCGCTGCCTTGCTTCCCATCTTCCTTAGCAGTCCGCTGCTCCTGAGTATTCCGACGCAACTAAACCATCCCCCATTCGTTACCCCCTGTAGTTAAGGCCTCGTAAACTCACCGTCGTCCCGTGAGCATCACCACGCCGCCTCGTGCGAAACGGGGAAGTGCCGGCTTTACCGACTCAGCATGTGGCAACTGATGATCACTCAAAACTTCAATTGATAATGAGATCGCCATGAAAAATCCGCGCACAAAATACCCAAAGCCTCCATTTAAAACGCAGACTCAGCCTTGGCCAGGATTGGCGAGCAAAATGAAACCCAGGCCAGATCACGGCGAGACGAGCTACCGCGGCTCGGGTCGGCTCGCGGGTCGCAAAGCTCTGATCACAGGCGGAGATTCTGGCATGGGACGTGCTGCAGCGATCGCCTATGCCCGAGAAGGCGCGGATGTAGCGATCAATTACTTCCCATCGGAGGAGGCGGATGCCCGGGAAGTCATCCAACTCATCAAAAACGCCGGCAGAACCGGAATTCCGATCGCCGGGGACCTGCGCAAAGAAGCATTCTGCCAGCGGCTGGTGGCGCAAGCGGTGAAAAAGCTCGGCGGGCTCGATATCGTCGTCTGCAATGCAGGTCGTCAGCAATCGCGGCCTTCGATTCTCGATGTCACGACGGAGGACTTCGATGCCACGATGAAAACCAACATCTACGCTCCGTTTTGGATCATCAAGGCGGCACTACCGCACCTGAAACCTGGCTCCTGCATCATCGGTACAACCTCGGAACAAGCCTACGACCCCTCGCCGGAATTATATGACTATGCCCAGACCAAGGCGGCAACGATGAACTACGTCAAATCGCTGGCGAAACAGCTCGGTGCCAAGGGCATTCGAGTGAATGGCGTTGCACCTGGCCCTATCTGGACGCCCCTGCAGATCAGCGGCGGCGCGTCGGAAAAGAAGTACAGGAACTTTGGCAGTACGACCGTATTCGGCCGGCCGGGTCAGCCAGCCGAACTCGCATCGATTTACGTGCAACTGGCTGCTGCTGATGCCAGTTTCGCCACGGGAAACATCTATGGGGCGGCCGGCGGGCAGGGACAGCCCTAATAATCGAATCGCGCAACCGTAGGCTCTGACACCTGTGGACCTCTCGCGAAATTCCGCGTGGTCGACGGCGCCGGGAAGCCTACCGCCGCGGTGTCATTGCGGCGTGCGTTACTTCCTGGCGCCGGTCTGCGTGAGTCCTACTGCGGGGGGTGGTTCGCCGCAAGCTTGTCCGCCATCGCCTTGTGGTGCTCGAGCGTTGGGAGAGTTTTCTGCGCAAAGGCACTCAGGTCTGGATCGGTGGTGGCGGCCGCCTCGCTATTAAAGAGCGCCACCGCCCCTTCGTGGTCCGACACCATCTGCTGTGCGTAAGCGGCGTCGAAAGCCGCGCCGGTTTGGCCGCGCAGCGAGTCGACCACTGCACGATGTTTGCCGTCCACGTGAGTCGGCACTGCGAGCCCCTTACTCGTGGCGATCGAAGCAAGCTTCACATTAGCCTTGGTGTGATCCCTGATCATCCGCCTAGCAAAGCTATGCACGTCAGCCGCCTGCGAGTTCTTGAGCGCGACGTGAGCGGCCAGTACTTCCGTCTTACCGGCAATAGTCGCCTGCGAGACGAAGTCGGCCGCGCTCATTTGCTGTGCCGCAGCGGCATTTTGGCCGTGGGCCGCAAGGCCCGTCAGGACCGCAAGTGTGCTGATCGCAGTCAATAAAATTGATTTTGTGTAGCGCATTCGATTTCCTCCGAAAATCCTTGAGAGGAGGAGCAACGAATGTGCCGCTTGGAAGATCCCATGGCCGGGCATATTTTTTGCGGCGCTCCTGCGTACATACGAGTCCATAGGCGCCATCATGGCTCACACAGTCGCCGACTTTTTACTGCAGCGACTGCGCGCTTGGGGCGTGAAGCGCATTTTTGGCTACCCCGGCGACGGCATTAATGGCGTGATGGGCGCACTCGGCCGCCTCGGCGGGGAAATCGACTACGGCGGCTGATGGTCCATCTTTGCGTCGTACCGACCATTAAGCAGATGGATGGCGCCTGGTCCGGAGGTGGCGAGGCAGACACCCAGCTCGCCAGTAAACTTGGCATGAGCGCAGGCCATAAAGGCGCAGATCTCCCAGATTTCCCGTACGCCGATTATGCGCACTCCCTCGGGCTCGGCGGGATCCGCGTCGAAGAGCCGGAAGCCGTTGCTGCGGCATGGGAAGAAGCACTGAGCGCCGATCGGCCGGTCGTTCTCGACATGGTGACCAACCCCAATGTGCCGCCGCTGCCGCCGCATGTTACCGTATCGCAGATGCGCAATTACTTTGCAGCCCTACTGCGCCACGATGCCGATGCCGGCGCCATCGTCAAAGCAAGCGCCAAGGAATGGTGGGCCGGAGTTTCTCCGGAGACGGCCGACCATTAGATGCTGCACGCGCGCCGTTTATGGCAGCTACTGAAACAGGCGGCAGAGAATTGGTCGACTCATCAGGCGTCCACGATCGGCGCGGCACTGGCGTTCTACTGCGCCTTCTCCCTGGCGCCGCTGCTCGTGATCCTGGTCGCGATCGTAGGCCGCATCGTCGGAGCCAAGGTTGCCTATGGATATGTTGCAGTGCAGCTGTCGACGCTCCTGGGAGCGGGCAGCGCACAAATCGTGTTGGCGGCAGTGCGCAGCTCGCAGACTCAACAGGGAACGATCGCGACCCTCCTTAGCATCGCAACTCTGATCATCGGGGCGACGACCGTGTTCGCGGTTCTCGAGCTTGCGCTCGAGCAGATGTGGGGAATCGAAACCCGTGCTTCGCGTGGCTGGCGCGGATTCGTGCGTACGCGCCTCATGTCACTGGGGGTCATCCTGGCAATGGGTTTTCTGCTGCTGGTGTCGCTGTCGATCACAACGGCGGTCAGCAGCCTGCATTCGTTCGTTGCGCAGCAATACCCAGGCTTCGTGCTATTGACGGAGGGGCTTAATTTATTGGTGTCGCTCGGTATGAGCACCCTTGTCGTCGCGCTCATCTACCAGTACATGCCCGCGCGGCGCCTGGCGTGGAAGGCGGTGGTCTATGGCGCCCTCGTCACCGCACTCCTGTTTCATGCGGGGCGTTGGGCGATCGGATCGTACTTGGGCATGTCCATTGAGCCGTCGGCCTTCGGCGCCGCCGCGTCGTTCGTGGCTTTGCTGCTGTGGCTCTATTATTCAGCGCAGATATTTTTGTTCGGCGCAGAGTTTACCGCTTGCCTCAGCAATTCGCGGGTAGTTGGGTCGGCCGCGGCGCCTAAGCCGTCAATCAAGTAGATTTTCCAACCGGATAGGCAATGTGCGAATGCGCTTGCCGGTGGCGTGAAAGACCGCGTTTGCGACCGCCGCGTTCGTGCCCACATTACCGAGTTCGCCAAGCCCCTTGACGCCGGCGGGATTCACGAAATTGTCGACCTCCGGCAGCATGATCACCTGGACGTCTTCGACATCGGCGTTCACCGGCACCAGGTAATCCTGCAGATCCCGATTGACCGTTCGCGCCGCAGTCGCGTCAAGTTCGGTCGCTTCCAGCAGGGCAGCGCTCATTCCCCATATGAGACCGCTCATGAGCTGACTGCGCGCAGTGCGCGTGTTCATGATTCGTCCGGCCGCAAAGGCGCCGACGAGCCGTGGAACCCGGATTTCGCGAGTGCGCGCGTTGATACGCACCTCGACGAATTCCGCGCCAAACGAAAAAGTCAGCTGTTTGCGCTGCGTGCCACGCACGAGTGTGCTCTTGCCGCCATAGAGCTTCTGCACCGCATCCGGGGGCGCGCCTTCGGGAACGAACTCGGCATACTCCTCGATGACGCCGGCGCCGAGGGTCTCGAACAGCTGCGAGAGCTTCTGTGAGCGCCCATCACGCGCAATTACGGCACCATTTTTTAGTGTGAGCTCATTCGGATGGCGGCCTGCGAGCGGGCTTCCCTTGGTGCCGACAGCGACACTGAACAGGCGGTTGCGAATGGCTGTACAGGCCTGCATGACCGCGGAGCACACGCTGGCCGTACTATTGGAGCCACCAGAGACCGGCGCGGGCGGCAGATTCGTGTCTCCCATCTGCACTGTCACACCGTCAAAATCGACGCCGAGTTGATCGGCGGCCATTTGACCTGCGACGGTGCGAACGCCGGTGCCAATCTCGTGCGATGCGCTCTGGACGAGAATCTTGCCGGTGGCACTCAGGCGCACGCGGGCGGATGAGGCCCCGACGTTAGTCGGATAGACGGCGGTTGCGCACCCCATGCCCACGAGCCAGTCTCCGTCGCGCATCGAGCGTGGCTCAGCCGTGCGCTTCGACCAGGCAAAGGCGCTGGATGCCTCATCGAAGCACTGGATCAGCTGGCGGCTGCTGAAAGGCTTACCTTCAATAGGATCGGTGCGTGCATCGTTGATGCGACGCAGCTCCACCGGATCCATCCTGAGCTTGTAGGCGAGCTCATCGAGCGCACTTTCAAGCGCGAACATATAGGGCAGCTCCGGCGGGGAGCGCATGAACGCCGGCGTCTGGCGGTCCGCCTTGACGAGATTCACCTTGCTAAAGACGGTGCCATAGGCATACAGACGGGTGGTTGTCTCGGTGCCTGCGACCGCATAGTTGTCTTTGCGCGAGGTCAGTTCCCAACTTTCGTGACCGTAGGCGCCGATCTTGCCTGCCACACTCGCGCCGAGGCGGATTCGATGGCGGGTGGGCGCGCGATAGGGCTGCGTCGTGAAGCCCTGGCTGCGGCTCACGACGCATCGCACCGGTCGGCGCAGCCGTCTTGCGGCCACCGCCACGATTGCGGTGCGCGCCGTGACGGGTCCTTTCGAGCCAAAGCCGCCGCCGACGTACAGACTGACGACGCGCACGTCGGCAACATCCATATTCAGCTGATGCGCGATTTCGCCGCGGAAGCCATACAGTGCTTGAGTCGGCTCATAGATGGTGAGCTGCCCGTTGGCCCAAGCCGCGGTGGTCGAGAAGAGCTCGATCGGGTTGTGGGTCTGCGTGGGCGTGCGGTATTCGGCGTCGACGGTGACCGCGGCGTCCCGGTAGGCGCCCGCAAAATCCCCGTGTACCGGATCTTCCTTGAGATTATCCACGTTGCCGACTGCGGGCAGAAGTTCCGTTCCGGCCGAGTCCAAATCGGCGCTCGGCTCAACCGGTTCGTATTGCGCTTTGACTTTAGCCGCGGCCTCCTCGGCCGCCTGGAATGACTCAGCCACGACCAGCGCCATGACCTGCCCGTCATGCCAGATCTGGCGAGTGTGCAAGGGACCAAGCGAGGTGTAGCTGCCGTTGCTGAACCGTGGGGTCTTAAGGTCGTCGACGTCACCGTAACTGATAATGTCGAGTACCCCGCGCGTCGCGCGCGCCGCGCTTAGATCGATAGATTTGACGCGGCCGCGAGCAATGTCGGTTGTGACCAAGACGCCGTAGGCAAGGTTGCTGACGGCCATGTCCGCGGCATAGCGGGCTTCGCCCGTCACCTTGAGTCGCGCATCGATGCGCGGAACGGGCTGGCCCTGGTTCTCGGCAGGTTCGGGAGCTGCGGCGTTCATTTCAGACCTGCATCGCTTGTGTTTCGAGCAGTGCACGCACCAAAGTCTGTTTACCCACCGGTATCTTGAATGCGTTTTGCGTACGCGCGCGCGCGTCCCTGAATGCCACGTCAGCGGCCTTCATGGCCAGGGCTTCGTCCAGAATCTTGCCCTTAAGCATTTCTTCAGACTCACGCGCACGCCAAGGGACACTTGCAACGCCGCCGAGCGCGATTCGCGCCTCGCGCACCGTACTTCCCTCAAGGTGGAGCGCCACAGCCGCAGCGGTCACTGCGAACTGATACGACTGCCGATCACGTACCTTGACGTAGCGGGAGCGCGCCGTCCACGGTCCGGCCGGCACGTCAATGAACGTGATCAGCTCCCCCGGCGCAAGATTCGTTTCGATGTGCGGGGTTGCGCCCGGTGGACGATGCAAATCCGCGAATGCGATGCGCCGTTCGCCCGAGGGGCCGCCAAGCGTGTGCACGCTCGCATCAAGCGCAATCAATGCCTGTGCGAAATCACCCGCGTAGGTCGCGATGCAGTGCTCACTCATCCCGAGGACGGCGTGCTGCCGGTTGATTCCCTCAAGAGCCGCACACCCGGACCCCGGCACACGCTTGTTGCATGGCCAGGAAGTCTCCCGGTAGTACTCGCACCGGGTGCGCTGCAAGATATTGCCGCCCAGGGATGCCATGTTGCGGATCTGGCGCGACGCGGCGAGGACCAGAGTGTCGCGGATGAGCGGATAACGTGAGCGAATCACCGGGTGGTCCTCCGCCTCGGCCATGCGCACCAGCGCACCGAGGCGCAGTCCGTTCGCATGGCTCTCGATGCGTGCGTAGGTCTCCGGCGTCAGCTGGTTGATATCGACCAGCATGGACGGCTTCAGCACATTGAGCGTCATGTAATCGCTCATGTTCGTGCCGCCGGCGATGAATTGCGGGGCGACTTCCGCGGCGTGGTGGCGCGCGTGCGCGTCTGCGATCTCCGGAATTGCGCGCGCCATGTGCACTGCCGATGCGGCACTCCTTGCTCGTCGGTAGGCAAAGCGCTCCATTTCCTCAGTCCCGCCGCATGCGATCGCGCGCCTGCTCGACGGCGGCAACGATATTGGGATAGGCCGCACAGCGGCAAAGATTACCGCTCATGTATTCGCGGATGTCTTGAGGGCTCGTCGCGTGACCCTCGCGAACGCAGGCAACGGCTGCCATGATCTGTCCGGGGGTGCAATAGCCACACTGAAACGCATCGTGGTCGATAAACGCTTGTTGCATCGGATGCAACTCGCCAGAGCTTGTAGCAAGGCCTTCGATGGTCGTGATCTCGTGTCCCTCGGCCATCACGGCGAAAGTCAAACAGGAGAGGATTCTCTTGCCGTCCACATGCACTGTGCAGGCCCCACATTGGCCATGTCCGCAGCCCTTTTTCGTGCCGGTAAGACCGGCATGGTCGCGCACGGCGTCTAGAAGAGTAGTACGCGGGTCGAGGTTCAAGCTGTGCAGCTGGCCGTTGATGCGCAACGCCACTGCCAGCGAATCGACGCCTTCCGTTGCGGCCGGTGCATCCGCTTCAGCCTCCCGCGCGTCGGGCGGTGAAACCTTCGCGATTGCGCCAGCGGTAAAAGGCAGCGCCGCCGCGCTCGAGGCGGCACCACGGATGAAGCCGCGACGGCTGAATGTACCGCTCGCGCCGTCCTTAGAGTCCGACCGTGACATCTGTTTGGAACCCCGCCCGAGACCGATGGGAGAGAAAATCCGCAGCCGCTGCAACAAAATGCGCGCGCCCGGCACGTGGTTCCATGGACGCCCACGGCGCTGCGAGAAAAGCTCGAAATCCAATCACGGCGTCTACGCAAATAGGACGGTATGTCGCTGGGTCCCCGAGGCGAATCAGCCGTGTAATGCGACAGGTCCTCCTCGGGCGATCCAATCGCTGCGACCGAACTTCCCTTGCGTTACGGTAAACATCGGCCCCGCCGCGCCACGGCCTGGCCGAAGGGGCGCGCTCGCGGCCGACCCCTAGCTCAACGCCCACCCTGGGGCAGGCGGCAAGGCCCCTTCGACGCAGGCATCACACGCCGTGGCGCAACCATCAGTATCGATACTGATCAGCTTTGTAGGGGCCGTTCTTCGGTACACCGATATAGGCGGCCTGTGCATCCGTGAGCTCGGTGAGCTGGGCGCCGAGCTTCGTAAGCTGCAAGCGCGCCACTTTCTCGTCCAAGTGCTTCGGTAGCACATGAACACCGAGGGGGTAGTGTTCCGCGCGCGTGAAAAGCTCGATCTGCGCGAGTACTTGATTCGCAAAAGAAGAACTCATGACATACGACGGATGACCCGTGCCGCAGCCAAGATTCACCAAATAGCCCTCGGCAAGAAGGATGATGCGTTTCCCATCCGGGAATATCACGTGATCGACCTGCGGCTTGATATTTTCCCACTTGTTGCCGCGCAGTTCCGCGACCTCAATCTCGTCGTCGAAGTGCCCTATGTTGCAGACGATGGCCTGATCTTTCATGCGTTGCATATGCCCCAAGGTGATCACGCGCGCGTTTCCCGTGGCGCTGACAAAGATATCGGCCGTATCGGCGCCGTAATCCATCGTGACTACCCGATAACCCTCCATCGCCGCCTGCAGGGCACAGATTGGGTCAACTTCGGTGACCCACACCTGGGCGGACAAAGCGCGCAAGGCTTGCGCGCACCCTTTGCCGACGTCGCCGTAGCCGCAGACGACCGCAACTTTGCCGGCAATCATCACATCAGTCGCCCGCTTGATCGCATCGACGAGCGATTCGCGGCAGCCGTACAGATTATCGAATTTTGACTTCGTAACAGAGTCGTTAACGTTGATCGCGGGGAAAGCGAGCTCCCCCCTCTTTTGCATTTCGTATAATCGCTTGACGCCGGTCGTGGTTTCCTCGGTCACTCCCTTGACCTTGCTGAGTCGCACCGAGTACCACTTCGGGTCGGCTTTGAGTTTGTTCCTGATGGCGTTGAAGAGACACTCCTCCTCCTTACTGCCGGGCTTGGCAAGCACGGTAATGTCCTTCTCCGCCCTGGCGCCCAGGTGCAGCAGCATCGTAGCGTCCCCGCCATCATCCACGATCATGTTGCTGTAGCCACGGTCCGGCCATTCGAAGATGCGGTGCGTGTAATCCCAATAGTCGGCGAGCGATTCGCCCTTTATCGCAAAGACGGCAGTGCCGTTCGCAGCAATCGCGGCTGCTGCATGATCCTGTGTCGAGTAGATATTGCACGAGGTCCAGCGCACTTTGGCACCCAGGGCTTCGAGCGTCTCGATCAGGACGGCTGTCTGTATCGTCATGTGCAGTGAGCCCGTGATTCGCGCGCCTTGCAGGGGTGCTGCGCCAGCAAATTCCTTGCGGATGCTCATGAGCCCGGGCATCTCGGTCTCGGCTATCTTGATCTCCTTGCGACCAAATTCGGCTTGGGATATGTCCGTGACGACGTAGTCGTCAACATTCTTCACTGCTGCGTTCACTGTCATTCTCCATTCAAAGCGAGTTATTGACCGCCGCCGGTGATCAGACATTTCGCACTGTCCACGGGCGCCCTTTACTTCGAGTTGCAAGGCTAGTGGGGTCCCGGCATAGTGCACAGCTAATTTAACTGCTAGCAGCTATTAGGAGATCTAATACCATGCCGGGCCTCAGAGATATCGACATCGGCTTGTTGCGCTCCTTCGTGGCGGTCGCGGAAACGGGCCGGATGACCACCGCCGCGAGGGTGGTCCATTTGAGTCAGGGGGCCGTGAGCCAACAGATAAGACGCCTGGAAACACTGTTCGGAATGAACTTATTTGACCGCGCAGCCGACGCTGCGCGCTTAACGCGGGATGGCGAGAAACTCATCGCGCAGGCGCATCGCCTGATCGCACTCAACGATGATGTGCTCGAGCAGATGCAAGAGGCCGATTTCTCGGGTGAAGTGCGCCTCGGCGTCCCTCATGACGTGGTAGGGCAACTCATGCCTCCGATCCTGCGCCGTTTCAGCCAAGAGCATCCCAACGTGCTCGTCACCCTGGTCAGTGAGACGACCCACTCGCTGAGAGCAGCCTTGAGTGAACGAAAAATTGATCTTGCGCTGATGACAGAATCGGAGCCGGGAAAGCGCGACCAACTGCTGTTGACAGATCGTCTCGTCTGGGTCGGCTCCAGGGGCGGGGATGCATGGCGCAGGCGTCCTCTCGCGGTGGCATTGGGGCAAGAGGGCTGCGCGTTCAGGGCACTGGTTATTAGGGCGTTAACGAAATCTGGAATCGAATGGCGCCCGATTTGCCAAGTCGGGAGCCTGGAGCCGGTTTTCGCAACCCTTGAGGCCGACATCGCCATCGCACCATTTCTGTTCCATACGGTCCCGGACCGCGTGGAAATCCTGCCGGACGGCGGCCTGCCACGGCTGCCGGAGTTTCACATCAATTTGCGACTGCCTCCGAAGGGGGTGACGAAGGTTGCATCGGAACTCGCGCGGCACATCCGCGAGGGATTCTCGCGGCGTTATGGTAGAAATTGACCCAAAATGCACATCGTCACCTTCTTCCCGAGTCGCCATAGTGATTGCTGGAAAAACCGGCGAATTCTATGGCTCGAAAATGCGAACTTTATCGCCGCAAGAATTCGCGGTACTGGTGGGTACGCCTCGTTTTGCCGAATGGACGGCGCGTATGCAGGAGCACACACTGTATCGAGCGTGCCGAGGCCGAGGCTTTTGTCGTTCGGCTAAAAAGCGAGCCGCTTGGGCGTCGCGAGAGTCAGAGATCGGGCCACTTCATATGGCGCCAGGCCGTCGTGCGCTACCTTGAGGAATCTACCGAAAAGAAGAGCCTGTCGGATGATCGTGACCACCTGAAAAAGCTCGAGCGCTATCTGCGTTCGCAGCGCTTGGACGCGATCGATATGAACGCGCTGCAGCCCTTCATCCGCGATCGAAAGGAAGGGGATCGGGTACAGAATGCGACAGTCAACCGCGCCCTTGAGATTGTTCGCAGAATCCTCAACCTCGCGCATCAGGATTGGCGGTGGATTCGCGCAGCGCCGAAGATCCGCATGCTCAAGGAACCGCGGCGCCGCGTTCGCTTTCTTCGGCGCGCAGAAGCTCAGCGATTGCTTGATGCCATGCCGAAGCATATGAAGCCGATCGTCAGATTCGCTCTCGCGACTGGATGCCGGGCGGGAGAAATCTTCGGACTGGAATGGAGCCGCGTGGATTTCGCTCGAAGGGTCGCGTGGCTCGATCATGGGGCAACCAAGTCCGGGGAAGGGCGCGGCATTCCGCTCAATTCGGATGCTATCGCGGCGCTGCAATCGACGTTCGGCCAGCATCCGCGCTGGTGTTTCACCTTTGCCGGAGAGCGTATTCAGAAAAGCAGTACGGCCTGGCCAAGAGCGCGACTCCGGGCCGGCATCGAGGACTTTCGCTTCCACGACCTCAGGCATACATGGGCAAGCTGGCACATGCAAAGTGGTACGTCGATGCCGGAACTGATGGAACTCGGGGGTTGGAAGTCCTACGAAATGGTGCTGCGCTATGCGCATTTGGCGCCGGATAAGCTGAGTTCCGTAGCAAGCCGCATCGAGTGGCATGCATCCAGGCAGGACGCGACAGCTCGCGGCGAGACGATCGTCCCGGACGCAGAATCAAGTGAATAGAGGCCGCCGCGGGTCCTTGTAAAGGAATTCGAGGATTGATCCAGGGGCGAGGCCGATCGACTCCGAAAAATATTTGCGACGGATTTCCGAGCGCTACGGGAGTCA